>Ga0326597_10002230_pt1 | contig 29227 bp, 31 predicted proteins | sample RVTome_12_FD_203789 | JGI IMG/M metagenome (GOLD analysis project Ga0326597, IMG submission 203789) | Soil microbial communities from uranium-contaminated site in the Upper Colorado River Basin, Wyoming, United States - RVT100D185 | ecosystem: Environmental > Terrestrial > Soil > Contaminated >... | reverse complement strand
AAAAGCATAAAGAGTGGTGGTCTTTCCCGATCCGGTCGGACCGGTGACAATAATCATTCCGTTGGGCTTTTTAATCTCGTCTTCAAAAATTTTAGTCAGATCTTTTCTGAGGCCCAGCTGCTCTAAGTCAAGCAGATTTTTCGGATTGAGGATTCTCATAACAACAGATTCACCTTCTTCAGCCGGCAAAATCGAGGTTCTAATCTCAATCTCTTCGCCCATATCAATCGAAAAACGGCCGTCTTGAGGCCGGTCGGCGACATTTAACTTTAGTTTAGAGAGAAGCTTTATTCTTGAGGTTAAAGACTGATAGAGCTTTTTTTCAATTTCGATGACATCCTGCAAAATCCCGTCAGCTCTGACCCGAAACTTGGCTTTAGTTTCTGAGGGCTCAATGTGGATGTCGGAAGCGCCGGTGCCAATTGCGCCTATTAAAATTACAGCCAAGAGATCGGTAGTGTTTAACTCCAAAGAAGAGGACACCTTTTTGCTTAATTGAGGAATGTTTTTGACGGATTTCTGAATTTCTAAAACAGTTTCTTTATCGACGGTTATCCCTCCACTGATTTTTGTGGCTTGTGGCATTTAAACGCAATTGTAGGTAGTATGGATATTAATCCAATCTATCTTATTTAACCAAACTAGTCAATGAAAGAAAAATATATTTCAAAAAGCCCGAAAGAGACCGGAGAAATAGCGGGTGAGCTGGCCAAAGAGATTGGTCAAGACACCGGGGAGATTGAAATTAGCCGAACTGACTGCTAAAATACCTAAATGAAAAAACTTCTCATTATTGACAGCAACGCCATTATTCATCGGGCCTTTCACGCTCTGCCGCCCTTAAAGACCAAAGACGGGGAGATTGTCGGGGCGGTTTACGGATTTCTCCTAGCTTTTTTCCGAGCCATTGACGACTTTTCTCCCGACTATGTTGCGGCCGCTTTTGATTATCCGGCTCCGACTTTCAGGCACAAGGAATATAAGGAGTATAAGGCCAAAAGGATAAAGGCGCCTGACGAACTGTACGAACAGATCCCCAAAGTTAAAGATGTTTTGACCGATTTTGGTATCCGAGTGTTTGAGAAAAAGGGCTTTGAGGCCGATGATCTGATTGGGACTATTGCCAAAAAGGAAAAAGGATTGGCGGTGATAGTTTTGACCGGAGACATGGATATGCTTCAGCTAGTGGACAAAAATATTTCCATAAATGTCTTAAACAGAGGCGTCAAAGAGTCGGTTATGTACAACGAGGAAAAAGTTAAAGAAAGATATGGCGGCTTGAAACCGGCTCAACTGACCGACTACAAGGGTTTGCGGGGCGATCCCTCGGACAACATTATCGGAGTGGTCGGCATTGGCGATAAAACCGCCATTTCTCTGATCTCGGAGTTTGGGTCAATAGAGAATCTCTATAAAAACCTGGACAAAGTGGCGGGTAAGTTAAAAGACAAGCTCAAAGCGTCAGAAAAAGACGCTCTCTTTTCCAAAAAGATCGGGACCGTTAAGACCGATGTGCCCCTGAACTTTACTGTTGGTAGTTGCGCCTTCTCAAGCTATAATAATGAAAAAGTGAGAAAGGTTTTGGAGCGCTACGGATTCAGAACTCTGATCAAAAGAATATTTGGCGAAAAAGAGGGGTCAACCTTAAAACTAATCTGATGTTTTTTAAAAAGAAGAGGAAAATCAAGGGCCCGGACATCGGTCGAAATATATCTTTAACGGATTATCTTTCCGATGCTCTGTTGGTTTTCGATTCCAAAAACCGGCTGGTTTTAGCTAACCGCAAGGCCAAAGAAATGTTTGGAATCAAAGAAGATAATGTTTTGGGCAAGCCGGTTTTGGAGTTGAGCCGTTTCGAGAAACTTCTGCCGGTTATCAATGCTTTGGGCGGAGAATTAAAGATAGCCGAAAAAGAACCGGTTACAATTGCGAAAAACTTCATTGTTGAGGTTACTACCGTGCCGGTCTTGATTAATAAGGCCAGAGCCAACACTCTGGCAATTATTCATGATGTAACGGGGGAGAAACTGTCTGATCAGATGAAGAGTGAATTTGTTACCCTGGCCGCTCATCAGTTAAGAACTCCAACTTCGGGAATAAAATGGTCCCTGCAGGCGCTTTTGGAAGGGGATCTTGGACCCTTAAACGACCAGCAGAAAGAAATTGTCAAAACCGCCAATGAGACCAACAACCGGGTCATTGGTTTGGTTAACGACTTGCTTAATCTGGCTCAAATTGAAGAAGGCAAATATCTGAGAAACAGAGCGCTCAATAACATTGAAGATATTATTGAATCAATTCTTGAAAGAAACCGGCAGAGAATAATCAAGAAGAAAATATATGTCCAGTTTAATAAAGTTAATGCTCCCAAGATTTTGATGGACAAGGAGAGAATTGATATTGCTCTAACCAATATTATTGACAATGCCATCAGGTACACCGCCAGCGGCGGCAAGATTTTAATTGATATTTTGGCCAGCAGTCAGGAAGTGGAGGTCAGAATAAAAGATACCGGGATGGGTATTGCGAAAGGAGACCAGTCGAGAGTTTTTTCCAAGTTCTTTCGGGCCAAGAACGCCATGAAAGTTGAAACAGAGGGGTCGGGTCTCGGACTGTATATGGGAAAAAACATTATTGAGGCCCACGGAGGCAAAATTTGGTTTAATTCGGAAATTGAGAAAGGAACCGTATTTCATGTCATCATTCCGATTAAGAAAAAGTTCGGGGAGTTTATTCCCAGTAGCTTGTATTAAATTATTAAGGTTGATAGAATAAAGTTGTATGATTAACAAGATATTGGTTGTTGAGGACGATAAATTTTTAAGGGAACTAATTTCTCATAAATTAAAAAGCGAGGGTTATCTTGTCACGGAAGCTATAGACGGAGAACAAGGTGTGGAAAAAGTTAAAAAAGAGATGCCCGGATTGGTTCTACTTGATTTGATTTTGCCCGGCATAGACGGCTTTGAAGTTTTGGCTAAAATGAAAGCTGATCCCGAGCTGGCCAAAATTCCGGTTATTATCTTGTCTAATTTGGGCCAAAAAGATGATATAGACAAGGCCATGGAGATGGGAGCCACCGATTACCTTATTAAAGCCCATAAATCTCCGGCGGAGATTGTGGAAAAGATCAGATCAATGACTGCTGAGTAAGAGTTCTTGCTCTCCAAAGTAATGCCCGAGCTACCGGAAGTAGAAACTACTGTTACAGGCGCTAAGTCAAAAATTTTGGGCCTGTTTTTTATTGATGTCAAAACCAACGCCAAAAAACTTTTCAGAAATGTCAGCTTCAGTAATTTTTCAAAAACTGTTGTTGGCAAGAAAATTAAGAATGTCAGGCGAAGAGGCAAAAACATTATTATCGATATTAACGATAATTACTCTGTTTTAATTCATCTGAAAATGACCGGTCATCTGTTGTACGGTCATTGGCAAAAGAAGGGTCTTGGCTGGACATCAAAAGACAGGGGAGCTTTGTCAGACGATAAGTTCAACGGTCATATCAGAATTGTCTTTCATTTGAGCAACGGTTTTGATCTGGCCTTATCGGATTTGCGAAAGTTTGCTAAGGTTGAACTGCACAAAACAAAAGTACTGGGTAGTCTGCTGGACTCCGTTCTGGGTCCCGAGCCCCTTGATCTGTCCCAGAGAGAGTTTAACCGAATCATTAAAAGCAGAAGCGGTCGGATTAAGCAAGTTCTTTTGGATCAGGCCAATTTAGTCGGTGTCGGCAACATTTACGCTGACGAGTCCCTGTACTTTGCCGGTATTCATCCGGAGAGAAAGGCCGCCAGTTTAAATGATGGGGAGCTCAAAAAGCTGTTTTCCGGCCTCAAAACAGTTTTTCGAAAATCCATTAAATTAAAAGGAACCAGCAGCTCTGACTATCGGGATGTTTTAGGCCAAAAGGGAGAATTCCAAAATCACCTCAGGGCCTACAAGCAAAACGGTCAGAAATGCAAGCGGTGTAAAGCGATTATGGTAAAAATCAAAGTAGCCGGACGGGGCACCCACTATTGCCCTAACTGCCAAAAATTATGATTATATTTCTTTATGGAGAGGATTCATATCGCATCAGAGAAAAACTGAACGAAGTTGTTGCCAGTTATCAAAAGACTAACGGTAGCGGTCTTAATTTAAAGTATTATTCCGGCGGTGATTTCCGCGACCTAAAAGATAACTCCGGTCAGTCGGCAATGTTTTCTGAAGAGAAACTTTTTGTGATCGTTGATCCTTTTGACGACACCTATTTTAAAGAAGAATTTCCCAAGCAAAAAAGTTTTGTTAATTCTCCCGACATTATTGTTGTTATTCAAAACGGGAAGGTTAAAAAGAACAGCGTTCTCTTAAAATATATGTTGGCTAACGCCAAGACCGAGGAGTTTGAATTGTTGGCCGGAGCAAAGCTCAATAATTGGATCAGGGATGAGGTTGGAAAATATCGGGGCAAGATTGACAATGCCGGCGTCAATTTACTGGCAGAATATGTCGGCAATGATCTCTGGAGAATGAGTCAGGAAATTAAAAAACTGATCTGCTATGACGGGAATATCTTCCCCGATAATATCCGGTCTCTGGTAAGGCCAAAAATTGAGACCGATATATTCTCCACCATTGAAGCAATAGCCAGAAAAGACAAGCAGAAAGCTCTGGGCCTACTGCGGGGCCATATCGAGAAAGGCGAATCGCCTCTCTACATTCTTTCAATGATTAATTTTCAATTCAGGAACCTGTTAGTCATTAAGGATTTGGCCAATCGTGGTACTCCGCATTATCAGATATCAAAAAAAAGTGGTCTGCACCCTTTTGTAATTAAAAAAGCCGGCTATTTGATTGACAGTTTTTCTTTTGACGAGATTAAAAAGATTTACGGCAAGATTTATCAGATTGACGGGGAAATAAAGAGTGGCCGGGTGGAGCCGCTGATTGCCCTTGATCTGTTGGTCGTCGCTATTTAACCAGCTTGGTTAATCTGGATTTCTTTCTGGAAGCGTTATTCTTTTTTATCACTCCCGCTTTGACGGTCTTATCTAAAGTCTTGTAAACCTTCGGAAGCATTTTAACCGCCTCCTCTTTTTTGGTGGCAACTAAAGACCGGAACTGCTTGATGGTTTTCTTTAAGTTCCTTTTGTATTTTAAGTTATGAACCATTCGCTTTTTGTTCTGGCGAAGGGCTTTTTGAGCTGATTTGGTAATCGGCATAGTAAGATTACTTTAGCAGAGATTGAAAAATAAGGCAAGTTGGAATATAGTTAAATCAAGTATGATCTCATATCTATCAGGCCAGATAATCTTTAAAAACAACCGCTTCATTATCCTGGATGTCTCGGGGGTCGGGTACAAAGTGTTTTTATCCGGGCGGTCTTTGATCAAGTCTCCGGCGGTTGGAGAAGATTTAAAGGTGTTTTGTTTTTTAAATGTCAAAGAAAATGTCATGGATCTCTACGGTTTCTTAGATTATGAGGAGCTGGAGTTTTTCAAGACCCTTTCTTCCATTCGTGGCGTGGGGCCAAAGATTGCCTTGGAGATTTCCGCTCTGGGACCGCTCGACAGCATCAAAGACAAGCTGCTCGATCCAAAGGAAAGAGAGGCCGTTTTTGCCAATATTCCCGGCCTCGGCAAAAAAAGAGCCATGACCATTATCCTGGAATTGACCGGCAAGATCAAAGATATATCTGTCAAATCTAAAGAAAATGACGAAGCCGAGGCGGGGCTGTTGACTCTGGGATTTAAAAGCAAGGAGATTAAAGAAGTTTTAAAGAGTTTGCCTGAAGCCATGCCGACCGAAGAGAGAATTAAGGAAGCCCTAAAAGTCCTTGACAAGAGCTAGCTGTTTGCTAGTATTAATTTAATGTTGAGATTCAATCCAATCATTGAAATTGCCATTATCCCTCTCTCTTGAGAGGAGGTAGTTTGATTGAATCGCTATCGTCCTCTCTTGTCGGAGAGGGTTTTGTTTTTTAACAACTTAATAGAAAGGATTCTATGGAAGAATTGGGTGAAGAATTGGGTGCCGAAGATTTAAAGACGGTAATAGAAAGGATGCTATACGGAGTTTTGAAAAAAAAGAAAGACGATTTCCTGTTGAGGTGGACAATGAACGATTGCGCATCTCCGGACGGAGAACTACTAAACGTTACGGAAAGTATGAAGGAACATATCAAAAATCTGCAAAATCAAGAAGAGCAAGAAGAAGAAAGGGATAATTATGAGCAAAAAAAAGATGAAGGAAGCGTCAAAGCCACCGGAAGATGACGACGGAGCTGTTGCCAGGGCTAAAGATTTAATAAACAGCTTTCGCAGTAAAAGAGAGATGGAGGAAGAAATAAGAAGCGCTCTATCCTATTTGCGTCATGTGGTCGAAAGACAGGAGAAGTCGTAATCTGACTAATTTGGGCCGTTCCGGGCAATTGAACCGAACGGCCCTTTCTGTTAAGGTTAAGGGAGCATGAGTTTAAAAAATACTATCAGAAAATTTATCCCCGGATTTATACTCAGTATTTACCATTTCTGCCTTTCTTTTTTAGGCGCTCTTTTATATGGCTTTCCTTCAAAGAAAATAACCGTTATCGGAGTTACTGGAACCAGCGGTAAATCAACGGTAGCAACCTTAATTAAAGAGATATTGGAAAAAGCGGGGCATAAGGTGGCTTCAATGTCCTCGATTGAGTTTACTATCAATGGTGAGCATTTTAAAAATGAGCTGAAGATGACCATGCCCGGGAGAATGAAAATCCAGAGATTTATTCGGAAGGCCCTCGAGGCCGGCTGTCAGTATCTGGTTTTAGAAGTTACTTCAGAGGGGATAAAACAATATCGTCACAAATTTATCGACTTTGATACAGCGGTTTTTACCAACTTGTCAAAAGAGCATATTGAAGCTCATGGGAGCTTTAATAATTATCGGGGAGCCAAGCTGAAACTGTTTCGACAGACTAAAGACATTCATATTATCAATACCGATGATCCAAACTCAAAATATTTTATGGATATTTTTGCCAAAGAAAAAATTGGCTACGGATCAGCTGACAGAAACATCTTGCCCAAGATACATCTGTCAGGAGACTTTAATACCACTAACGCCATGGCTGCCATGAAAACGGCAATGGCCCTGGGAGTGTCTTTGGAAGTTTGTCAAAAGGCGATATCGGGAATAAAGAGTTTACCCGGTCGAATGGAGGCTGTTTCGGATAATCCGAGAGTCATTATTGATTACGCTCATACTCCGGTTCAGCTGGAGTCAGCTTACGGCTCTATTGCCGGAAACAAGATTTGTGTCCTGGGGTCATGCGGCGGCGGCAGAGATAAATGGAAAAGAGAAGTGATGGGTCAGATTGCCGCCAAATACTGCCGAGTCGTGATTGTTACCAATGAAGATCCCTACAACGAAGATCCGGCCGAAATCATTGATGCTGTAGCCGGCGATACCGGAGCTGTCAAGATTTTGGACCGGCAGGAAGCCATTAAAAAAGCTCTCAGCTTGGCCAAATCAGATGATACGGTCGTTGTAACCGGCAAGGGATCGGAGACCGTTATGTGCGTCAAAAAAGGCAAGATTCCCTGGTCTGACAAGGAGACGGTCCTAAAGCTATTGCCAAAATAAGATTTTTCGGTTAATATATTGGATATGAAATCTATGCCAAATTCACTTAGAAAACACATCAGAAGAGAAAAGGCCAGAATCAGGCGCGCCGTCACAGATCCAGTAAAGCAAAAGGAGCTGATTTTGGAGTTGAGGCAGAAACTGGTCAAAGAAGCAAAAGACACTCCCCTAATAAAAGAGGAAGTTAAAAAAGAGGGGGAATAAAGCGATTATGAAGATTAAAGAAATCCACGACCTAAATATCTCAATGGGAATCAATGCCGATTTTAGAGGTCCAGCCGGGGTCGGGGATTTTTTAAATAGAAAAAGAGCTCAATTTGAAAGAATGGCTCCTGATCAGAAAGAGAGATTTGATCAAGCCGGTTTGAAAAATCCTTATCTTGACTCGGATATTTACAATATATCGGAAGACAGGGAGGTGAGAAAGATTATGGTCGGTATTGATATTGGTCCGGCCGAGATAATGATGGCCAGGGAGCTGGGAGGCATTGATTTGGTTATCGGTCATCATCCGGTTGGCAAAGGGTTGGCCAGCCTGGGCGATGTAATGCATCTTCAGTGCGATGTCTTGAATCATTACGGTATTCCAATCAATATTGCTGAACGACTGATGAAGGAGAGAATCGAGGAAGTGTCCAGGGGAGTCAATCCGATCAATCACGAGAGAACTGTCGATGCCGCCCGCTTAATGGGTGTCAGCTTAATGACCGCTCACACGACCTGCGACAACTTAGCCGCTAAGTTCTTAAAAGAATATATTGCCCGCAAAGCTCCTCAAACGGTCAGAGAGCTGGTAGATCATCTTCACGAAATACCCGAATACAGAAAAGCCCAGCAAGTGGGAGCCGGTCCGATGATCTTCTGCGGTTCTCCGGACAACCGTTGCGGTAAAATAGCGTTGACCGAAATTACCGGCGGGACAGAGGGCTCTCCAAAAATGTTTGAAAAAATGTCTCAGGCCGGAATCGGCACAATCGTCGGTATGCATATGTCCGAAGAAGGCAAAAAGCAGGCCGAAGAAGCTCATCTTAATGTGATTATTGCCGGCCACATGTCTTCTGATTCTCTGGGAGTCAACCTTTTCTTGGATGAACTGGAAAAGACCGGGATAGAGATTATCCCCTGCTCGGGATTTATTAGAGTCTCGAGAGTGGTTAGTTAATTATCTCTGGTGGGTTGTCCGAACTGGCTAAGGAACCGGTTTCGAAAACCGGCGGGAGCAATCCCATGCAGGTTCGAATCCTGCACCCACCGCCAATTGGAATTTTGCAAGCGAGGAAAGCTCAACCTCGCGGCGCGTTCCGTGTCGCTCGGCGAGGATTTGAAGGGGCTTTTTTAGAGAAAAGGAAAAGGATTTATCAATGAAGGGCAAAAGAAATTTTTTCATAAAATTGACGATGGACACAAATTTTCCAAACCAAAGCATTCCAGAGACGCAACCCCCAAAAGGGAAATTGCCAGTTGCGATTTTTTTGGGACTCCTCACTTTTGTTGTAACCCCAGTCGTTGCGATTGTCGTTGTAATACCGTTCTTCTTCCTCGGCAAAATTTCTGAAAGTTTTAACCCGATAGTGATTATCGCGAGCATTTTCGGACTCCGAGAACTTGGCGGATTTTTTGCGGCGCAATTTATCCTGATAGCATTTCTCGCGCTTCTCGGTGATTTTGGTACCGCAATAATTTCTTGGTTCATAAATCGTTCTAGAAAGTTAGCGACTATTACTTTTGTTTCGGCATTTGTCTTTCAAGTTGTGTTGGTTGCCATTGTCCTCCCCACGACCATTAGAAAGTCCCAAGAGACAATACAATATGGCATTGAGTCCGAAAAGTCCTACCAACAATTCGCACAAATTGGCGATGTAAGTTTTGATGTGCAAGAACCATACTCTGACATCGAGATTGGCAATCGACACCCTGAATATGGACCTATGTACAAAAAACTTCGGATACTGGTCCCTGTTTCCGTATCGCAACCCGGAACCTATCAAGTCAATGTTCGGTACAGTTTTTCTAAAGCGGGAGAAACCGGTAGTACCCCAATGAGAGATGCAACGGCAACTCTCGGTATTGGTACACAAACCATGCAAGTGGAATTTCTTGCTAACGAAATCACCAGTTATGGTTTCTGGTCTCCTGCGTCTGTCGGCGGAACTGCTGATATACAGCTTTCCTACCTCGCTTCTGAAAAAGAACTGCTCGATAAGATTAACTCCGACTCTACGATTGACAAGAAAATCCTCGAGCAATTCTTGAAAGACGAAGGGTTGGACAAACGGGAAGCCCAAACCAAACCGACAGTTAATAAATTTATCGAAAGGAAAGAAATTAATTTTTAATTGCCGCCAAAGAAAAACTTGAAATTGTTAATGTTTGCGGCGGAGTCGCTCGGATTTCTGCCCACCACCCGCGCCACCAAAGGCGGCGAAATGCGTTCGAGCTATTTTCAGAATACACCGCATCGACTCATTTCGAACTTTCGTTCGAAATTCGCTCGTGGTCTTCATTTCTCGCTGACACCCAAACTGGGTGTGGGGGGCTGTCTGTCGGCAGGCAAGCGTCCTCGGGTAAACTGCCCGAGGACGGGCCTCGGGTAGTTTTGGCGGGCCTTTAATTTATTTGCCACCAAACCAGATGCAGATGGGCATTGCCGCCGATTTTATTGAATAAAACCGGCATCTGTCTTAGAATAAATCAATGGTAAAAAAGATTACTCTCTCTGTTATTATCCCTGCGTATAACGAGGAAGATATAATTAAAAAGACTTTAACTACTATAGAGAAATACCTGGTCAGTCAGGGATATTTTTATGAAATTATCGTTATCGATGACGGCTCTAAAGATAGAACTAGCGATATTGCCAGATCGCTAAAGATTAAAAACCTGACTGTAATTACTAATAAAGAAAATCGGGGGAAGGGATATGTTGTTCGGCAGGGACTTTTAAGAGCTAAAGGAGACTACAGATTATTTATTGATGCCGACGGTTCTACTTCTATTAGAGAAACTGATAAGATTTGGTCTTTTTTTGAGAAAGGTTGCGGGATGGTAATTGGTTCTAGAAACATTGAGGGGGCAGTTATTGTTGTCCCTCAAACGCCATTAAGAAGATTATTAGGGAAGATTTTTAATTTAATAGCCAGGGGCTTTTGTGGGCTTTGGCGCTTTAAAGATACTCAATGCGGATTTAAATGTTTTAGTCAAAGAGCAGTTGAGAGTATTCTTTCTAAGGCGACTGTTAACGGTTGGGCATTTGATGTTGAGCTTTTGGCGATTGCCAAATTAAACGGCCAGAAGGTTTGTGAAATACCGGTTAGATGGAACAATAATTTAAAGAGCAAGGTCAATTTTAGGGGCATGGTTAAAATGATCTTTGAAGTACTTAAAATTAGAATCAATCTAATTAAGAGAGTTTATGAATAAAGATAGCGTAAGAATATTTGCAGTTTTTTTATTGTGGTTCTTGATAATTAATATCTTTGCCGTTATTGTTTCCAACAGATTCAATCTTTCAAAAGATACGGCCTATAACTGGATTGACGACAATGTCGGTCAAGAAAAGAGCTGGAATCCGATTCCTTTGCACGCCAACTGGGATTCGGAATGGTATCTGGATATCGTTGATAACGGCTATCATTTAGAAGGTGAATATCTTCAAAATGTAGTTTTTTTCCCTTTGTATCCATTTTTGATAAAACTAGTCTCATTTTTAATGGCCGGTAATGTCGTTTTAGCCGGATGGTTTTTAAGCAGTCTCTTTCTCTTTTTATCTCTTTTTTATTTATTTAAAATTGTTAAAGAATTTCATCAGGAAGTCAGTCCCGATCGGGCTATTATTGCTTTACTGATCTTTCCGACCGCTTTCTTTTTCAACGCGGTTTACACAGAGTCATTGTTTCTCTTTCTGTCTCTTTTAACTTTTTACTATTCTTTGAAAGGGCGTTTCTTGTCGGCCGGGATCTTCGGGCTTCTGGCTTCCTTAACCAGGGTAACTGGACTTCTTCTTCTTGTTCCGGTTTTCTGGGAGTATCTTCGTCGGCATCAGTTTAAAATTAAGTCAGTCTTAACGGCGAAGTTTCTGCCCGTTATGTTGGTTCCCTTCGGCACTCTTGGCTTCTTTCTCTATCATTATTTTAGATTTGGAGACTTTTTGCTCTTTTTCCGGATTCAGGAAGAATGGGGCCGAAAACTCTGGACTTGGAAAGAATCGGTGGAACTGTTGACCAATCCTTCTGTTGCTAATTTCGCTTTAGATGTCTTTTTCGTTCTGGTTATTATTCTGGCTATTTACTTTATCTTCAAAATTAGATTTTCTTACGGTCTCTATGTTCTGGCAACAGTGCTTTTGCCTCTTTCCACTGGTACGATGATGAGTATTGGTCGGTATATTTTAGTTCTTTTCCCTATCTACATTCTTTCAGCTTCAATTAAAAATAAATTTGTTTGGCAGGCATGGGCTTTTACTTCAGTCTTGCTGATGGCCTTATATACTATTCTTTTTGTTAATAATTACTGGGCCGGGTAGTTGAACGGGAACAGTTTTTGTCTTAAAATATACTAATGATAAAAAAGCTATTGTTATCGTTAATAGTTCTCTTTGGTGTTTTTTCTTTTAGCGCTGTTTATGCCAAGAGCTATCAATACGAATCTATTGATGTTGATATTACGGTTAATTCCGACAGTACTTTTGATGTTGTTGAGAGTTTTGTCTATCGTTTGGACAGTAGTTTCGGGTATTTTGCCAGGGACATATCTTTGAAAGGAATAGATCATCTCTCGGGCATTGTTGTCTATGACAGCCAAGGCAATATTTTAGAAGACAAAGATTACGATCTTTCTCATCGGGGCAACGAAGTCGGAATCAGGTGGGAGTTTGAGAGAAAGGAGTTTAACAACGAACTAGTGCCCTGGAAGATAAGCTATCGGGTTCACGGCGCCCTGGGCTTTTTTGACAGTTATGATGAGATCTATTACAACGCTATTTTTCCCGATCGGGAGGCGGCGGTTTCTATGGCGACAGTATCTTTAAATCTGCTTTCTGATGAAAACATTTCCGCCAGAATGTTTGTCGGCAAGGCGGGCAGCAAGAACGAGCGGGACAGCTATAGCGTCTCAGGCAATACGGTTAATTTTACCGCTGACAATATTTTGCCCGGGCAGTATTTAACAGTTGTGGCTAGCTGGCCAAAGGGGTATGTTGTCAAACCCCAGTTTTACCGCAATCAGTTAATCAATCTGGTGGTTTTGTTTTTGGCTTTGCTTTTTCCAATCATTGCTTTAGTCCGATCCTATTTGCTTTGGAGAAAAGAAGGTAAGGATAAAAAAATCAACAAGTCCATTATTGCCGAATACGGGCCGCCGGATGATCTTCCGCCAGCTGTTATTGGAGTTTTGGCCAGGCAGAGAGTGGATACAAAAGATATCTTGGCCACCGTTGTTGATCTGGCCGTCAGAGGATATCTCAGGATAGTTGAAAGGCAGAAGAGAGTTTTGTTTTTTGAAGGAGGCAAAGAATATGTTTTTGAAAGAATCAATCCTGGCAACGATTTAAAAGAGTTTGAAAAAAAGATCATGGATTTAATTTTTTTAGGTAAAAAGAAAGTGACCTCTGATGAGCTAAGAAATAATTTCTACGCAAGAGTTCCCAAGATATCTTCGGAAATTCACAAAGAAGTCGATTCCCACAAACTGTTTAACGGCAATATTTCAGAGATCAGGAAAAGGTATAACCGAAAAAATATTGCCAATCTTGTTTTAGCTCTGATTGGCCTGGCCGCTTTTATGTTCGTGGTTTATTGGCTTGGCTTCGGTCCCGGCTATGTCTTTCAACTGGCCGCGCTCATTGTCAGTCTGGTCATTTCCTTTGTAATTTCTTCCATTTTCGCTTACTATATGCCTGTGATATCAGACAGAGGCCTGGATCTTAAGTGGAAAGCTTTGGGATTCAGGCAGTATTTGAATACGGCTGAGAGGTTTAGAATCGGAGCTGAGACTTTGGAAACTTTTTCCAAGCTCTTACCCTACGCTATGATTTTTGGAGTAGAGAAGAAGTGGGCTCAGAGATTTGACAACTTTTCTTATCAAGGTCAGGGTTGGTATGTGCCGATTGGTGCTTGGGCAACCGGTTCGCCGACAATGTCCGGATTTACCGCCAGCTTTAATTCTTTTGCCTCCTCAATGTCTTCGACCTTTTCTTCTTCACCCGGGGGATCGGGAGCCGGCGGAGCGGCCGGAGGCGGAGCTGGTGGCGGTGGCGGCGGAGCCGGCTAAAAATATATGGGACTATTTAGTAAAAAAGAACACGATCCGGAAGATCTAAAGGAGGTTGTAAGACAATTTAAGGCCTTAAAAAAGGATTTTTTGACTTTGAAAAAAGAATTGGTCGAATTAAAAGATGGGGAGAGGATGGATATTTGCAAAGTGGAGATGGTCAGATACAACCCGTTTTCTTCGACGGGTAGCGATCAAAGCTTTTCGGTTTGCTTGCTTGATAGCAATAACAATGGTATAGTTGTTACCAGTCTGTATTCCACTGACGGCAATAGAGTTTACGGGAAGAAGATTGTGGCCGGAAATTCAGAATACAGCTTATCCAAAGAAGAGGAGAAGATAATCAAAAAAGCTATTGATGGAAAATGATAATAAACAAATTAAACCGCCGGTTGTTGTAATTTTAGGCCATGTCGATCATGGCAAATCTTCAATTTTAGAAAGCATCAAGGATTTAAAAATTACCGCCAAAGAATCCGGAGGAATTACCCAGCATATCGCCGCTTACTCCGTTGAGCACGAAGGCAAGATAATCACTTTCATAGACACGCCCGGCCACGAGGCGTTTTCTGGTATGAGAAAGAGGGGTTCCAGGGTGGCCGATATCGCCATTCTGGTTGTGGCGGCCGAAGAGGGAGTAAAGCCCCAGACCAAAGAGGCAATCGAGCATATTAAAAAAGTGGGGATACCGATGATTGTGGCCATAAACAAAATTGACAAGCCGGCAGCCGATCCGGAAAGAGTGAAAAGGGATTTAATCACTCATGACATTCAGGTTGAATCAATGGGGGGAAAAATCCCTTCAGTTAATGTGTCGGCTGTCAGCGGCCAGGGCATCGACGAGATGCTTGAAATGATTAATCTGGTGGCAGAGCTTGAAAACCTCAGGGCTGATCCCGGGGCTCCGGCCGAAGGGACGATCGTTGAATCCCATCTGGACAAAAACCAGGGCATTACCACGACCCTGATTGTCAAAAACGGCACCTTAAGAGTTGGCGATATTATTGGCACCTATTCGGCGGTTGGCAAGATTAAAATGATCGAAGACTATTTGGGCAACAATATAAAGGAAGTTCTTCCGTCAATGCCCGCTTCGGTAATCGGGTTTGAAGATTTCACAAGAGTCGGAGAAACATTTCAAACTTACGGCGGCTTGGACGAAGCCAGAAACAGGATCAGAGAAGAAGAGAAAGACAGTCAGCAAATAGAAGCTGATCCGGAAAATATTTTAAAAATTATTATCAAGGCCGACACCTTGGGATCCTTAGAGGCAATCAGAGAGGTTTTAAAAAAGATCCCTCAGGAAAAAGCGGCCATTCAGATCTTGAAAGCCGAAACCGGCGATATCAATGACTCAGATATTAAATTAGCCAAAGTTTCAGAAGCGATGACGGTCGGTTTCCGGGTTAAAATCAATCCGGCCAGTCAGAAACTGGCTTTGAGGGAAAAAGTCAGAATAGCCGGCTTTGATGTTATCTACAATCTTCAGGAAGCAGTCAAAACGGCTTTGCATAAAAAAGTATCTCATGAAACGGTCAGGAAAGATTTGGGCAAACTCAAAGTCCTGGCCATCTTTAAAACAGGCAAAGACAGCCAGATTATTGGCGGTCGGGTAACAGACGGTGAACTGACCAAAGGAGCCAATCTGGAAGTTTACAGAAACGAGGAAAAGGTTGGCGCCGGCAAGATTACCAAGATCCAGAAAGAACAAAAAGAAGTGGGCGAGGCGGCCAAAGGCACCGAATGCGGCCTGCTCTTCCGCGGCGACGCCGTGATTGAAGAGGGAGATGAGCTTAGGGCTTTTTCTGAGGAGACTTACAAGCCGGGCCTCGATTGAAAAAGGGCTAAAAAAGTGCTATTATTGCAGGCAAGGCATGGTAGCCAAGCAGTAAGGCAAAGGTCTGCAAAACCTTTATACGCGGGTGCAAATCCCGCCCATGCCTCCGGTTCCCTTATATGCCCAGGTGGTGGAATGGTATACACGAGGGACTTAAAATCCCTTGGAGGCAACTCCTTGTGGGTTCGAATCCCACCCTGGGCACAGTATGCCGAGACTCTTTACTCGGTGTTGAACATTTTTGGTGTCAAGCATTCACATTCAAACAACGCAATAATATGGCGATAGCAATATTATTGCGTTGTGTGGTTTTTTCTTTTTCGGGATATTTTTTCAAACACTCACCTGGATTTAAGAGCCAATTTCTGCTAGAATAAAGGTGATGGAAATAACGGATAAACAAAACAAAAAAATAGCTGAAATTGCCAAAAAGTATCAGTTGAAGCTGGTTTTGCTTTTTGGCTCTCGGGTTTTAGGGAAGACTCATAAAGAAAGCGATTTTGATGTTGCTTATCTGGCCGGCAAGAAGCTTACTTTTGACGAAGAGAACCTTTTAAATTACGAGTTTACGAATATTTTCGGCCATGATCGGGTGGACACCGTTGATATAAAAAAAGCTCCCCCTTTATTTTTTTACGGCATTTTTCAAGATTGCCAAATTTTGTTTCAAGAAGACGAGATGATTTTTCCCACCTATCGGGCTTACGCTTTTAAAAAATATGTTGAAACAAAACCGTTTCTTGAAAAATCATTAAAAGACTAAAATGACTTTTGACCAACTGTTTGTCAGCAAAAAAATAGAACAGATCAGAAACTATATTAAAGAGGTAGAAGATTTTTTAAATTTCTCTGACAGGGATATTTTAACAGATTCTTTGAAAATGCATGTTGCTGAAAGATTGGTTCAATTAATTGTTGACACAATGCTGGACATTAATCAACATTTTATCAGAGAGTTGAACTTAAAAACAGGGGATGATTTTCAAGGAACATTTTATATTTTGGCTTCGGCCAAAATATTGCCAGATGATTTTGCTAAAAAAATTGCTCCGATAGTGGCGGTCAGAAACAGAATTGTTCACGGTTATGAATCCTTGGACAAAGAGATGTTTTTAAAGAATCTTAGAAAGCACTATTCTGATTTTGCTGATTACGCGGATATTATTAAAAAATATCTGGTAAATATTTAGTTCTATTGACAAGCTGTGGTATAATAAAGACAATGAGAAAGAATTTAGCCATCATTTTAGCTTTTGGTCTGCCAATGGTTTTAGTCGTAGTGGTGGGTCTGAGCGTATATATACCATCATTGTCAGTATCGACTGACTATGACTTTATCTATTCTGTCTGTACGGATGACTTCCGCTCTCCTTATTCTTACTGCGGTAATTATCAGAAGATATACAGCGTTGACCAAAACGGAAAGCTTGTTGCAGAGGAAGTTGTTTTAGACAATCTGGGCCCTAAGCCATCGGAGCCAAAATACAACAGCAGATTGTTTTTGCATGATGCCGAAACTAATCAAAGCCACGAGATTACCGAGGAAGAAGCCAAGAATCTTAATTTGAGTGGCATGCTGACTTCTCCTGACGGAGCTACGGTAACATCGGGCTATGACCGGGCCGGAGACTTTCTTTTCTTTGACGGGGGCTCTTCTTACGCTTACTACCTTAATCGTGACGGAGCCAGAAAAAAACTTAACCTTATCGACACCGACGATAGATATTATCTAAATAACTTTCAGTTTGTCGGTTGGGTAATCAAATGATTATGAATAAGGAAGAATTATTAGACGAGCTTTATTCCAGGATAAAATCCGGCGAGATAAGCCGTCAGGATGTTATTCGTCGTTTGGCTGACAGCCAAGAAGAAAAGAGCCATAATTTTTCCGTGACTCGGCTGTTGTATATTATCGGAGCAGCTATTGTGGTCATTGGTATCATTATCTTTGTCGGCCAAATCTGGGATGATATTGGTGTTTTCGGACGCATTCTGGTCACTTTGATCTTAGGTCTGATTTTTGCCGGAGCCGGATCTGTTCTAATGAAAGAAAAACCAGGGAACTATATCGGGGGAGTCTTTCATTTTATCGGCGGAGTTTTGATCCCTTCCGGGGCTATTGTGACTTTAAATGAATTAGATGTTAATCTCAATACCGTTTGGCCAATTATTGGCGTCTTTTTCGCCACTTTCCTCTTCTATTTAATTTTAGATAGGATTCACAAACATCCTGTCTTAACTTTCTTTACTATCGTTAACGGATCAATATTTGCCTACCATCTTTTTGCCAAAATGACCGAGGGACTTAGCGACAGCAGTGAAATTATTCCATATTTTTTCATAATTCTGGGAGCCAGCTATCTGTTGCTTTCTGATGCCTTCAAGGACACCTGGAATCAGAGACTGATCGGCCTTCTCTATTTCTTCGGCTCAGGAATGTTTCTGCTGGCTTCGTTTTCAAAGGTAATCGATTCGCCGGCTTGGCAGATAGCGTATGTCTTTATTATTGCCGGAGCGTTCCTTCTGTCGGTGGCAATGAGAAGCCGGATTATTCTGGCCATATCCACTATTTTCCTTTTGGCTTATGTCTCCTACATCACTGGTGAATACTTTGCCGATTCTCTGGGCTGGCCGATTTCTTTGGTGATACTGGGTTTTATCTTTATTGGCCTTGGTTATGGCTCAATTACAATATCAAATAAATATATTAGGAGAAATGGGTAGTCAGGAGCTGATTGACTTTATCAAACAACATAAAAAGCAGGGCGCTAACGAGGGACAGGTCAGAAAGTCCCTTATTATTTCGGGCCACAGAAAAGAAGACATTGATGCGGCTCTGGCGGCCTGGCTCTCGCCTAAAAAAACAAGAAGCAGTCTTTTGTCAACAATTTCTGTTACTGGTCTGCTGGTGATTATCGTCAGCGGCCTTATTCTAATTATCAATAATCTTATCTAATTCCATGTTTAAATTACCTGATTTGCCCTACGATTACTCTGGCTTGGAGCCACACATTGACGAGGAGACAATGAAAATTCATCACACCAAGCATCACTCCGGCTATGTTGATAAATTAAACAAGGCCCTGGAGGGGTACCCCGAAATTGCCAAGAAATCTATTGAAGAGATATTGGGCGATCTTGACTCTTTGCCCGGCGATATTAAAACAGCGGTGATAAACAACGGCGGCGGTCATTTCAACCACAGTCTTTTCTGGTCTATTATGAAGCCAGAGGGAAGCAGTCCGGAAGGCCGGATTGCCCGGATGATTGACGATTCTTTCGGCAGTTTTGAAAGCTTCAAGGAAGAGTTTGGTCGGGAGGCGGCCGGATGCTTTGGTTCCGGTTGGGTCTGGCTGATTGCCGGCGACAAGCTCTCCATCGCCTCAACCGCTAATCAGGACAGTCCGATCTCAGCCGGACAGAAACCGATTTTGGGACTCGATGTCTGGGAGCACGCCTATTACTTAAAATATCAAAACAGACGGCCCGCATACATAGAGGCCTGGTTTAAGGTCATCAACTGGTCGGAAGTTGCCAATCGCCTCTAAATTTGTCTAAGATGGAGATATGAATCTAGACACCGAGATTAAAAATATCTCCAACATCGGCCCTGTTTATTCTAAAAGATTAAAAAAGCTTGGAATCGAAACGGTCAAAGACCTCTGTTTTCATTTTCCCAGGAAGTATGAAAACTTTTCCAATTTAATTCCAATTTCTGATCTCAAGATTAACGAGACCTCAACAGTCTTCGGGACTATCTTAACTTTAGAGTCATCCAGGAGCTGGAAGAAGAAAATAACCATTATTGAGGCCATTGTCAAAGACAAAACCGGAGCGGTTAGGGCCACCTGGTTTAATCAGCCGTATTTGGTCAAAAACCTCAAACCCGGCGACAAAATCTTTTTAGCCGGCAAGGTGGTCAGTTCTACCAAAGGAGCTTACTTCAATAATCCGGTTTATGAAAAGGGGGAGATTATGGACGACCTGACTCATACCGGCCGACTGATACCTGTCTATCCTGAAACCGCCAATCTTTCTTCCCGCTGGATCAGATATATTTTAAAGCCGCTTCTGGCTGAAGTTGAAGATCAGATCAAGGAAACTTTACCCGGCGAGATTATAGATCAATATGATCTGATGCCTGTCCAAGAAGCCCTCTGGCAGATCCATTATCCAAACCAATTGAGGATGGCTTTAAAAGCCCGGGAAAGATTTTCTTTTGAAGAGCTTTTGCTGATCCAGCTTTTTGTCCTGCGGGAAAGGAATAAGCTGAACAGAGAAAAAGCGGCGGGGCTCAAAACAAAACTTGAGACGATCAAACAGTTTGTCGGCTCTCTTCCTTTCAAGCTAACCGATGCTCAAAAGAAAGCGGCCTGGATTATCTTAAAAGATATTGAAGAAGAACGGCCAATGAACAGACTGCTGGAAGGGGATGTCGGATCCGGTAAGACCGTCGTGGCTATTATGGCGGCTTTAAATACGGTCAAGCATAATTTCCAGGTGGCTTTTATGGCTCCGACTGAGATTTTGGCCAAACAGCATTTCAGGGAAGTGGCTTCCCGTCTGGCTGACTTTCGGGTTAACATCGGCCTTTTAACGGGCAAACAGGATCAGTTTCGGTCCAAAAAGCTGAAAAACCAGGTCATTGAGATATCCAGAAAAAAGTTGCTTGAAAAAGCTATTGACGGAGAAATGGATATTTTAATCGGCACTCACGCCCTGATTCAGGACAAGGTAAAGTTTAAAAACCTGGGACTGGTCATTTTAGACGAACAGCATCGGTTTGGCGTGGCTCAGAGATCAAAGCTGAGCAAAAACAAGGAAATCGTTCCTCATCTTCTCTCGATGACGGCCACGCCGATACCCCGTACTCTGGCTCTGACAATTTATGGCGATCTTGATCTTTCTTTGATTGATCAGATGCCAAAAGGCCGAAAGAAAATTGTAACGAGAATTATCAAGCCCGGCGAAAGAGATGGGATTTATGATTTTGTCAGAGCGGAAATAGGGAAAGGGCGACAGGTTTTTGTTATCTGTCCCCGAATAGAACACGAAGAGAGCAATCAAAATATGTCGGAAAGCAAACTCTCCTGGGCTAAAGTTAAGGCGGCCAAGGATGAATACGAACGGCTTTCAAAAGATGTTTTTTCCGATTTTAAATTAGGCCTTATTCACGGCAAAATGACTCCCAAAGAAAAGGAATCGGTTATGACCGATTTCAAAAACAAAAAGATCGATATCCTGGTGGCTACTTCGGTCGTGGAGGTGGGGATAGACATCCCCAACGCAACCGTAATGATTGTTGAGGGAGCTGATCGTTTTGGTCTGGCTACCCTTCACCAGTTTCGGGGCCGGGTTGGCCGGGGAGAGCATCAGTCCTATTGTTTTCTTTTCACCGATTCGGCCGGTTCAAAAACCAGACAACGGCTAAAAGCTCTGACTGAATCCGCTGACGGATTTGCCCTAGCTCAAAAAGATCTGGAGATCAGAGGGCCGGGCGATTTTCTCGGCGCCAAGCAATGGGGCCTGCCCGACCTCTTAATGGATTCGCTAAAAGATATTCGGCAGGTTGAATTGACTCGCGAGATTGCCAAAGAGATTTTAACCAAAGACCCAAACCTTAAAAACTATCCCGAGCTCCTGGCTAAAGTATCGGCCTTTCGGGGCCGGGTGCACTTGGAATAGTTATCGGCTTTTTTCGGTTACCCAAAAGCCCATGTATTTGCCTAGCATCAGTCGGGTTTGAGCGTCAATGGCCGGCAGAGAGCCGAAAAAGATCATCATAAAAGGAAACAGCAACCAGCCGAGCAAAAAGATCAGGTACTTAAAGTGACCGTAAGAGGGTGGTTTTGGCGGCAAAAGGATTACGGAAAGATAAATGGAGCTGACCAGGCCCACCATGGTCAAAGTCATGATTTGACTGATGATCTTGGGCAGATTGTAGGAGATCATGGTATGGGAAAACTCCGGACCGCCAAGCGCCAAAGGCAGCCAGCCGAGCAAAAAAATCACAATGCTGACCGTGGCCCAGGAGATGTGGCCCTCTATTGCTTCATACATAAAAGAAAGCTTCTTTTTCAAAGGAATCTTCTTATTTCTTGAAAAACCAAAGATGAAATAGGCGATATCAGCCACTCCGTAAGCCCACCTTCTCTGCTGTTTATAGATATTTCTCATGGTTTTGAAGAAACTGGTGCTGACATTACTGTCCATTGAAACGGGGTAGTAGAGCGGATCCACTTTGTAATCGCCATTATACTTTAAAAAACACTGCCAAAATATTCGCGAGTCATCGGAGACCACATTGGTCTGTTTGAAGCCGACATCAACCAGGGTGGCAAAGCTCATTGAGTGAGAAGAGAAAGTAATCAGCTTTTCCGGCCTTTCCTGATTCATGGTGTGCCAAAAGGTGGCCGAAAAAGAAAATATCCGGGAAAAAGCCGGCGCCTGCCAAATGTTGTTAATATACAGGGGAACGGGCTGAAAACTGGTTCTGGTCGGCCGGTCAGAGGTCAGATAAAGATAGGTCAAGCAACTAAAGTATTTGGGGAAAACCACCGTATCAACATCAAAGGGAGAAAAGATAATCTTTTCATAGGGAATGCCCATTCTGTCAATAATTTCTCTTTTGGCTGTTTTGGCCGCCCAGGTCTCGTTAGCGCCTTTGCCGGCCAGTTCACCGGCGATATTGCCCGGATGCCAAACAACCATAAAACGGCAGAACCGATCTTTGTACTCTTTTTCAACAATTCTGGCGGTTTCTGTCGCCTTGTCCCGAGCTCTTTCTTCACAGCCCAAGACGACAATCATTTTCTCTTTGGGCCAGTCGCAGGCAATTAAACTGTCCAGACAATCTCTAACGACTTCAATCGGCTCCTCGTACATCGGAATAACCACCAGATGATAGATGCTGTCGCTTCCCTCAACCGTTTTTAGTTTTTTGGCCCAGTCGGTTTTTTCATTACTGGCCATTTTTTTGTATCCGGTCCAAAGGTGCAGGGAAAAATAGACGGTGCGTAAAAACCAAAAGATGGCAAAAGTGATAATAAAAACAGAGACCCAAAAGGGCGCTTTCCAAGAGAGAAAGACTACGAAAAAGATGATTAACCAGGAGACAATACCGGGAAACATTTCCAAAGCCCGGTAATACATTCTTTCTTTAGCGGTGGGTAAGTCAGTCGCTTTTCCTACTCGGTGCCAATATTTCTGACCGGCATTATCTGTGATCTTGTCCATAATCTGATAATAATACAACACTTTCTCCCCAATTTCAACTAGAGGCGAGGCCTCGATACAAACTTGATACAAAAAAGAGGCGGTGCGAGGATTAGATCCTTGCACCGCCTTATCGTTTGTGAAGCCCTATTTACGGGGTGTTGGGGTCGGCGGGGGCGGCGAGCGTTGCCGTTGGCGCCGGTGCCGTACCCTTCTGCATTTGTTTTAACATAGTTTTGATATCACTCAGCTCCGAGCTGAGTAAATTCACTTGCCGCCTGAGGGCGGCATTTTCTTGCCGCACTTTTTCCAGCTCCGTTCGGAGCTGGCTGTTTTGCAGCTGCAACTCTGCAGCTCCAGCCGCGGCTTCTTCGTGGCGAGAAGAGAGTACATTTCGTGCTACTTCTCGTTCCAGGCGCTGCTCTCGCCTGGAAAGGTCCCACTGGGCAACTGTGCCCAGTACGCCACCACGACCACGGCTTTGGTTCCGATAGCCCCCCCGATTATACTCGGCGAGGCTTGCATCGGCGGAGGTGGTGAGGGAAGCGAGAATCACGATCATCATTGCCGCAGTTTTCATGGTGTCTCCTTTCTAGAGAAAAGGGTTCAATTCAAACGAATTATTAATGTTCACGGCTACAGTATAGCATAGTTTGACAAAAATGTCAATAGTTTGAGCAATATGAGGTTGCAAATTACCCTATTCTCTGTTAAAATCCTACATAATTGGTCCCATCGTCTAACGGCTAGGACGCGACTCTTTCAAGGTTGTAATACGGGTTCGATTCCCGTTGGGACCACTAAATATGCCAAAAGAAAACCTAATTTTAGCGATAGAAACTTCCTGTGACGATACCGCTATGGCGGTGGTTCGGGTGAAGAACGGAAAATTTGAAATACTCTCAAATATTATCTCCTCCCAGATTAAATTACACCAAAAATACGGCGGAGTTTATCCTTATTTGGCCAAAAGGGAACATGAGAAGAATCTCTCTCCGGTTTATCAAAAAGCTCTTAAATCAGCTAGAATACAGGCTTCTGACATATCACATATTGCTCTAACTATTGGTCCGGGCTTGTCGCCTTGTCTCTGGGCGGGTATTAACTTTGCCGTTTCTCTAGCCAAAGAGCTGAAAATAGCAATAGCGCCAACTAATCATATTGAAGGGCATCTTCTGTCCGTTCTGGCAAAAGATGATATTGAATGGCCGGCTGTCGGGCTAATAGTGTCCGGGGGTCATACTCAATTGATTTTGGCCGGCGGTCTAGGTAAATACGAGATTTTGGGCGAGACCAGAGATGACGCCGCCGGAGAATGTTTTGACAAGACAGCCAGAATTATGGGGCTGAAATATCCGGGCGGCCCCGAGATTGCCCAAACCGCTAAGGATTTTAAGGGCAAATCAAAGATTGAACTACCTCGACCGATGATCAATAGTAAAGATTACGATTTCAGCTTCTCTGGGCTGAAGACGGCGACTTTGAATCATTTTAACAATCAAAAAAAAGTGACCAAGAAATATATCGCCAATTTGGCTTTTGAGGTTCAACAAGCGATTATTGATGTTTTGCTTAAAAAAACCGTCAGGGCCGCCAAAGATTTCGGCATCAAAACCGTTATTGTCAGCGGCGGAGTCTCCGCCAATATGGAGCTAAAGAAACAATTCGGGCGGAAAATCAAGGAATTAAGAGGGGTTAATCTTTTGGTTCCGGAAGCGAAGCTTTGCACTGATAACGCGGTAATGATTGCCATTGCCGGACATTTTAGTAAAAAAACCAAAAACTACGACAAAATTAAAGCCCAACCCAATTTAAGAATATAATGGAGCAAGAAACAACCTTCTCTCTACTGCGTCGCCACCCCGATGGCCATCGGGGTCACCCACAGCCTGCCCGAACTCCGTAGAGAGAAGGTTGTTCCTTGCTAGAGATAGAATCTATGTAGTATCGTTTTGTAATTCAAGGTAAAATAAAATTAGAGATAATGGAAAAATTTTACGATCCGCGACAAACTGAAGATAAGATTTATGCTTTTTGGGAAAAGACCGGTTTTTTTAATCCGGACAAATTAAGCAAAAGGCATAAAAAGCCGTACACCATTGTCATTCCACCCCCAAATGTTACCGGAAACCTGCATATGGGCCACGCTTTAAATGCCACCATTCAGGATATTTTAATCAGATGGAAAAGGATGAACGGCTTCAAAACTCTTTGGTTGCCCGGGACCGACCATGCCGGTATTGCCACTCAAAATGTGGTTGAGAAAAAGTTGAAAAAAGAAGGCAAGACCAGATTTGATTTGGGGAGAGAAAAGTTTATCGAAGAAGTTTGGAAATGGAAGGAAGAAAAAGGCAACGCTATCTTAGGCCAATTAAAGAGAATGGGCGCCAGTTGTGACTGGTCGAGAACCAGATTTACGATGGACAACGATTATGCTCAGACTGTCCGGAAGGCCTTTCTGCATTATTACAAGAAGGGATTGATTTATCAGGGCGAGAGAGTGGTTAATTGGTGCGTCAGGTGTCAGACCAGTTTGTCTGATCTTGAGCTTGAATACGAAGAAACCGACAGTCATCTCTACTACATTAATTATCCGGCCGGCAAAAAAAATATCACCGTGGCGACTACCAGGCCGGAGACTCTTTTGGGTGATGTCGCCGTAGCCGTTAATCCGAAAGATAAAAGGTACAAGAGTTTTGTTGGCCAAACGGCTGTTTTGCCGCTGGTTGGCAGAGAAATACCGATTATCGGAGACAGGGCTGTTGATGCGAAGTTTGGAACCGGAGCGGTTAAAGTGACTCCGGCTCATGATCTGGCTGACTACGAAATCAGTCAAAGACATAATCTGGAGAGCATTAAAGTCATAGATGAATACGGGAAGATTACCGCTAAAGCTCCAAAATCATATATCGGTCTAAAAGTCAAAGAAGTCAGGGAGAAAGTCTTGGAGGATCTGAAAAAACAGGGATATCTGGAAAAAACGGAAGATTATATCCATAAGACTCCCCGTTGCTATCGTTGCAATACCACCATTGAGCTGATTCCCAGCAAGCAGTGGTTTTTGAAAATGGATAAATTGGCTCGGTTGGCCAAAAAACCGGTGGAGAGCGGCAAGATAAAGTTTTATCCGAATAATTTCAAAAAACCCTACCTGGACTGGTTAAACAATACCAAAGACTGGTGCATCTCAAGACAAATCTGGTGGGGGCACAAAATACCTCTAGAAGGCGAGACCGATGTTTTAGATACCTGGTTTTCTTCGGCTCTCTGGCCCCTGGCAACAATGACCGGCAAGGACAAAAAGGTGTTTTACCCCACCGATACCCTGTCCACCGCCAGAGATATTATTAATCTCTGGGTATCCCGAATGATCTTTTCCGGACTTGAGTTTGAGAAAAAAGTCCCGTTTCAAGATGTGTATATTCATGCTACAATTTTAACCAAGGATGGCCAAAGAATGTCAAAGTCTCTGGGGACCGGCATTGATCCCTTGGACTTGATTGACCGGTACGGCTCGGATGCCGTCAGATTCGGCATCGCCTACCAGGTTATGGGTAATCAGGATCTAAAGTTTACCGAAGACAACATTGTGATGGGCAAGAAATTCTGCAACAAAGTCTGGAATGCCAGCCGATTTGTTATCGGCCGAATCAAAAAAGGCGTTGTTCCCGCCGCCGGGCCAAAGACGGCTGCCGATAAAAAGATTCTCAGCCGGTTGAAAAAAACCATTAAGTCGGTTAACGGAGATTTGGAGAAATTTCGGTTTGGACCGGCCGCCCATACTCTTTATGATTTCTTTTGGCATGATTTCTGTGATCAGTATCTGGAAGAGTCAAAAAAGCAGGAGGATGAAAATACCGATAAAATCTTGGTCCATGTCCTATTGTCGTCTTTGAAAATGCTCCACCCCTTTATCCCATTTATTACCGAAGAAATATATTCTAGCTTACCGACAAAAAAGAAGGAAAAAGCTTTAATAATTGAGAAATGGCCTTCTGTAGGCAGGTAAACTTAAACCATGATCTATGTCATCTTTGTTATCTTTGGACTATTGCCGAGCTTGATCTGGCTTTTATTTTACCTGAAAAAAGATCGGCATCCGGAAAGCAAGAAAATGATCATTAAGATGTTCTTTTACGGCATGCTGGCCGCCGTGATGGCCTTTGTTGTCGAGGTGATCTTGTCTGAAGGGGTACTGTTTTTTGCCGAGGGTTGGAGTTTAACTTTCCCCCTGCTGTTTTTTTTAATCAATCAATTTGTTATCGTGGCTTTAGTTGAAGAAGTGGCCAAATACTTTGTGGTCAGAAAAAAGGCGGTTGTCAACACCGAATACGATGAGCCGGTCGATGCCATGATCTATATGATTATTGCCGCCCTGGGTTTTGCGGCCCTGGAAAACATTCTAATTCTTTTTACCATTGAGACGCCTTTTGTGGTCAAAGACGCGGCTCTGATCAGCTCTTTTCGGTTTTTGGGAGCAACCTTTTTGCACGCTCTGGCTTCGGGGACCATCGGCTACTTTTTGGGCCTTTCTTTTTACAACAAAGAGAAGAGAGTTCGGCTGGTTTGGGGAGGAATGATTTTGGCCACAGTTTTGCACGGATTGTTCAATATCTCTATAATAATAATAGAGAAGGGGTTGTTGGAGGAAAATATGACTTTGTTTCTTTTCGCCTTCATATTTTTGATAGCGATGATGGCGACAGTCTCCTTGGCCATTGCCAGGGGCTTCCATCAGCTCAATCGATTGGGTACAATATTTAATAAAGAATAATTATATGGATTTTTTAGATAAAATTAAAAAAACCGTTGAAGAAGACGATTTGGTCAGTCAAGAAGAAGAAATGACTCCGAAGTTTATCTCCACCGAGGTTGAGGAGGTTGAGGAAGAACCAAAACAAACCGCCAAGAAAAAAACAGCCAAGAAGAAAGAAGAAAAAACAGCAGAAGAGCCAAAACCGGCCAAAAGCGATTTGTTTGACGGCGGGCCAATTGGCGAATTGACGATCGACATGTTTGCGGAAGGAGATGATTTGGTTATTCGGTCCGCTATTGCCGGAGTGGACTCAAAAGATTTGGATATCGTTATTGAAAACGATCTGGTCGTTATCAAGGGAGATAGGCAAAAGAGCGTAACCGAAGAAGGGGATGAGCATTTTTTCTCCGAATGTCATTGGGGCGCTTTTAAAAGAGAGATTGTTTTACCGGTTGAAGTGGACAGCAAAAGAGCCAAAGCCAAGTTGAACAAAGGCATTTTGACTATCCGGATACCGATTATTCAAAAAGAGGCCAGCACCAAAGTGTCTGTTGAATAAACCCTTTAAACTAAACAAAAACCCCGCTGTTTGACGGGGTTTTTGTTTTATTGACTAGATTTCCCCCTGGAATCCTGCAATACCAGCAACAAATGAAACCAAGGCATAAGAGGTTACAGCCACCAATACTCCAATCACGGCATAGAGCAAAAACATTCTGGCTTTTTTGAATTTCTCCGGATCTCCGGCAGAGGTAATAAAGAAGAAGCCGGATATTAAAATAGAGATCACGGCGCTTATTAAAAGAATGGTGAAAATCCAATTAACTATTGCATAAAGAGTTCCAATAACACTCACTGCTGTTGGTACTGTTTTTGGGGCTCCTTCTCCTGGTATTATTTCGCCGGTTCCAGGCACACCACTACCACTACCACTACCACTACCTTCCTCTTCCGCACACACCTTATACCACTTACAGTCACCCGATGGACAGTCACCATCATTCAAACAATAAGCCGCAGATACTGTTATTGGAGCTGTTAAGACAATTAGTGTCAGCAAAAACGATAATAATAGAAATATCTTTTTAATCATGATTTTTTAAAATAATAATTAAACGACTTTGAATCATTTTTTATATTGTACCATCAAAATAAAATAATGCGCAACATTTTATTAACAGGTATTAATTAACAGGTATTAACAACAGGTATCAGGGAATCAAGCCACCGGGCTTGTGCTTAACCAGGTTAAGCACATTTTGCCCAAAGAATCTGCCCGAGGACGGGCCTCGGGCGGATTATGGTGCCGAGGGCGGGAGTCGAACCCGCAAGAGGAAACCTCACCTGGTCCTAAGCCAAGCGCGTCTGCCAGTTCCGCCACCTCGGCGTAAGGGAGCTAAAAAATGGCTGATTTCTTCGTTACTCGTCGTCATCGTAGTTTAAAACTACGATTTCCTCCTCGTGTCTTGAAATCATCTCATTTTTTAGCTCCTGAGCTTGACGCTAATTTGAACCCTGCTCCCTTCTATAATACATATTTTTCAACAAC
>Ga0326597_10002229_pt1 | contig 29239 bp, 22 predicted proteins | sample RVTome_12_FD_203789 | JGI IMG/M metagenome (GOLD analysis project Ga0326597, IMG submission 203789) | Soil microbial communities from uranium-contaminated site in the Upper Colorado River Basin, Wyoming, United States - RVT100D185 | ecosystem: Environmental > Terrestrial > Soil > Contaminated >... | reverse complement strand
TTCACGGTGAGCGCGGAGGCATCGAAGCTCCAGAGGTCGGCGGGGAACTCCTCGCTCTGATAGCCGCGCCAGTGCTCGACGGATTCGCCGTCGAAGAGAAGGGACCAGCCCTCCGCCTCCTCCTTCTCCGTCAACTGGTTGAGGGGGCGATCGGACGCGGTGTCCTGCGCTGCGGCAATCGGTGCGAATGCGACGAGCGCCAGTCCGGTGAGCGCTCGCTGCGAACGGAGCATCGAAATCGGCATGGCATCTTCTCCTTCTCGTGTGGATGTCGGCGTTACGATCATATCCGATCAGTGCGGGTCCCGAGTCATCCATCCACCTTCCGCAACAGTGTGATCCGCCCGATGGGGACCCATTCCGCCACCAGAATGTCGCCCGTGTGCAGGAAGATCGCGGTGTGCGGATGAATGAACCGGCCGGAGATGAACTCCGCGCGCTGCCGATCGCGCAACGGGCTGGGGTGGCCATCGCCCAGATGCACGATCACCTTGTTCTCGCGATCGAGGAGCGTCACCACACTCTCGAGGTCGGGCACGAGCATCTCCTCGCCCCGCGTCTTGAAGTGGCACGGCATGCGGATGCCATCGGTCACGAAGCGCACGTGTTCTCCGTCGAGGGTGAAATACTGGATGCGGCGATTGCTCCGGTCTGCCACCGCGAGCAGCGGATTCCCGCCGCGTTGATCGATCCAGAGCCCGTGCGGGCAGCTCACCTGCCCTTCGCCCGAACCTGGTGTGGCGATTGTTTTCACAAACTCGCCATCACACGTGTAGCGATGGATGAAGGATGAGCCATAACCATCGCCTATGAAGAGATCGCCCGGCTTGTCATCTCCGGCCGGTGCGAACGCGACATTGGTGGGAACGAATCGACCGCCCTGAGCATAGTGGGCACATTCATCCGGACTGGGCGCGGCTTTCTGCCAGATCACTTCGCCCTTGAGGTTGGTCTTGACGACGAGGGAGCGACTGATGTCGCAGTGGTAGAGGAACTCTTCGCCGTTCTCTTCGCGGATGTCGAGCCCGTGGGCGCCGCCGCGGAAATCTGCGCCCCACGACTCGATAAACTCTCCGTTCTCGTCGAACACCACGACGGCATCCGGGGATGAACTCGACGGATGGACCGTATGCGCGACATAGATGCGACCCTGTTTGTCCTGCGCCAGCCCGTGCGTATCCCCCCACTTGATCGAATCGGGCGGCGCCAGCCAGTCGTGCACGAACTCGTAGGTGTGCTTATCACGGCCAGTCAGCCGCGGCCGATTCCCGGGGCGCCATTTTGCCGATGTCGCAATCGATGGAAATACGATCCCGGCCGCGCCCGAAGCACCGAGTGCCCGCAGGAATCGTCGCCGTGTTACCCTGTCAGTGCGACCCACTCTCCACCTCCCGTCGGATTGTACTCGATTTCGACACGATCACGATCGCTTTAGCGTCTCCGGATTCAAACCCTTCAAGTTGTCGACGACGAACAGGCCATCCTTTCGCACCACCTCGCCGTCGAACTCCATCGTGCCGCCGCCATACTCCGGCCGCTGGATGAGCACGAGGTCCCAGTGGATCTCGCTCTTGTTGCCGTTGCTGGCATCGTCGTAGCACCTGCCGGGAGTGAGGTGGATCGAGCCGGCGATCTTCTCATCGAACAGGATGTCCTTCATCGGCTCCAGGATGTAGGGGTGAAAGCCGATGGCGAACTCGCCGGTGTACCGCGCCCCTTCATCGGTGTCGAAGACAGGGCCGAGTTTGTCAGCATTCATGGATGCATCGTGATTGACGATCTTTCCGTTCTTGAACTCGAGGCGCACATTTTCAAACGAGATGCCGTTATAGAGCGTGGGCGTGTTGAAGTGGATCACGCCGTTGATCGATTCGCGCACAGGGGCGGTGAAGCACTCGCCATCGGGAATGTTGTGCGCGCCGGTGCAGGGCTTGACGGGAATGCCCTTGATCGAGAAGGTCAGATCGGTTTCACCCGGCCCTTTGAGCCGGATCTTATCAGTCTTCTCCATGCGCTGCTTGAGCTTGTCGGCCGCAGCATCCATGCGCGCGTAATCCATCGTGCAGACATCGAAATAGAAGTTTTCGAACTCCTCGGTCGATTTCTGCGCCAGTTGGGCCATGGAGGGTGTGGGCCAGCGCAGCACGCACCATCTGGTGTGATTGATGCGGCGTTCGAAGTGGACGGGCTTTCCGTATAGACGCGCGAAGCGCTTCATCTGCTCGTCATCGACGCCCGCCATCTCGCTGACGTTCTCGCTGCCGCGCAGGCCGAGGTAGCACTGCACCTTCTCCATGCGCGCGAGGTCATACGCGGCCCAGGTCTTGAAATTGTCCTCCGCCCCATCTTCGACGAGCGCGCGCATGATGCGGTTGTCGCGCAGGGCCACGTGCGGGTGGCCGCCGGTGCGGCGGGCCGACTTCACGACCTCGATCACCATCGCCTGGGGGATGTCGAACGCCTCGATCAGGATGTGCTCGTCCGACTTCAGGCGGGTGGAGTAGTTGATCAGGAGGTCGGCGAGCTTGGTGTAACGCGGGTCGGGCATGGTTGGAGGTTCTCCACGGGTTGGAACGAAACGAACGAGTGAAGCGAACGATTGTAACGGACCGGGCCTGCCACTTCAGTGGCGCAGGCGCAAATCGCGCTGGCGCCGCTCAAGCGGCGGGCCCCTTCCGAATTCAAACCTGATTCAGCACCAATCCGTCATACGCGAGATGCATTCCCTCTGGGAGATTCCCATCGACCTCGGCGTGCATGATGTCGTGGGCCATGTGGATGAAGTACGTCCGCTTCGCGCCGATGCGCTCCGCAGTTGCCGCCGCTTCGTCATGTGAAAAGTGCGTGGGATGCGCGCGGAAGCGCAGCATGTCGAGCACCAGAGTATTGAGCCCGCGCAACCGCGGCCAGGTTTCCGGCGGAATCCCGGACACATCTGTGCAATAGGCGAGGGGCAGAATCGATCGGCTGTCGTCATCCCCTGAAATCCCTCTCCCCCCGGGAGAGGGTTGGGGTGAGGGGGATTGAGAAGAAAGTGAAGGATCAATTTCCTCAATCCGAAATCCCAGCACCGGGGACCGGCCGTGGAGCAAACGCAGCGGCGTGAAGCGCAGGCCGAAGAGATTGAGGATGGCAGGCGGGACGCCCGCCCCACCGGTGTCGATCAGGTGCGGGAGCAGCGTGGCCACGAACGAATCGTTCACGTTCTTGTCGTGTTCGAAGATGTGGCGGTAGATTCGCTGCAAAGTCTCCATGGTGTGCGGGTCGGCGTAGATGTCGATGGGGCTTCGCATGACCGCATTGAAGCGGCGGACCTCATCCAGCCCGAACGTGTGATCGACATGGTTGTGCGTGAAGACGATCGCATCGCACCGTGTCAATTTGTGGCGGAGCGCCTGTTCGCGCAGATCGGGTGTGGCGTCAAGCAGAATCACGCGCGGCTGGCCGTTGCCATCCGTAAAGCGGAGGGCCGCCCCGGTGCGCGTGCGCTTGTCGCGCGGGTCGGCCGAATGGCACACGCGGCAGTCGCAGGCGATGATGGGCACGCCCGCGCTGGTGCCCGTGCCGAGGAAGATGAACTCAAGGTCGCGGATGGGCATGTGAATATCGGTGGGGCGGCCGTCCCCGGCCGCCATTCTCACTCCCGCTACATCAGGACATCCGCGATTCCCAGCGCGCCGACGAGGCACGAGATCAGGCCGTTGAGGGTGAAAAACGCGAGAGCGATGCGGCCCGTGCCCCAGCGCGATACGGTGGCGTGTTCGATTGCGAGCAGGATGGCGACGATCGCGACCCCCACGCCGAAGAGCAGATCGAAGCGGTCATCGACAAGCAGGGCTGCGGTGAGTGCGCCAAGGGCGGCGGCGTGCAGCAATCGCGCGACAGCCAGCGCCCGCTCCATCCCGAATCGGCTGGGAATGCTGCGCAAGTGCTGTGCGCGGTCGATGTCGAGATCCTGCAATGCGTAGATAATGTCGAATCCCGCCACCCAACAGAGCACCATTCCGCTGAGCAACAAGATCGCCGGCTGAAAGAGAGGCGATGACGGATCGATGGAGGACGGCTCGATGGCGATCGCCGCCGCGATGGGGCTCATCGCCAGCGAAGCCCCGAGATAGAAGTGGCACAGCATCGTGATGCGCTTGAGATAGGGATAAGCGCAGATCCAGGCGAGCACGGGCAGGCCGAGGATCAGCGGCCACCAGTTGCCATGGAAGATTCCGAACGCCGCGCAGACGACAAGGAAGAGCAGCGCGCACGTGATGAAGGCCATTACAGCCCGCGAGAGCGGCAGTTGTCCCGAGGGGATGGCGCGCTGCGCGGTGCGGGGATTCCGCGCATCGATCTCCCGATCGACGATGCGATTCGACAGCATGGCGCACGTCCGCGCGAAGAACATGGCGAGAACGATGAGGGCCAGTTGGCCGGCGAATCGCGGCCAGAATTCCCCCGCGTATTCCGGCCAGAGATAAGGATGTGAGAAAAAATCATTCGAGGGGGGATCGTTGCTGCTCACGAGCCGAAACGTGCCTCGCGTCGGTCCCAGCGCCGCCATGAACGCGACCAGGAGCGCGAAGGGCATGGCGAAGACACTGTGCGCGAGCTTGATGTCCGCCGCAATGAGGCGGAGCGATTGCAGCGGCCGGATTGTGGCTGCCGTGTCCATGGTCTGGATTCTACATCGCGGCCGGCCTGAAGCTGCCGACTTCAAGGCGCCCTTCATGTTCGATCAAAGGGGCGAACCCACATTGAGACCGCGGTCAACCCGCGGGCATGGAGTTGATAGGTTCGGCTGCGGCCGCTGCGGCGTTCCGAGATCAACCTCACGTTTCGCAGCACGCGCAGGTGGGCGGAGATGCTGGGCGCTGCCATGCGAAACGACGAGCTGATGTCGCCCGCGGTGCGATTTTTCTCTCGCAGGAGCTCGAGGATTCGTCGTCGGACCGGATGGGCCACCGCTCTGAATATGTCGTCGTTGATGGGCCTGCTCATAAGATTATATTTTAGCTAAAACACAAATAATTGTCAACATCGGGCCGCATGACGAAGGAGCGTGTCAATGGCGAGAGCGGCTGCGGCGGCGGTGGGGGCAGGATTCGATGTCGGACCGGATGGGCCACCGCTCTGAAAACGTTGTCGTTGATGGGCCTGCTCATGAAGTATGTTTTAGCTAAAACACAAACAATTGTCAGGGCCAGGCCGCATGACGGAGGGAGCGTGCCAGTGATGACGGCAGTTGCGGTTGCGGCTGCGGCGGCGGAGCGGGACCCAGCAGCCACCTTGCGGGGTGAGGTGTTGGTGGGGGGCGGCTGCGGCGGTTGGGACGGGACCCAGCAGCCACCTTGCGGGGTGAGGTGTTGGTGGGGGGCGGCTGCGGCGGTTGGGACGGGACCCAGCGGCCACCTTGCGGGGTGAGGCGTTGGTGGAGGAAGGATAGGGCGGCGGGGGGAGATGAACGTGGCGGCGGTGGTCGAGTCGCGGCGTCAAACTGTGGGTGGGCCTGTGCCTGCTTTTGGTCTGAAGCGCCTTGGTCAGCGACGCAGCGCCCTCGTCGAGGCATTTGCACGATTCATCCGTAGAGGTGCTGCCCGGTATCATGGAAGGTCATGGTCGCCGCAAGCGGGTGCAACTTCGCGCCGGGCGCGATACAACAGGGGAGCAACGATGTTCAAACGATTCCAATCCCCAGTATCCGCAGACCAGGGACAGCAGGACTCGCGTCGGAGTTTTCTCAAGGGGGCCGCAGGGGCATCGCTCGGGGCCGCCGCCACAGCGGCTGCGCTTCCCATTGGGGTGAGCGCGCGGAATGCGATCGTCCCGGAGGGAGCATCCGACGCGGGTCCAGCACCCTCCCAGGACTCCGCCGACATTCCACCACCCGCGATTCTGCGCAAGCGCATCCCGCGCAGCGGCGAGCTGCTGCCGGTCATTGGCCTCGGCACCTCGCAGACCTTCAACGTATCGGCGGAGGCGGAGGTCACTGCGCTGGTGCCAGTCATGCGAGCTTTCCTTGATAGCGGCGGCGCGCTCATCGATTCCTCGCCCATGTACGGTAAATCCGAAACCGTCACGGGCCAATTGCTCGCGCGCGTCGATCGCCGCGACATCTTCTTCGCGACCAAGGTCTGGACCGAAGAAGGCAAGGAGGCGGGCATCGCCCAGATGAACGAGTCCATGCGCAGAATGGGGGCAGGCGAGCGCCTGGATCTCATGCAGGTCCACAACCTCGTCGATTGGGAGACGCACCTGCCCACGCTGCGCGAGTGGAAGGAGGCGGGCAAACTGCGCTATCTCGGCATCACCGAAATGCGCGACTGGGAGACTGTCGAACGGATCATGCGCGAGGAGGATATCGACTTTATCCAGGTGCCGTATTCGATGGGCGAGCGCGCGGTGGAGGAGCGCATTCTGCCGGCAGCGAATGATCTGGGCGTGGCGGTGCTGGTGATGCGGCCGTTCATGCGCAGCCGCCTGTTTCAGCAGGTCGAGGGCAAAGCACTTCCGGCATGGGCTGCGGAGATCGACTGCTCGAGCTGGGCACAGTTTTTCCTGAAGTGGATCATCGGCCACCCGGCGGTGACATGCCCGATCCCCGCGACATCCGACGCGGGTCACATGATCGACGACATGCGCGCGGGTTCGGGGCGCATGCCGGACGAGGACATGCGAAAGCGAATGCTGGAGACCGTGATGGGATGAACGTGAGGTTTCGCACGCGCACGCCTGCTCATGCCAGCTCCGCCACCGCGGCGAGGGTGCGCTCGACCTCATCCTCATTGTTGATCAGGCTGGGCGCGAGCCGGGCATATTGCTCGCGATATGGCGTCGTGCTGGCGATGATGTCGCGGGTCCTCAGCCGCTCAACGACTGCCTCGGGACCTACACCCTCGACTTCAAAGCAGATGATTCCGGATGAGAGCTCTGGAGTGCGCGGCGTGCGCAGGCGCACGTGCGGCATGGCGGCCAGCCCATCCTTCATCAGGGTGTTGAGCTGGTGAATGCGGGTCTGCACGCGGGCCTTCCCGATCCGGACGTGAAAACGAAACGCCTCCTCCAAGGCCCACCGATGCTCGAAGGAATGAAAGCCGCCGGGTGTCATCTGATTGGCGGCCGGCACCTGGTCGGCGTCGAAATAACCCAGCCACACGCCATAATTCGGCCCGAAGCTTGGGATCACCGGCTGGGCCCGCTTCCACGCCTCGGTGGCGCCCCAGATGACGCCCGTGCCGCGCGGGCCGAAGATCCACTTGTGCGTGCCCGCGATGAAGAAGTCGCAGCCGAGGTCCTCCATCGTCGCATCTTCGACGCCAAAGCCGTGTACGCCGTCCACGCAGAGGAGAATCCGATCATTCTCGCCGCGCGCGCGGTTGATATCCGCGATCATCTTCGCGATCGCGCTGATCGGAAGCTTGACACCGGTACTTGAGTGCACCCAGGTGACCGCGATGACGCGCGTGGCGTCATCGATCGCGTTGCGAAGTCGCGTGACGATTTCATCGACGCTCGCCAGCGCGGAATCGTCGTAGAGGGCGACTTTGCGGATGGCTGCGCCCGTTCTCTCGGCCCGGTGCTCGAGCGACATGTGCGTCGAATAGTGATCGTGAGTGGTTGTAAGCACTTCGTCGCCGGCCTCAAGACGCAAGCCGCCGTAGATCAGGCCGAGGCCCATCGTGGTGCTGTCGGTGAGGGCGATCTGATCGGCCGTCCCACCCATGTATTCCGCGGCGGTCCTGCGCTGGCGCTCCTCGCCTTCTCCCATCTGCTCGTGCATCGCCTCGACGGGATTCAGATCGAGGGCTCGGCGATGGCGCTCGATCGCGTCGGCAACGGGCCGGGGGTGGGAGGCGAAATAAAAGGTGGCCATGTGGATGAGGTTCGGCGAAAGCGCGAACTGCTCGCGGACCGATGTCCAGTCATCCGGCTGGAACGGGCGGGCGCGATGGGCAGGAAGCGATTTGGCCGCGGTCGCTGCGGCCGTGGCGGACACCGCGCCCAGCGACAGCCCAGCCCGCCGAAGAAACTCTCTGCGATGCATGATTCATCTCCTGAAGCCCGGCGCGTGCCATCATACACGTTCACCCCGGGAAAAATGGTGCAGCATTACAGCCGCGGCCGTCGCCACATTGAGGGAATCGACGCCCGCCGCCATCGGAATCCTCGCGATGTGGTCGCAACGAGTGCGCGAATCACTTGAAAGCCCGTCGAATTCCGACCCCACGACGATGCCGACCCGCTGCGGCGGCGCGATCGCATCAATCGTTACGGCATCCGATCGCGCTGCCGCCGCGATCAACGTCAGGTTCCACTCACGTTTCAATCGATCCAGGTCTCGCGGCCAGTTGGTGCTGCGCGCCCACGGCATCGACAACACGTGGCCGATCGACACGCGGATCGACTTGCGATAGAGGGGATCGTGGCAATCGGGGCTGAGGACCACCACATCGACCGCGAAGGCGGCGGCATTGCGGAACAACGACCCGATGTTGTCGATGTTGCGAATGCTCTCGCAGAGAAGCACGGTGAGGGGGCCGCTGCCGCCTCGATCGGGCACAGCGCGGTCGATGGTAAGCGAATCCGGCGATGGGCGAAAGCCGACCGCCAGCACGCCGCGATGAATGGCGAACCCGGCCACCTTTTCCATGATCGCCGGCGCCGCCACGAACAGGGGAAAGGCGAACGAATTCAGTTTGCTTTCTCTCTTACCGCGCACCACTTCAAATCGTTCCTCAAATCGCGCCAGGTGCTGCGGCGCAATCAGCACCGACTTCGTCATGGCCGGTCTCGCCAGCATCTTCTCGACGATGAGGAATTGCTCGCCGATGAAGAGCCCGGGTCGGGCTTCCGCCCCCTGCGCATCGCGGTCGCGGATGTCGCGATAGTCTTCAAGGCGCGGATCATCCGCGCGCTCGATCGCGATCAGCATCAGACGCGGGCGGCTTCCCTCACCTGTCATTTCGTCCAGAATACCCGCCCCATTCTGAAGCTGTTCTTAGCGCGGCCTGAACACCTGCCCGACTACCATCTTCACGAGTCCTTGATCAGCCCCGACGACCACCCTGGGAAAACTCACGACGTGGCCAAGCAAACGATTCTGATTGTCGAGGATGAGCCCGACATCGCCGACCTGATCCGGTTCCACCTGACGCGTGAGGGGTTCGACGCCGGCATTGTGCCCTCCGGCCGGATCGCGCTCGATGTGCTGCGCAAGCGCCCGCCCGACCTCCTGATCCTCGACCTGATGCTGCCGGATGTCGATGGGCTGGAGATCTGCCGGCGTTTGAAATGGGATGATGAGACCCGCCGCATTCCCATTCTGATCGTCAGCGCGAAGGGAGAAGAGAGCGACATCGTCACGGGACTCGAGCTCGGCGCGGATGACTATGTCACCAAGCCCTTCAGCCCGCGCGTGCTCATGGCCCGGGTTCGGAACGTTCTGCGGCGGTCGGCGGAAGCCGGACCGCCGGGCACTTCGCCGGGCGCCATCACACTCGCGGATCGGCGGCTGGTGATCGACCCCCAGCGCCACACTGTGACCATCGATGGCGCGCCCGTGGAACTGACGAAGACCGAGTTCGACATTCTGCACACACTGGGAAGCCGGCGCGGCTTCGTGCGCACCCGCGACCAGATCATTGCCGCGATTCACGGCTCGAACGTGGTCCAGGCCAGCCGAACGATCGATGTTCACGTCACCGCCCTTCGCCGCAAGCTGGGCGAGCTGGGGCGGATCGTAGAAACCGTCCGCGGAGTCGGCTATCGCCTTTCCGATACTCCTGTCAATATAGAGACATGAGCCCTGCACGGACTCGGGCCCGATTCGGATTGCCGCGATCGCTGGTGTGGCGGGTGGGCGTTGCCTTGATCGCGGTGCAGGCAGCGGTGGCGCTCATCATTCTCTGGCAGGGGTATCGCCAGCTTCTGACATTTCATCTTGAAGAAGCGATGGACAAGCTGGCTCGGCTCGATCCGCTTCTCAGTGCGCGCTACAGCGATCCTCTGCAGGAGAGTGACTGGCCAGGACTGGACAGCATGGTGAAGGTGGATGGCCCCCGCATCCGCGCGCGCATCACGGTCATCCTGTCCGACGGTCGCGTTGTTGCCGATTCCGAATCCGATCCGGCGGCGATGGAGAATCACCGCTCGCGTCCGGAGGTGACTGCCGCGCTCTCCGCCGGTCAGGGAGTGGCGAGGCGCATCAGCGACACCACCGGGATCGAAACGCTCTACCGCGCTGAGCGCATCACCCTGGCCGGAGGCGAGAGCGCAGTCATCCGCAGCGCACTGCCTCTGAGCGCTGTGCGCGCCGAGTTCTGGTCGCAGGCACGGGTGCTCGGGGGGATCTTCATCGCGGTCATGACCGCGACGCTGCTCCTTTTTCTTCTGATCTCGCGCGCGGTGGCCAGGCAGGTTGGCGAGATTTCCCGGGGTGCGGCCCGCTTCGCGGCAGGCCAGCTCGAACACCGAATCCGCGAGCCCTCCGCGAGCGAGCTCGCCAGCCTTGCACGTTCGCTCAACGACATGGCCCGCCAGCTCCAGCAGCGGCTGCGCGAGGTGAACGCGCGGCAGGAGGAGTTGCGGACGATCCTGCAATCGATGACCAGCGGAGTCTTGGCCCTCGACGGTGAGCAGCGCATCCTCGCGATGAATCGATCCGCGGAAGCCCTTCTGGGCGTTACCGCCGCTGCAGCCCACGGGCGGTTGCTTCACGAGGTCATTCGCCAGCCCGAGCTGCACCGCCTGGCAGCCGCGGCTCTTCGTGGTGGAGATCAATCCACCGATCAGGCGCCGATCGAATTCGCGCTCGCGGGTGCGGTTTCCCCGCTGGGGGCGGGGGGCGGTGAGGGCGGGATTCGCATCGAAGCTCGCGCCGAGCGACTCCAGAGCAGCGATGACCGCGGCCGGGAGCGACGGCCTTCTGAGGCGCACCCCACGGGCCTGCTGCTCCTGCTGAACGACGTCACGCGTCTCCGCCGCCTCGAATCCCTGCGCAGCGATTTCGCCGCCAACGTCTCGCACGAACTTCGCACTCCCATCACCAACATCAAGGGCTACGTCGAGACGCTGCTCGAAACCGGTCTGGGCGATCGCGAACAGGCGGAGCGGTTTCTCACCGTGATCCGCCACAATAGCGATCGTTTGGCCGCGATCGTTGAGGATGTGCTCGCGCTCACGCGGCTGGAGCGGGCATCCGCGGGCGGCGCGGCGCAGCGCGACCCCGCTGCCGCCGCGCGAGGTTCGGTAGAGTTCCCCAAGGAGCGGGCGCCGATCCGCGGGATTCTCGCGGCAGCGATCGCGCAGCACCAGGCGGCCGCGGATGCGAAGTCGATGACCGTCGAGCTCGCGGCGGATGCGGATCTGACAGCCCGCGTACACTCCGCGCTGCTGGAGCAGGCAGTGAGCAACCTGATCAGCAATGCGATCAATTATTCTCCGCCGCGGACAACCGTGCGGGTTTCCGCAGGCCGGCTCGCGAGCGGCGAGATCGAGATCGCCGTGACGGATGAAGGACCGGGGATCGCCAGGGAGCACCAGGAACGGATCTTCGAGCGGTTTTACCGCATCGACCGCGGCCGCAGCCGCGAAGTGGGCGGCACCGGCCTCGGTCTCGCGATCGTCAAGCACATCGCCATCGAGCATGGCGGAACATGCTCTCTCGAAAGCGATGTCGGCAAGGGCGCCACGTTCAGGATTGTCCTGCCCGGCGAACCGGCAGGAAGCCGGGACTCAAGGGCGCCCAGCGAGGAGTGACACGCGCCCCGCGCGATCGGACCCAATCGCCCGCTCCCGCCGGTAAGGGATGAAAGCCCGGTGGAATCCCTGTGGTCGCTTTCGCGCTTTCTGTTGAGAATCCGGTAGAGCGACGCCCAAGCGGCGCCGCCAGGATTCGCCGGAATCCCGCCGAAATTCGCATGAGGAGAGCGGCCATGGCGACACTGGAACGAGCGGCGAGCGCCAACGGTTCATCGGCCCCGCTTTCACGGCGGGAGTTCGTTCGAGCCGGCGCCCTGGTTGGCGCAGGGGCGGTGACGGCCACATCCGCCGTGGTTATCGATCGGCGTGCAAATGCGGCACGGGACCCATCGGGTCAGGAGACCATTCGCCACCTGACGGTGCTGAACAATGTCCCACCGGCGGTGGATGAGGATGTGCTGCTGCGCATGCAGCGCGACCTCGTGAAGGCGATAGCGAAACCGATGGAGGAGCGCCGGTGGATCATGGTGATCGACACGCGCAAGTGCGTGGGTTGCCATGCCTGCACCATGGCCTGCATCGCCGAGAACAAACTCCCGCCGGGCGTGGTGTATCGGCCGGTGATCACGGAGGAGTTCGGCGAATTCCCGAACGTCCAGATCCGGTTCACGCCGCGGCCGTGCATGCAGTGCGATGAGCCGCCGTGCGTGCCGGTGTGCCCGGTCCATGCGACATGGAAGCGCGCGGACGGGATCGTGGCGATCGACTACGACAAGTGCATCGGCTGCCGGTATTGCCTGACCGCGTGTCCGTACGGCGCGCGAACGAGCGACTTCGGCGAGTACTACTCGAATGGCGCTGCGGAAGGCGCTCCGGAGGGCGCGGATCGGCCAATCCTTGGCGCCAATCTGCCCTACGAGGAGCGGCCGAACAACGAGTACGGCAAGCCGTGGACGCGCACGGATCATCAGTCGCCGATGGGCAATGCGCGCAAGTGTCACTTCTGCCTGCATCGACTCGAAGTCGGCCAGTTGCCGCAGTGCGTGAGTACGTGCATCGGCCGGGCGACTTATTTCGGCGATTCCAGCGATCCGGACAGTCTCGTGACTGAACTGGTGACGCGCAACAACGTGCAGACGCTGCTGCCCCACAAGGGGACGAAGCCGCGCGTGTTCTACATCGTCTGACCGGAGCATGCCATGACCTCACTCAGCAGCAAACCTGGCGGATGGAAGGGAAACGATGTCGCAGCCCCGCTCCCCCGGATTCACCCCGTTCCCTGGGCGAAGTACCTCTGGGTTATCTGGATCGTCCTGCTGGGGCTGGGATCAATCGGCATCTATCAGCGGTTGACGCAGGGGCACCTGCCGGCGGGATATGGCTCATATGTTCCGTGGGGATTGTGGATCGCGATCTATTTCCACGCGGTCGGAATCGCGGGCGGCGCGTTCGCCGTGGGCGCGCTGGGGTTCATTCTCAACATCCGCGGGCTGATGCTGCCATCGATGCTGCGCACGGTGATCGTGCTGGCGATCGCGGCGATGGCGCCGGCGGCGCTGGCGGTGTGGTTGGATCTGGGGCACATGGAGCGGGCCCATCGCATCCTGACCTCGCCAAGTTTCACGAGCATGATGGCGTTCAACGCGTGGATGTACATCGTGTTCATCGCGGTGGCGATGGTCGCATGGGTGTTGAGTTTCCGGCGTGGATCGCTGTGGCTGAAGCCGGTCTTGTGCCTGGGAGTTTTCCTCGCAATCGTGATCCCCAGTCAGAGCGGGGCCTTCTTCGGCGTGGTGGATGCCAGGCCGTTCTGGCACAGCGCGCTCTTTCCGATTCTCTTTCTTGCATCGGCCCTGACATCGGGAGCGGCGGTGCTGCTGGCAGTGCGGGGCGCGCTGGGGCCTGAGGCGTTCGCGTGGACCACGCCCGATCCGCACGCCGAGCACGACCTGGCGCTGTCCTACCTGCGGCGCATCGTGATCGGCGGACTCCTTCTCTACTTCGTCCTGGAGTTTGCGGAGTTTTCGATCACCTTGTGGAACCCCGGCTCGCACAGCCCGGAGATTCACTTGATTCTCTTCGGGCCGTACTGGTGGGTGTTCTGGATTGTGCACCTGGCGATTGGCGGCATCCTGCCGCTCGCGTTGCTCCTTTCATCGCAGCGGCGCGTCGTATGGATCGCGGCTGCGATCGTGGTGGCGGTGACGTTTCTCACGACGCGTCTCAATGTGCTCATCCCCGGGCAGGCGGTGAATGAACTGCGCGGGCTGCAGGAGGCGTTCTCGCATCCGCGGCTGACACACACCTACCACGCCACCGCGATGGAGTACCTCGTGGGGCTGTTTCTGGTGGCGGTGGGGATGGCTGCATATTTCCTGCTTCGGCGCGTGGGCGCCATGCTGGCGTTCCATCTCGCAAAGAAGGGCGGTGCGACATGATGATGAAGATGAACAACACAGCCGGGCCGGTGTCGCGGCGCGGGTTCCTTGCGGGAGGCGCCATGCTGGGCGCTTCTGCGGTCGCATCGAAGGTCGAGGCGCTCACCGATCAGAGCGGCCACGCGATCCTCAACAGCGGGCGCGACGATGCGTCCTACGAGATGAACCTCGCCGACAATCACATCAACTCCGCATGCCTGCAGTGCAACACGGGATGCGGCATCCGCTGCAAACTCCAGGATGGAGTGGTGACGAAGATCGACGGCAATCCCTACAGCCCGTGGACGCTGCTGCCGCACCTGCCGTATGAGACGTCGGTCGATGATGCGGCGCCGGTCGACGGCTCGCTTTGCCCCAAGGGACAGTCCGGCCTGCAGACCGCGTATGACCCCTATCGCCTTCGCAAGGTGCTCAAGCGCGCGGGGAAGCGCGGCGAGAACAAATGGATCACCATTCCATTCGAGCAGGCCATCGCAGAGATCTGCGAGGGCGGGCTGCTCTTCAAGAACGTGGCCGGCGAGGAGGCGCGGAGCATCGAAGGATTGCGCGGGCTGATGACGCTGACCGACCCCGCGCTGTCAAAGGTGATGGAAGCAGACATCAAGGCGATCTGGGATGAGAAGGACAAGGAAAAGAAGAAAGCCCTGGTCGAGGCGTTCAAGGTCAAGCACGCCGATCACCTCGATCTGCTGATCGATCCCGAGCATCCCGACTTCGGACCCAGGAACAACCAGATCGTGGTCGCGTGGGGCCGGTTGAAGGACGGCCGCGGCGACTTCTACAAACGATTCGCCGCGGCGATGGGAACCACCAACGCGCACGGCCACACCACCGTGTGCCAGGGTTCGCTCTACTTCACCTGCAAGGCGATCAGCGAGCAATATGACGGCGGGAAGTTCACGGGCGGGCAGAAGTTCTACTGGCAGGCCGACACCGAGAACAGCCGGTTCATTCTCTTCGTCGGAGCGAATCTCTTCGAGGCGAACTATGGCCCGCCCAATCGGACCGTGCGCCTGACGACCAATCTCGTCGAGGGGCGGACCAAGATCGCCGTGGCCGACCCGCGCTTCAGCAAACTGGCGAGCAAGGCGTGGAAGTGGCTGCCTCTCAAGCCCGGCACCGATGGCGCGCTGGCGATGGGCATGATCCGTTGGATGCTCGATGAGGGGCGATTCGACCGCGCCTTCCTCGCCAACGCAAATAAGGCGGCGGCGCTGGCAGCGGGTGAGAACTCGTGGAGCAACGCGACGTGGCTGGTCGCGATCAAGGATGGAAAGCCCGGCAAGTTCGTTCGCGCCGCTGATGTCATGGTCGGCGATCAACCACTCCGCGCCTCCGAGAAGCGCACGAGCGCTGAAGGCAAGGAATTCGATGAGAAGTTCATGGTCGCGATGGTGAACGGCCAGCCGACGGCCGTGGATCCCAACAGCGATCAGTCGCCGGTCGTCGCCGACCTGTTCGTTGATGCGACTCTTCCGGACGGCACTCACGTCAAGAGCAGTCTGCAGATCGTGGCTGACTCGGCCCGCGAGCAAACCGTCGCGGAATGGGCGGCCATCGCCGATGTGAAGGAGGCCGATCTCATCGCCGTGGCGCGGGAATTGACCTCCTATGGCAAGGCGGCGGCGGTGGACATCCATCGCGGCGTGGCCCAGCACACCAACGGATTCTACAACGTCCTCGCGTGGATGACCGTGAACATGCTGCTGGGCAACTTCGATGCCAAGGGCGGCATGATCAAGGCCACGACGTGGGACACCGGCGGCAAGGGCAAACTCTTCGACATCAAGGCCCATCCCGGCAAGACCACCCCATTCGGCATCAGCTCCATCCGGCACGGCCTCGATTACGAGAAGACCACCATCTTTGCGGGTTATCCCGCGAAGCGCAACTGGTATCCGCTTTCGAGCGACATCTACGAAGAGATCATTCCTTCGATCGGCGACCAGCATCCCTATCCGATCAAGGCGATGTTCCTCTACATGGGCGCGCCGACGTACGCGCTGCCCGCGGGGCACACCAACATCGACGTGTTGTGCGACACGGAGAAGCTGCCGCTCTTCATCGCGTGCGACATCCTTATCGGGACGACCTCGATGTACGCCGACTACATCTTCCCCGACCTCACCTTCCTCGAGCGGTGGGAGTTCCAGGGCAGCCATCCCAACATCCCCAACAAGGTCCAGCCGCTGCGGCAGCCGGTGATCGCGCCGATCCCCGAGGAATGCACCGTGTATGGCCAGGCGTATCCGATTTCGCTCGAGTCGATGATTCTCGGGATCGCCGAGCATCTGGGTCTGCCCGGTTTCGGCGAGAACGGATTCGGCGAAGGTCTCCACCTCAAGCATCCGGATGATCTCTATCTGCGCGGTGTCGCCAACCTTGCGTTCGGCGAGAAACCGGATGGCTCGCAGAACCTGCCGGATGCGGATGCGCGCGAGATCGAGGTGTTTCACGCAGCGCGGCGCCACCTTCCCCCATCGATCTTCGACCCCGATCGATGGCGGGGGATCGTCGGCGAAGCCATGTGGCCGAAGATTGTGTACGCGATCAACCGTGGCGGGCGCTTCGAGGATCACGCCAAGGGATACAAGGGCGATCGTCACTCCCATCCCTACGCGGCCCTCCTCAATCTCTACCAGGAGAAAACCGCGGCGACGATTCATGCGGGCACGGGAAAATCCAATCCCGGCCACGGTTGCTACATCCCCATCCGCGATTTCGCCGGGAATGAGCCTGATGCACTGCGCGAAGGCCATGACCTGACTCTCATCACCCACCGGGTCATCACACAGACCAAGAGTCGAACCATCGCCGACCCCTGGTTGTCGGCCATCATGCCGGAGAATGGCATCCTCATGCATCCGAAGGATGCCGCGAGGAATGGCCTCGTCAACGGCCAGCATGTGAAGGTCGTCAGCGCGACCAATCCGGAGGGAGAATGGCGGCTGGGCAATGGCGTGCGCAAGCCCATGATTGGCAAGGTGATCACGACGCAGACCATCCGGCCGGGCGTCGTGTCCTTCGCGCTGGGATTCGGCCACTGGGCCACGGGCGCTGCGGATGTGACAATCGACGGCCACGTGATCAAAGGCGAGGCCCGTCGCACCCTGGGCATTCACGCCAACGCCGCCATGTGGACCGACCCTTCAATCCCGAACACCTGCATGTTCGACCCGGTGGGCGGAAGCGTGAGTTTCTACGACACGCAGGTGCGGCTTGTGCCTGCAGGGTGATGGACCTTCTGACATCGCGCAATTAGTGCAGTATCTTGGCGCGTTCTGAACCGTGGCGGACAAGGATGCTCCACCGTGGACGATGGATGACACAATACACAACAAGAAAGGAACAACGTCATGGACAGGAATGTGATGCCGATCGTGGCGGTTGTGGGCGCAGCGGCGCTCGCCCCTGCGTTTGCATGGGCGGGCACGGAGACCGATGATGACCTTCGCGCCCGCATCGCCGCGATGGAGCAGCAACTGGCGGCGCTCAGGGCGGAAAGCGGTGACACGAACCGGGGGTGGCTGAGCGAGCAGCGGGCCACAGAGATTCGCGCGCTGGTGCAGGATGTGCTCGCGGATGCCGATTCGCGGGCAAGTCTCCTGCAGGATGGCGCCACCGCCGGCTACAACAAGAACTTCTTTCTCCAGAGCGCGGATGGCAACTTTCTGCTGAAGATCAGCGGGCAGATGCAGTTCCGCTACGTGTTCAACCATCAGGATGATGAGGCGGCTGCGGACGGCGATACCACCCGCAGCGGGTTCGAGAACCGCCGCACCAAGCTCACCTTCGAAGGTAACGTGCTCGATCCGACGTGGAAGTATCACGTGACCGGCGCCTTCGAGCGCGATGGCGGATCGTTCGTCCTCGAAGATGCCTTCGTCGAGAAGGAACTGAGCGATGAGTGGTCGCTCATGGCGGGCCAGTTCAAACTGCCCTTCATGCGCGAGGAGAACATGTCCAGCAAGCGCCAGCTTGCGGTGGACCGCTCGCTGGTGAACGAGGAGTTCAATCAGGATCGCTCGCAGGGCGTGCAGCTCACGTATCAGGGTGAGCAGTTCGGGTTCGCCGCCGCGTTCAGCGATGGGTTCATGTCCGACAACGTGGGCGCGCTGGTCTACGACACCGAGTATGCCCTGACCGGCCGCGCGGAGTTCCTCGCGGCGGGCGAGTGGGATCAGTTCAAGGACTTCACCTCGTGGCGCGGCAGCGACTTCGGCCTGCTGATCGGCGGGGCTGCCCACTTCGAGAAGATGGAGTTCGGCACTGTGGCCGGGCCGGAAGTCGAGCGCTTCACCTACACGGTCGATGCCTCAGCCGAGTTCGACGGATTCAATCTTTTCGGAGCGTTCGTGGGCAACACGCTGGATGATGATGCGAGTGGGGGGGTGGATCTCGACCAGTGGGGCGTGGTGGTGCAGGGCGGCATCTTCCTGACCGACGAGTGTGAACTCTTCGCACGGTACGAGTTCGGCGACTTCGACGTCGATACGGTGGAGGATCTGAGCGTCGTCACGGTCGGCGTGAACAAGTACTGGAACAAGCACAACCTGAAGTGGACCACGGATGTCGGCCTGGGTCTGGATGCGGTCAACTCGCCGTGGTCATCCAGCGGCGTGGGCTGGCGCGCGGACACGGGCGATGAGGATGGCCAGATCGTGGTGCGCTCGCAGTTGCAGTTGCTGTTCTGATAGGAGAGGAGTTCACCACAGAGACACAGAGAGAAAACCGAGTTCCACAGATCGACCCCCTTTTTTCCCTGCGGATTGATACAAGGAATCAGGAATCCCTCTGTGAATTCTCCGTGCCTTCTCAGTGGCTCTGTGGTGAGATATTGACCGGAATCATCCACCCGTCGCGTTGGCTGGGACCCCAATCGCGATGAACTGCGATTGGGGACCCCTCTCCTGTTCCCTGTCCAACACAGCATCGCGACGGCACGCCGGCCGGTCTCCACACCGGCCGGCTCTCTTTTTGGGTTCCCGATCACACGGCGAGGAGCGGGGAGTTCTTGACGATGAGGGACCTTCGGGTCTCGCAATGGCACAGGGGCGAGTTGTGTTGATGCTGCAGGAAGAGGTAATTCGACAGCCAATAGACTATCGCGATATTGTTCAGTCGTACAAGACACCGGATCAGATACCAGGACTACTCGAATCGACAATTCGAAGGGTTGTCGACCACTTGCAGCGAGCAGCGCCGGCACGAGCCGCGCCCGATCGCGAATCGTTGTTGCAACGGCTTGACCTAGGCGACATCGCTGCCGAGAACGAGATCCAAGCATTGGATACGTACTTCGTGCCGACCGGACAGTTCATTCAGGCGCGGCAAGGGCACGCGCGTTTGGTTGTAGGCAGGAAGGGTTCTGGGAAAACTGCACTTTTCTATCAAGTCAGGAACGCCGTGAGGCGCGGACGCGACCGCCCGGTCGTGAGGCAGACTTTTCGCAGCGCCTTCTACGCGAGGTCGATCGAATTGTCTCAGAAACCGGAACGCGTGATGTGGCTGAGATAGGCGGTCGCGTTACGGAGATTATCTACCGAGGCGACCTTAAGGCATTGAATGACGCGATTTCTGAGTACCTCGAAGAGAAGGATCTTGTGTGGCTGTTGATCGACAACTTGGATAAAGGTTGGCCCACGCATGGTACCACGGCGACCGACATCACAATCGTTCGGGCTCTGCTTGAAGCAACGCGGAAGCTTGAACGGCAATTGGAAGACCGCTCTGTTGAATTTCGATGCATCGTCTTCCTGCGGTCGGATATTTACGAACACCTGCTCCGAGAGACGCCTGACAAAGGCAAGGAGACGCCTATTCGTCTTGATTGGGAGGACCCTGACCTTCGGTGAGCAGACCCTCACCCCATCCCTCTCCCCGTGGGCGAGGGAGACAGGCAGCCCTCACCCCAGCCTTCTCCCGGAGGGCAGGGGAGGGGAGAGGGATCATGGAGCGCCCATTTCGAACATCGAAGTGGGCGCTGGGGATGGAGAAGCGTTCACAGGGGAACTCGACTGCCGGGCATGGCTTCCCGCGGCTGGCGGTCACAGCCGGAAGGTCTGCGTTTGCAATCTCACCAGTTCCGTTTGCGATCTGGCGGGTTCAGTTTGCAAGTTGCCCGCTCCAGATTGCAAACAGAAATGTTCTGTTTGCAAACTCCACCGGGGAGATTGCGATCGGGGCGCTTCTGTTTGCAATCTCCTTGCGCCAGATTGCAATCTGAAGCGTTCAGTTTGCAATCTGGCGCGCTGCCCATCTTGCCAGGCGGCCGGGCCGGGAGCCCGAATCGCGTTTTTGGGCTGGAAACGGGGTTGGCCACAGATGCACACAGATGGACACAGATGGACATGCTCTGTAGAAACCCTTGGGTGCCATGGGCAAACTCCGGTTTGCCCGTGGCTCGGCGCTCGAAGAAAATCCGACACGGGCAAGCGAAGCGCTTGCCCATGGCACCCTCATTTGGATGGTTTCACCAGAGCCAGATGGACACAGATGGGCTGAAGGGCTGAGGAGTTTCACGGCGAGAGCCAGGGTTCGATGGTCCAGTGGAGGAGGTAGTAGAAGAGTGCAGCCATGCCGCCGGAGCAGGGGATGGTCAGGAACCACGCAATGATGATGCGTTGGCCCCAGATCCAGCGGACCGAGCGGATGTTGCGCACGGTGCCCACGCCGAGGATCGAGCCGGTGATGGCGTGCGTGGTGGAGATGGGGATCCTCATCATGGTGGCGCCGATGATGGTGATGGCGCCCGCGGTTTCGGCGCAGAAGCCGCCGACAGGCTGGAGGCGTGTGATTCCCTGGCCCATGGTCTTGACGATGCGCCACCCGCCGAGCATGGTGCCGAGCGCGATGGCGGCGCCGCAGGCGAGGATGATGGGCAGGCCGTACTCGTGATGCGCGCCGAAGGTGTCCACGCGTCCCCAGGTGGTCCACTCCTCCATGTTTCCCGCGACAAGGAGTGCGACGATGATGCCCATGGTTTTCTGAGCGTCGTTGGTGCCGTGGCCGAGTGAATAGATGGCCGCGGAAACGAGCTGCAGACGACGGAACGTGCGATCGACGCGATGCGGAGTGGCGCGGCGGAAGATCCAGGCCACGGCGGTCATGAGTCCCGCGGCGAGAAGGAAGCCGACCAGTGGCGAGAGGACGATGAAGAGGAGGAAGGGCCCCCAGCCCGACACGACGAGGACTTCCCAGCCGACCTTGGCGACAGCAGCGCCCGCATAGCCGCCGATGATGGCGTGTGAGGAACTGGTCGGAAGCGCGAGGAGCCAGGTGAGAATGTTCCAGATGATGGCGCCGATGATGCCCCCGCCCACGACATAAACGTCAATCAGGTCGGTGTGAATCAATCCCTTGCCGATGGTCTTGGCGACGCCGGTGCCGAAAATGAGGACTGCCACGAAGTTGAAAAATGCTGCCCAGATGACGGCCTGCCGGGGTGTCAGCACGCGCGTGGACACGACGGTGGCGATGGAATTGGCGGCGTCGTGAAATCCATTGAGGAAGTCAAAGACGAGCGCGAGGAAAATGAGGACGAGGATGAAGGTGAGCATGGTGTCGCGGCGGGCTCACGCGTTCTTGAGAACGATGCTCTCGAGGGTGTTGCCGACGTCTTCGCAGCCGTCGATGGCTGTTTCGATGCGGTCGTAGAACTCCTTCCACTTCATCACTTCGATGGGGTCGGCGTGGGGATCGGAGAACATGCGGGCGACGGCGGCGTGGTTGTTGGCATCGCCTTCCTTTTCGAGTTGGCCGATGGTCTTGAGGTCGGGAGCGAACTCGATGAGTTTGCGGGTGCGCCGGAGCCTGTGGACGCCGCTGCTGAGGGCGGACACGGCGCGATAGAGGACATCGGTCTGTTTCTTGAAATCCTCCTCGATGTCCCCAAGGTTGTAGAACGCGAAGCGCTTCGCCAGGAAATCGATCGAGTCCACAATGTCGTCGAGCTCTTCCACCAGGCGATGGATGTCCTCGCGGTCGAAGGGGGTAATGAAGGTGCGGTCGAGCCGCTCGAGAGCGGTGTGGGTGATTGAATCGGCGGCGTGCTCGAGGTCGCGGATTCGCTGGATCTGCTGGGAGGTGTTGGGGAACTCGTGGGCGAGGGAGCGGAGCTCGCCCGCGGCCTGAACGACGTGCTCGGCCAGATCCTCGAAGAGGTCGAAGAAGGCGGTATCGCGGGGAAGGAGGTTGATCATGGTTCTCGTTCCTGAGCGGCCATTCTAGTGAAATCAGCGGGGTGTGTGCGCGGGAGAGGGACGCGGTCACGAGGACCGCCGGGGCGAGAAGTCATGTGAAATCCGATTTCCACCTTAGCGCGGTCTTAACCATGGTCGGCAACGATTCCTTCAAAGAGCGAGGACTTTGCAGCAGTGACAGCAGAACCATTTGTCAAAGGAATCACGATCATGAGCATGGCATTCAAGACCAGCGTGCTCGCCACGGCGGTCACCGGCATGGTGATGTGCGCGGCGGGCAGCCAAGACCCCGCCCGCATGAGCGGGAGCATTTCCATCGACGGCTCGAGCACCGTCGAGCCGATCACCAAGGCGGTGGCGGAAGAGTTCCGTGAGCTTGCTCCCGGCATTCGAGTGACGGTGGCGGTGTCGGGCACGGGCGGCGGATTCAAGCGCTTCGCGCTGGGCGAGACCGACATCTCCGACGCGTCGCGACCCATCAAGAAGGAGGAGATGGACGCGGCCAAGGCGAACGGCATCGAGTTCATCGAATTGCCCGTTGCCTACGACGGGCTCTCCATCGTCGTTCACCCGAGCAATGACTGGGTGGATTATCTGACGGTCGATGAGATCAAGAAGATCTTCCTCGCGTCGGAAGCTGCGAAGAACTGGAGCGATGTGCGGGCGGGCTGGCCGAACCAGCGCATCAAGATCTTCGCGCCGGGCACCGATTCGGGCACGTTCGATTATTTCAAGGAAGTGATGGCAGGTGACATTCGCGCGGACATGTCCGTCTCGGAGGATGACAACGTGCTGGTGACGGGCGTAGCGGGCGACGCCAACTCTCTTGGCTTCTTCGGATTCGCCTACTACATCGAGAATCAGGACAAGCTGAAGGTCGTGCCGATCGTGAATCCCAAGCTGAGTACACCTGTGACGCCTTCGCACGACTCGATCGAGAGCGGCGAGTATGCCCCGTTCAGCCGGCCGCTGTTCATCTATGTGAACAAGAAGTCGGCGACGCGGCCCGAGGTTCGCGAGTTCGTCGAGTTCTATCTCGCGGAGGCGGCGGACCTGGTGGATGAAGTCGGGTACGTTGCGTTGCCCGAGGACATCTACGAGGCGGCGGAGAGCAACTTCAAGGCCAACCGCACCGGCACGAAGTTCCTCACCGCGGACGGCAAGAAGGCCGAGGGCTCGCTCCGCGACATCTATCTCAAGTAAGCTGCCCCGATGGATTCGCAATCAGGCATGAACCAATCGCGCGTGACGCCGCCCACCGGCGGCGTCGCGCCGTTTTGCGCGGTGAAGGTGTCATGACGACGGCGGCCACAGTTCCCGCGGGCATGAGCGGTCCGCAGCCCCGGGGGCGGCGGCGATCGGTGCGGCTGCGCAAGGTTCGCGAGGCGGGCATCATGTCAACTCTCGTCATGGGGGGAGTGTTCTCGCTGTTGACGACAGGCGCGATCATTTTCGTGTTGGCGCGCGAGTCGTACCGGTTCCTCGGCGAGGAGGATGTCACGTTCTGGGGGTTCATCGGCGGCTTGCAATGGAACCCGCTGCTGGGCGCGGAGCAGCACTTCGGCATCTGGCCGCTGATCGCGGGCACACTGATGATCGCGGCGGTGGCGATGATCGTGGCTGTGCCGCTGGGGCTGGTGACGGCGATCTGGCTGAGCGAATACGCCCCGGCGACCCTGCGCTCGATCCTCAAGCCGGTGCTCGAGATTCTGGCGGGCATCCCGACGGTCGTGTTCGGCTTCTTCGCGCTGACGGTCGTCACGCCGGGACTTCAATGGTTCAACCGGTTTCTGCCGGGGGATCATCAGTTCGGCGTGTACAACGCGGCCAGCGCGGGAATTGCGGTGGGGATTCTCACGCTGCCGATCGTGACGTCGCTGTCGGAGGATGCACTGCGGGCTGTGCCTGGATCGCTGCGCGAGGCGTCGTACGGGCTGGGGGCGACGCGGTTCGAGACCTCGCTGAAGGTGGTGTTCCCCGCGGCTCTTTCAGGCATCATTGCCGCGTTTCTGCTGGCGGTGGCGCGGGCGGTGGGGGAGACGATGATCGTGGCGCTGGCGGCGGGTTCGTCGCCGCTGCCGCTGCACGAGGAGCCCACGGCTGCGATCGACATCACGCGCGAAGTGCAGCCCATGACCGGATACATGGTCCAGATCTTCCTGGGGGATGCGAGCAACTTCGGGCCCGAGTATTTCTCGAGCTACGCGGTGGCGGCGGTGCTGTTTCTGATGACGTTCGTGCTGACAGTCATCGGTCACGTCATCCGAAAGAAGTTCCAGCAGGTGTATGAATGATGGAAGCGGCGAACATTCCGGTTCCGACGGCTGCGTTCTCCATCCGCTTCCGCTCGCGGGCGCAGCGGCGTGTGAAGGATCGCCTGTTCGTGGGCCTGTGCATCTTCGCCGCGTCGGTTTCGATGCTGGCGTTGGTGATGCTATTGACCTCGATCATCTCGCAGGCGTTTGGATTGACCTTCGACAGCGTCCTGCCAGCATTGCTGCTCGGGATTCTGGTGTTTACAACGGGCGCATCATCGATCGCAGTGCCAGTCATGCTCCCACGACTTGTGAGGAGGAAGGCGTCGCGACGAGACCGGATCATCATTGTCATCGCGGCCGTGGCGCTGATTGTGTCCATCGCGCTGCTCGTGTGGTTGTGGCAGATGCGCACCGGACGCACGTGGTTGACATGGCAGTTTATCGTGTCGGTGCCCTCGCGGTTTCCGGAACTGACGGGCATCTGGCCCGCCATGATCGGCACGGTCATGACCGCGGCGGTGTGCGCGCTGACGGCTGTCCCGGTGGGAGTCGCTACGGCGGTGCTGCTGGAGGAGTTCCGACCGCGGCATCGGATCCTGCGCAAAGCCCACGGGTTTGTGCAGCTCAACATCACGAACCTCGCAGGTGTGCCGTCAATTGTGTATGGCATCCTTGGATTGACCGCGTTCGTGCAGGTGTTCGGCGCGTTCGGCACGCCGAACGACCCCGCTTTCACGCTGGGGGTGAAGTGGTACGACCAGTTCTACACGGAGAGCGGCGAGGCGCTGGTGGTGCCGGTGGCGGATCAGGCCGCACCCTCAACGTCACCACGTGACGTGACGGAATGGCGGACAGAATCGGGCGAGGTCGCGCAGGTTCGCATCGTCGAGCGCGAATCTGCCGCGGCGGAGATCGAGGCTGCGGATGCGGCAGTCGAAGCGTTCGAAGAATCAATGGAAGAGCGTATGGGGTCACTCGCATCGTTCGATGCGGCCGGCCTCGCGGCCGCGGTGGAAGAAGCATGGGTGGAAGCTGGGCTCACCGCTGACGCGACAGGTGTGCAAGGGGAGGTCGTTGAGCTGCTTCTCGCCGCGGGCGAAGCCACCGGCCGCGAAGCGCGACGGGCATTACGGCAGGCGGTTGATGTGGTGGAGCGGGCGGAGATGCACGCGCGATTCCCGGGAGTTCTCTTCGCGGATGCTTCGCCCTCGCGCACGGCGGAAACGAAACCGTGGTACTTCCGGCTGCCGCTGGGTCGCGGGGTTCTGGCAGGCGGATTGACCTTGATGCTGGTGGTTCTGCCGATCGTGATCATCGCCTCGCAGGAGGCGCTGCGCGCGGTGCCGCGCTCGATGCGGGCGGCATCGCTTGCTCTCGGAGCCACGCCGTGGCAAACGGTGCGGCGGACCACGCTGCCGGCTGCCCTGCCGGGCATTATGACGGGTGTGATCCTCGCGATGAGCCGCGCCATCGGGGAAGCGGCCCCGATCCTGGTGATCGCGGGCATCGTCTATATCACGTTCATCCCGCACCACCTGATGGACGATTTCACGGTCATGCCGCTGCAGATCTACAACTGGGCCAGTCAGCCGCAGGAGGATTTCCACTTTGTAGCGGCGGCGGGAATCATCCTCCTAATGGCCATCCTGCTCTGTTTCAATGCCACAGCCATCCTGATACGTCAGAAGACTCAGAAGCAATTCTCATGAAGGTTGCAACAATACCAGCCGGGAAACCCATGCACCGAGCCAGTCCCGACATCGATCCACCCAAGCCGCCGCCTCGAGCGGAGCGAGCATTGCCACCGCGGCCTGCCGTGCGGCCGCATACGCCGCTCGCAAGCGGGGTGCAGGCCGAGACGCTGGAGACGGCCATCCGGGTGGCCGACTTCAACGCGTGGTACGGCTCGTTCCAGGCGCTGAGAGACATTCGCATGGACATTCCCGCGCGGCGGGTGACGGCGTTCATCGGACCCAGCGGTTGCGGCAAGAGCACCTTCCTTCGGTGGATCAACCGGATGAATGACCAGATCGCGAGCGCGCGGGCCGAAGGCACACTCGATCTGCACGGGCTCGACCTCCTCAGCCGGGCGACGGATGTGGTGGAGCTCCGCCGGCGCGTGGGGATGGTGTTTCAGAAGCCCAATCCCTTTCCCAAGAGTATTTATGACAACGTGGCGTATGGACCTCGGTTGCACATGCGGCTGATAGGAAGCGAAACGGATGAAATCGTCGAGCGGTCGCTGCAGTCCGCCGCGCTCTGGAACGAGGTGAAGGACCGGCTGCGCGACAGCGCGTTGTCGCTTTCGGGCGGGCAGCAGCAGCGGCTGTGCATCGCGCGGGCGGTGGCGGTGGGCCCCGAGATGCTGCTGATGGATGAGCCGTGCTCGGCGCTCGATCCGAAATCGACGGCGCATGTCGAGGACCTGATCGCGCAGCTTCGCGCGGAGTACACCATCATCATTGTCACGCACAACATGCAGCAGGCCTCGCGGGTGAGCGACTACACGGGGTTCCTCTACAACGGCATTCTGATTGAATTCGGTGAAACGGGTGAACTCTTCACGAACCCGCGCCGCAGGGAAACCGAAGATTACATTACCGGGCGCTTTGGTTGAGCCCCCCGAGGGACTGCGGAAAGAAAACTGGAGATGGGCATGGATCTGGTGAAGGAAATGACGGCGCTGCGGCGGTCGATTCTTATGATGGGCGCGGTGGTCGAGCAGCGCGTGCAACGGGCGGTCAAGGCTCTTCTCGAGCACGACATGGAACTGGCCCGCGAGGTGCGCACGGGCGACCGCGAAATTGATCAGATGGAGCTCGAAATCGAGGAAGAATGCTTGCGCGTGCTGGCCCTGTTGCACCCAGTGGCGGGCGATCTGCGCTTCGTGCTGGCGGTGATGCGCATCAACGCCAACCTCGAGCGCATCGCCGACATGGCCAAGAGCATCGCCAAACGCGTGCTCGACCTCGAGCAGCTTCATCGCATCGAAATGCCCCCCTCGCTGCGCATGATGGCGGATTCCACCTGCCGCATGCTCTCGGAAGCGCTGGTGGCGCTTTCCGATCAAAGCACGGTGATCGCCTATCGCGTGCGCAGTGATGATCAGCGGATCGATGATCTTCTCAAGGAAATCTTCACGTGGGCCCAGCGCGAGATCCCGCACCATGTCGAGAACACGCAGGCCGCCATTGACGTGCTCTCCGTGGCCCGCAAGCTGGAGCGGATCGCGGATGTGGCCACCAACATCGCGGAGGATGTCATTTTCTTCGCTGAGGGATCGCTGGTGCGACACGAGACCGCCAAGCACATCCGGGCCGCGGGGTAAGGCGCCGTCTAATCTGCGGCTCCGCCCACCACGACACGCCGAAGCCACGCGGCGCTCAGGACCGCGATGGCAAGCAGGAGCGCGCCCGTCGCCTGGTGCATGGTTGTCACGATGACTTCGATCGAGGGGATCGGCTGCTCCGGGTTGCGCGAGAACACCGTGATCAGCGCGATTACCCCCAGCATGACCTGCAGGTTCACCGCGATCAATTGGAGAAACCCAAGTCTGCGAATGATCGGCTGGGCGCGATAGACGGTGCACTGCCTGATGCCCTGCAGCAGTGCCCATGCGAGCACGAGGGCCGCCACGACAATGTGCAGCCCAAGAATGCCGTGAATCATGCCGCGGGAAATCTCCTGGGCTCCGCTCAGGTGTCGATAGAGCGCACCCAGGAGCAACTGCAGGAGCAGTATCCCCACCAGACCGGTTGACAATCCCTGATCGCTGGCTGCCGAAGGATGCGCGACAGTATTTCGGCGGATGGACCATGACGTCGTTGTCATGGCGGCGAGCGACACCATGATCGCAAAGAAGATCTGTGCCAGCACGCCGTGGACGATTGCCAGCGCGAGATTCGGCCGGGTTTGCAAAGCATCGGCACTGAGCGTGAACTCGCCCGTGACGCGCAACCCCCCGAGGATTCCCTGAACGATGACGAGAACGACGGCGGCGAGGGCAAGGAGACTGAGCGAGCGATCACGCCAGGAACGCTCGCGCCAGATCTGAAACGCGAGGGCGATGGTGGTGAGACCCACCAGCGCGCCATACAGCCGGTGCGCATGCTCGTAATAGACGCCGCCGGTCATGCGCGACAGGGGATAGAGGAACATCAGGCGGCCTTGGGTGTTGGGCCAATCGACGACGGCCAGCCCAGCCTCGTGCCCGGTGACAAGCCCACCCGCGATCACGAGGATGAAAGTCGCGGTCGCAGCCACGCAGGCGATGGTGCCGGTCCAATTGATCGAGTCAACCGGATGTCTCCATGTCAATCGGCCGATGCCATAGCCGGCGAGCGCGAGAATCGCGCTCATGGCCAGCAGCCCGCCCGCGCCCATGAGCACATCGGTCGAGGTGTGATCCTCCCGAAGCAGAGATCCCAGAATGAGCAGGTTGATCAGAGCCGTGCCCATTCCACCCAGCACAGCGTCGGCAGGCTTGGCCGCGGTCGAACGCGCGAGCATCATGCCCGCAAGCAATTGAATCGCGATCAGCGCGATCATGAGTCCCGCGGGCGGAAGCCAGCCTTCGGGTGGAGGGATGCGGCCGAAATATCCTGCCGCCCACATTGCAACCGCGGTCGCAAATGCCATTGTCAGGATATTT
>Ga0326597_10002228_pt1 | contig 29241 bp, 21 predicted proteins | sample RVTome_12_FD_203789 | JGI IMG/M metagenome (GOLD analysis project Ga0326597, IMG submission 203789) | Soil microbial communities from uranium-contaminated site in the Upper Colorado River Basin, Wyoming, United States - RVT100D185 | ecosystem: Environmental > Terrestrial > Soil > Contaminated >... | reverse complement strand
CGGACGTCGGCCGTGAGCGGCGCGAGCGGGGCGCGCAACACGGTCGTGTCGTTGATCGCGTTCAGCGCGACGTTGCGCACGTACTGGAGCGTCCAGCCCGTGTCATCGTACGGACGCGGATCGTCGGGGCCGTAGTCCTGGCGGCTGAAGTAGCTCTTTGCGAGCGGACCGTACGGCTGATCGAGCCGGACGACGTAGTCGCCCGCGGCGATGTCGATCCCGCCCGCCTTGAACGCCCGCTCGGCGCGATGCACCTCGAGTCCTTGGAAGCGGAGCAGGTTGACGAGGTTCGCCGCTTCGACCGGGCGCGCCTGGTTGGCGGGGATGTGGAAGGCGTTCGGCCCGCCCTTCGCGCGGCCGCGCTCGACCGAGAGCACACCCTTGCGATAGAACTGCTCGAGGTAGCGGTGACCGTTCCGCGCCATGTAGTTCAGCGCGATGAGCGCGCCCGACTGCTGATAGTTGATGTTGTTGCGGATGCACCAGCGCACGTCGTTGATCGGCGGATTGGGGCGGAACCACTGGACCGATGTCCGCGAGGCGGGGAGCTGCACCGTGTGGCAGTCGGCCCCACGCGACGTGTACGTCTCGTAGAAGCGGCCGATGGAGTTGTGGCCATTGGCCACCCAGAACATGTAGTTGGGCGTCCAGCCGTCGTAGAAATCGTGCGTCCACACCCCCGGCAGCCCGCGCCGCGTCAGCTCCGTGACCTCCTGGTAGGCGAGCTCGTGCCATTCGTTGATGACGATCGGATCGAGCTCCCGGTTGTAGGGGCCCGTGCCGGTCGAGGCGTACAGGAAGGGGATGGACTCGTGCAGGTCGTGCAGGACGGTGGGATGCCAGGTGAAGAACGCCCGCATCATCGTCTGGGTCAGGACCTGCGACATGACGATCCCGTCCCGGTTGTTGTCGTGCGCCGTGTACTTCCCCCAGTAGATCAGCCCCGGCCCGATGTTCTTGTGCGCCTTCCGGTACCGGTAGATGTCCACCATCCGGTCCCGGCCGTCGACCTCGGTCACCGGTGTGATGAGTGTGATGATGCTGTCGCGAATCTGTCGAATGAACGGCGTCTCTTCGACCGCCAGTCGGTACGCCAATTCCATCAGCATTTCGGGCGACCCCGTCTCGGGCGAGTGGATCGATCCCGACAGGTAGTAGATGGCCTTCCCGGCCGCGATCAGCCGCTGGGCCGAGTCGCCGGATAGGCGCCGTGGGTCGGCGAGTGCCGCGGTGATGTCGCGATAGTCGTTGAGCCGCTCGATCGTCGCGGAGTCGGCGATCGCGGCCAGAATCATCGGCCGCCCTTCGTCGCTCGTCCCGAGGTCGAACACTTTCACCCGCGGAGAAGCCTGGTCGAGCTCCCGGAAGTAGCGCGTGATGTCGGCGACGTAGGACAGCCGCCCGACCGTGCCGGGCACGTAGCCGAGCACCTTGAACGGCGTCGGGACTTTCGGGTCGAGGGGGAGATGATCGGTGAGCTCGGTATTGAACCGGGGCTCGGTCGTCAGCTCGCGGATCTTGGCCGTGTAGGCCGAATCGATGGGCTGCTGGAGCGCGATGAGCGCCAGGACGGTGTGGACCATGCCAGGTTCTCCGGAATGCGGGGAAGACCTTCCTTCAAAAAGGCGATCAGGAGCCGGCTGACCTCGTCGGCACTCTCCTCGGCGGCGGCATGCCCGGTGCGCGGGAGCACGACAAACGCCCCGCGCGGCAACTCCGTGGCGAGCCGGCTGCCGTCTCGCACGGGGATCCAGCGATCCGCCGCGCCCCACACCACGAGCGTGGGCGCGGCGAGCCCGCCGAGCCGCCCGACGAGGGTGTCGAACCTGAACTCCCGCAGCACGCCTCGCAAGGCGCGCCCGTAACCGGGCTCCGCCACGGGCGCGTAGTATTGGTCTACGTCGCCCTCCGTCACCTTGGTGGGATCGGCGTACGTCGAGCGCAGCAGCCGCTCCGTGACCCACCGCCCTCGTAGCGCCGTCGCGACACCGCCCGCGCCGGGCCAGCGGCCGACTCTCAAAATGCCGGGCCACCGCACGCCGTATCCGGCGGCGTCGATCAGCACGAGGCCCCGCACGCGCGCGGGGTAGGCGAGCGCGACCTCCGCGGCGATCGCGCCACCCATCGAATGTCCCACGAGCACCGCGGAGGGCAGGCCGAGCGTGTCGAGCAACGCGATGATGAGCCGTGCGTACGCGGCGTTACCATAGCCGCGCGCCGGCTTGTCCGAGAACCCAAAGCCACGGTTGTCGAACGCGACGACGCGGTAGCCGGCGGCGACGACGGGTGGCAGCGTCTTGCGCCAGCTGTACAGCGACGCGCCGAATCCATGGATCAACACCACCGGCGTGCCTTGTCCTGTGTCGATGATCCGCAACCGCGTCCCGTCGATCACGCGGTACTGCGCGCGGAACGGCGAGCCGGCCGGGTAGCGCCGCTCGGCGGAGATCTGGGAGGCGCGACACGCCGCCGCGACGGCACACAGGGCCAGCAGCGACCGGCGCGCGATCACGCGACCGTCTCGAGCGCGCGACGCGCGAGCATGACAATCAGGGGGTGGGAACTCCACACCCCGGAGATCAAGTCGCCCGCGCCCGCCGTGACGACGACCTGCGCATCATCCACGACGAGGATGGTCGGGGCGTCGGAAGAGACGGATTGCGCAATCAGTCCCCCCGCGTCACCGGGGAGATCGCCCGCGATGCGCAGCTCGACCGCCGCCCCTCCCGTTCTGGCCGCATGCCGCCAGGCCGGGAGGGTGGGGCGCCACAGATCGGCCGCCAGCACTCCCTCGACGCGCCGTTCGGCACGAGCCACGAGCTGCAGAATCAGGTTGGCCACCGCTCGGGCGCCGCCCACCTCTTTCGTGGCGGGCTCCGCGGGACGCGACGTGTCCCGCAGCGCGCGGGCCAGGCGGTCGAGCGCCGCTCCCTGGAGCGTCGCCAGGTGGGCGAGCAGCGCCTGAGGGTCGGCCGGTCGATAGCGGGCGGGCCGCGCCGTGGGAGGGGTCTTGGTCGCCGCGCCGCGAGTCACCAGCCCATCGAGCGCGCCGTAGGCATTGGCCCGGGCGAGGCGGGACCCGCGCGCCACCGCGTAGCCGGTGGAGGGCCCGAGCCTGAGCAGCGTCGCGTAGACGAGCGACTCTGTGGACGTAAAGCCAAAGGGAGTGAGATCCACGGCAAGCATATGTAGTAGCACATACTACTACCTCATCCCGGCTGACGCCAGCTAAACGACCTCGATGGGAATGCCGAGGAGCCGCGCGATCAGCCCCAACCGAAACGTCACGTCGGTCTGGCGCTGCGCGGGGCTCTTGCCCGGCCCTTCGAGGGGAAAGTAATGCGACACGACCGGGTTCGGCGACTTCGGCAGCGCCCGCAGGCTCTTGGGGCTCCAGATCCCCTGGTCGTCGCATTCGCTGTACAGCCGCGCCAGCACTTTCGCGGCGCTGGGGATTTGCTGCAGAATGCCGAGCCGGGCCAGCAGCTCGAGCCAATACACCGCGAAGGGAACATCGCTGATCCGCCCGTGCGCGTCGGCGCGGAGCGGGTCCCCGAGGATCTCGAACATCGGCTTCAGGAGCTTCTTCCCCGCCAGAATGAAGAAGGCTCGGCGCGGCGCCGGAGTGGAGAAATAGTGGGCCAGCCGTTCCAGGAAGCCGGCGCGCTCCCGCTGCACGGCGGGCATGAAGGCCAGCGTCTCGACCGAGAACACGGTCGGGGGATAGGCGAGCGGTTCGAGCACGGTCTTCCCGTGGGCCTTCTTGAACGGCTTGAGCGCCACCTCGCTTCGCAAGTAGAGCGAGATGTCGCTGGCGAGTCGGTGCGCCGCGCCGCGCAGGCGCGGGTCATCCACGTGGGCCCCGCGCGCCAAGGTGGCCGCCGCAGCCTGCACCCCCATGCCCCGGGCCCAGAGGCCCAAGCCCGGGTCGGTCTTCGCCGCGCGCTGGAATTCCACCAGCAGCGCCGGGTCTTCGTCGCGCGACAGCAACCGGAACAGGAAGCGGTCGGCGAAGCGGAACGGCCGCAGGTCGCCCGGCCAGCCGAGCTCGAGGAGGCGCCGATACTGGAAAACTGTGCCCGTCTCCTTCCAACCCATCGCCTTCAGCGGACCTGGGGCGAGCAGGTTGCCGCCCCAAAGTCCGGTCTCCTTCTGCTTGCGAACGATCGCCAGCCCTTCCTTGTACTGAAGGAGCTGCGCCTCGAGCGCGGCGACCCGTTCGGGGTCGCGGGCCGATTCCGGCGCGACCTCCGTGAGCGTCCGGTATTGAATGGGGAGACTAGCGGCCTCAAACACCCAGGAGAGGGGCAGCTTGTGCGTGGAGGGAATCTCCAAATGGCCGCTCCAGTGGTGGGAGGTCGGGTGTCAAAAACGGGCGCAAACTTACCCGAGACCCGCGTGATAGGCAATCACCCAACCAGCCTGGATGAGTTAAGCAGTTACTTCATAAGTCCTTAGGCGGCTTGGCCATACGTGCAATTTCTTGCCCTTTTCAGTGGCAGACGACTCGGTGAATCGTTCCCCGCCGACGGCGCAGCGCTTCACTCGTCAGCACGAGCGCGCCATCATCGAGAAAGTCGATCGCCTCGCCGCCCCCCGGCTCGTCGAGATCCCTGATGTGGCAGGGACGCTCGCGGGCGGGCGTCAACCGACCCCCGACGCCGGGGGAGAACAAGTAGATCTCGCCGTACGTCCGAATCGCGACGACCTGGCCGTTGGGCTGGATGGCGGCGCCGGTGACCCAGCGACCCGCCCCGGGGTCGGGACGGATATCCAGGATCTGCAGTCGCATCGCCTTCACGATGCCTGCCGCCGGCACGTTCCATTCCACGCGTGCAACGCGGTACACGCTGATGCCGCCCGACCGCCCCTTGCTCACGAGGTAGAGCGCGCCGTCCTGCGGCGCAACGTAAATCGCTTCGACGTCGTGGGCGCCATCGGGATAGCGGAGCTGCAGCACGGCGGGAGCGGCGGTGGTGCGCAGCGTGTCACCAGCGCCGGTCGGCGGCTCGGGCTCGGGAACAGCATACACCGTCACCGAAGCGCGCATCTCCAGGTTGTCGCCGGTATCCGCGAGATACACGCAGCTGCCGGCGCGCGTGGGGCACGGGCCGAGCGCGATGTCCTCCCAATCCACGGCGTCGGCGCCGGGGACGAGGAGGAACCCGCGATCCCGCCCGCGGAGGTCGGTCGCGTAGAGGTAGGGGCCGTCGCCCGAGTCGTTGTGCGTCCACAGTACGTCCGGATGCGCGCGGCTGACCGCGACGCCGGAGCTTTCGCGCAACCGGGGACTCGCGAACTCACCCGTCTGAACGGCGGCGGCGGTTTGCAGGACGACGAGCGCGGCGAGGAGCATGGTGTCACAAGAGAATCGGCTTGCTCCCCCTCAGGCAAGGGGTGATAATTCGCCGATGCTCGAGTCGTTGCGGTCGCGTCCCGTCCAGAAACTGCCGGCACAGGTGGCCCTGCACGGGCGAATCCTCTTCCTGTGCGAAGATGCGGCCCTGGTGAAGGACCAGCTCGCCGGCAAGGACCTCGCCTGGACGCCGGCGATCAAGCTGCGCGACGATATTTCGACCGACGAGATCACCCCCGCCTACATCTGCTACTACTACGACGAGACCCTGGGGGAATTCCCCTACCTCGGTCTCAAGTGCGGGCAGGAGTTCCCCATCACACGCGGCTCGGTCAAGCGCGGCGGGTTCGTCGCCTCGGTGAGCGGCAAGCGCCGCGGCAAGGGCTCCTCCCGCGAGCAATCACCGTACGCGGAGATGTGCGCGGGGGTGAAACTGGTCGTCGCCGAGAACATTGAGCGCATCTACCGCGAGAACTGCCAGAACCTCGGCATCTTCACCACGACCGACTTCTCGATCGTAGGCAAGATCCGGCGCGGGGAAGAGATCCCGCTCAAGACTTTCACCGCCGGTGAAGGGGAGATCACCCGGGGGATCATCGAATACGGCGGCCTGTTCAACTACAACGTCGCGCGGCTGCAAGGCAAGGTCGTGCTCACGCCGCCCGGGACCCTCAAACGCCCGATGACGTTAGGCGAGAAAATCCTCGCCCGGCGTTGGGTCGTCGATCCCGCGAAGGGCAAGATCGGCGTGCCGGCCGTGAAGCCCGGCGACGAAGGGTTCGTCCTCACCGACATCCGCTTCAGCCACGAGTACGTCACGCCGATGGCGGCGATCTTCTTCGAGCAGCTCGTCGGCAAGGACGCCAAGGTCAACGATTCCGGCTCGATTCTCATGTTCCGAGACCACCTGACCTTCCTCCCCGAGGCGATGACCCCCGAGCGCATCAAGGAAGGGCTGCTCGACGTAGCGCTGCAGCTCGAGAAGAAGCAGCGCGAGTTCGCCGCGGCGCAGGGGATCAAGCTGTACGGCGAGCTGCGGCTCGGCCACCACGGCTCGGAGGCGATCTGCCACTCGAAGATCCTCGAGTCCCACGCCCTTCCAGGCCAGGTGATCATCGGCTCCGACTCCCACACCCCGCACGCCGGCGCGGTGGGGTGCGTGGCGTTCGGCGTCGGCACGACAGCGATTTTCAACTCCTGGATCACGAAGGACGTGCGCCTCCAGGTCCCCGACACGGTCAAGGTCGTGGTGCGCGGCAAGAAGCCCACCAACGTCACGGCCAAGGATTTCATGCTCGAGATCCTGCGCCACCCGTACGTGAAAAGCGGCAAGGCAATCGGCAAACTGGTGGAGTACTGTGGGGATGCTGTCGAGTCGCTGTCGGTGGACGAACGGGCCACGATGACCAACATGACCGCCGAGGTCGGGGGCTTCACCGGCTACGTGGCGCCCGATGCGAAGACCGTCGAATACCTGATGGACTATCGGAAGATATCCCGGGCCCAGGCGGAGCGCCTGGGTGCGGGGCTCGCGAGCGATCCGGACGCGGAGTACTGCCAGGTGATCGAGATCGACGCCGCCGCGATCCGGCCGATGATCGCGCTCCCCGGCGACCCGGGGAACGGCCTCCCCATCGGCGAGGCGGAGACGCGCATCAAGGTGGACATCGCCTATGCCGGTTCCTGTACCGCGGGTAAGAAGGAAGACATGGACATGTACGCGCGCGTGCTGCGGGAGGCGACCGGGCGTGGGGCGCGGGTGGCGCCCTGGGTGAAATTCTTCATTCAGTGCGGATCGCAGGACGTGAAGCGCTACTGCGACGAGCGGGGGTACCTCGAGATTTTCCGGCAGGTCGGCGCCACATTTCTCGAGCCGTCGTGTGGCGCGTGCATCAACGCGGGGCCGGGAGTCTCGAAGACGCGCGACGAGGTTACGATCAGCGCGATCAACCGCAACTTCCCCGGCCGCTCCGGCCCGGGCCAGCTCTACCTCGCCAATCCCTACACCGTCGCGGCGTCGGCCCTCACGGGCTACATCACGCCGTGGGAGCCGCCGCCCGGCTAGGGCTGGGTCCCGCGGATGCGCACCTTCAACGCCCGCGCGCCGCTCCCGAAGTCCTTCGCTGAAGAAACCGTCGACACCATCGAGTCCGGCACCTGCTTCGCCGTGATCGCGATGTTGCCGTTCAGCGCGCCCCGGAAGGTGGTCCAGCTCAGCCCCGATCCCCCGAGGGTCTGGCCCGCCCCGTAGCTGCTCGCCGTCGTTCGGAGGTGCCCGCCGCGGGCGAGCCAGATCGTCAACGTGGAGTCCGCGGCCTGGTGGATGACGAGCCCGGTGCCGGTCCCGGCAGTATCGATCGAAAAACGCGAGCGGAGGGAATCGTTCACCGGCGCGCGCCCCGATCCGACGATGAAGTAGACGGAGTCGACGGTCCGGGTCAGCGAATCGAACCCCGTCCATCCCAGCAGCATCGTGAAGTCGGCGATGAGGGAATCCCCGGTATCGCTGGCCACGCGGATATCCATCTCGATACCCACGACACGGGTCGTATCGCCGCCCGACGCGAGGCGAGACGCGCGGTCGATGTACGGGAACACGAGCGCCGCGAGCGTCGGGTACAGGGTGGTGTCTTGGCTGAGCAGCGTGTCGCCGGCCAGGGCCGAGTCGAGCGCCCGCCGTACGGCGGCGAGCTCCGGGCCGTTGATTGCGTCGGGGTCTACACCGCCCGCGTCGGAGCACGCGGCGACAACGGCGCCGAGCGCAGTCAGGGTGAGGAGCAGTCTTCGCATACTAGGAATATGGCGTTATTGCCCGAAGCCGGAAGACGCCGTCCGCACCTCGGTGCGATACGGTCGCAGCGCGTCGCGCTGGTACACGCTGCGCGGATTCCACAGCACCCACGAGGTGATCCCCAGCTCTTCGGCGGCGCGGACCTGCTCGCGGATCTCGTGCGGTGTGTAGCGCGGCAGCCGCCGGCCGAGTGTGAACGCCTGGAGAAACGGCCGGATGGTGGCGGACTTGGCGTGCGGCCGCGACCGTGCGAGCGCCTCGCCGAGTGCGTTCTTGACGATCGCGTAGGGATTCGCGTTGGGCCGCTCGTAGCCGTAGGAGCCGCGATAGTAGTGGCTGGGGTACACCATCGGCAGCACCACGTCGGCGACGGTAATGAAGTCTTCCCACACCTGGCCGATGCCGAGGTCGCCGGTCGCCGACGCCGTCAGGCCGAAAATGTCGAACGTCACAGGCACGCCCAGGGGCTCGAGGCGCTGCACGAGCATCGCCACGCTGGCGCGGACCGCCGCGCGCTGCGTCTCACCCGGCCGGCGCGACGGGAAGATGGCGGTGGCCATCATCTCGCGCGGCTCGTCGGGAAAACGCACGTAGTCGAATTGCACTTCGTCGAACCCGAGCCGCACCGCCTCCTCGGCGAGCTGCGCGGCGTAGATCCACACGGAGTCGTTATACGCGTCCACCCAGGCGCTGCCGATCCGGTCGCGCCACGGTCCGCCGTCTCGATGCTTGACCGACCACTGCGGGCGGTGCTCGGCGAGCAGCGGATCCTTCGCCACGACGATCCGCGCGATCGCGTAGATGGCGTGCGCCCGCAGCGTGTCGAGGCGCGCCCGCGCGTCGCGGGCGCGCACGCAACGCGTCGCGCCGACGTCCCGCGCTACCTGCACCTCCGAGGCGTACAGCAAACAACCCGTGTCGTCCTTGACGTCCACGACGAAGGCGTTGATCTCGGTCGAGTCGGCGAGGCGCACCAAGTGCCACAGCTTGCTCGAGCCGAAGGCCCAGGCGTTGACGTACAACGCCTTGACGGGCGGCGCCGGGGGCGGCGCGTTGAACAAGGGCTCGGGGAGGACGTAGCGGAGCTCCACGCCGCGGAGCTTCAGGTTCTCCGCCGACGCGGGCAACCCCTGCGCAAAAAGGCCGCGACTTGAGATCGCGGCCCAGAGCAAGAGAGCGCTTGCCTGCCGAGCCAACTTCATAGGGGGTACCACAATAGGAAACGGGCCCTCGGCGGGCAAGCCGCCGCTTCCCTACCGCACCTGTAAGCTGTTGAACAGCAAGGGGTAAGTCGCCAAGCTCTGGCCCCGGTACTGGGGTCGGAAGCCGAACAGGATCACCCGTCCGGTACCCTGGCGCACTTCGAGCAAACTGGCCTTTCCCGCTACCCGCTCGGGATGCAGCACCCAGCCCGAGAGCAGCACCCGATCGGGGTCGGCGGGCCAGCGGCCGATCACGCGCACCACGGTGGAGTCGAGCATGTCGAAGGCGGCCCCGCCCTGAAACCAGGCCGCGGTCTCGCGCGGCACGCCGTGGGCCACGGGATGGGTGGCGTCGAGCTCCAGGCGGAAAATAGAGCCCGGGGCGTAGAAGTCCTCGTCCGGCACGGCCTCGAGCACGTTGCGCACCGGGAGCAACAACGCCTGCACGGCGAAGCGGCTCGCTTCGTTCAGGGCGACGAGCGTGCCGCCGTCCAGCACGAATTGCCGCAGCGCCTCGGCGCCGTCGGGACCGATCCCGCCCGCGTACGGCGCCGGGTAGCGCGACGCGGGCAAACCCTCGAGGATCTCGCGCGGCGACTGATCGGGCAGCACGATCACGTCGAATCTTTCCTTGAGTTTTCCGGCGCGCACGACCGAATCCACGAGCGCCGCGTACGGCACCTTCCAGGTGTCGAACACCCACCGGGTCCACCCCTCGTCGATCGCGGCGTCGTAGGACGTGTACAGTCCGACGCGGAGCGCCGCGGCTCCGCCCTCCGCCGCGGCGAATCCCGGATACCGGGACGTGGCGCGCGGCGCGGATACGGGTGCCGAGAGCGGCACGCGCAGCGAGTCCCGCGCAACGACCGCCGTCACGCCCATCAGGAGCGGGAGCGTGTGCGCGGTGACGTCGTACGGCCGCTCAGGCGGCCCGCCGGGGTACAGCCGCCGGTCGGGGTAGTGCTGCGGCTCGAGCAGGGTTTTCGCGAACGCGGCGTACGGCTGGCGCAACACCACCACGTACGTCCCCGCCGGATGGCGCTGGCCCTGCAGGGCGAACGCCTGGAGAGCGGTGCGGATCTCGACTTGGCCCCGCTGCAGGATGCCGAGCAGCGTGGCGAGGGCGATGGTGTCCTGGCGCGCGGGGATGACGTACGCGTAGGGCCAGCCCCGCCAGCCACGCACCGCCCGCCATTCGACGGACAGGAAGCTCGACAGCCAGCGGTCACGGTCGCGCGCGGCGTTGACGAGCAGCGCGTACGCGGCCGCGGTCTGGTAGGAGACGATGTCGCGCAGCGTCCAGCGGCCGCCCGGCCACGGCCGCGTGAAGTTCCAGGAGCGCTCGCGCGGGTTGTACCCGCGGGAGCGGGACTGCAGGTGGTCGAACGGCACGTCGACGGGCGACGCGAGCCGGCCGCTCGCCGTCTCGGACAGGATGCGCACGCCCCCGTGGTAGTGCTGGTAGGCCCGCGCCGGCGTCCACGCGTCGTACGTGGAGTTGATCGAGATGCCCGTCTTCCCCTGGCCCGCGAGCTCCCACGTCATCGCCGTGCCGAGCGCGTTGACGCCGTCGATGAGCAACGGGTCTACGTTCGGCTCCACGGGATCGAGGTAGGGCGGCAGGAACAGCCGCGCGCCCTCCGCGCCCATCTGGTGAATGTCGTGCACGATCTGCGGATGCCACACGTTGTGCAACGAATCGACCGTGAGCTGCGTCTCGACCTGCGTGAACGCGTACCAGTCGCGGTTGTTGTCGTGGCCCGTGTAGTGGTGGTACAGCTCCGGGGGCGAGCTCCCCTCGGCCGGCGTGCCGAGCGTCCGGTTGTACCACTTCGTCACGATCGTCACGCCGTCGGGGTTGAGTGACGGGACGAGCCAGAGGATCACGTTGTCGAGAATAGACCGTGTCGTGGCACTCGTGTCGGTCGCGAGCCGGTAGGCGAGCGCGACGGGCGTCAGGTGGCCCCCGACCTCGGTCGAGTGGATGCTCGACGTGATGAGCACGATCGTCTTGCCGTCCCGCAACGCCTCCTGCGCGGCGCGGTTCGTGCGGAAGCCGCGCGGGTCGGCGAGGCCGGCGTTCAAGCGGCGGAACCGGTCGAGCCGCCGCAGGTTCTGCGGACTCGAGATCACGAGGGCGACGAACGGCGCGCCCAACGTCGTCTTGCCCAGCTCCCGGTAGTCCACCCGGTCGCTCGCCCGGGCGAGCGCCTGGAAGTAGCGCACCAGCGCAGGCCATTCAGCGAGCTTGCGGTCGTCGCCCGGGTCGAAGCCGAGCACCGACCGCGGCGTGGGAATGACGGCCCGGGGGGGGGGCGCCGCGGCCGGACGGCGCGCCGGCTGCGTGGCACGCGGGCGTTGCGCGGCGAGCCGGGGAGGTGGCGCGGCGGCGATCAGTGCCGCCGCCAACCCGACCAGCACCCGGGATCGCGCCGTCAACGCACGCCGCCCGCCGCCGCCGGCGGCGCGTCGCCCGTGCCGATCCAGTGGGCGAACCACGTCCGGATCCGCTCCAGCCGGTCCACCAGCAGCCACGGCGGGCCGGTGCGCGACAACCCGTGGTAGGAGCGCGGGTAGCGCACGAACTCCGCCGGTATCCCGCGCTTGCGCAGCGCCACGAACAACTGCTCGCCGTCGGTGATGGGCGTGCGCTTGTCGTCCTCGCTGTGCACGATCAGCACCGGCGTCTGGATCCGCGCCGCGTACGTCATCGGCGAGTAGAACTTGTACAGCGAATCCTGCTCCCACGGCTCGCCGAAGAACTCGTAGTCGGTGAGCCCCTGCGCGTCGGACGAACCGTACCAGGAGTACCAATTGAAGATCGACCGGTCGGTCTCGGCGACCCGGAAGCGGTTCGTGTGGCCCACCACCCAGTTGGTCATGAAGCCGCCGTAGGATCCGCCCAGCACCGCCATGCGCGTCGTGTCCACACCGCCGCGGGCGATCACGACGTCCACCGCCTGCATCAGATCCTGGTAATCCTCCATCCCCCACCGCCCGCGCGTCGCGAACGTGAAGGCGTGCCCGTAGCCGCTCGAGCCGCGCGGGTTCGTGAACAGCGTCCAGTATCCCTGGCCCGCGAGCATCTGGAACTCGGGGAAGAGCACGTTTCCGTAGTTCGAGTGCGGGCCGCCGTGGATCGAGAGCACGAGCGGGTAGCTCTTCCCCGGCTGGTACCCGTAGGGCTTCATCAGCCAAGCCTCGATGCGGAGGCCGCCCACAGCGGTGAACCAGAAGGTGTCGGCCGGGATCATCGCCACGCCCGTGAGCACCGAATCGTTGAACGACGTCACCCGGCGTTCCCGAGCGGGCGTGGCGAGCGGCGCCACCCACAGCTCGGCGGGGTGCGTCACGTCGCTCGCCGTGTACGCGAGCGAGCGGCCGTCCGCGCTCTGCGAGAACCCGCGCAACTGCCGCTCGCCCGACGTCACCTGCCGTACCGCTCCACCCGCTGCGGCGACGGCGAAGAGGTGAACGTTGCCGCGCGTTTCGGCATCGATGTACAGCGTCTTGCCGTCGGGCGACCAGATCGGCGAGCGGGGGTCGAGCGCCCAGTCCGCCGTCAGATTACGCGCTGTTCCGCCGATAGCCGGGATGACGCAGAGGTCGTTCTCCACCCCGCGGCCCTGCGAGCAGGTGAAGGCGATCGCCTTGCCGTCGGGTGACCAGGTCGGGTCGCTGCTCTCGGTGAAACCCGTCACCAGCCGGCGGATGGCGCCGCCCGCCACGGTCAGGAGATACAACTCGGGGTGCGCCTGGTCGCGGACCTCGAGCGTCTCGGTCGAGTCCTGGACGAACGCGACCGTCTTGCCGTCGGGCGACCACGCTGCACCGCTCTGGCTCAGCTCGCCGCTCGTCAGCTGGCGGGGCTCGGCGCCGCCGATCGGCACGACGTACAGGTGGCTCGGCCGGCGCGTCTCGCGCGGCGGCAGGAAGCCCCGCTCGTCCGCCACGATCGGAATCGAGGTGTAGACCCGGCCGTCGAAGCGCTTCGGGTCGGGTCCGCGCGTGACGGCCACGGGGGAAACGCGCGTCCGCCACGGCTGCTGCTTCGCGCTGTCCGGCTCCGCGCCGCGCCAGCCGTACAACAGCCACTGCCCGTCGCGGGAAAACGTCGGCGCGCCGTGCACGCCCTTGATCTGAAACGCTTCGCCCCCCGGGGCGCCCGTGCGCAGGAACCAGACATCGTCCTCCGATCCCTCGCGGCGGCTCGAGAACGCGAGCAGCGAGCCGTCGGGCGACCAAGCGGGACGTGACGCCTCGGTGGAGGGGCTCGTGTAGCGATAGGCGGGCGCCGAGCCGTCCGCCGCCACCATCCAGATTTCGCTGTGGCGGCGGTCCTTGTCTTCGACCACCGTCGTGACCGTGAAGGCCACGCGGCGGCCGTCGGGCGACAGCTGCGGGTTGGCGACGAACGTCAGCTGGTAGTAGTCGGTCGCCTGCCAGGGGCGGGCCTGCTGGGCGGTAAGCGGGGCAGCCACCAGCACGGCTGCGGAGAATGCGGGCAATGGCCGGAGACGCATACAAGAGCTCTTCGATCGTGGGGCAGGAAAGATATCAACAGGACATGTAACGGCTAGACGCACAGACGTGCCGCGGGGTTCGGACGACAGGCGACAGGCCCGTCCCGAACCCCGCTCGCTGTTCACCGCTGTTGCGTCTGTGCAACTAGTCTTTGCAGGTCCGCGCCTACGGTAGCTTGTGCAGCTCTACCCGTCTGTTCTGGGCTCGCCCGTCCGGCGTCGTGTTCGTCGCCACGGGGTTCGCCGGGCCATAGCCGCGCGCGGTCATCCGGCTCGGGCTCACGCCCTTGCGGGCGAGGTAGTAGCGCACCGCGATCGCCCGCGCATTGGAGAGCCGCAGGTTCAGGGCGCGGGAGCCGGTGCTGTCGGTGTAGCCGGCGATCTCGATTCGGATCTCGGGGTTCGCGACGAGTGATGCCGCCACCTGGTCCAAGACCGCGTGGGAGGTCGGCGTCAGGACCGACCGGGCCGTCTGGAAGTTCACGCCCGAGAGGATGAGGGTGGGTCTGGCGGGCGCCGCCGGGGCGCCGGGCACCGCCGGGGCGTGCTCCTCGAACAGCAGCAGGCAGCCGAACTGATCCACGCGCGAGCCCGCCGGCGTATTGGGGCAGCGGTCCTGCGGATCGATCACGCCGTCGCCGTCCGAGTCCTTGGCGATGGGACAGCCGTTCGCGTCCACCTGCGTCCCCGCGGGCGTGTTGGGACAGCGGTCGAGGTTGTCCGGCACTCCATCCCTGTCGCCGTCGGCGGGGCAGCCCGTCGCGTCCACCGGGGTGCCGGGAACCGTGCCCGGGCAGCGGTCGATCCCGTCGGCCACGCCGTCGCCGTCCGAGTCCACGGGGCAGCCGTTCGCGTCCACGACCGCCCCGGTCGGCGTGTCGGGGCACTTGTCGAGGCCATCCCACACCAAATCGTGGTCGGAGTCGATCGGGCAGCCCGTCGCATCCACTGTGGCGCCGGCGGGGGTGTTCGGGCACCTGTCGAGGCCGTTATCTACGCCGTCGCCGTCGGAGTCGGGCGGACAGCCGTTGGCGTCCACCGTGAGGCCGACCGGCGTGTCGGGGCACTGATCGAGCCCATCGAGAACCTTGTCGTTGTCCTGGTCGTGGGGGCAGCCGGTCGCGTCGACCGTCGCGCCGTGCGGCGTGTCCGGGCATCCGTCGATGCCGTTGAAGACGCCGTCGGTGTCGGCGTCGCTCGGGCAGCCGCGCTTGTCGACGGTGGCGCCGGTGGGCGTGTCGGGGCACGCATCGCGCTTGTCTCCGACGCGGTCGTGGTCGGCGTCGGCGGCGGGGGTGGCGTCGGCCTGGAACATCGCGAAGCCGACCGAACCGACCATGTGCGTGGCCGCCTTCTGCCCGAACGCCCCGTTCGTCTGGGGCGTGTAAATACCCCGGCCCTCGAACCGCAGGGCCACGTGATCGCTGAAGAAGATGCGGGTACCCACGCCGGCGTGGACGCCGCCGTCGGTGAACCGGTAGGGGTTCGTCCCGCCGAAGTCGAGCCGCGAGTAGCCGGCCAGGAGATAGAACGAGAGCCGGTCGCGGTTCAGGGGATTGAGCACCAGGCTGCCGCCGCCGATGACGGGCTCGATTTCCGTGGAGGGCGCGATGGTATGTGGCGGTTGGAACAACACCTCGGCCTCGAGGCTCACCGACGGGCCGAGGGCGTATGCGAACCGGACGCCGCCCCCGATCTTGTTGTCCAGACCAAAGGCCCGGTCGTACTTGCTGAAGGCCGCGAAGGCGCCCACCTCGTAGCGACGCTCGTACTGCGCCGCGAGCGTCGAAGCGCCGAGCAGGGCCGCCAGTCCCACCGCTGCGACTGTCCGCACGGGATCTCCTCCGCCCTAGAAGAGCTGGCGCAGCTCCACGCGCCGGTTCTGGGCCCGGCCCGCCGCCGTCGTATTCGTGGCGACCGGGACCGCTGGCCCGTACCCCTTCGCGACCATCCGGTCGGGAGCGACTCCCTTGCTTGCCAGGTAGGCGCGCACCGCCTCGGCCCGCGATTGCGACAGACGCTCGTTGGTCGCCGCCGAGCCGGTGTTGTCGGTGTGCCCGGCGATCTCAATTCGAATGTCGGGGTTCGCCACCAGCGACGCCGCGACGATGTCGAGCACCGTGTACGACTCGGGCTTGAGCGCCGACTTGCCGATCTCGAACGTCACTCCGCGCAGGATGACGGGCGTCCGGGCCTCGGTGAACAGGATCGGGCAGCCGGCGGCGTCCACGCGCGTGCCAGCGGCGGTGCCGGGGCACTTGTCCTTCGAGTCGTCTACGCCGTCGACGTCGGTGTCCTTGGAGCGCTGGCACCCGGCGCTGTCGACTTCAGTGCCGGCCGGCGTGCCGGGGCACCGGTCGAGTCCGTCGTATACGCCATCTTTGTCGGCGTCGGTCGGGCACCCCGTGGCGTCCACGGTCGCCCCCGCCGGCGTGTTGGGGCACTGGTCGATTCCGTCGGGAACCGCGTCGCCGTCGGCGTCGGTGGGGCAACCCCTCGCGTCCACGCGCGCGCCCGTCGGCGTGGCGGCGCACTGGTCGAGCCCGTCGTACACGCCGTCCGCATCGGCGTCGGTGGGGCAGCCCTGCGCGTCCACCTGGGCGCCCTCGGTCGTGTTGGGGCACGCGTCGAGACCGTTGAAGACCTTGTCGCGGTCAGAGTCGGTGGGGCAGCCCTGCGGATCCACGATCGCGCCCGTGGGCGTCCCGGGACAGGCATCACGTCGGTCGGGCACGCCGTCCATATCCACGTCGCGCGCGCCCGCCCCGGCGAAAATCGAGAGGCCAACCGAGCCGACGATGTGCCCCGCCCAGGTGCCTCCCGGGAAGCCCGTGCTGGGCGCGTAGATCGCTCGTCCTTCGAGGCGGAGCGCCACCCGGTCGCCGAGGAAGATCCGGTCGCCCAGGGCGCCGTGCACGCCGTTGTCGGTGAAGCGGTAGGGTGCGGCCTTCCCGAAGTCGAGCCGTGAGTAGCCGCCGAGGATATAGAAGAGGTTCCGCTCGCTGCCGAAGTTCAACACCAGGCTGGCGCTGCCCAGGGCCAGCGTCGCGCTCGCGCCTCCGGTCTTCGGGCTCGGCGTCTGATAGCCGGCGTCGACCTCGATGCCGACAGTCTCGCCGAAGAAGTACCCGAGCCGCCCGCCGAATCCAATCTGGTTGTCGAGGTTGAACGCCCGGTCGTACCGGGTGAACGATCCGAATGCCCCGATCTCGACCTGGTGCACGCGCTGGGCGGCCAGGGGGGGGGTCGGGACGGCGGCGATCGCGAGCGCAACGAGGATCATCGGGGCGCGCATGGCGTAAGCTCCTCAGGTGACGGGCTGAACGGCTCCCTCAAGGCTAACAGGCCGGGACGCCATCAGAAACCCCAGGCACAGCCGCGGCGCAGCTGGGTGACCAGGTCGATGCCCCCGAGCACCAGGCCGTGCGGCGTTCCGTCCGCTTCACGCCACGTCACGCCGGCGGGCCCGACCAGCGTCCCGGCTGCCTGTCCGTCGCACTGCTGCGTCCAAATCTGCTGGGAGCCCACCGGGCCTGTGAACGTACCCAGGGAGTCCCCGGTGACGGCCGCGGCAATGGTCTCGGCCGCGTTGGCGGCTGCGCCGCCGTACATCCCGCCGATCGCCAAGACGGCGCTCCCCAGGTCGAGCAGGGCGAACTGCGACCGTCCCTCCGGCAGGAGGGTGGGGCCCGAGCCCCACGGGCCGGTGAAGAATCCCGACACGAGGCTCAGGGGCGCCGTGTCGCTCGTCACCAGGCGCTGGGGCGCGGCGTCGAGGCCACCGCCGGGCGGCACGCTGTCCGCAACGCCGCCGATCGCCACGACCCGCCCATCCCGCACCAGCCCGCCCCCGTAGGCGCGCGGCCCGGGTAGCGGGGGCTGCTGGTACCAGCCGTCGATGTGGCCGTCCGCGCCGATCCGCCCCACGTACACCGCGCGCTGCGGCCGGCCCTGGAGGTCGGCCCCGCCGATCACGTAGATCCGCCCGCGGCGCACCACCGCGATGGCGCCGGCGACCGGGCCGGGGAGGGGCTCCAAGAAGGCAAAGCGACGGCTCACACTGTCGGCGGTGACGTCGGCGCCGAGCACGGTGGACTGAGCGCGGCCGGCGGCGTCGATCCCGCCGATCACGTACAGGACGCTCCCCGCCAGACGCGAGTTGTGGCGGGTGGCGACCACGGCGGCGGCAAACGCGCGAGGGACGGGGAGTACGCGGCTCCGCGTTGCGTCGGTCGTGTCGCGCTGCCGCACCCACGCTCCGATCGTGCCGGCGCCGCCCACCACGGCTCGCGCCACATAGACGCCCGAGTCCGGCACCATCGCGATCTGGCCGCCCCCCCCGCTTGCGAACGGCTCCGCTCCCCCGGCGGCGTACAGCGTGGCGCGCAGCGTCGTGCCCGAAGGGAACTCCGCCGCCGCGAGCGCGACCCCGACCGGCGCGCGCGGGAACGTCGAGCGCGGTTGCCAGGTGAGTGTGGCGGGGTCGAAGGCGGGCGCGGGGAGGACGTGAACGGTCGCGGTGAGGCGGCGACCGGCGGCGGTGATCAGGGTGAGCGTACCGGAGGTCGCGGAATCGGGGACGGTGGCGGTGATGGTGAAGTCGCTCCATGCGGAGTCGGCGACGGGGGCGTCGGTCTCGCCCCCGCCCACGCGAGGGAAGCGGACGGTCCCCCCCCCCGAGCCGCGCGTGGCGCCGAAGCCGAAGCCCTCCAAGACGACGCGCTGGCCGCGGGTGAGGATCGGCTCGATCGCCCCGTCGACGTAGTCGAGGCGCGCGGTCGCGAGGACCGGACCTGACACGTCGCCGCCGCAGCCGAGCAGGACGGCCAGGGTGGCGGGGAGCAGCCTAGCGGTGGCCGTTCTCCCCACGCATGAACCGGAGGGCCTGGGACAGCTTGTCGGCGAGGGCCGACAGGTCGGTGGCGCCATTGACGAGGTCTTCGATCGCGCGCAACTGCTCGGCCGCGGCGGCGGCGACGGCTTCCGCTTCCTGGGTCGACGTCTGGGCAGCCGCGCGGGCCTGGCCGAGCGCCTGAGTGATCCGGGCGGCGAGCTCGGCGCTGTGTCGCGCGACTTCGGCGACCCGCTTGCCGGCCCGCGCCGTCTCCGCCGCCGCGTCGGTGATGCGGCCCAAGTCTTGTACCCAGTCGGCCGAGTTTTGGACCACCTGGACGAGGTCGCCCCGAATTCGCTCGAGCAGGTGCGCGGCGCGGTCGAGCGCGCGGCGCGTGTCCTGCACCGACTTGCCGACGTTGCGCGCCTCGCGCCCGCTCTCCTCCGCCAGCTTGTGCACTTCGTCGGCGACGACTGCGAAGCCACGCCCGTGCACGCCGGCCCGCGCCGCCTCGATCGTGGCGTTCAGCGCGAGGAGATTGGTCTGGTTCGCGACGAAGCCGATCGTCTCGGAGAATTTCTCCACCTGCGCGGCGACGTCGCGGAGGCGCTGAACCTCCGCCGCGCTCTCCTCGGTGGTCGCGCCCAAATCCGTCAGCTGCCGCACCGCCCCTTGCGTCCCGGTGCGGACCTTCTCCGCCGTCTTCTCCATTTGGGAACCGGCTTCGCGGGTGCGGTCACCGGCGGTCGCGAGCTCGGTGGCACTCTGCTGCAACTGCTCCGCCTCGCGCGCGGCCGCCGTGACCAGGGTCGCCGCCTGGCCGGCGCCGTCGCTGGCGCGCTGAGCGGATGCGGCGACCTCTTCGCTCGAGGCTTGGATCTCCTGGGTCGTCGCGGTCAGCGTCTCGACGTACTGCGTGGTCTGGTCGGACGCGCTCGTCACCGGCCGCAACGAGCCCTCGATCACGACCATCAGGGCGAGCTGCGGCGCGAGCAGCTCGAGGAGTTCCCCATCCGAATCCCGGTACATCGCCGGGTCGGAATGGCGTACGCTCCACAGCCCCACGAGCTGCCCCGCATGGTACAGCGGCACGAGCATCTCGGCGCCCGGCGTCTCGGCGCCGGGCACCACCACCTGGTCCTTCACGAGGCCGTGCGCCACCACCGCCCGCCGCAGCCGGACCGCCTCACCGGTCAGCCCGGCATCGGCGTCGAAGCGGAACACCCCCCCGGGTTGCTGGGCCGTGTCGGCCAGTAACTCCATCTGCCGGGCGCGCGCGTCGTAGCGTGCGAAGCCCATCTGCTCCCACGGCAAGAGTTGCCGCGTCAGCTCCTGCACCCGGCCGAAGCTGCGACTCAGGTTCATCTCGGCCGCGATCGCCTGCGCCAGCCGTTGAATGAGCTGCAGCTCGTCGGCGCGCACGCCGAGTCGGATCACGTACACGCTGCCAACGATCGCGAGCGCGAGGCCGGCCGCGACGAGCGCGGTCGGCCCCGTGGCCATCGCGGCGTGCGCGAGCCCGAACCACCCCAGCGCCAGCGCCACCGATACCAGATAGACGATCGTCTCCCACCGCAGCGTGAGCCGCGGGTCCACCCAGGCGATCGTCTGCCCGAGGGCCAGATCGAGATAGAACGTGCCGTTCACCACGACCGGCAGCAGCGTGATCACCAGCGCGACGAGCCAGAGGTTGCCGGCCGTCAGCGCCGTCGTGCCCGTCTGGCCACCCAGCTGCGCGTACAGCAGGCCGACGAGCGTCGCGCCCGTGGTGAGGTGCGCGGCGTTGGTGAGCGCCGCCTTGAGCGGCAGGCGGCGCAGCAACATGTCCCCCACGATCATCGCGAACGGCGCGACCAGCGCGGCAAAGGCCCATCCGCGGTCGAGAATCGCGTACAGCATCACGCCGACGACATATGAGGAGAAGCCGTTGCCCGGGAGCGCCACGCCGTACCGTCGCGCCAACGCAGCAGCGCCGATCAGCGCGGCGCCGGCGAGGGGCAGGTTCTCGCCGACGGGCATGGCGCCGCGCAGGTAGGCGAGGGCGCCCGCGATGAAGCACGCGAGCCCCGCCAGGGACACGACGACCCGGAGCGAGAGGGCCTTCATAGAGGGTGGGGCGCAAGCTCGGGCACGTGGCGCAGCGTGTCAAGCGCGGCTATCGTTTACGACATGAAGGTGACGATCGAGTTCTGCGTCGTCTGAAACTACGAACCTCGGGCCACCGGTCTGGCGGCCGAGATTCGCGACGCCTTTCCTCACGCGGAAGTGAAGCTCATCCAGTCCTCCGGCGGTGCGTTCGAGGTGGAAATGGACGGCCGCATGGTGTTTTCCAAGAAGAGCGCGAAACGCCACGCCGAGCCGGGTGAAGTCGTGCGCCTCGTCAAGCAAGCCGCCTCCGGCGCGCGGTGAAGGTCGCGATCTCCACCGGCGGCGGCGACGCCCCGGGCCTCAATGCCGTCATCCGCGGGGCCGTCCTCGCCGCCGTCCACCGCGGGTGGGAGTGCGCCGGCATCCGGCGCGGGTTCAACGGTCTGCTCGGCGACGACGAGGTCGTTCCCCTCGGGCCCGCCGAGGTGCGTGGGATCACTCACCTCGGCGGCACCATCCTCGGCACCACAACCCGTGGCGATCCCTTCAAATGGCGCCAGCAGGCGCCCGACGGCACCTGGGTCGAGCGCGACCGCTCCGATGAGCTGGTCGCCGCATTCCATGCGCACGGGTTCGACGCCCTCATCGCCATCGGCGGCGACGGCACCCTCGGGATCGCCCTGGGGCTCATGGCCAAGGGCATCCCCGTCGTCGGGGTCCCGAAAACGATCGATAACGACGTCGGCGGCACCGTCGCCACCTTCGGCTTCGACACCGCGGTCTCCACGGCCACGGACGCGATCGACCGGCTCCACTCCACCGCCGAAAGCCACGAGCGCGTGATGGTAGTGGAGGTGATGGGCCGCTATGCCGGGTTCATCGCCCTGAACTCCGGCATCGCGGGCTCGGCCGACGTCATCCTGATCCCCGAGATCCCGTTCGACATCGCGAAGGTGTGCGAGAAGATCCGCGGGCGCGAAGCGGAAGGGCGCCACTTCAGCATCGTCGTCGTAGCGGAGGGCGCCGTGCCCAAGGGTGGTACCGTCTCGTTGATCGACCCCGAGCACCAGCGGCTCGGCGGGATCGCCGACAAGGTGGCGCATTCGATCCAAGAGATGACCGGCAAGGAGGCGCGCTCTCTCGTCCTCGGCCACCTGCAGCGCGGCGGCAGCCCCACCACGTTCGACCGCCTGCTTGGACTGCGGTTCGGCGCCGCCGCCGTGCGGCTCATCGCCGAGCGCAAGTTCGGCTACATGGTCGCGTTGCAGCCTCCCACGATCGCCGCCGTGCCGCTCGAGCAGGCGCTCGCTACGCCGAAGCGGGTCCCGCTCGATTCCGACACGATCGCCACGGCGCGGGACATCGGCATCAGCCTGGGCGATTGACGGACAAGTTGTACCGGTGGGCGGACAACTGCCCTGCTGCCCGTTCGCCCATACCCCATCCCGCAATCCTTTGCTGACAAACCAGTTATCCCATTCGGGCCGCTGTGGCACGGGTCTTCCCTAGGGAGACCGCGGGAGGAGGATCCCATGAAACGCATACTGACAGTGCTCGGCTTGCTCACCGCCCTCGGCGGCGGTGCCGCGTCGGCGCAGACCCGGGTCAGCGTATCGCTCGGCTTCGGCGCGCCGTTCGTGGCTTATCACCCCTACCCTCGCACGTACGGCTACCATCGCTATCGGGTCTATGACCCCCGCCCGACGATCGTGGTGGCGCGGCCGTATCGCCCCGCCCGGCTTATCGTTGTGCGGCACAAGCCGCGGCGCCATCATCGCCATTGGTAGGTTCGGGGCCGTGCTTCCGGATGCACGCGTGACAGTGGCAACCGTCCGGAGGCGGCGTCTGGGGCCCTAGCCCAGGGCCGCCGCGCGGCTCTTCGCGGGAGGCGCACACGCGCGCCTCCCGCTTTTTTCTATATTCCGGCGTGCGCATCTCCCGCGACCACTTCCTCCCCCCCGATCCGCAGGCCTACCTCGCCGCCGAGCCCGCCACCGGGCGGGTGATCGTCATCGCGCCGACGCGCGCCGCCTGCGAGACGATCGAGCTGGCGCTCGGCCTCCACCTCGAGACCTTGCTCGAGCGGGAGCATGGCGACGACATCCGGCGTCTCGCCGGGTCGGGGCGCGGGTTCGGGATCGTGGCGGGGACGGGTACGGGCAAGACCCTGGCGATCCGCAGCATCGCCGCAACGATCCTCAAGCCGCCGCTCAAGGTGGGCGTCGTGAACCGCGAGCGGGAAGCGACGCCGGAGACGCCCACCTGGAACGTGGTGATCATCACGACCGGCATCGCGCGGCGCTGGTTCCAGGACGGGCTGATCACCGCGCCGGACACGCTGGTCGTGGACGAAATTCACCAGACCTCCGCCGAGATGGAGCTCTGCCTCGCGCTCGGGAAGCGCGCGGGCTGCCGGTTCATCTGGCTGTCGGCGACGGTGGATCCCGCGTTCTATGAGGACTACCTGGACTCGGCGGAGGTGCTCGAGACGCGGGCGTTCGACCCCGCCAAGGCCGCCAACGTGCAGGTTCTACCCCAACGCCCGCTCGAATTCCTGAGCGAGCGCTTCATGAAACGCGTGCTGCGGGAGCGCCGCGGCGTCGCGGTGTTCGTTCCGACGCGGGCGGAGGTCGAGCAGATCGCCCGCGAACTGGGGGATCGGTGGCAGGCGCTGGCGACCGCTTTCTACCACGGGGGCGAGCCGATCCGGGTCATCCGGCCCTTTCTTGACGGTTTGGTCAAACGCCCGTTCCTCCTGGCGATGACGGCAGCGGGACAGTCGGCCCTGAATATCCGCGGGCTCGACACCGTCGTGGTTTACGATGCTCGCTACACGAACGTGGTGGAGCGCGGCAAGAACGTGCTGACCCGTCTCTACCTCGGCGCGAACGAAATCCTTCAGATGGCGGGGCGGGTGCACGGCCGCGTTGAGGGCGGCGAGGTCTACATCCTCAGCGACCGGGATATGGTATTCGAGGAGCTGCGGCCCACACCGCCCGAATTCCAGCTCGCCGGCGATGCCGAGCGCGTGGCCATCACCTGCGCGGCGATCGGCGTGGACGCCGGAGAGCTCGATCTGCCAGTGCCGCTCGACCGCCGCGCCTATCGCGAGGCGGTGACGCTCCTGACCGAGCGCGGCCTCATAGAACATGGCCGGTTAACGAGTTACGGGCGAGCTGTCGAGGCCATGCCGGTGGAACGTCCGTGGGGGGAGCTGCTCTACCACGCCGATCCGTCGCTCGTACCGATGGTGGCGGTGGCCGCCAATATCGAGTCGCTGCACCGCATGACCCGGGAGGAGCGCGAGCTCAAGGGGCTGATCCTGCCGGGGTCCGACCATCTGACGGCGTACAACGTGTACGCCGAGGCGGTGAACAAGCACGGGTACCTGGGTGAGGTGTACGGCCTCCCCCGGCACCTGTTCAGCGAGGAGATCGATCGCTGGGCGGAAGGGCGGGGCGTGCTCGTCAAGGCGATCGAGGACGTCGCGCTCGGGACGGCTTCGGTGTACCGCCAGATCGAGGTGCCGCTCCCCGCGCGACTCGCCTACGCCGACCAAAAGACGCTCGAGGTCTTTGCTGACCTTCTGGCCAAGATCATGCCTTTCGATCTCATGATCGACGAGGAGACGGCGGACGGCCGCGAGGCACGGGTGAGCCGCACGTCGGTGTGCGGCAGTTGGGGCGCGGTGGCGGGGACGCTACGCTACTTTGCCGACCGGTTCGGGGTACCGCGCGCGAGCATCGAGGGGACGCAGATCCCCGAGCGGGCGGTCCGGCGGTACGCCCGGCGCGGCCCGCCGGAGGTCGTGTTCGAGCGCCATCGGCGGCGCGAGGGCCTGATGGCGGTGCGGACGGTGGTCTATCACGGGTTCACGTTGGAGCGCGAGGTCGAGCCGCTGCGGAGCCCGTTTCCCGACGACCTCGCCGCTCCGGCGTGCCGGGCCCTGGTACAGGCGTTGCTCGCCGGAGAGACGCCCCATCCCGATCAAGGCAAACTGCGTCGGGCGCTCGAGCGCCTGGGGCAGTACTGGCGGCGCTCGGGGGGGCGGCTCGCGCAAGCGCACGGGGACCACCTCGCCGAGCAGATCGCCGCGCAGGTCGCGGCCGTGCGGTCGTGGGACGACTTCATTGCCGCTCGCATCGTGCTCGATGCTGATGCCGCCATTCCGGAGGCCGAGCGCGCCCGGCTCGACGCGCTGCCCGCGTCGGTGGCGTTGTACGGAGACCGTGTGCCCTTGGACTACGACGTCGAGCAGGGGGTGGGGGTGGTGCGGCTGCGGCTCAAGGAGGGCCAGGCGCGCCGGCTGCAGGCGCGGGATCTACCCCCGTTCGAGCGGCCGGTCCGGTTCACCGTGACCCGTGGCAAGCACGATGCGGTGCGCGCGGCGTCGCTTGAGGAATTGCGCGAAGGGCTGCGCGGGCTGGGCGGCGGCGGCCAGCCCCGGGGAAGGGGCGGCGCTAACCGGCGGGGCCGGCGTCGTCGCTGAGGTCGACCAGGGCGAGCCAGAGGGCGTGGTAGGCATCGCGCAGCTCGGCGAGCGGGGCGCCAGCCGACAGCGCTGCGGCGCACCCGTCGAGGACCGCTTGCCGGGCGGCGCCTTCGAGCCCCGCGTCACTGCCGGGCCGGTCAATGAGCCCGGCGGCGCACAACCCCAGCCATGCGCGCGCGGTGCCGTCCTCGGCCTGGCGACGCAGTTCCTCCCAGCAGGCGTCCACGGCCACCATCCCCGGGCCGCGCGCCAGCGCCCCCGCGATCCCGGCCGCCCGCTCGCCGGCGACCTGCGCTGCCGCCGAGCGCAGCAATCTGGCGCGTGATCCGTAGTGATAGAGCAGCAGCCCTTTTGCCACTCCGGCGCGCCGCGCCGCCCCGTCGAGGGTGAACCCTTCGACGCCGCTGCGCTTCAGCGTGTACACGGCGGCGGCGAGAATCGCCGATCGACTGGGCGCGGAATCTTTGGGCACGTGTCTGTCCTTGCGGTCAATAATGGGGTACCGGGAGCACGGCGGCAATCGCAACCTTTTGGCTGAGGTGGGCGTCTCACCATGACACGACCCTGACAGGCCGCCTCGGTGCGCCCTGAAACCTTGTGACGTGCGGATTTGTATTGAGGTGTAACTGACATATGATCGACAAACCAACCACCGCCGCGACGCCCCCCGCCTTTTCGCCCCTCGCCCGGGCCGTGATCGATTCGGTCGGTGAAGGAATCGTGGTATTCGATTCCCAGGGTCGGGTGCTCTTCGCCAACTCGGCGGCCCGCCGCGTCATCGACGGCCAGAACGGCGACGTCCGCAACCGGCTGCAGACGCTCGGCGCCCGGTTCGCCGCGCTGAAGAGCGGCGCGCAGCCGCTCGGCGAAGCGGCCATCCTCGCCTCCGGACCACAGACCCTGGCCGACCGGGAACGCCAGGCGATCCTCGAGACCCTGCAGGACACGAGCGGGAAGCTCGCCGAGACGGCGCGCCGCCTCGGCATCAGCCGCACCACGCTATGGCGCCGCCTCAAGACCTACGGCTTGGACGGCTTTCGCCCTACCGGCTGAGCTCCTAGCTTCCCGGGGCATGCCGCCCCCGCCCCCGCCCCCGCCCCCCCCCGGGCCCTTCATCATCGAAGAGTATGTCCGCTGGTCCGACGTGGACTTCGCGGGCATCATCTTCTACGGCTCCTACGTGCGGTTCTTCGAGATCGCCGAGACGGAGATGTTCCGGAACTGCGGGCTCGCGTACGCGGAGATGTTCGACCGCTACGACGTGTTCCTGCCCCGCAAGGCGGTGCACAGCGAGTTCTACTGGCCCGCCCGGCTCGACAACCGGCTCCGCGTCGCGGCCTACGTCGGCCGCGTAGGCACCAAGTCCATGACGCTCAACTTCGACGTCCTGCGAGACGGCAGCCCGTCGCTCGGCGCCGCGGGGTGGATGGTGCTCGTCTGCGTAGACCGCAAGAGTCTGAAGCCCCGGCCCCTCCCTGCCGGACTCGTCGCGGCCCTCGCCCCCCACACCCTCAGCCCTGAGGCGGCACGCGCGGCGCTGGGAGTCGCGGCACCCTGAGGCGGTTCCTGGTCCTGATCCTGGGTGCGGCAGCGTGCGGCGGCCGGGGGGCGACGGGAGACCAGCCGCTGCGCCTGCGGGCCACCGTCGTGCATCCGGCGCCGGATACCGTGCGGTTCGCCGTCCCGGCGGTGGCGCACCGCTGCAGCGACGGACGATCGCTGCTCCTCGAGGGTGCCGGGGAGCGCGGGAACGGCGTGCTCGTGCTGCTGCGGCATGGTGATTCCATCGCGCCGGGCTCCTTCCCGGTCCTCGCACCCGGCGACTCGCTCACGCCGCGGGGTGCGGCCGTGGCGGTCCGGTACATGAAAGGCGACGTGGCGTACGGCCTCGCGCTCGATAGCGGCGCGGTCGAGCTGACCGCTGCCAGCGGCTCGCTCGACGCACGCGTGCGCGGCTCGGGGCTCGAAAAGGCCGTCCGGATGGCGCTGGACGCGGAATTCACGGGACTGCCGCTGGCCACCGACACGGTGCCGTGCCGGGTCCAGCCATGACCGTGCGCGTCGGGTTTGTCGGATCGGGCTTTGCTCGCCGGGTTCAGATCCCAGCCCTCGCGTTCGTACCGGGGACGCGCGCCACGGCGGTCGCGAGCGGCCACCGCGCCAACGCGGAGGCTGTCGCCCGGGAGTTCAGTCTGCCGCACGTATTCGACGACGGCGTGGAGCTGGCGCAAAGCCCCGACGTTGATCTCGTCATCGTCTCCTCCACGCCGGATTCGCACGCCCGCTACACGATCGCGGCGCTCGAGGCGGGGAAGCACGTGCTGTGCGAGAAGCCGATGGCGCTCGATGCGTTCGAAGCGTCGCAGATGCTGGCGGCCGCCGAGCGGCGTCCCGACCGCGTGGCTTGGGTGGACCACGAGCTGCGCTACGAGCCGAATCGCCGCCGGGCGCGCGAGTTGATCCGGAGCGACGCGATCGGCGAGGTGCGCCACATCGAGCTGTCGCTCAAGCCCTACCTCCGAGGCGACGGACGCCCGCAGGCGTCGGACGCGCCCTGGACCTGGTGGTTCGACGGCGCCAAGGGCGGCGGCATCCTGGGCGCGGTGGGTTCCCACCTGATCGACCTGTGCCGCTTCTGGACGGGGAGCGAAGTCGCCTATGTCGCGGGCCTAGTCGAGACGTTCGTGCCGGAGCGGCGGGACGAGCATGGCGTCGTGCGGCCCGTCACCGCGGACGACTTCACGAGCAGCGTGGTGCGGATGACGAGCGGCGCCGTCGCCACCGTCACATTGAGCACCGTGGCGCACCACGGTCCCGGCCATCTCGGGCAGGTGACGGGGAGCGAGGGGACACTGGTGCTCACGGGCGAGACGAAGCTCGAGCTCGGGAAGGCTGGCGCGGGGGGCGGGGGGGGGCCGCTCGAGGACGTCTCCGCCCCGGACGATCTGTGGGAGAAGACGAAGCCGAACAACATGTGGGCGCGGTCGTTCGTGCGGTTGCTGCGCGACATGGTGCGGGTGATCGGCGGCGCGGCGGCCGAGGGCGAGCCGGCCACGTTCCGCGACGGCTGGCAGGTGCAGCGCGTGCTCGACGCCGTGCGCGGCGGCCGGGGCGTGCGGCTAGATTGAAGGACACCGTGGAACAGACCTATTTCCGGAAAGGCTTCGGCCTGCGGGGCGCCATCGAGGGCGCCCTGAGCGCCGACTATCACAGCCGCGTGGTGGACGCCATCCGTGGGGCGGGCTACGCCCTGCAGGTCGGCGACCTGTCTTTCCGGCTGGCGGGGGAGTTCGGGTTTTGCTACGGGGTGGACCGCGCGGTCGAGTACGCCTATGAGACGCGCACCAAGTTCCCCGGCAAGCGCACCTTCCTGGTCGGCGAAATCATCCACAACCCGCACGTCAACCACAAGCTCGAGGTGATGGGGGTGCAGTTCCTGCACCGGCCGAACGCGGGGGGGGGCGAATTCGATTTCGGCGGCGTGACTCCCGAGGACGTGGTGATCCTTCCCGCCTTCGGCGTCACGGTGAAGGACTTCGAGCGGCTGCGCGCGATCGGCTGCGTGCTCGTGGACACGACGTGCGGCTCGGTGCTGAACGTGTGGAAGCGGGTCGAGTCGTACGCGCGGGACGGCTTCACGGCGCTGGTCCACGGCAAGAATTACCACGAAGAGACGAAGGCTACCTCGAGCCAGGTGACCAAGCACGCCGGCGGCAAGTACGTCGTCGTGCGGGATATGACCGAGGCGCGCGTGGTGTGCGACTACATCGAAGGGCGGGGGACGAAGGGCGGATTCATCGAGCGGTTCGCCGAGAAGATGTCGCCCGGTTTCGATCCCGACCGGGATCTCGAGCGGGTGGGGGTCGCGAATCAGACGACGATGCTGTCGGGAGAATCGCTCGCGATCGCCGCCGAGATCGGCAAGAGCATGGCGCGGCGGTGGGGCGAAGGGTCG
>Ga0326597_10002227_pt1 | contig 29242 bp, 25 predicted proteins | sample RVTome_12_FD_203789 | JGI IMG/M metagenome (GOLD analysis project Ga0326597, IMG submission 203789) | Soil microbial communities from uranium-contaminated site in the Upper Colorado River Basin, Wyoming, United States - RVT100D185 | ecosystem: Environmental > Terrestrial > Soil > Contaminated >... | reverse complement strand
GTGAACAGTCGGCTCACCGGCGGAGCGGCCAACCCGAGCCGGCGCGGGCATCGTGAGGCCCGGCCGAAGGCGGCGGTTTTCCCCGCGCGTCGGCGGGAGCCCCGAGCGGCAGCGCCACCCGGCGCGAGCCCGACGGACCTGATCGCCACATCTTGCGGTGTCCTGAAACAACCGGATAAGCGCAAGGCGACAAGTTCTGCGACGCAGACGCAGCGGTCACGACACGCGCAGGCGGATCGAACCGTCCCCGGTCCGGACGCGCAGCAGCCGGCCACCCTCGCCGATCCGCCCCTTGAGGGTGCGCCGGTCGATTGTGCCCGTCACCGTCATCGTCACGTCGAGGTCGGACGTCACGCGCCCGTCGCTGGTGTGGGCGTCGATGTCGGCGGAGAACTCCGACGGCAGGTAGATGGCGACGCTGCCGTCGCCGGTGGACACCGACCAGTCGTCCGTCATGGCGCTGCCCTGATCGGCCCGTACCGTGATCGACCCGTCGCCGGTCCGGGCCTGCACCGCCTCGAGGATCCCCGAGAGGCTGACGCCGCCATCCCCGGTGGTCACGTCCACCGCGCCCGCGACGTCCTGCAGCGTGACCGATCCGTCGCCGGTGTGCACGACCAGATGGCCCCGAAGCTCGCTGGCCTTCACCGACCCGTCGCCGGTCCGCAGCTCGGAGCGTCCGTCCACGCGATCGACGCGGATCGAGCCGTCGCCGCTGCGCGCCACCACGTTGGCCTTGCGCGGCACCGTGACGGTGATCCGTGCGCTCCGGGACGTGTGCACGCCGATGCCGAAGAACGTGTCGCCGCCCGACGGGCGCCGCACCTCGACCTGGATGCGGTCGCCGTCCCGGCTGGTGACGACCTCGATGCTCTTGAGCGCCTCCTCGGTCGGGCCGCGCTTCTCCACCTCGACCAGGATCTCGTTCCGATCCCAGGACCGGATCTGGATCGAGCCGTCGAAGGTCGTGACGTGCAGGTCGGGAGCGCCAGACACGTCGAACCGGGCCTCCTCCCGCGCGGTATGTCCCTGGGAATCCAGGCTGACCACGCATCCGGCGGCCGCCGTGGCGGCGGCCAACAACATCAACGCCGGCGCGCGAAGACAGGGCATCGACGGACCTCCAGTGGACATCACAGTCTCATAGACGGCCGCCCGTCCCGGCCGGTTCCGCCCGGCTCCGGGCCTTCGGGGGCTTCCTGCCGCGCCCAGACGCGATGGCCGGCGACGAAGGTCTCGACGACCTGCAGCCGCCGGTCGAGCACCACCAGGTCGGCGACGGCGCCGGGCGCGAGGACGCCGTGTCCCTGGAGTCCCAGCTCGCGCGCCGGGGTCGTGGCGCAGAGGTGCGCCGCGTCGACGACGCTCAACCCGACCGGCCCGGTCAGGAACGCGAACGCCCGGTCCATCGTCAGGACGCTGCCGGCCAGCGTGCCATCATCGAGGTAGGCGGCGTCGCGGACCGTGATCGGCCGGCCCCCGAGCGACGCCCGCGCCCCGGGCGCGAGGCCCGATCCGGCGGTGCCGTCGGTGATCGCCATCACACGGGACGGCTGCTTGGCGGCGACCGTGACCCGCACCATCGCCGGGTGCACGTGCAGCCCGTCGCACACGATCTCGACCGCCAGATCGTGGTGGTGCAGGGCCGCGCCGGCGAGCCCGGGCTCCCGGTGGCCGGCCGGCGACATGCGGTTGTAGAGGTGCGTGACCTGACGGGCGCCCGCCTGCATCGCCGCGGTCGCCTCGTCGAAGCTCGCGCCCGAATGGCCGAGCGAGACCCGGTGCCCGCGCGACGCCAGCGTCGCCACCAGGTCGAGCGCGCCTGGCAGCTCGGGGGCCAGCGTGACGATGCCGACGTCGGCGCGCGCGGCGTCGATCACGTCGAGGATGTCCTCCGCGCTGAATGCGGCTGCGCCGCGCGCGCCGGCCGCGGCATCCGGCCCGGGCGGTGCGCCGGGTGGCGGCCTCAGGCAGGACCGCGGCTGCGCGCCCGCCCACAGCGGGTTGACGAAGTTGCTCTCGAGATGGGCGGGCAGGACGCGCGCGGCGTGCGCCGGCGGTGTGGCGCGCGCGCGACCGATGGCCGCCAGCATGCGCGCGAGCGCGGCCGGCCCGCACGCCACGCTCGTCGGGCAGAAGGCGGTGACGCCGAAACGCGGCAGCGCCCGGGCGATGGCCTCGATCGCATCGTCGCCGTCCAGCGTGTCGACGCCGAGCAGCCCGTGCACGTGCCCGTCGATGAAGCCCGGGAGGACGAGGCAGTCGCGCAGGTCGCGGTACGCGCCTTCGGTGAGCGGCGCCTCGATCGGCCGGGGGCCTTCGGCGATGTCCGCGATCCGGCCGTCGTCGATGACGAGGGTGCCGTGTCCGAGCACGCGATCCGGCAACACCAGATCGGCGCCGGCCAGGATGATCATGGTGACGGCAAGGCCGCCAGGCGGGCGGCTCCGATGGCGACGCCGCGGGCGTCGAGCGCCGTCAGTTCCAATCGGAGGTGCCCGCCGAGGGCGGGCGACACACGCTTCAGGCTCTCCTGGCGCACGGGCTCGAGCAGCAGGTCGCTCGCCGAGGCGACCAGCTCGCCGAGGACGACGACCTCGGGGTCGAAGAGCGCGACGAGGTTGGCCACCGCCATGCCGATGTAGCGCGCGGTGTCGCGGACGACCGAGATGGCGACGCCGTCGCCGCTGCGCGCGCCGTCGAACACGTGCGCGGCCGTGACGGCTTCCAGGCTGCCGGCGCGCTCGACGACCCGGGACAGATCGCCCGCCTCGACCCGCCACGCGAGGCGGCGTGCGATGCCGTGGTCGCTGATCTCGGCGTCGAGGCAGCCGTGCAGCCGGTAGTCCTGACGCTCGACCGGATTGAGCGCCAGCCAGGCCGCGGACCCGGCGAGACCATGGGCGCCGGTCCAGGGCTGGCCGCCGACGATCGCGCCGGCCGACACGTGCTCGCCGACGAGCAGGCAGCAGACGTAGTGCGCGTCGCGCGCGGCGCCGAGCCAGGTTTCCGCGGCGGCCGCCGCCAGCCCGGCGCCGGCGACGGACACGGTGGTGGACCCCTCGCGCTTCAGCGCGTCGACGACCTCGCCGACCTCCCGCAGCTGCGGTTCCCAGGCCGCGAGGCCGATGGGCGCGGCGGCGTCGAGCGAGGCGCTGCGGGCCAGCGTGCGCGCCGCCTCGAGCGCGCCGGCCTTCGAGAGCGGCACCTCGGTCGTCGCGACGATCGAGCCGTCCGGTTCGATGGCGACGGCGATGATCGTCGTCGCACGGAGATCGATGCCGATGCTGCGTGTCATAGCGTCAGGTTCTGCTGACTCGGGTGCCATTGGACCTTGCGGCCCTCGAGCGGCGCGTCGCGCTCGGGGGTCCGCTGAAACAGAGTCCGGTCGACGCGCCGCAGGAGCTCGCGGAGGCCGCGCTCGTCCGGCGCCTCGCAGATGATCACGCCGCCGCTCTCGCCGGGCGGAAACCGGCGGTCGTCGGCGAAGTCCCGGTCGAGCGTGACGAGGGTCCGGCGGAGTCGTCGCGCCAGCCGGTAGTGCTGCCCGTCGCTCGCGCGGCGCAGGTCGTCGTGCTCCACGACGTAGAGCACGTCCCACTTGAGTCGTGCCCGCATGAACGACACGGCGCCACACGGGATGTTCGCGTCGGCGTAGATGCGCGGCGCGGGCGCGATCTGCCCGGCGTACCGGCCGAGCTCGGTCGAGAGCGTGCCCATGCGTCGCCCCCTTTCCGCGATCCGGCGTGTGCTCCCGTTCCGTCTCTCGTGCTCGCAGCCCGTGTCGACGTTCACCACGGCCTGCTATCGTGCGGCCTCCGCCCGGACGGCACGCGCCGCCTGCGCCTGCCGCTGCAGCTCCGCGACGAGCGCATCCCGCTTGTGCAGCAGCTCCCGACGCGGCCGGTGTCCCCGCTCGGAGCCGACGACGTACTCGCAGAAGAGCGGGAACGCGATGGTCGAATCGCCGTAGGCGACCACCGTGTCGGGCAGCACCCCCGGGTTCACCTTGCCCCAGCTCACGGCCTCCGACGGCGTCGCGCCCGACAGTCCGCCCCAGACGACCTGGTCGGTGGTCATCTGGATGAAGAAGTCGTTCCCGCCTTTCGGGATGCCGTACACCTCCCACAACGTGGGTTGTCCCTGCAGATAGAAGTTCTTCGGCGATCCGCCGCCGAGGATCACGCACCCGTTTTTGGTCCCCGCAAGGATGATCGCGCACACCTCGTTGACGTCGCGGTTCGGATCGATCATGAGCGTGCCGCCGTCGAGCAGCGCGTGGGAGGCCACGTTCATGCCGATCGAGCTGTCGCCCGGCGACGAGGTGTAGACTGGCACGCCCGCGGTCGCCGCGCGCGCGACGATGGAATGCGCCTCGCAGCCCGGGAACCGCTCGGCGAGGTCCAGGCCGAGGTGGTAGTGGAACTCGGCGCTCGACATCGGGCCGCCAGGGGCGCGCGTGAGGAAGTCCCGGATGTACGCGTCGGTCTCGAGCAGCACCGTCGCCGGGAACAGCACGTCGTAGATCCGGATGATGCCCTGCTCGTACAGCTCCACGTCGTCGAGGAAGGGCGATCCCCGGTGGAGCGTGAAGTTCATCGCGTAGTGCAGGTCGTGGTAGAGGTTCGCCCCGGTGCTGATGACGAAGTCGACCAGGCCGCGCTCCATGAGCTCGATGACGCAGCCCCCGAGGCCGGCCGGCGTCATCGCGCCGGCGATGGTCAGGCCGATCGTCGTGTCGTTGGCCGGGTCGAGCATTTTGTCGGTGAAGATCCGGCAGGCCTCGGAGAGGCGCCCGGCGTTGAAGGCCTGGAAGCCGTGATCGAGCAGCTCGCGCACGTCGGCGCTGCCGCGCGGCCGATAGTATCGGATGGGCTGGCCTGAGAGGTACCCGCCGCTCCCGCGGCCGGGCGTGCCAGAGGCACGATGGGGCACGGACGATCCTCCTCGGTAGAGCCCGCGGGCGCCGGCCGGAGGGCGCGCCGGGACTGCGAGCCTGGGCGGCTGTTAGCTTAACATCCTTTGGGGCATCGCGGCGTTCCGCCCGCTTGACATGGCGCGGTCCCGCGGGCATTGTACGCAACCTCGACGCGACCGATCGGGTATTATGCGGAACGGACGTCCCGCCCACGGCCGGGACGCTCCCTGGGTGCCGCGTGGACAAGCCTTCAGCAACGACCCGACGCAAGGATCCCAGCGAACTCGAGACGCGCTTCCAGGCGCTGGTGCAGTCGCCGCTGCGCGCCGGGCTGCTGCGGTTCCTGAACGCCCGGCCCGACGAGTCCTTCGACTTCGAAGGCCTGATGCAGACCTTCGGCCGCATGCGGCTCGACATCGAGAACTGCATGCGCGAGCTGGTGGCGTTCGGTGTTGCACACCGCCTCGACGAGACCCCCCCGCGGTTCGCCTTCCGCCGGCCCGAGAGCCCGGCGATCCGCGCCATGCTCGACGACTTCCTCGAGCGCCGCGTCACCGTCAGCCACGAGGACCGCTCGCCTTCGGTCCAGCGCTTCCGCGAGATGATCGGCCGCGACGAGAAGATGCTGATCGTCTTCGAGTGGATCCGCACGGCCGCCAAATCGGACATCTCGGTGCTCATCCTCGGTCCGACCGGGTCGGGCAAGGAGGTCGTCGCCCGGATGATCCACGAGCTCAGCCGCCGCGGCTCGAACCGCTTCCAGGCGGTGAACTGCGCGGCGCTGCCCGACACGCTGTTCGAGTCCGAGGTCTTCGGCTACGAGCGTGGCGCGTTCACCGGCGCCAACGACCGCAAGCCCGGCCGCCTCGAGATGGCGAACAACGGCACGCTGTTCCTCGACGAGATCGGCGACATGTCGATCCTCGCGCAGGCCAAGCTGCTGCGCGTGCTCGAGGAACGGCGGTTCGAGCGGCTGGGCGGCAACCAGACGATCGAGGTCAATTTCCGCCTGATTTCGGCCACCAATCGCCCGCTCGAGCAGTTCGTCCGTGACGGCCGGTTCCGCGAGGACCTCTACTACCGCGTCAACGCCTTCTCGATCCGGCTGCCCTCGTTGCGCGAGCGCGGCACGGACATCCCGATCCTCGCCCAGCGCTTCCTGGCGCGCTACTGCGCCAGCAACGGCATGCCGCTCGACGGCAAGATCTTCGCGAAGGACGCGACCGACCTGCTCCTGCAGTACCACTGGCCGGGCAACATCCGCGAGCTCGAGAGCACGGTCTCGCGCGCCGCGCTCTCGTCGCCCGACCGCATCATCCGCGGATCCGACGTCGAGTTCCTGCACGCGACCGAGGCGCCGCCCGACGACTCGCGCGAGCACCTGCCCTCGCTCAGAGAGGCCGAGCGCTCCCACATCAGCCGCGTCCTCGAACACGTCAACTGGAACAAGAAGCAGGCTGCCACGATGCTCGACATCAGCCGTGGCACGCTGTACCGGAAGATCGTCGAGTACGGACTCGAGCCGGAAGTCAAGCCGTCCCGAAACAGGTCACGCAGAGCCGACAGGGCGTAAGATCTCGCACGTAAGTCGTTCAAAACAAGTAACTTCGATAGAGTTCCTTTTCGAGACACGGAGAGGATCCCCTAGGCCGTTCCAACTCACACACTTAGGAGTTGACGCCACCTTTAGTGATCTATTTATGAACAGTCGAAACGAATCTTGCAACGGCCCGTGGGCACGGGCCGAGCCAGGCGCGATGCTGTAAGCTGTTGATTAAACGGTTGTTGTAACGATCGCCGTCGCTGAGGCAGGCAACGGCACGCGACTTGCGTTTCCGAGGCCCGGTTAACCGTTCCTCCCTCGAAACGAAATCTCTCGATGTTGCGACGTCTGACCGGCCTGATCGTCGTGACGTGGGTGGCCAGCGGCGCCGCGAGCGCGGCGCCGGCAGCCAGCGCCGCCCGCAAGCTCGACGCCACGCTCGCGGCGCGCGCCGCGGTGCCGGCCGGCCGGTCGCGCGTCATCATCCAGACCCGGGACGGCGCGCCGGCCGACGCCATCATCGCCGCCGTCGGCGGCGCCGCCGGTCGTCATCTCCGGGCGCTCGGCGGCCAGATCGCCGACGTGCCCGACCGCGTGCTCGCGGCGCTCGCGTCCCACCCCGGTGTGGCCGCGGTCCGGTTCGATCGACCCGTGTTCGCCGCCATGGAGCGGACCGGCGCCACGGTCGGCGCGGACTGGGTGCGACAGAACCTCGGGTACGACGGCGCCGGCGTCGGCGTGGCGATCGTCGACTCGGGAGTCACGAGCTGGCACGACGACCTGATCGGCACGGTCGCCACGCGCGCCGACCCCGACGGCCCGCCGCCGATCGGCGGCAGCCAGCGGGTCACCGCGTTCGTCGACTTCGTCAACGGCTGGCCCAGCACCTACGACGACTTCGGCCACGGCACGCACGTCGCCGGCATCATCGGCGGCAACGGTTTCGATTCGAACGGCTCCCGCATGGGCGTCGCGCCGGGCGCGAGCCTCGTGGCGCTCAAGGTGCTCGACTCGGCGGGCCGCGGCTACATCAGCGACGTCATCGCCGCGATCGACTACGCCATCGAGCACCGCGACGCGCTGAACATCCGCCTGCTCAACCTCTCGGTGGCGGCGGCCGTTCACGAGTCCTACGCGACCGACCCGCTGACGCTCGCGGCCAAGCGCGCGGTCGAGGCTGGGATCGTGGTCGTCACGTCGGCGGGCAATCTCGGCCGCAACGCCGCGGGCGCGCCCCAGTACGGCGCCGTCACGGCGCCCGGCAACGCGCCGTGGGTCATCACGGTCGGCGCGGCGAGCCACCAGGGCTCGGTCGATCGCGCGGACGACATCGTCGCCGCCTTCAGCTCGCGCGGGCCGACGTACCTCGACTACGCCGCGAAGCCCGACCTCGTGGCGCCCGGCGTCGGCCTCGAGTCGTTGAGCGATCCGTCCTCGGCGCTCTACTCGACGCACCCGGAGTGGCTGCTGGCGGGCACCGTTCAGACCTGGTATCTGCCCTACCTGTCGCTCTCGGGGACGAGCATGGCGGCGCCGGTCGTGTCCGGCACGATCGCCCTGATGCTGCAGGCCAACCCCGCGCTCACGCCGAACGCGGTCAAGGCGATTCTCGAGTACACGTCGCAGACCTACCCGGGTGACAACCACCTGACGCAGGGCGCCGGCTTCCTGAACGCCCGCGGCGCGGTGCGGCTGGCCGAGCTGTTCGCCGGTCACCCGACCCGCGCCGATGACGCGGCCGACCAGGCGACGTGGAACCGCCACATCATCTGGGGCAGCCACCGCGTCGGCGGCGGCATGATCCGGCCGGCGGCCAGCGCCTGGGGCGACAACATCGTCTGGGGCTCGGCCTTCACCGCCGCCGGCGACAACATCGTCTGGGGCTCGCGGTGCGACACCGCCGCCTGCGACAACATCGTCTGGGGCTCCGCGGCCGACGACGAGAACATCGTCTGGGGCACGTCGCGCAGCGGCGACAACATCGTCTGGGGCTCGGGCGATCACGACAACATCGTCTGGGGCAGCGAGTGCGGCGGCGACGACTGCGACAACATCGTCTGGGGCAGCCAGTGTGACGCGGAGGGCTGCGACAACATCGTCTGGGGCTCGAACGGCGACGAGAACATCGTCTGGGGGAGTCTGCGGGGGTCCAACAACATCGTCTGGGGTACCAGCGGAACGCCCCCGACCCGAACCCCCGCCGACCGATGAGCTGGCGCCGATCGAGCCGGTGAAGGGAAAGAAGGGGAAGCGATGATGACGCCGAAGACCTGTCGCTTGTCGCCGCGCCGGAAGGCGGTCTGGAGCGTTCGGTGAAGCAACTGCCGGTCGCGGCGCGGCTCTACGTCGGCACGGTCATCGCGCTCGGCGCCGGCCTTCTCGTCTGGTTTTTCCCGATCGATTTCCGACGCGGCACGATCTTCGTCGTCCTGCTGGGGCTGTCGTCGGTCACCTCCGTCTTCAAGGTGAAGCTGCCGCTCGCGCGCAGCGGCTCCACGATGTCGGTGTCGTACGCGGTCGACTTCGCCGCGCTGCTGCTGCTCGGCCCGAACGAGACGATGCTGGTCGCGGCCGCCAGCGCATGGAGCCAGTGCACGTTCCGGATCTCCGAGCGCAACCCCCCGCACCGGACCCTGTTCAGCATGGCCTGCCTGGTCATCACGGTGCAGGCCGCGGGGCACGCCTACCACTTCCTCGACGGGCCCCTGATCGACCTGCCGCCGGTCACCGGCCTCGCGAAGCCGCTCGTGGGCGCGGCGACGGTCTACTTCCTGATCAACACGGCCACCATCGCCACGGCCATCGCGCTGTCCACGAGGCAGTCGCTCTTCCGCGTCTGGAACGAGAACTTCCTGTGGAGCGCGCCGAGCTACTTCGTCGGCGCCGGCGCGGCGGCCCTCGCGGCCTACGCGATGAACCAGTCGGGCGCCTGGCTGGTGCCTCTGCTGGGTGCGCCCCTCTACCTGACCTATCGCACCTACAGGGTCTACCTGGGCCGTATCGATGACGAGCAGCGGCACGTCCGGGAGATGAGTGACCTGCACCTGGCGACGATCGAGGCGCTCGCGCTCGCGATCGACGCCAAGGACCAGACCTCGGCGACGCACATCCGCCGGGTGCAGCTCTACGCCGCCGAGCTCGCCAAGGCGCTCGGCATGTCCGACACCGACATCCAGGGGGTGAAGACCGCCGCGCTGCTGCACGACATCGGCAAGCTGGCGGTCCCCGAGCACATCCTGTCGAAGCCGGGTCCGCTCACGCCCGAGGAGTTCCAGAAGATCCGCGCGCACCCCAAGGTGGGCGCGGAGATCATCGGTGCCGTGCCGTTCCCGTACCCGGTCGCGCCGCTCATCCTGTACCACCACGAGCGCTGGGATGGCAAGGGCTACCCGGCGGGGTTGAAGGGGGAGGACATCCCGCTCGGAGCCCGGATTCTGTCGGTGGTGGATTACTTCGACGCGCTGATGACCGAGCGTCCGTACCACAAGGCGATGAGCCAGGACGCGGCGGTCGCGCTGCTCCAGCAGGAAGCGGGCAAGGGGCTCAACCCGACCGTCGTGTCGCTCTTCGTCGAGATGCTGCCGCGCCTCAACGACGAGGCCACGAGCCTCGAACAGCAGGCCGTCCGCCGCCTGTCGCTCGACGAGAGCCAGCACGGCTCGGGCCAGCCGGCCACCGGGCTCGCGCCGGAGCCGTCCGGCCAGAACGTCTTCGAGGACATCGCGCTGGCGCACCGCGAGATCTACGCCCTCTACGAGATTGCGCAGGCGATGGGCTCCAGCCTCGGCGTGGTGGACACGATGGCCATCATCGCGGCGAAGCTGTCGAACCTGGTGCCGTTCTCCTGCTGCGCGCTCTTCCTGTACGACGAAGAGACCGAGATTCTGCGGTGCCGGTTCGCCACGGGCGCCGATGCCGACCTGATCCAGCAGGTGGCGGTCCGGGCCGGCGAAGGCCTGACGGGTTGGGTCGCCCGCAACCGGCGCCCGCTGGTCAACGCCCGGCCGAGCGCGGATCTGGAGGCCTCGGGGCTGACCGCTCGCTCGACCAGCCTGCAGTCCGCGCTGGTCTGTCCGCTCCTGCTGGCCGACAAGTTCATCGGCGCGATCGCGGTCTACCATCAGGAAGCCGCGTTCTACCGGGACGACCACCGGCGGCTGCTGGATCGGGTGTCCGAGCAGGCGGCCGCGGTCATCCACAACTCGATTCTCTACGAGCAGACCAAGGAGGACTCGCTCACCGATCCGCTCACGGGTCTGCCGAACACGCGCTTCCTGTTCATGCACCTCACGCGGGAGCTCGCGCGCGCGGAACGCCTCAAGGCCGAGGTCTCGCTGATGGTCATGGACCTCGACAACTTCAAGGACATCAACGACAACCACGGGCACCACGTGGGCGACCGTGCGTTGTGCGAGGTCGCGAAGCTGCTGCGCGCGGCGATCCGTCCCTACGACATCTGCGTCCGCTACGCGGGGGACGAGTTCATCCTCGTGCTCTCGGGCTGCGGCGCCGACGAGGCGGAACGCAAGCGCCTGGAGCTGCAGGAGGCGTTCGTGGCCGTGCCCTTCGAAGCGAGGCCGGGCAAGCCGCTCACGCTCGGGATGAGCATCGGCGCCGCCGTCTTCCCGCAGGACGGCGAGGTCTACGAAGCGCTATTGGCCACCGCCGACAGCCGAATGTACCAGAACAAGGCGGCACGCAAGCGCCTCTCGCCGCGCGCCACCCGGCGTGTCAGCGAGGACGTCGAGCTGATGGCCTCGCTGACCGACCTCTCCGAGTCCGAAATTCAGCACGCCGCGGCCGGGGTCATCTGACCCGCGCGCTCATCCCGATGCGTTGCCAACTTCCGCAGCGGGCGGCGGGCGATGCTGGCAGCCCGCGGCAGAGGTCGCCCACGTCCTCCGTGACCTCACAGGCCGTGTCGACTCTCACCACGGCCTGCTAGAATGCCGCCGTGCCCGTAGTCGCGCTCACCGTTCGCCGGTTCCACAGGGTCACGCCGCGGTCACGGATCCTGACCCTCGAGCTCGCGGGCGTTTCGTTCCCGTTCGCCGCCGGCCAGGCCGCGCTGCTGGGCCTCAACGGACGGCTCCGCAAGCCGTATTCGATGGCCGGCGCGCCGGAAGACGCCGCGCTCGGCGGGGTGCTGGAGTTCCTGATCGGCACGGATCCGACGGGCGCCGGCGGCGATCATCTGGCGGGCGTTCGGGGCGGCACCGTCATCGACGTGGAGGGACCGGTCGGCTCGTTCCGCTTCCCCCGGCGCGTGCACGAAGCGCAGATCCTGTTCGTCGCCGGCGGCACGGGGATCGCGCCGGTTCGTTCCATGATCCGCCACGCGCTCGCCATGGGTTACGGCGGAAGGATGACGGTCGCCTACAGCGCCCGATCGGACCGGGAGTTCGCGGTCCTGCCGGAGCTTCGCCGCCTCGCCCGGGACGGGCATCTCGACCTCGCCCTCACGGTCACCCGCGACCCGTCGCCCCGATGGCGCGGCGAGCGGGGCCGTTTCACCGCCGCCCGGCTGGGGTCGCTCCTCGACGGTCCCGCCACGATGTGCTTCGCCTGCGGGCCGCGCGGGCTCGTCGATGGCGTCGCGGCCATGCTGGGGAGCCTCGGGATCTCGCGGAAGCGGATCCGGGTCGAGACGCGGTAGGGGACGGGCGGGCTTTGGGCCTCAGGCTGCGGGCTTCAGGGCGGTTTCGGGCAGCCGCACGATCAGATCAGATCGCACCGCTCTCACGCCTGGCACGTTGCGCGCCAGCCGCTCGGCACGCGCCGCCTCGTCAGGAGACTGCACGGTGCCCGACAGCGTGACCACGCCGTCGACGGTCACGACGCCGAGGCGACGCACCGCAAGGTCGGGATCGTAGAGGAGCGCGGTCTTGACCCGCGTCGTGAGGGTGCCGTCGTCGATGCGACCGGCGATCGCCGGACCACAGCCGGCGAGCAGGACCGTGATCAGACCGAGGTTCAGGCTCGTCGAGATCGAACGCGACACCTCGCACCCCCTGGAACCTGATGCCTGCCGCTCGTAGCCCGTCCTACATGCCCATCGCGTGGAAGCCGCCGTCCACGTAGATCACGTCGCCGGTGATGGCCCGCGCGCCCGGCCCCAGGAGAAACGCCGCGGCGTCGGCCACTTCCTCGGCGTCCACCGTGCGCCGGAGCGGTGCCCGGTCCCGGTAGACCTGCAGGATGCTCGTGAACCCGGCGATGCCCGAGGCCGCGAGCGTCTTGATCGGTCCGGCGGAGATGGCGTTCACGCGGACGTTCTGCGGGCCGAGGTCGGCCGCAAGGTAGCGTACCGACGCCTCGAGCGCCGCCTTCGCCACCCCCATCACGTTGTAGTTCGGGAACACCCGCTGGCTGCCGAGGTACGACAGGGTCAGGATGCTGCCGCCCCCGCGCGTCTCCATGAGCGGCGCAGCGCCGCGCGCGAGCACGATGAGCGAGTACGCGCTCACGTCGAGCGCCAGGCGGAACCCCTCGCGCGTGGTCTGCACGAACGGCGCGGCTAGCTCCTCGCGCGGCGCGAACGCCACGCCGTGCACCAGGAAATCGAGGCCGCCGAACTCCCGGCCGATCGCCTCGTAGACGGCCGCGACCTGGTCGTCGCTGGTGACGTCGCACGGCAGGATCAGCGGGTCGGTCAGCTCCTGCGCCAGCTCGCGCACGTTCTCCCCGAGCCGATCGCCCTGGTAGGTCAGCGCGAGCCGCGCGCCGCCGTCGGCCACGGCGCGGGCGATGGCCCAGGAGATCGACCGCTTGTTGGCCACCCCGACGATGAGGCCGTGCTTCCCGGAGAAGTCGCGCATGTGAGATCCCGCGTGCTGGCCGTTACCGGATTCGCGGCGGCAAGAACCGCTTCGGGAATTTCGCGACGACAGTGTAGTTCGGATCGACGACGTTCGCGATCCGGGAATGGCCGGCCTGCGACACGACCTGGTAGGCCTCCAGCTTCTCGAACCCGTAGTCCGACACCAGCCACTCGATCAGCTCGACCTGCGCGATCCGGAAGGCGTCGACGAGAGGGCGCACGCTCGCCGCGACCATGATGTCGTCGGCGTCCTCGATGCGTGGCCACTCGATGCGCTGCCCCTTCACCAGGTCGAACTCGAAGGTCACGTCCATCGTCGTTTCGAGCCCGGATCCCACGATTTCGCCGTCGCCCTGAAGCGCGTGGCCGTCACCGAAATAGAACAGCGCGCCTTCGTGGAACACGGGCAGGTAGACGGTCGCGCCCTCCCGCACGTCGGCGGCATCCATGTTCCCGCCGAAGTTCCCCGGCCAGAGTCCCGGCCAGGACTCCTCGCCGGCCGGCGCAACGGCCACCCGCCCCAGCATCGGCCGCAGCGGCAGCTCGATCCGCTTCGACGCGGACTCGGGGAGGTCGAGCACGCCAACGCCGCGTGTGCGGTCGAGGCGCCACACGAAGCGCCGCGCCGGCAGCGGATCGTTCAACATGCGCGTGCGGCCGTTGGCCGCCACCGCGCTGATGCCGCCGGGGTTGACCGCCGACACCGCGATGTCGCGATTGGGCGTGAGCTTCAGGATCCGGACGACCAACGTGTCGCCGGGCTGCGCGCCCTCGATGAAGAAGGGACCGACCTCGCCCGGCCACGGGCCGCCGGCCGGCTCGTAGTAGTCGCCGGGTTTCGAGAACGTCCGTGTCTCGACGATGTCGCCGGGCTTCAGACGCAGGACCGGCTCGCGCGCCTTGAACGTGGGAACGCCGTGCGTCGGGTCGAACCTGATCGTGTCGGCCGCCGCGCCACCCGCGACGAGCCAGACGAGAACGAACACAAGCGCACGCATCACGCACCTCGCTTCTGAAAGACGACCGGGTCGAGCGGGAGTGAACGGAAGGTCAGCGGGACCGTTTCTTGCCGCTGCGCGCATGCTGTGAGGGCCGGTTGTGACGAGTCTCTCCGGCTCGGCGATCGGGACGCGACCCGAACTGATGGGACGCCGCCCCGGAGCGGCCCTGGCCGAACCCGCCGCGATGGCCGTGCGGGTTCTGCCCAGCGCCCTGATGACCGGTGCGTCCGCCGTTGTTGGAGAGCCGTGCGTTCCGGCCGCGCGGGTCCTGCCGGAACCCGGCCCGTCCGGCCGACTGCCGGATCGTGAAGTCGGGCGGCTGCCGCACGGTGGGCTGCCCCTCGGGCCGGGGCAGCGTCGCCCGGATCAGCGGCCGGCGGACGGGGCCGTCCTCGACTTCCTGCTCAGCGGGGCCCTCGTCGACGGCGGCGGCCGGCGGCATCTCGGCGGTCGTCAGATCAGGCGCCCCGGCGTCGACGCCATCGTCGGTGTCCGACGTGGGCGCGGCGAGGCGCGAATCCGCGCCGACCTCCTCGTCGGGCGCGGCGTCCCGGTCGCGGCCGGCCAGCACTTGCTCGTACAGCGCGCCCGTCTCCGTTTTCTTGCGGCGGCGCGGCACCTTCGCGGCCTTGTAGGGATGCTCGGTGTCGCACGTCGTGCAGCGGGTCAACTGGATCTGGTCCTCGATTATGGCCACGACCGCATGGTTCGTCACCCGCCGTTCGCGGGTGCAGTAGTCGTCCACAATGTCACCGAGCCGGACCCGGCGTTGCTCCATTAAGGTTCCCCCGAGAAGATGGCTTCAGGCTGGGGCGGAAGAAATCGCGTAGGCCCCACAAGTCTAACAGAGTCAGCGCGTTCCGCGCAAGCAAAAGGGCGTCAGCGGCGGGTCCGGTCGATCCAGGCCAGCGACGCCGCCAGGGGTCGATCCACGCCCGCCAGCAGGTCGCTCCGGGTGAGCGGGACGACCTCGTCCGGGACGACCCCGCGACCCTCGAGGCGGCGTCCGTCCGCCGTCACGAAGTCGCCGTACGCGTGGATGAGCACGTCGCCGTTCGGCAACCGATCGAACAACGCGGGCAATGCCTGTCCCATCGACCGTTCGCCGAACACCCGCGCGCGTCCGAGCGCCTGCATGCCACCGGCGAAGCACTCCGACGCGCTGCCGGTCAGGCCGTCGACCAGGATGGCCACCGGACCGGAGAACGGCGTGACGCGGTCGCCCGCGGCGTTCACGCGCCGCGGATTCGCGACGAACCGCAGGTCGGTCTCCCTCGTGGTCATCGTGCCGAGGACGAGCGGTTCGTCGAGGAAGTAGCCGGAGATCCCCATCAGCATCGCCGCGAGCCCGCCGGGATTCCCCCGGAGGTCCACGACGATGCCGTCGGCGCGACGGAAGAGGTCGATCGCCTCGCCGACCTGCGCGTCGACGAGCGCCATCCAGACGTTGAAACGAATCAGGCCGACGCGCGCCCCGGCTGGCGTGGTCTGCCACCCACGCGAGAAGCGCACGATGAAGGCCGGCAGGCTGCCGACCGTGACCGACTCGCCCGGCTCGGGCACGCGCCTGATCTCGAGCGACCGGTGTGCGCCGTCGCCGTCCTCGAACTCGAGGCGCGTCGCGGACCCCGGCGGCCCGCGAAGCCGGCGGGTCACGGCGCGCCAGGCCTCGAGCCCGGCCACTCGGGGATCGAGCGACGCCGGCAGCCGCGCGACGAGCGGCGCGATCCGGAAGCCATCCACGCCCTCGAGCGACCAGCCGGACCTGACTCCGGCGGTCGCCGCGGGTCCGCCGTGGCGGACCGCGGAGACCAGAACGCGGCCATCGAGCAGCCGCACGTCGACACCGGCGTCGAAGGTGGCATCTACGACGCCGGCGTCGCGGGTGTCTACGGCCGTGGAGGGCAGCAGGACGAAGTGGGACTGCCCCAGGCGCGCGAGCATGTTCCGGATCACGCCGCGTAGCGCGTCGTCGGTCGACGCCGCCGCCGCGCGAGGCCGCAGATCGTTCCGCACCTGGTTCCAGTCGACGCCGTTGAACGTCGGATCGAAGTGGGTATCCCGCACCAGACGCCAGGCGGCATCGAAGGTCGCGAGTCGCTGGCCGCTCTCTACGGATTGAGCGAGGGCCGCGCCCCCGATGGCGGTCATCGCCACGAGCGCCGCGGCCCGTCGCCGCGCCCGGACGAGACGCGGGCAGCCGGCGGGGTGCGACCGGTTCATTTCACGAGCGCCCGGATGCGCGGCGGCAGCGCGAACACCGAGATGTCCACGGTGTCGAACTCGACGCGGGTGATCGTCACCACCTGCTCGGCGCCCATTGCGCGCTGGCGCCACCTCGTGGGGAGCAGCAGGTCGCCGAACGCCCGGTAGTCGGTGAGGACCGTCGTGGTCGGGACGCGGCCCATCGGGAGGACGCGGGTCACGACGCTGCCGACCAGCAGGCCCGAGTCGACCGAGAAGTACTCGAACTGCTCGTCGCCGGATCGGGTGATGAGCCGGACCTTGTACGCGGGCGAACCCTCGAAGGTCGTGCGCTCGACCGTCTCGATGCTCTGGTGGATCTCGTCACCGTGAAGGGCGGCGTAGAAGTGGGCGTCGGTCTTCATCTGTTCGAGCGCCATGCCGTCGAGCAGCATCGGTCCCGTGGTCGGGTCGTCGAGCCAGCCGACCACGCCGTCGAAGCCGCTCTCGACCCGACCGAGGCCCGGGACGACGAGGCGCTGGAACATCAGGTTCGGTGCAGCCGAGAACGCCTCGATTTCGCCCGAGATGCCCGGGCCCGGCACGTCGAACGTGCCGACCGCGTGCTGAGACCTGGGCCGGCGCACCGCGTCGGCGCCACCGATCGCCTCGACGAAGCGCCTCACGACCTCCCGGCCCGACGGCAGATCGGCGGGGCTCTGTGCCGGCGCGGGAACGCCCAGCAGCCAGGCGACTCCGAGCGCGAGCGTGGCGCGAGACAGTCGGGTGACCAACGGCATGGAACGCTCCAGCGGCGGGCCTCAGCCGGACTTGCGGATCTCCGTCACGACGCCCATCAGGTAGTGCAGATCGACCCGGTCGCCCGGCCCGAGATCGCGCGGGACGGATTCGCCTCCGACCCGGGCGACGCTGACCGGTCCCTCCGGATCATCGGCCGGGTTGAAGTAGACATCGAGCGAGATCTGTCCGTGGATACTGACGGGCTGGACCTTGCGGACTATGGCCGGCCGGACACCCTTGAGCATGAGCCTGCAAGTGTCCCACACACGAGGGAGGGTCGCCAAGTCCCCGCCCGGGAGCCTCAGGGCTTGCTCAGTTCCGCTTCCGGGCTTTCAGGATCACGTCGATCGAATCCGGCCGCGGGTTGACGAACTCGAGGCGGATCCGGCCGTCCCCCTCCGGCCGCACCACCGCGGGGATCGAGCTCGCCGTCAGGTACCATCCTTCCGGCAGCACCACGTCATTCGCCGGCCGGCCGAAGCTTCGGTGCCACACCAGTTGGCCGTCGACGAGTCCGTACCGCGACGGGTCGGTGTAGGTTTCTCTGATGCGCAGCCGCACCGACTGTCCTTTCTTCACCGGCGCGAACGAGATCACGACGACCTCGGTCTCCGGCGTGACGCCGCGCAGGCCGAGGTCGGCCTTGGTGACCTCCTCGCCGCGCAGCGTCGCCGTCGAGAGCTTCTCGCCGGTGTCGAGGATCATCGCCGAAGGATCCGACACCGTGCTCCCCTCGCGGACGACGTTCAGGTACTTGTCGACGCCTTCCCGCGACTCCGTGTAGTCGTGGTACAGGCTGAACGCGTGCGTCTCCGGCGGCTCGAGGAAGTAGACGATCTCGCGGTCCTGGATGGCGCGCTCCGAGATGCGCAGGTTGCGCAGCTCGTCGGACGGCGCGGGCGCGGCCGCCGGCGCGGGGATGGCCTGCGGCGCGGGCGCGGCGGCGGGCCGGGGCGCCGGTCGAGCGCCGCCGGTCGCGGCAGTGCCGGTCGGCCGGCTGGCCGGCAGCTTGCGCGCCGTGATCAGCATTGGCGCCGCCGACGGCGTGTTGTTGAGCGCGCTCACCACGAGGCGGCCGTCCGCCTCCTCGATCACTTGCGACGGAAAGTTGCACGAGACCAGCTCGTGGCCGGCCGGCAGCACGATCGCGTTGCGCTTGATGCCGAGCGAGCGGTCGAACACGATCAGATCCCCCTCGCGGTAGTAGCTCTTTGGATCCTTATAGGTCTTCAGGATCCGGAGGCGTGCTTCGCCCCCCTCGGGCACCGGCCGCGCGAGGTGCACCTTGATGTACTCGCCGTCCGCGCTCGCGCCCCGTTGCCCGTCCTTCCGCGCCTGCTCGCCGCTGACGACCTCGAACGTGAGCGGCTCGCCCGTCATCCGGTCGATGACCGACTCGTCGCTGGCCTCGCTCCCCTGCCGGATGGCGTTGAAGTAGTACCTGGCGCCCGCCATCGTCGCGGACACGTCGTAGATGATGCGGAAACTCGCCGTCTCGGGCGGCAGCAGCTCGTACCGCGTGTAGGAGTCGTCGCTCGCCGACTGGGCGCCGGCCGCGCCGGGCGCGCAGGCGAGCAGTCCGGCCATCACCAAGGTGCGCAGTCTCATGGTGTGCTCCAGCAGCCCGTGGCAGAAAGCCGACCACGGGCTGCGAGGACGCGGAGCGTGAACATGGAAAGACCGAGGGCACGGAGATGCTCCGGATTCTCCATGATCTCTGACGCTGCAACGTCCTCCGTGACCTCGCAGGCCGTGTCCACTCTTATCACAGCCTGCCGGGGTGCCGCTGGCTGACGGCGGCGGACAGCACGCAGTATAGCAGGCGCCCGCTCGTGAAATAATCTAGGGCCATCCGGAAGCCCCTGTTCCTACGGAGAAGAGCGATCATGACCAGCACACACACGGCAATCGAAGGCCTGATTATCGACGGGCAGCGCGTCGCGGCATCCGACGCCGGCGTCATCGACGTCTACGACCCCTCAACCGGCCAGGTGTTCGCGCGCGTGGCGAAGGCGACCAGGACCGACGTCGACCGCGCGGTCGCGGCCGCGCGCCGCGCCATGGATTCGAAGGACTGGGGGAGCCTGCCGCCGGTCGAGCGCGGCCGGATCCTGCACCGCATCGCGCACGCGATTCGCGAGCGCGCCGAGGAGCTCGCGACGCTCGAGAGCCGGGACAACGGCAAGCCGCTCAGGCAGGCGCGCACGGACGTCCAGGTCGCGGCGCGCTATTTCGAGTTCTACGCGGGCGTCGCCGACAAGATCATGGGCCACACGATCCCGATGGGTCCCGGCATCCTCGACTTCACCATCCGTGAGCCGATCGGCGTGTCGGCGCAGATCGTCCCGTGGAACTACCCGATCCAGATCGGCAGCCGCGGCGCCGCGCCGGCGCTGGCCGCGGGGTGCGCCGTCGTGATGAAGCCGTCGAGCGAGGCGCCCATGACGGCGATTCGCGTCGGCGAGATCGGCCTCGAGTGCGGGCTGCCCCCGGGCGTCCTCAACGTCGTTTCGGGCACCGGGAGCGAGGCCGGCGTCGCGCTGGCGAGCCACAAGGACATCAACCAGCTGACGTTCACCGGATCGGTGGAGGTGGGCGTCGCCGTTGCGAAGATGGCGGCCGAAAACGTCGTGCCGGTCGTGATGGAGCTGGGCGGCAAGTCGCCGAACATCGTGTTCGCCGACGCCGACTTCGACCTGGCGATCCAGGGCGTTGCCAACGCGATCTTCCAGAACGCGGGCCAGACCTGCTCGGCGGGAGCGCGGCTGCTCGTGGAGCGCTCGGCCCACGACGCGTTCGTCGAGCGCCTCGTGGCGCGGACCAAGGCGATGAAGCTCGGCCCGGGCGTCGAGGACCCCGACATGGGACCGATCATCTCGAAGCGCCAGCTCGAGACGATCGACGAGTACGTCGCCATCGGCCGGAAGGAAGGCGCGCGGGTCGCTGCGGGCGGGCGCCGCGCGGAGGGCGCGCATCTGCCGGGCGGCTACTACTACGAGCCGACGCTGCTCGCCGACGTGACGCCGGGCATGCGCGTCGCCCAGGAAGAGATCTTCGGCCCCGTGCTGGCCATCCTCCCCTTCGACGAGATCGAGGAGGCGGCGCGCATCGCCAACGACAGCGAGTACGGCCTCGTCGCGGGCGTCTGGACGCGCGACATCGACAAGGCGCTCGCGCTCGCCTCGCGCATCAAGAGCGGGCAGGTGTTCGTGAACACGTACGGCGCCGGCGGCGGCGTGGAGATGCCGTTCGGCGGCTACAAGAAGAGCGGCTACGGACGCGAGAAGAGCCTCGAGGCGCTGGCGAGCTACACGCAGATCAAGAACGTGTGCGTGAAGTATGTCCCCTGACCGCGTCGTTCACCATCTACCTGCTCCGGCCGGTCACCTCGGGCGAGCTGCGCGCCGCGGGCCGGATCGTTCACGCCTCGCGGAGGCAGTACGTCGCCGAGTCGGAGCTCGTCGACGGCGATGGCGGGCTCGTCGCGAGGGGCTCCGGCACCTTCATGCGCAGCACCATCGCGCTCGGGCCGGAGGTGGGGTACGAGTGAATCCACTTAATGCCCACGCAATGCCCACGGAAAGCCCACGCAATGCCCACGCAATGCCCACGGAATGGCCGCGGAATGGCCGCGGAATCAAGCCCGGCGTCGCGCGGAAGGGCCGTCCGGGCGCGGCGAGGTCATGGGGCGGAGCCTGACGTGGGCACGCTGCCCGGCGGCGTCACCGGCCCGAGGTAGCGGTCGAGCCAGCCCAGCACCTCCCGGATGATCGCGCGACGGTGGGGCGGGAGGTGGCCGCCGTCGAGCAACACGTGGCGCTTGTCCGCCTCTGGCGCGCCCAGCAGATCGAAGAGCGGCTTCTGCAGGGTATCCACCGGGAAGATGAAATCGTCGCGGCCGTTGAGCATCAGCGTCGGCACGCGGCTGCGCGGCGCGAAGTTCACGAAATCCATCTCGGGCAGCTGCTCGTCCGGTATCAGGCCGGCCGAGAGCAGCACGCTGGCCTTGAAGCGGCCGTCCACGGCCGTGAAGATGGTTCCAAAGATGGCCGTGCTGAACCCATAGAACGCGACCTTCCCGCTGTCGATGTCCTCGCGCGTTTCGAGGTAGTCGAACGTTCTCGCAAGGTCCTTGTACCAGAGCAGCATCGCGTCACGCCGCTCGGCTGGCGCCATCGCGCCCGGCGGGCGCACCGACGGCGTCCGCCGTTCGTACATCCCCTTGTAGATGGGATAGACGAACGCGCGCCCTGCCCGCGGGATGAAATCGAACAGGTACTGGGACGCGAGCGAGTCGCTCGACGGCGGGAAGAACGCGTCGCCGCCGGGAAACCAGAGCACGGTCTGGTACGGCGGCGCGGTGTTCTTTGGCAGAAACAGCAACGCCGTCACGCGCTCGCCACCGTAGGCCGCCGCGAACGAGACGGTCTCCTTCCGCCAGTAGGGCGAGCTGTCGTCGGCGGCCTCGATCTCGGCTTCGAGCGGGGCGCGATCGTACGCGTACAGCCCCCGGTAGGCCTCGAACACCTCATCGCTCACCGGTGTCCGCACGCTGGCGCCGCGAACGATCGTGACCGGCTCGAGCAGGGCCGGAGTGACGGGCTCGGGGTAGAGGGCGCAGCGCACGCCGTGCGTGGGCAGACGCTCGAACGGACTCCGCGCGTCCGGGTGCACGAACTGGTAGGAGGGCTCGCCCCAGGACCCGCCGAGGATGTAGCGCTTGTCGCCGGTCTCGTTCCAGGTCCACTCCTTGACGTTGCCGGCCATGTCGTACGTCCCGAAGTCGCCCATGCCCGTGAAGGTCCCGACTGGCGCCGGGCCGTCGGGCCCGAAGTTGCTGAAGCCGAGGATGTCCGAAAGCTGGTCCTGATGCGTGGCGTTGTACCAGTGGTAGATCGTCGGCAGGCTCTTGCCAGCGAACGCGCAGTAGGCCGCCGCCTCGTACCAGCTCAACCCACCAACCGGGTAGTCGTCTCGACCGCCTGGATACGCGCCCAGCTCCCAGGCGGCCGGGCCCGGACGACCGGTCGTGTCGCGGAGGCGTGACATGGCCTCGTCCCACGAGAGCTCCCGGCCGTTCTCGACGAACGGCATCATCCAGTAGTCGCGCGTCGCGTACCCGCCCTGGTCAACGAACCTCCGGTACTGGCGGTTGGTGACCTCGAGGCGGTCGAGCCAGTACTCGGTCATGCTGACGGCCGGAATGTCGGGCCGGCTGACCGCGCCGCCCATCACCCACACCATGCCCGGCGGCCGCGTCCCCTCCGGCTGCAGCGGCAGCCCGGTCATGAGCAGCCCGAGCGGACCAGCGCCCCCCGGAGCGCCCTCGAAGGTCTCGTACCCCGCCTTGCTGATTCGCCAGCGCATGAGCGCGTACGGTATCCGCTGCTCGAGCGGGGTTTCGCCCAGCGCCTGCCAGGGATCGTCGGGCGTGGCGTAACCTTTGACCTCCACGAGGGCGCCGGCGGGCTCGGTCACCACCGAGATGGGAAGCGTGATGCGGCTCAGCATCTCGCGCAGCCGCGCGTCGCCGGGAATGTGCGCTTCGGCGCGCAGGGCCAGCTGGAAGGCCCCGTAGACGTCGCCGTCGTCGATGAGCTGGGCGATCTGCGGGAGCGCTTCGAGCTGCGCCCAGCGTTCGCCGGCGCTCCGGACCCACCACCACGCCACCGCGCCGATGACCACAGCGAGCAATGCGGCGAGCGCCAGGGCCATCGGCCGGCGCACGGTGAACACTCCCTCCGGGCGCGGCGTCGCGCGAGCTCGCTCGGCAAGGTCGAGGTGCCGTCCCACCTCCGCCACCGACTCGTAGCGCCGGTCAGGCTCCTTCTCGAGGCACCGGGCGATGACTCGCTCCAGGTCCGCCGGCGTTTCCGGTCTCACGGTCCGCACGGGGGGCGGCGTATCGCGCAGGATGGAGCCGAGGACGGCTGCGGTGGAATCGCCCCGGAACGGGCGCTGGCCGCACAACATCTCGTAGAGGACCACACCGAACGAGAACTGGTCCGAGCGGTGATCGGCCGGACGCCCCGAGATCTGCTCCGGCGCCAGGTATTGCAGCGTGCCCGTCAGGTCCCCCTTGCGGGTGATCGCGCTGATCGTGCTCGCGTCCGAATCGATCGCGTCGTCGGGATGCGACAGCTTGGCCAGGCCGAAGTCGAGGATCTTGGCCAGGCCGTCGCCGGTGACCATCACGTTCTCCGGCTTCAGGTCCCGGTGGACGATGCCGGCCCCGTGGGCCTTGGCGAGGCCGTCCGCCATCTGCCGGGCCAGCGCCAGCACGCGTTCCACCGGCAGAGGTCCATCCGCGAGCATCTCCCGCAGCGTTCGCCCGTCGACGAGCTCCATCGCGATGTAGAGCGTTCCCTCGTGTTCGTCGATGTCGTGGATGGTGACGATGTTGGGATGGTTGAGGGCGGATGCGGATCGGGCTTCGCGCTCGAAGCGGCGGAGTCGCTCGTGATCCGAGGCGTACTTCGCGGGCAGGACCTTGACGGCCACGTCGCGGCCGAGTCGGACGTGCCGCGCGCGGTACACCTCGCCCATACCGCCCGCGCCGAGCGGCGAGCAAATTTCGTACGGGCCGAGCCGGTCTCCTGCGCCAAGAGGCATGCGCTCGCTCCTTTTGCGTGCGGTCCACGGCCGGCCGCGTGCGTGTTCCGCGCTCAGTGCGTCGTGTTCTTGTAGACGCGCCCGCCTTTCATCACGAACACGACCCGTCGCAGCGCCGAGATGTCCGCGATCGGGTCGCCGGCGACGGCGACGAGGTCGGCCTCGAGGCCGGGCGCGATCGTGCCGATCGCGTCCGCCAGGCCCATCGACGCGGCGGCGTCCGAGGTCATGTCGAGGATCGCGTCCATCGGGTTCTGGCCGCCCTCGCGCACCCGAACGATGGTCTCATCGGCGTTCTTGCCGTGGGCGCCCAAGACGGCATCGGTGCCCATCACCAGCTTGAGTCCGGGCGTCGCCAGCGCCATCCTGAACATGGCGCGGTTCAGCTCGAGCCCTTTCTCCATCTGGGCGAAGCCCTCTTCGCTGTAGTTCCCGATGCCGAGGAACTTCGCCTTGTTCTCGAGGTAGTTCTGCAAGACGACGCCGACGTTCGGGTCGAACCAGGTTCCGCGCTCGGCCATCAGCCTCAGTGCGTCCGCGTCGGCGAAGATGCCGTGCTCGACCTGCGTGCAGCCGGCGAGCGCGGCCCGGCGGATCGACTCGGGACTGTGCGCGTGGACGAGCGTGGCGAGGCCGAGCGTCTTCGCCTCGCCGCACGCGGCGTCGAGCTGTTCCTGTGACAGCGTGGGCTCGCCGCCATCGCGGATGCTCCTCGAGGCGAAGATCTTGATCACGTCGGCGCCGGCGTCCGCGCGTTCCCGGACCTGCGCGCGAATCTCTTCGGTCGTCAGCGACGCCCGGCTGATCTGGCCCAGCGACGTCCGGATGCGCGGTCCCGGCAGAAGCCCGCGGGCGATCGCGTCGCGCAGCTCCTTGTCGGACCCCGACCCCACGCTTTGCACCGTCGTGAAGCCGGCCATCAGGGTGACGTACGCGTTCTCGGCGCCGTAGAGCGCCGCCTCCTCGGGGGTCTCGCCGGTGTTGTCGGCACGCCCGTCCCTGCCGAAGTGCCAGCCGATGTGCACGTGCGTGTCGATGAAACCGGGCATCAGCGTCACCCCGTCCAGGTCGTAGTCGACCGGACCGGTCGCGGTCCTGTCCACCCGCTCGATCCGGGATCCGTTGACGACCACGACGGCGTTGGCGACCACGTCACCCCGGCCGTCGATCAGGCGCGGCGCCCGAATCGTCACCCGCCCGTCCTGCGCGCGCCCCCCCGCACCCCCCGCGAGGAGGACGACCGCCCCCACCAGTAGCCATGCTCCTCTGTATTTCACCGCGTGATCCTCCTCCAGCGCCCACAGTGCCGCCTTCTCGCGCTCTGCCTGTGGTTCATCGTTTCGTGGCCCTTCCGTGGCCCTTCCGTGGGCATTATCTGATCACCCGCCCTCCCTTCATGACCCACCGCACGCGCCCGAGCGTCGAGATGTCCTCGAGCGGGTTGCCCTCGACGGCGATCAGGTCCGCGTACGCGCCCGGCGCTAGGGTGCCGACGCGGTCCTCCATCCGGATCAGCTCGGCCGCGCGGGTCGTCGCGCTCCGGATAGCCTCGATCGGTGACATGCCGTCGTCCACCATGTACCCGAACTCGCGCGCGCCGGTGCCGTGCGCGAACGCGCCGACGTCGGTCCCGAACACGATCTTCACGCCGGCCTTCATCGCGGCCTGGAACGACCGCCGGTGGCGCTCGATGATGCGCCGCTCGAACTCGGGGTCGTCGCTGCTGAGTCCGGCCTCGGGCATGTAGACCGAGAGCGTCGGGCACCAGAACACGCTCTTCTCGACCATGGCGTCGATGATCCGCTCGTCGAGCATCATCCCGTGCTCGATCGACCGCGCGCCGCCCATCACCGCGTTGTAGGCGCCCTCGCCACCGTAGGCATGCGCCGCGACGTCGCGTCTCCAGCGGCGGGCCTCGGCGACGATCGCCTGGACGTCCTCGAGCGACATCTGGGCCAACGGCTCGAGCGTCTCGCGGTCGACGTGGCGCAGCGCGCCGGTGGCGTAGATCTTGATCTGGTCCACGCCACCCTTCACCTGGCAGGCGCGAACAGCCTCCTGCGTGTCATGGCACGTCTCCTGCGTGGATTCGGTTGCGAGCGGCGGCCGGGCGAGCCGGACGCCGCGCATGGCGCAGTATGTACGGGGAGCGACGCGGGGGCAAGGAGGCTGGCGATCTCAGCGATCGGGGCTCGCCGAGACCTCAGCGGCGACCTGCCGGCTGACGAACTGGGCGGCCGCAGTGTCGTATCCGAACGCGCGGGACTCTCCGATGACGCAGTACAGCTCGCGAAGGATCCTCGGGTCGGCGACGTGCGCGGCCTCGGCCAGCTCGGTCGCGTGCTGCAGCTCGTGCGCCAGCGCGACGATCAGCTCGTTCCTGCTGAGCACCGAGTCCAGCTCGATCCGGACGTACCGCTGCCCGTCTCGAACGCCGACGAGCTGGATGGAGCCGACCTTGCCCTTCGGGAAACGGTTGTGGCGCTCGATGTGGACGATGAGATCGGATCGCTGGATCGCCCCGACCAGTCCGCGCAGCGTCGGGGACCGAAACACCCCCCGGTCCATGACCGTTCGGAGCGAAGGGTTCACCGTGCGCACGCGGACGAAGTCGGCGGTGCCATCCGGCTCCTGCCGAGCCACGGCGGGCGCGGCGGCGAGCACCGCCACGACCACGACCAGGCCGGTCAGTCGACCGAGCGCCTGCATGCCCTCTCTCCGGGCGGTCATGGCCGGAATCAGCGGCCACGACAGGACGCTGAGACGCTTACGCCAGACTTGCCTGCCCTGTTTACGGGGAGCATCCGGGTCTGGGCAGCCACGTCAGCGATCGGCGAAGGCTAGTTCTTTCGACACCTGCCGCGTCACGAGGCGGGCGGCTTCCGTGTCGAACCCGGCGGTGCGCCGGTCTCCGATCCGGCAATAGAGCTCGAACATGCCGCGGTCATCGACGACGTCGCTGGCGGCCACTTCGGCGGCATGTTGAAGCTCGTGCGCCATTGCGATGAGCGTGTCGCGGCGGTCGAGACTCGCGCTGAGCGCGATGCGCGCGTAGCGATGGCCGCTGCACTCGCCGGCCAGCTTGAACGAACCGATGTGCGTCGGGGGAAACCGGTTGTGACGCTCGATGTAGACGATCAGGTCCGACCGTTCGATCTCGTCGAGCAGCCGCGCCAGCGTCGTCGACTGCGCCGGACCCTGCTCCAGCAGCTCGGCCACCACCGGGTCGAGCGTGCGCACGCGGCCGCGCTTGCTCTCGGCGGCCGACGAGGTGACCGGGAGGCTGCACATCAGGAGCACGCACGCCGCCGTGCCGGCAACCCGGCGGGTCAGTGCTGGAATCCGAGCGGAGCCGACACGGCTCGTCAGGCGCCGCGCGATGCCCTGACGCCAACTCCCCGCCGTTGGGCCAACCCTAACCCACTGAAACGAAAGCAGCTCCATCCTGACCTTTCGGCCAAGGTCCGCCCCGAAACCGATCAGCCTGACGGCTGGGGATGAAACATCCGTGCCACGCGTGAGGCCCGCGCTCGCGACCGTGGTTCGGTCAGCCCGCCAGCGCCCGGCCCTTCGTTTCGGGAATCCAGATCCAGGTGGCGGCGGCGAGCAGGAACGCCGCGGCCGAGATGGACAGGGCGAACGCGAACCCGCGGCTCTCGGAGAGGGAGCCCACTGCGAAGGGCGCGACCGCGCTGGCGACGCGGCCGATGTTGTAGGTGAAGCCCTGGGCCGTGGCGCGGATGTCGGTGGGGTAGATCTCGGCCGTCACGGCGCCGAAGCCGCTGAAGTAGCCGGTGGCGAAGAACGCCACGACCGGTCCGAGCATCAGCAGGAGCACCGCGCTGGTCGTCGCGGTGTAGGCCAGGATGAGCGCGGCCGCGGCGAGGAGGTACACGACGTACGTGCGGCGGCGGCCGACCGCGTCGCTGATGAACCCGAACGAGACGTAGCCGAACCACATGCCGATCTGCATGACGAACACGAGCACCGACATCACGCGCACGCTCAGCCCGACGCCCCCCTGCTCCACCGGCAGCGACAGGTAGCCGGGCAGCCAGAGGTTGAAGCCCCACCACGCGAACATCGTGCAGGCGTTCATCAGGGTGACGGCGATCGTCAGGCGGAGCAGCGAGCCGCGGAAGATGTCGGTGAAGCGCCCGCGCGACGCCGGGTGCGCCCGTTGCGCGGCGCGCCAGATTTCGGGCTCGTCCACCCGCCGCCGGATCCAGATCGTGAAGAACGCCGGCAGGATGCCGATGAAGAACACGGCGCGCCAGCCCCAGACGGGCAGCACGAGGGCGTTGACCACGGCGGCGCCGGCGAAGCCGATCGCCCAGGCGCTCTGCATGAACCCGAGCGCCTTGCCGCGGTGCTCGGCCGACCAGGTCTCCGAGACGAGCGCGGCACCGCTCGCCCACTCGCCGCCCATCCCGATGCCGAGCAGCACGCGGAAGACCGCGAGCTGCGCCACGTTCTGCGCGAGACCGCAGGCCGCCGTGAAGATCGAGTAGATGAGGATGCTCGCCATCAGCGCGCGGGTGCGGCCGAAGCGATCGGCGACGACGCCGAAGATCAGGCCGCCGGCGGCGGAGGCGATGAGCGTGAGGGAGGCGAGCTGCCCGGCGGTGGTGGCGCTCATGCCGAGCGCCGGCATGAGCGACGAGAGCACCATCGAGTAGAGCATGATGTCGAAGGCGTCGAGCATCCAGCCCAGGCCCGCAGCCACGAGGGCGCGCCGCGCCTCGGGCGACGCGTCCCGCCACCAGCCGAACAGATTCGTCGCTCCCCCGCTGGCCATCGTCATCGATCCTCCGAGCGTTCGCCGTGTCCCCACGGGATCTTTCAGGCCTGCCGCACGAGCGAGCGTACGGTCACCCCGGACATTTCCAGCCCTTCCCGGATGCGCCGCACCAGCTCGTGGGCGCCGGGCGTGTCGCCGTGCGTGCAGATCGTCGTGGCGCCTAGTCGCACGTCCGACCCGTCGACGGCCCGTACGACGCCTTCTTTCACCATCCGCACGACGCGCGCGACGACCGCCGGCGCGTCGTGGATCACCGCGCCGGGCTTCAGACGCGACACGAGCGAACCGTCGGGCTCGTACGCCCGGTCGGCGAACGCCTCGGGGGCGACCGGCAGGCCGTGCCGTTCGCCGGCCCCGATCAGCTCGGAGCCGGGCAGGCCGAAGAGGATCAACGCACGGTCCACGGAGGCTGTGGCGCGGGCGATCGCGTCGGCCAGCGCGGCGTCCTTCGCCGCCATGTTGTAGAGCGCGCCGTGCGCCTTCACGTGCTGGAGGCGCACACCTTCCGACGCGGCGATGGCGGCCAGCGCGCCCACCTGGTAGACGACAGCGTCCTCCAGCT
>Ga0326597_10002226_pt1 | contig 29252 bp, 24 predicted proteins | sample RVTome_12_FD_203789 | JGI IMG/M metagenome (GOLD analysis project Ga0326597, IMG submission 203789) | Soil microbial communities from uranium-contaminated site in the Upper Colorado River Basin, Wyoming, United States - RVT100D185 | ecosystem: Environmental > Terrestrial > Soil > Contaminated >... | reverse complement strand
ACCATGTGGCTGACGCGCTGGCGGCCGCGTTGAGCCTGCCAGCCGTCACCGAGCCGCACCTGGTGCCATTCGCTCCCGAGAGCTACTGGCGCGGCGAGGCGCACCGGCTATGCGACCGCCCGGACGCTGTGGCGCGCTTGCTCGAGGAGGTGGCGACCGCCGGTGCCGAGCAGGTCGTGCTGGTCACCGACGCGCCCGGACCGGGCGGGCCCCACGCGCTCGCGCCGGGCCGGCGCGACCTCAAGGGGCGTGCCGGCGAGTACGTCCGCGCGGTCGAGACCGCCGCGCTCGCCGACGCCCTGCGCGCGCGGGGAGCGCTGTTTCACGGCGTGTTCGTCATCCGGCCGTCGCACAATCCGGTCGGCCCATTCGACTTTGCCGGCGCGGACGACGAGCGGTCCGACCGCCGTCAGAGTCTGCCGGAGCTGGTCGATCGGGGCTACGAGGACGCCTACCGCCAGTTCATCGAGCCGGTCGTCGGTGCCAGCGGCGACGGCCTCGAGGTCGGCGCGTTGCGGCCGGCGGCCGCCCCCGGACACCGCCTTGTGCGAGGAGAGCCATGAAGGGACCGTCAACCGACATCATCCATGGCGCCGAAGGCGGATCGCTACATGCGGATCCGCTCACGCTGCCCATCTACGAAACCACGACGTTCGTGTTCGAATCGGCCGCCGAGGTGCGCGCCTACGCCGAGGGCCGGTCGACGAAGTTCCTCTACTCGCGGTACGCGAACCCGACCGTGCAGGCGGTGGAGCAGACGCTCGCGTCGCTCGAGCGGGCGCAGTCGGCGCTGCTCTTCAGCTCCGGCATGGCGGCGACCACGACGGCGCTGCTGGCGCTCCTCGACGCCGGTGATGAGGTCGTGTGCAGTTCGGCCATCTACGGCGGCACACTGCGTCTGCTCGGCGACATGCTCCCGCGCTTCGGCATCGGCGCGAGGTTCGTCAGGCCGGAGGACCTGACGGACGCCGGCACCCTCATCGGGCCGCGTACGAAGGTCGTGTGGTTCGAGTCGCCCATCAACCCGACGCTGCGCTGCGTGGACGTGGCGGGCGTCGCGAAGGTCTGCCGCGACGGGGGCGCCATCTCGATCCTCGACAACACGTTCGCGAGCCCGATCAACCAGCAGCCGATCGCGCTCGGGGTCGACCTGGTGATGCACAGCGCAACGAAGTATCTCAACGGTCATTCCGACGTGACGGCCGGCGTCATCGCCGGTCCGACCGGGCTCGTCGAGAAAGTCTCCTCGGCCCGCAAGGTGCTCGGGCCCGTGCTGGACCCGCAGGCGGCCTACGCGCTCGGGCGGGGCCTCAAGACGCTGGCGGTGCGCATGGCCCGTCACAACGACAACGCGATGGCCGTCGCACGCTGGCTGCACGGCGACAAGCGCGTGGCGCGCGTCTTCTACCCCGGCCTCGACTCGCACCCGGACCACCGGATCGCCCGGGCACAGATGACCGGGTTCGGCGGCATGGTCTGCCTGGAGCTGGACGGCGGCCTCGCCGCCGCGTCGCGCTTCTTCGATGGGCTCCAGGTGTTCAGACGTGCGGCCAGCCTCGGCGGCGTCGAGAGCCTCTGCAGCCTGCCCGTCCTCACGTCGCACTGGGGTCATTCCGACGAGCGGCTGCGCCAGGCCGGGGTCACGGCCGGCATGGCCCGGTTGTCGGTGGGGCTGGAAGACGTGGAGGACCTGATCGCCGATCTGGATCAGGCGCTGGAGTAGCTAGCGCGCGACGGCTTCCTTCTTCTTGTCCTTCTCGGAGTTCGGCTCGCGGAGGAATTGCTCGACCATCTCCCGGAGCTTCGCCGTCATCTGCTTGTCGTCGAGGTCGCCGAACTTCTCGCGGAATCGACCCATCGGCACGACCGCCTTGGCCATCGCCCGGTGGCCGCCGGCGCTCCCCACGTCGGCGAACCAGCGCTTGACGAACTCGCCCGCGTTCCGCGAGTAGCCCAGGTTGCGCACGCTCAGGATCAGCGTCTCGTTCACCACGCCCGCCAGGATCGACCACTTGACGTCCTCGAGCTGCAGGAAGAAGTCGGCGGCATACGTGATGAAATCCTCGCGCGGCACCGTGCCGATGAAGGCACAGAAGACCTGATCCTTGATCGTTCCAGTGTCCGACGCGCGGACGACGTACTCGAGCCGCTCGAGCGTGATCTCGACCCCTTCCATCTTCCGGATCAACGCCGGGTCGGAGAGGGGATAGAGATAGGTGAAGGCGTCGAGGTCGACCCGGTTGGTGTGGCGGGCGAAGAAGAGCGTGTCGGACTTGATGGCGTAGAGCATCGCCGTGGCCGTCCGCTCCGAGATGTTCTGATCGACGGCGCGCAGGTGCTCGGTCAGGATCGTGCAGGTCGAGCCGTAGTCGGGCCGGATGTCCTTGAACACCGCGCTGTAGCCGCTCTGCTCCGGGTGATGGTCGATGACCAGATCCACGCGGTCGAAGTAGTCGGTGAAGTAGTGCGGCTGGACGTCGACCGTGGCGATGCGCTCGAAGCTCGGCAGCGATTCGGCCGTGATGGTCTCGACCTGGATGTCCAGCAGGTCCGCCATGCGGATGTTCTCGGGCCGGGTCATCCCCTGGATCGCCCCGATGATGGCCGTCGTCTTCGTCCGCCGCAGCAGACTCCGCAGCGCGAGGCCGCTCGCCAGCGCGTCCGGGTCGGGGTCGTTGTGCAGGAGGATGAGCACGCGGTCGGCGTCGGAGAAGTAGCGCTGGTACTGCTGGACCTTCGCGCGGGTCATCGACCGACTCAGCTCGGTCTCGAGCGCCGGGCCGACCAGCTCCGCCATCTCGAGCACGGTGACGTCGGGAAAGCGCTCCGTAACGTCGCTCCCGTTCTTGCCCGGTTTCCGGGCGCCGACGCGCAGCACGTAGATCAAGGTCGCGCCGGCGTCGCTCACCGCCGTCAGGAGGCGCTTGAGGCCGCGCCGCCCGTTGTCCTCGATGATGACCGGGGTGAGGGGGGAGAGGTCGGCCTTGAGATAGGTGTCCACGCGCCGGGGATCGGCGATCGTGACGTGGATGCCCGCGTCGGCGAGGCGACGGGCCAGCGGCCGGCGCTCGACCAGGAACTCGACGTCGTCGAAGCTGCCCGCCAGCACCGCGTCGAGGGTCCGGATGACCAGTTCGTCCTGACAGACCGCGAGGGCCCTCATCGGCCCGGCGCCCCCGAAACGCGAGCGGAAGTCATGGCGTCCAAACCTTCATTATACGGCACGGCGGCCCGGACGGTGAAAGGTCCCGCCAGGGCGCGGCGTCCGGCCAGCCCATCCCGCGACGACCGGGAGTGATCCGCCTCACACCTGACCCACCAGACACGGGTCGGGTTTCTCTCCGTCCCGTGCTTCCGCCCGGTGCCGGCTGGTGATCCCAGCGCCCATCCCGTATCATGCGCGTACCCCGCAGGCGTGTCGGTCCTGGCCCGGCATGCTGCCACGGAGGGTGGATGGATGGAGCGATCACGCAGGCGGCGCACTGACCGGAGGGTCGCGTGGCACGACCGGACGTGGGGACCGTCGCGATGAAGCGGGCGGCACTCGGACTCGCCTGCGCGGCGGCCCTCGCCACCGGCGGGGCCGCGCAGCAGCAGTTCTTCCGCAGCGGCGTCGATCTGGTCCACTTCGGGGTGACGGTGGTCGATCGCCGCGGCCAGCTCGTGACCGGCCTCGGGCCGGAGGACTTCGCGGTCCACGAGGGACGCACGCGCCAGCAGATCCGATACTTCGCGAGCGGCGACGACACGGACAGCGCACCGCCACTCCACCTCGGCCTCCTGTTCGACACCAGCGGCAGCATGGGCGAAGACATGCAGTTCGCCCGCACGGCCGCGATTCGGTTCCTCAACGAGGTGACACGCGCGGTCGACATCACGCTGGTCGATTTCGACACGGAGGTGCGGGTCGCGCGCTACGGACAGGCCGACTTTCCGCGGCTGGTCGAACGCATCCGGATGCGCGAGCCGGACGGCTGGACCGCGCTCTACGACGCCGTCGGCGTCTACCTGCACGGCGCTGGGGATCAGGACGGGCAGAAGATCCTCGTCGTCTACACCGACGGCGGCGACACCCGCAGTTCGATGAGCTTCGGCGACTGCGTGAGCCTCCTGCGGATGTCGGACGTCACGCTCTACGCCATCGGGTTCCTGTCGCACCAGTCCACATCCGTGCGCGCGTCGCAGCAGCTCTACCTCCGCCAGATGGCTTCCGCGACCGGCGGCGAGGCGTACTTTCCTCTCTCGAAAGACCATCTCGACGAGATCTACGGCAAGATCCTCGAGGAGATGGCCGCACGGTACGACATCGGGTACGTCTCGAACGACACGCGAACCGACGGGGCGTGGCGCGACGTCGAGATCCGCCTCGTCCGGTCCGACCTCAAGGGGGCGAAGATCCGCACCCGCCCCGGCTACTACGGCCCATACAAGGACACTCCGGGCGGGTAGCGTGCACGGCTTCTGTGGTACGATGGCCGATTGACGCGTCCGACACGGGCGTCGTCCATCACGAGCCATGCCATCGCGCTATGATCGGTTCCGCCTGGTCTCCGATTTCGAGCTCAAGGGCGATCAAGCGCGCGCCATCCACGAGCTCGTCGACGGCCTCGACCGGGGCGATCGCGCCCAGGTGCTGCTCGGAGTGACCGGCTCGGGCAAGACGTTCACGATGGCGCAGGCCATCGCGCGCGTCAACCGGCCCACGCTGGTGATGGTCCACAACAAGACGCTGGCCGCGCAGCTCTTCCAGGAGTTCCGGCGCTTCTTTCCCGACAACGCCGTCGAGTACTTCGTCAGCTACTACGACTACTACCAGCCGGAGGCCTACGTCCCGGCGACCGATTCGTACATCGAGAAGGAAGCCACGATCAACGACGAGATCGATCGGATGCGCCTGTCGGCGACGCGGTCGCTCTTCGAGCGGCGGGACGTCATCATCGTGGCGTCGGTCTCCTGCATCTACGGCCTCGGGTCGCCCGAGGCCTACTACGGCATGCTGCTGCCCCTCGAGCGCGGCCAGCGCATCGGTCGCGAGCCGATCCTGCGCAAGCTGGTGGAGATCCAGTACGAGCGCAACGACCACGAGTTCGCGCGCGGTGCGTTCCGCGTCCGCGGGGACATCGTCGAGGTGTACCTCTCGTACGACGAGTCGGCCGTGCGGATCGAGCTGTTCGGCGACGAGATCGACGAGCTGGTGAGCTTCGATCCGCTCACCGGGAAGGCGCTGCGGCACCACGACAAGCTCGCGATCTATCCGAAGTCGCACTTCGTCACGCCACGAGAGCGCACGAAACCCGCCGTGGAGGCCATCAAGGCCGAGCTCGCGGCGCGCCGCGGCGAGCTCGAAGCGGAGGGCCGGCTCCTCGAAGCGCAGCGACTCCACCAGCGGACGATGTTCGACCTCGAGATGATCAAGGAGATCGGGTACTGCCACGGCATCGAGAACTACGCGCGGCACCTGTCGAGCCGCGCGCCCGGCGAGCCTCCTCCGACCCTGCTCGACTACCTGCCGGGGGACGCGCTCACCATCGTCGACGAGAGCCACCAGACCGTTCCGCAGATCCGCGGCATGTACCGCGGCGACCGCTCGCGCAAGGAGGTGCTGGTGCAGTACGGCTTCCGCCTGCCGTCCGCGCTCGACAACCGGCCGCTGAACTTCGCGGAGTGGAGGGAGCGGGTCGGTCAGGTCGTCTTCGTGTCGGCCACCCCTGGCCCGTACGAGCTGGAGCAGACCGGCGGCGTCGTCGTCGAGCAGGTCATCCGGCCGACCGGCCTGCTCGACCCCCTCATCGAGGTGCGTCCCGTCCGCGGGCAGGTCGACGATCTCCTCCAGGAAATCCGTCTTCGGGCGGAGCACGGCGAGCGCGTGCTGGTGACAACGCTCACCAAGCGGATGGCCGAGGACCTGACGCAGTATTATCAGGAGCTGGGCGTCCGGGTCCGGTATCTGCATTCGGACATCGAGACGCTCGAGCGGGTCGAGATCCTGCGCGACCTGAGACGTGGCGCGTTCGACGTGCTGATCGGCATCAACCTGCTGCGCGAAGGCCTGGACCTGCCCGAAGTGTCGCTCGTGGCCATTCTCGACGCCGACAAGGAGGGCTTTCTGCGGTCGGCCGGGTCGCTCATCCAGACGGTCGGGCGTGCGGCCCGGCACGTGAACGGGTGCGCCATCATGTACGCCGACACCCGCACCGACTCGATGCGGCACGCGCTGGCCGAAACCGAGCGGCGTCGACGCCTCCAGGCGCGCTACAACACCGAGCACGGCATCACCCCGGCCTCGATCATCAAGGCCATCGACGACGCCTCGATGAGCGTCTACACGCGCGACTACTCGACCGTGTCGTTCGTTCGCGAGCCGGAGGAGCAGTTCCGCACGCGGGCCGAGCTCGAGGCGACGATCGCCGAGCTCGAGGCCGCCATGAAGACGGCCGCGAAGAACCTCGAGTTCGAGAAGGCGGCGGAGCTCCGCGACCGGCTGAAGCGGCTGCGCGCCCGCGACCTGGGCTTCGCCGGGAGTCAGGCCTGAGGTGGGCGTGCTGATCGACTGGGTCAAACGCGCGCTGTTCGAGCTGCAGGAGTACGTGCGGCTTATTCGGGCCGTGGGCCGCGCCGCGGTGACGCGGCCTTACTACACCCGTGACATCGTCGACCAGCTCGAGGGAATCGGCGTCGGCTCCCTGGCCGTCGTCCTGCTCACCGGTCTGTTCACCGGCGCGGTGCTGGCGCTGCAGTCCGGGTTCACGCTCGATCAGTTCGGCGCGCGCTCGGTGGTGGGGCGCCTGGTCAGCGCGTCGATGGTGAAGGAGCTGGGACCCGTGCTGACCGCCCTCATGGTCACCGGCCGGGTGGGCTCCGGGATCGCCGCCGAGCTGGGCTCGATGGTGGTGACCGAGCAGATCAACGCGCTGCGCGCGCTCGGCACCGATCCGGTGCGCAAGCTGGCGCTGCCGCGCATCGTCGCCGGCGTCCTGATGGTGCCGGTGCTCACCGTCATCGCCGACGGCGTGGGCATCGTGGGGGGGTGGCTCGTGGCCGTGACGCAGCTGCGCGTCGCCTCGAGCGTCTACTGGAATTCGGTGATCGACGGCCTCGTGACCCAGGACGTCTGGATGGGCCTGCTCAAGCCGTTCGCCCTGGGCTTCGTCATCGTCAGCGTCGGCTGCCACGTCGGCCTGCGCGCCAGCGGCGGAACCGAGGGCGTGGGGCGCGCCACGACACAGGCGGTCGTCGCGGCGTCGGTGGCCGTGCTGGCGGTGGACTTCTTCGTGACGAAGCTGATCATCGCGCTGCTGTATTGACCGATGGACCTGCGCACACCCCGGTCGCCGGAACTCGACGAGGCGCTCGGCCCCGGTGCGCCGATGGTGGTCTTCGACCGCGTGTCGCTTGCCTTCGACGACAAGGTGATTCTCGACCAGGTCAGCTTCACGCTGATCGCCGGGCACACGAAGATCATCCTGGGTGCGAGCGGCGCCGGCAAATCCACGATCCTGAAACTGATCCTCGGGCTGATCTGCGCCGACTCGGGCGTCGTCTGGGTCAACGGCGAGCGCGTGGACCAGATGAGCGAGCGCGGGCTGATGGCCGTCCGCGCGGACCTCGGGATGGTGTTCCAGGAAGGCGCACTGTTCGACTCGCTCACGGTCCGCGAGAACGTGGGCTACAAACTGTACGAAGAGACGCGGCTGCCGCTGGTCGACGCGGACCGCCGCGTCGAGGAGGTGCTCGGGTTCGTCGGGCTCTCGGAGTACGTCGACCGGATGCCGTCGGAGCTGTCCGGCGGCCAGCGCCGGCGCGTCGCGATCGCGCGGGCGATGGCCGCGAAACCCCGCATCCTGCTCTACGACGAGCCGACCACCGGGCTGGATCCGATCACTGGACTCACCATCGCCAACGAGATCATCAAGCTACGCGACCTCGAAGACGTGAGCTCGATCCTGGTCACGCACCAGCTGCGCGACGCGTTCTACATCGCGACCCACACCGCCGCGCGACGAAACGGTCAGGTGACGATCGTACCCGCTTCGCCCCGCAAGGCGGACGAGGCCGAATTCATCATGCTGAAGGACGGCCGCGTGGCCTTCGAGGGAAACGCCTCGGAGCTGCGGGCGGCCAATGACGACTACCTGCGCTCGTTCCTGAAATGACGGGCGCTGCACGCGGCCGTCCGGTCGCGTCAGAGGGGTGTTCCGATGCCACGCACGCGTTCGCTCGCTTGGTCGGAGCTGAAGATCGGCCTGCTGACCCTCGTCGCTCTCGTGCTCGCCGTTGCGCTGACGTTCCTGGTCGGCGGCGAGGGCGGGTTCTTCTGGCAGCGGTATCACCTCAAGACGAAGTTCGCCACCGTGCTCGGCCTGAAGGAAGGGGCCGTGGTGCGCGTGGCCGGGCTCGAGGTGGGCCGCGTCACCCAGATGGCCTTCGTCGGCGCCGAGGTCGAGGTGACGATGGAGATTCGGGACACGATGCAGGCGCGGATCACCGATCGATCGCGTGTGTCGATCGGATCGCTCAGCCTGCTGGGGGAGCCCGTCGTGGACATCAGCCCGTCGAGCGAGGGGACACCCATCCCCGACTGGGGCTATGTTCGCGCATCGCAGACCCCGCGGCAGCTCGCCGACGTGGCCGAGAACGCGAGCCTCAGCCTCCAGGAGGCGACGCGGCTGCTGGCCGGCGTCCGCAGCGGGCGCGGGACCGTCGGTCGGCTGTTCACCGACGGTGCGCTGTACCGGGAGATCCAGGAGTTCGTCGCGGCCGCGGAACGCGTGGCCGAGCAGCTGGCGAGCGGCCAGGGCACGGCGGGCCGCCTGATCAAGGACCCGGCGGTCTACGAATCGCTGCTGGCCTCGCTCAAGAACCTCGACGACATGACCCGGCGCATCGGTGCGGGAGAAGGGTCGATCGGCCGGCTTCTCAACGATGAGACGCTCGCCGCGTCGTTCACGTCGGCCGGCAAGCACCTGGACGACATCACCGGCAAGGTCAGCGCGGGGACCGGGACCGCCGGCAAGCTCGTCAACGACCCGGCCCTGTACGACCGGCTCAGTGCGCTGGCCGACCGGCTGGATCAGGCGTCCGCGCGGCTCGACGCCGGCGAAGGCACTCTCGGACAGTTGCTGCGCGACACGCAGTTATATGAGAACATGAATGAGGCCGCCACGGAGCTGCGGGCGCTCGTGAGCGACATCCGGAAGGACCCGAAAAAGTATCTGAACGTGAAGGTCAGCATTTTTTAGCGGCAGGGAGGGCATTCGATGGCGCGAGAAACAGGCGGATCGGCGGGAGCGGTGTTCGTGGCGTTCATCCTGGGCGCTGTGGCCGGCGCCGCGGTGGCGCTGTTGGCCGCGCCGGCATCGGGCGAGGAGACGCGCCGGCGCCTGAGCGAGAAGGCGCGCGAGGGCCGGGCTCGGGCGGCCGAGGCGGCGCGCGAGGGCCGCGAGTTCGTCGGCCAGCAGCGAGAGACGATCACGACCGCGATCGAGCGCGGGCGCGAGGCCTACAAGCAGGCCAGCCGGAAGGAGAAAGCGTAACGATGGCCGGCACCTGGCCGACGGTCTTTCTCGGGGTCATCGCTCTGGCGACGCTCGTCATGGCGTCGGTCCAGCTCGGCGCCGCCCTGTACAGCGCGCGCATGGCGCGCCGCCTCGAGCAGACGGTGAACCAGCTGCAGCAGGACGTCCAACCGCTCATCGCGCGCGCCACGATCGTCAGCGACGAGGTGGCCAGGGTCACCACGATGGTCGGGGCCCAGGTCGAGCGCGCCGACCGGCTGCTGGAAGACCTCGGGCACCGGGTCGACGACACCATGACGCTCATGCAGAACGCCGTGGTCAGGCCGGCGCGCGAAGGGCTCGCCATCCTGTCCGGCATCCGCGCCGCGCTGAACGCGCTCCGCGGGTTGCGGGGCAGTCGCGCGGACGGTGCGCGGCAGGACGACGAGGACGCGCTGTTCATCGGGTAGGTCGGGTTTGACGGCGTGTCGGCGGGGGTGGTAGAAACAGCCAGCCGTATTCGACGGTCCATCATTCGCGAGGGTGCCGATGATCACTCATTCCCATCGTCTGTGGCTCGGGACCACCGCCTGCCTGGTTACCCTGGCGCTGACCGCCGGCTCGTCGGCGGCCCAGGAGTCCAAGTCGGAGGCGCTGGCCAAACAGCTCGCGCAAGCGCTCGACAAGGCCAGCCTCACCACGCTCGCCGCCAAGGACTCTTCCGGCGAAGGCCAGTACGTCGCGGCGATGTACTTCAAGGGCAGTCAGCTCCTCGTGGTCGCGGCAGAGTACAGCGTGCCGGTGCTCCTCGACGAGAAGCTGTCCGAGAAGAAGTACATGGACGTGTACATCGACCTGAACAGCGCGTCGGTGCCCAAGTCCAAGGTCTTCGTGTCGGATCTGCTCGCCGACGGGCTGCACCCCAGGCCCGACGAGGGGCAGCCGTTCGACACCTTCGAGGGCGCCGGCGACCAGATCGCCTTCGACCGCAACTGGAAGGCGCGGCAGATGTCCGAAGATGAGTACATGAAGCGGTTCCGGGCGGCGGACGAACGGTACGCCCAGATGCTGACCGTGCTGCTGGCGCGGCTCAAGTAGGCGGGCGCCGGCGGGGCGGCCGCCGATCGGCGGCCGACACAGAAACGCCCTCGTCGCCGGAGAAGGCGGCCCCGTCGACATCTCAACGGAGCGCTGGCGCGGCACTGGTGGCGGGAAGCCTGACCAACCGCGACCTGACCGGCAGGCGAGGGCGCTTCGACGCGCGCGCACACTTGGCAGCCGCCCGGCTCACCGCGAGCGCTTGCGCTGCTCCAGCGGTGGCGGTCTTCATCATCAGCGGGCCGGGGGCGCCGGCACGCGGCGTCACTCGGAATATAGGAGCCGCTTCAGGGTCTGTCAAACGACCAAACGCACACCGCCGCCCGGTTGACCGTTTGCCGGGCGTCGACGATGTAAGGTAGACTTGGCCACTCGAGGTTGGGCGCTTGGCTCAGCGGTAGAGCATCGCCTTCACACGGCGGGGGTCAGTGGTTCGAATCCACTAGCGCCCACCATCCCAATCCCAACTGGCGCACGCCGCCGTCCCGGCGGGTCGGTGCGCGGCAGAAAGCGGCACGATTTTTCAGCTTGCGACGTTGCCCCAGGCGCGTCGATCGGCATTCGAAGAGGGGTCGCAGTACCCCCAAAATCGAGCCGAATCGGTTCCGCCGCGCACATTCCTAGGCCGCGCACGGCGCGGCCCGCGTCCCTCGACTCCGCTCGGGACGCCCTGAGCCACGCCGAAGGGCGAGGGAGCGGCGCGGGGCGAGGGGGCCCCGCCCTTCGGCAGGCTCAGGGCGGCCTGAGCTCGTCGAAGGCCGCCAGCGACCGAGCCGGGGTGTGGGGGGGAGCCCCACGCTAGTATGTCCGACGCCCACGCGAACCCGTCGTAGACGTCGAGGACCCACGCCCATGATGTGTCGAGCCATCGTAGCGTCTCTGATGGGCGCGATCATTGCGACCGCACCCGCGTCGTCGGCCGCGCAGCAACGCGATCCGGAGGAATACGCGAAAGCCCTGGAGCGCGCCGAGCGCGTCACTCGCCTGCAGGTGCCACGGGTGGTCGAGGCGCTGAAGATCGAGCCCGGCATGCGGGTGGTCGATCTCGGGGCGGGCTCGGGGGTGTTGACGCGGCCGATGGCGCGCGCGGCGGCCCCTGGCGGTGTCGTGTACGCGGTGGACATCGACGATGGACTGCTGGCCATCGTCGCGCGCTCGGCGCGGGCCGAGAGCATCGACAACGTCCGGACCGTGCGTATCGCGCCGGACGATCCGACGTTCCCCGAGCCGGCTGACCTCGTCCTGATCTGCGACACGTTGCACCACGTCGCCAACCAGGGCCCGTACCTCAACAGGCTACGCCAATCCGTGAAACCCGGCGGGCGGGTCGCGGTGATCGACTATCGCGACTCGTGGCCAGCAGGGCACGAGTCGCTGATGTTCACCGAGGCGCACGTCGATGCCTGGATGCGCGAGGCGGGGTTTCAGCGTGTCGAATCGCACGAGTTCCTGGACGGCCTGTTCTTCGCCGTCTACCGCTGAAGGCTTCCCCCGCCTGAGTATCCGGGCCGGTCACTGGGGATCCCCGGGGCCGGCAAGCGGGCCGGAACGAATCGACGGACCTCAAAGGGGACTTTTCGGTAGGTGAAGCCGGTAATTGGTCTGACCACTATATCGTCATAACACTTGACCATATGGGGCCCGTCGATCAAGCATTGGCCCGTCGTGTAACGGATCCCGACCCTGGACTTCTTGCGCACCCCGATACCGACGGCGTTCGGACCGGGCACGAGTCCGCGTGGTGGCTTCGCGAGGCGGGCTGCGACCTCGCAGCGTTGGGCAGGGCCCGGGTCGGGGACCATCAGGTCTGCCAATAGCGAGGTGACGTATGCCGAAGGTCCGCAAACACTCGGAAGGCCCTGCGCGGGACGCCGCGGGCACGCGGGGAGGGCTCAGTCGGCGCGCGCTGCTCAAGGGCGGCCTTGCCGCGGCTGGCGCCGGCGTCGCCGGCGTCGTCGGCGCCCGGGCCCAGGTGACCGGACTGATGCCAGGCGGCGGCAAAGTCCCGTTCCGTCTGCCGCTGGGCGCGCTCGACTACATCGACCAGAAGCCGTACATCCACAACATGGAGATCCACGCCCAGATGGATGGCCCGAGGATCTCCGGTGGTGAGCCGCTGATGGTGATGTGGGCCAAGGGTACCCAGCGACTGCTGCCAGGCGGCGGAGGGTGGGTCGACATCAGCGATCCCAAGAAGCCGGTTACCGTGAGCACCGGATCGGCCAGGGTCGGCGGGTGCGTCGCCTACAACACGAAGCTCAGGAAGTGGATCATGATGGGCTCGGCGGGGCAGCCGCTCACGGCGGCCACGCCGGAGAATCCGTACGGGCAGTACCACAAGGAGCTACGCGACAAGATCCTCGCCTACTCGGGGCTCCGGGGTATCCGCACCTTCGACATCACCAACCCCACCACGCCCGTGCTGCTCAATGAATTCAGCACCGGCAAGACGGGAAGTGGCACCCACCACAACTTCTACGACGGCGGGAAGTATGCGTACCTCGACGCCGGCTGGACCGACCAGTTGCGCATGGAGAATGCCCAGCGCGCGACCGGCAACGCGCTCATGGTCGTTGACCTGTCGGACCCGGCCAACGTGAAGGAAGTCTCGCGGTGGTGGGTCCCCGGCCAGATGCGTGGAGAGGAGGCGGAGTACAAGAAGTTCCTGTTCGCCGGTGATGAATCTTCCTGGACCGCGTCTCACGGCGGTCCCAGCGTCCCGAAGCGTGTCGAAGACGGGGGGAATGTCGGCTACGGCGGGTTCGGCCAGTTCGGGATGATGGTGTTCGACTTCACCGACATCACGAAACCCAAGTTGTTCGGCCAGGTGCGGTGGGACTTCGAGACACTGGGTGGCATCCCGTACCACACGTGCTACCCCGTGATTTCCGACAACAACCCCCGACTCCAGGGTCTGGTCATCGGTGTCCCCGAGACCGTCCAGCCGGACTGTCGGGAGCCCTTCAAGCCCGCGCAGGTCATCGACGTGAAGGATCCGCGCAATCCGCGCATCATCGGGTTGTTCCCGCGCCCGGTGGCGCCGAAAGACGCGCCCTACACGGATTTCTGCTTTGCGCGCGGGCGCTTCGGCACGCACAACATCCAGCCCTGGCTGGCGCCTGGCACGTCGCGCCCCGAGATCGTGGTGATGACGTACTTCAACGCGGGGATTCGCATCTTCGACATTTCCGATCCCACGCAGCCCAAGGAAGTGGCCTGGTTCGTTCCGCCCCGCGTGTCGACCATCGACGACTACGGAGAGTATTTCCGCGACGGCGCGGAATCGGTCTTCGTGGAGTGGGACCGGAACCTGATCTGGCTCGGCTCGCACGGAGGGACCTTCTGCCTGTCGACGCCGGCGCTCGGCAAGCCGGTGCTCGAGCCGCGCAGGATCGAGAAGTGGACGGTGGCCCACGGCAATCTCGGCTGGGACGACCAGACGTCGGCCAGTGTGTATTTCGGCCGGTCACTGAGCCAGATGCGGTGAGTCGCGTCACGCAGCGTTGACGCGCATTCCGCCCTGTCTCACACGCGTGTGGAAGGCCCGCGGCGCCTGTGCGCCACGGGCCTTCCCGGTTACGACTCTGTTATTGCAGTGCGCGAGGTGACACATGTCGGGTTCAGGCACATCCGGAGGCAACGCTCGAAACTCTCCAGGGGCGCGCGACAGACTGAGTCGGAGGGCGCTCCTCAAGGGCACGCTCGCGGCCGCTGGCGCGGGTGTGGCCAGCGCGATCGGCCTGCGTGCCCAGGTGACCGGCGTCATGCCGGGAGGCGGCACCGTGCCATTCCGCCTGCCCATGGGCGCGCTGGATTACCTCGACCCGAAGCAGTACGTCCACAACATGGAGATCCACGCCCACGTGTCGGGTCCGAGTATCTCCGGCGGCGAGCCGCTGATGGCCATGTGGGCGAGGGGCGCGCAGCGAATGCTCCCGGGCGACGGCGCGTTCATCGACATCAGCGACGCCAGGAACCCGGTGGCCGTGAGCATCGGGGAGGCCCGGATCGGGAAATCGTGCGTCGCCTACAACACGAAGCTGAAGAAGTGGATCGCGCTCGAGTCGGCGGGCCCGCCCCTGCCGCGGCACACGCCGCAGTACCCGCACGGGCAGTACCACAAGGAGTGGCGCGAAAAGGCGCTCGCCTTCAAGGGGCTCCGGGGGATCCGTACCTGGGACATCACCAATCCCGCCAAGCCGGTGCTGCTCCAGGAATTCAACACCGGCGAGACGGGTCACGGCACCCATACGAACTTCTACGACGGCGGGCAGTACGCCTTCCTCGATTGCGGCTGGGATGATCAGCTCCGGATGGAGAACCCCCAGCGCCCGATGAGCAACGCGCTCATGATCGTCGACGTGTCGGATCCGGCCAACGTGAAGGAAGTCTCCCGCTGGTGGGTCCCCGGGCAGCGGTACGGGGAAGAGGCCGAGTACAAGAAGTACTGGTTCGCCGGCGACCAATCCTCCTGGACGAGCATGCACGGCGCCCCCAGCGTCCCGGTCCGCATCGAGGACGGAGGCCGGTACGGCTACGGGGGCCTCGGCCACTTCGGGTTCTTCGTATTCGACTTCAGCGACATCAGGAAACCCAAGCCGGCGGCGCACCTGATGTACGATTTCGAGACCATCGGCGGGATCCCGTACCACACCGTGTACCCCGTGGTCCCCGACGCGGCCCATCCGCAGCTGCGCAATCTCGTCATCGGTGTGCCCGAGACAATCTATGCGGATTGTCGGGAGCCCTTCAAGAGCCCGATCATCATCGACGTGAAGGACCCTCGAAATCCCCGCGTCGTCGGACGGTTTCCACGCCCGAAGCCGCCCGCGGACGCGCCCTATGCCGACTTCTGCATGGCGCGCGGCCGCTTCGGCACGCACAACATCCAGTGCTGGCTCGCCCCCGGCGCGTCCCGTTCGAACATCGTCGTGCTGACGTGGTTCGCCGCCGGGATTCGCGTCTACGACATCGCCGATCCCACGCAGCCGAAGGAGCTGGCCTGGTTTGTGCCGGCCCGCGACGGCAGCATGGACAACTACATGAGCTGGTACCGCGGGACCTCGGAAGATGTCTTCGTGGAATGGGACCGGAACCTGATCTGGCTCGGGACGCACGAAGGGAGCTACTGCCTCTCGACGCCGGCGCTCGGCAAGCCGGTGCTCGAGCCCCGCAGGGTCGAACGGTGGACGGTGCCCCACGGCAACGTCGGCTGGGACGACCAGACGTCTGCCCGCGCCTATTTCGGACGATCGCTGAGTCAGCTGCAGGGGGAGTAGCCCCGAACGGCGGAGATCATTCAGTCCCACGCACGACGGAAGACCCGTTCGCCCGCGCGGCGGGTCTTCCGGGACGGTGCAGTTGGCGAGCATCGCCCAAGCAGTGGTTCAGACCGGCTTGACCTTCAAGTCATCCTCCGCTGACTGCCGGACCGCGTGTGTCTAACGCGTCTTCATGTACCGGTCGAAGAACGCGATGGAATCCTCGACGGCCTCACGTTGGACCGGATCGGGCCGATAGGTGCCGTCGGCGCCGCGGCGGACGTAGACGAACCCGTGCACGTCATGCGCATAGGTCTTCCACGCCGTGTCTTTTCCCGCCTCCGCCAGGAGGTCGTAGCTGACCCTGAAGACGCCCTGAAGCTCATCGCTATCGCGTCCCTGCACGAGGATCGGCGTCGTCACGGCGCTGATCCGGCTCTTCGCGACGGCCAGGTCTATCCGACCGCGGACCTTGTCGGTTTCGCGCATCAACATGCTCTCGATGTCGCGCATGCCGGTCTCAGGGGTGACGGATGCCGTGTCGTCGGGCGTCAGGACCAGGAACTCGTGGTTCGCTGGCTCGCTGGCGATGGCGGCCCGCAGGCCGTGGTATTCGGAAGCGATCTTGAACGCCATCTCGCCGCCATGGCTCATGCCCATGTAGCCAACCCTGTCCGGATCGATGAAGGGCAGCGTCTTGACATACTTGATGATGGCGATGACGTCTTCGTAGTCGAGGGGCGCGCGATTGAGAAGCTGTCGTCCCTGCCGTCCGCCTGCGATGAGACGCCCGCCGTTGTTGTAGCCCAGTTCCACCTCGGCGCGATACCGCAGCCAGGCGACGGCGTAGCCGGCTTTGAGGAACTGCTCCTGCGTCCAGCTCTGGTTCTGCGACGCCCGCCGTACCACGGCCATGCCGCCGCCACCGTTGCCGGAGGCGAACAGGACGATGGGGAAGGGCCCGGCGCCCGGTGGCGTCCGGAGGCCGATCGGCGAATACACCCCGTCGATCATCTCCACGTACATCAGTTGAACGGGAATGTCGGAACCTTTGACAGGCTCCGTGACGACCACGCGTTCCGGATCGATGCTGGCACTCCCCGCGGGCGTCTGTGCTGCCGCCGCGGCTCCGATCAGGGTGGCCAGCGCACAGGCCAATGTGATGCGCATAGGTGCGGCTTCTCCTCTGGTTCGTGAGTTAGTCATCTGTCGTACGGGCCGCTGCTGTCGCATGCGATCTACGGCCCCATGTACTTCTTGAAGAAATCCAGCGCCTGCTGAATCGCCTGCAGCTGCATCTCGTCCGGGTGATAGACGCCCTTGTCGTCCTTCGAGACGCGGATCAGGTAACCGTGCACCGGGTGGTCGTAGGACACACGCTCGACGTTGCGACCGGCCTCCTTCATCCAGGCGAAGGCCGTCTCGAACAGGCCCTGCAGCTCGTCGCGGTCCCGGTTCATGAACAAGATCGGAATACTGACGCGTCGGATGCGCTCCATGGCCACGCGCTTATCGAGATAGGGCGCGATGGATTCCATCGTCGGGTACAGGGGGTTCTCACCCGCGAACGCCGCCTCCTGCATCTGGAGGAACTCGCTCGCATCAGGCTCCGACGCGATGGCCGCCTTCACGGCGATCCCCTCGGCGGCCGCCCTGAGCACCATGCCGCCACCATGGCTGTTGCCCACCAGGCCGATCCGGCCGGCGTCGACATAGGGCAGGCGCTTGACGTACTCGACGATGGTCATGAGGTCGTCGTAGTCGAGCGGGGCCCTGTTCATCAGTTGATTCGCCTGCTGACGTCCCACTCGGAGCGGGGGCATCTGCGGGTACGCGAACCAGGCCTCGGCGCGGTAGTTCAGCCAGGCGACGGCATAGCCCGCGGCGAGGAAGCGCTCCATGGTGTAGGCGCGGTTGTTGATGTAGTCCCGGACCTGTTGCACGCCCGCACCGCCGTTACCGGTGAAGAACATGACCACCGGAAACGGCCCATGGCCTTTGGGGCGGCGGATGCCGATGGGCGTAAACAGGCCGTCGACGGTTTCCAGCAGGGTGATGTCCACCGGAATGTCCGAGTTGGCGACCGGCTCGGTGAAGACGAACGCTTCCCACGGCTCGGTGACATTCGGGGGACCGAACACCTTGCCCTGCTCCTGGCCGAACGCGGTCACGACGCCGCACAGCACTGCGCACCCCATCAACCCAATGAGTCTGACCATCGATCCCTCTCCTTGGCTCTTGCCGTACCTCCGCACAACGATCCATGCCGTCCACGTCGTCTGATGCCGCTCCCGCTCGCCACGTCGCGGGGAGGTGCCACTCAGTCCATGACACAGTCCAGAAACCGCGTGCCGCGAGACGAGCCGATGAGCAGATGACGGCCGTAGACCGCGGCGACGCTCGCGTGGCCGAGCTCATCGCCGAGGTTGACGTACACTTCCTCGACTTCGGGGTCTTCGCTCCGCTCCAGCCTGATGCGCACGATCTGTGACGGCTGGGGAGGGTCCAGATACCGGGCCCGACCGGCCACCCAGAGGTCGCCGGCGTCTGCGGTATTCACGTTGTCGAGCCTGGTGCCCACGACGACGCTGCGGTCGAATGTCAGCGCACCCGTGTTGGCCTCACGACGGTAGATGCGAACCGCCTGATCGAACGAGGAGACGACGTAGACCTGCTCACCCTGATGACCGACGTCGATGCCGTTGGGAAAACCGATGTCCGCGATCGCCTCCGAGAACGCCCTGCCGTCGAAGTAGAGGACGTTCCCCCAGCTCATCCTGAACGTCGCTTCGACCAAGCCGAGGACGCCGCTCGCGTGCCGGCGCGAGTTGGTGACATAGAACTGCGCCGCGCCGACTGCCGCGAGATCGTTCGGCGACACCAGGGCGTCACCGCGGACGGTCCTGGCGTGGACGAGTCCCTCATCGGTGATGTCGAAGATCTCGACGCTGTGCCCGCCGCTCGGGTGATTGACGACGAAGAGCCTTGTGTCGCCGTTGGCGTCGCGGTACAGACTCAAGCCGTGGGGACGGAACTGTGCGTCTGCGTCCGGCGTCAGGTTGACCAGCCCGGGCGCGGGACCGTCGACGTCATAGGCCAGAATGGCGCCGGGAACGGATTCACCGCGTCCGGCCGCCGATCGATCGTAGGAACTGATGTACGCGATGCCGGTGGTGGCATCGATGGTCAGATCCTCCGGGCCCGGGACTCCCTCGACAACCTGGCAGACGCCCGCGAAATGCGGTGTGACGGTCCGAAAGCCCCCGGCCCAGCGGTAGGAGTCCAGCCACCAGAGCGCGCCGGCGACGGCGAGCCCTCCGACGCCGGCCACGGCTGCGATCAACGTTCGCCTCATCGCTCCACCTCCCGAATCAGCGGGGATCGGCTAGAATGAACCGCGACGGTCCCATGCGTATCACCGTGCGGCTGTTTCTGTCGGTCCGTGTGGGACGATTCCACACGAAGACCTTCGACTACCCCGCGGGCAGCACCGTGGCACAGGTGGCAGGAGATCTGTCGCTGCCTGCCGGAGAGGTCGGCCTCATCCTCGTCAACGACCGCCAGGCGGATTTCGAGCATCAACTCGCCGACGGCGACACCGTGGCCCTGTTCCCGGTCGTCGGTGGAGGATGAGCGCACACGAGCACGGGGCGCCCTGCGGCCTCCGGACAGCCGGCGCACGGTGGTTCGACCATGGCTGAGATCGGCGCACTGCGCGCCTTCCTGGCAGAAAAGGCCGACGGAGACCTGCTGGCATGGCTCGACCAGGCCGAGGCCATGCGTCGCTTCCACCTCTCCTGCGCCGAAGCCGAAGCCGCCATCCTCGAGGCCGGCTTCCTGCCGAAACGCTATCAGCGGAACCGCCGGATGATCTCGGCGGACCAGCAGCGGCAACTGTTCCGAAGCTCGGTGGCCGTCGTCGGCTGCGGCGGCCTTGGCGGATACCTCCTCGAGGAGCTCGCCCGGATCGGTGTGGGCCATCTCGTGGCCATCGACCCGGACGTGTTCGAGGAGCACAACCTCAATCGACAGCTGCTCTCCAGTCCTGCCACGATCGGCCAGGGGAAGACGCTGGCGGCCGTGCAGCGGGTCGCCGAGGTCAACCCCGCGGTCTCCGTTCGCCCGGTCCAGGCCGCGTTCGCGCCCGCCGACGCCGGCAGGCTGCTGGCGGGCGTGCACGCCGTGGCCGACGCCCTGGACAGCATTCAGACCCGCCTCGACCTCGCGACCGCGTGTGACCGCCTGAACATCCCGCTCGTCCACGGCACGATCGCCGGCTGGTTCGGCTACGTGACGACCGTGTTTCCGGGAGAAGACACCCTCCGGCGCCTCTACAGCGGCTGGTCCGGCGGCAAAGGCATCGAGGCGGACCTTGGCAATCCCTCCTTCACGCCGGCCGTCGTCGCGAGTCTCGAAGTCGCCGAGATCGTCAAGGTCCTTCTCGGGACCGGGACGCTCCTGCGCAAGCGGGTTCTGTGCGTCAATCTCCTCGACATGGAGATGGAGAGCATCCCGATGGACCCGCCGAACGCCTCCATCTAGCGAGACACACCTGCCCACGAACCTGTCACCTGGGCTCGGGCGCCGAGGCTACCCCGCCGCTGCCCGATCACGACGCGCGGCCCGAGCACGCGATGTCGTTTACGGGTGGCGGTTCCAGAAGTCGATGAAGTGCGTCACGTCGGCGCTGAACCGCTCCGGATGCTCGCGATACGGAAAGTGGCCGGCCTCGTTGACGACGATCATCTTCACCCTCGGGTTCTTGGCGCCGACGATGTCGAAGAAGCCCAGTTCCCCTCGCATCATCGCGGCCGGCTCGTCCGCATCCCACGAGAGCGTGTCCTGCTTGGCAGCGTAGATCAGGACGGGCACACGCAGACCCTCGTTCCTCGCGCGATCCCACATTCGCTGTCGGTAATCCTCCCGCGGCCGGCTTTGTTGCTGTGCGCCACGGGCCGCGTACTTCGCCCGCGCCTGCCGTGACTTCGGCAGGTCCGCCATCCACCCGTCGGCCCGCAGGAACTCCTCGTCGAACGTGTTCGGCGTGTGGGCGAGCAGCTCCAGGCGGCACTTCCGCCCTTCGTAGGTGGTCTGCGGCGCCTTGCACGTGGCCTCTTCGGCGAGGTCGTGCCTGCTGGGACCGTCCCCGGCCGCCGGCATGCCCGGGCCGTGAGCGACGACCGTGAGGGTCCTGACGATCTCGGGGTGCTCCACGGCCAGGAAGAACACGAGCGCGCCACCCGAGGAGTGGCCCACCAGGTGAACCTGGCCCAGCTGCATCGTCTGGATGAACTGATACATGTGCTTGACCTCGCCTTCACGGCTGAGGTCGTTGTCGTCCTTGGGGTTACCCGTCATGCCCGCCGCGCTCTTGTCCACAGCGTAGACGTGGAATCGTTTGGCCAGCAGCGGGATGACCGGCGACCAGTTGTTGGCGGACGAGGTGGTGCCCCGCCCGCCGCCGTGCACCAGGACCATCGGCTCTCCATCGCCGTACTCGTAGAAGCGTGTGCGCACGCCCTCGACGTCGACGAACGTGGCCTCGAGACCTGCGACCGACGCCGTCGGCGACACGGACGCCTGGCCGGAGGCATCGCCGGCGCCCGAGGCGAGGCCGCACAGGGAAAGGACAAGCGTCCAGAGGGTGCTTCGAGCGCAGACAGTGTGCCAACCGGGGTCGCTCCACGGGATCATCATTGGTCGTTCCTCCGAGCGTGCAAAGCCAGCGTCCACCGGCGGCTGTTCCAGGTGTTCGTCATGACCGTACTCCCCGCACCGGAAACCTGCGGGTTACCGGCGCCCGCTCTCGAAATCGATGAACTGCATCAGATCGGCGTTGAACTCCTCGGGATGTTCGCGGTACGGGAAATGGCCGGCCTCGTTGATCACGATCATCGACACTCGCGGGTTCTTGGCGCCGACGATATCGAAGAAGCCGAGTTCCCGCCGCATCATGGCGTGTGGGTCGGCGGCGTCCCACGACAGCGTGTCCTGTTTGGCGGTGAAGAGCAGGATCGGCATCTGCAGCGCGCCGCTGCGAGCCTTTTCCCATGCCTGCTCCCGGTAGGCGTTGTTCTCGTCGTTGGGCCACCCCGGGCGCGCGGCGCGTCTCGCGTCCATCCGCCTCCGGGTTTCCACCGCCTTGGACAGGTTGCCCATGTACTCGTCGGCCGCCTCGTACGCGGGCGGGAAGGTCTCCTCCGTGTGGGCGAGCGCCAGCAGCCGGCACTTCCGGTGCTCGTAACTTTCCGGATCAGGAGGACACTTGGCGAGGATGGCATCGAACTGGGTGGGGCCCTCACCCGCAGGTGGCATCTGCGGGCCGGCCGAGAGCACCGTCAGGGTCTTCACGACTTCCGGGTGCTCCAGGGCCATGTAGAACGAAATCCCGCCGCCGGACGAATGACCCACGAGGTGCACCTGGCCAAGCTGCAAGGCCTGGATGAACTGGTACAAGTGCTTGGCGGCTCCCTGGTTCGTGAAGTCCGCATCGTCTCTCGGGTTGCCGGTCATGCCCTGCGCGAGACGGTCGGGGGCAATCACACGGAACCGCTCGGCGAGACCCGGGATATTGCGGGACCAGTTGTTGGCGGTGGACGCGCCGCCCATGCCGCCGCCGTGCACGAGCACGATCGGCTCGCCCTGGCCGTAGTCGTAGTAGCGCGTCTGCACGCCGCCGACGTCGATGAACTTGGTCATGAGGCCGTCGACGGATGCCGGAGCCGCATCAGGGCCGCCGCAGGCACCTGCGACCAGAAGGGCGAGGCTGAGGGCCCCCACCCACGGCACCTTTGTCCCGCCGGTTGCGGATTCGAGGTTCCTCCACGGGATCGTCATGGTCGTCCTCCCTGTCTGAGCCATACCAGCGCCTACCGGCGGCTGTTCCAGAAATCGATGAAGTGCGTCAGGCTGGCGTTGAACTCCTCCGGATGCTCGCGGTACGGGAAGTGGCCAGCCTCGTTGACGATGATCAGCTTGACCCTTGGGTTCTTGGTGCCGACGATGTCGAAGAGCGCCATCTGGCGTCGCTGCATCGAGTGCGGATCGTCCGCATCCCAGCCCAGGGTGTCCTGCTTGCCGGCGACGAGCAGGATGGGCATCTGCAGCGCGCCGCCGCGGGCTTTCTCCAGCGCCTGCTGTCGGTAGGCGTCGTTTTCTTCGTTCGGCCACCCGGCGCGCGCGGCGCGTCGTTTGTCCATCCGCCTCCGGGTCTCCACCGACTTGGGCAGCGTGCCCATGTACTCATCTGCTGCCGCGTAGTCGTCCGGGAACGTCTCCTCCACATGACCGAGCGCCAGCAGTCGGCACTTCCGGTGCTCGTAGCTGGTCGGGTCCGGGGGGCACTTCGCGAGGATGGCGTCGAACATCCTGGGGCCGTCGCCCGTCGGCAACCCCGCGCCGTAGGCGGCGAGGGTCAGCGTCCTGACGAGTTCCGGATGCTCCACGGCCAGGGCGAAGACGACACCGCCACCAGACGAATGTCCGACGAGGTGCACCCGGTCCAGCTTCAGGGTCAGGATGAATTGATACAGGTGCTGCACGGCGCCCCGGGTCGTGAAGTCTGCATCATCCTTGGGATTGCCCGTCATCCCCTGGGCCAGGCGATCCACGGCGATCACGCGGAACCGCTTCGCCAGGCCGGGGATGTTGCGGGAAAAGTTGTTGGCGGTGGAGGCGCCGCCCATGCCGCCGCCGTGCACCAGCACGATGGGCTCGCCCTGGCCATAGTCGTAGTAGCGCGTCCGTACGCCCTGAACGTCCACGAACTTGGCCTCGAGACCGTCAACCGATGCCGTGGGTGACACGGTCGCCTGGCCGGCGGCGTCGCCTGACAGCAGGCAGCCGACGCCAAGGATGACCGTCCCGAGCGCGCGCCGTGCGGCGAGCCAGCGCACGCCAGGGACTTTGCTTCGGTTCGTCATTGTCGTTCTCCTCGATTCCACGACTCTCCGGCTCCATACACGGCGTGCCCGCGACCCCGGCGATCCACTTGCGTCCCCGACGGTCCCGCTAATCGAGATCGTCGAAGATGTGGTCCATCTCCTCCGTGGGGACGTCGAAGACGGCATTCCGCGGAGGGAGCGCTTCGCGGGTGAACCACTCCGGCAGCCTGTCGTGGGCCTTGGTGAAACCGGCTCTGCGGTTGAACTCGCGCTCCAGCTTGATGGTTTCCTTGCCCAACACCTGCAGCGCATCGTCGCCCACGTCCCAGCCGTATCGGCTGTTGAGGAGGTCGCGTATGGCGCCGGGCGCAGCCGAATAGCCGGCGCCCGCCATCAGGCAGACGCCCAGCGTGTCGTACCCCGCCACGTTGATCTGGACGGTCCGCGAGGCCTCGACCTGGCCCTTCGGATCGAGATGATCGATCTTGGCGCGCAGCGTCAGCCCGGAGGTGTGATCTCCGCCCTGGGTCGAGGTGGCAAACGTGACGCCGGTGCCCTTGATGGCCCGCGGGTCGTAGGCCGACATGGCCATGCCCTTCGCGGCCGGCACGCGCTCGATGCCGAGCACCCGGCCCGACATGACCGAGCCCGCGCCCAGAATGCGGCCGAGCGGCGTGTTGCGGCGAATCTCCCCCAGCAGCTCCATGGCCCGATCGCCATCGCCCCAGCTCATCAGCCCGGCCTCGCATGCCACGCCAATCGCGGCGCCGACCTCGATGGTATCCAGGCCCATGTCGTTGATCTGCCAGTTCAGGCCCGCGATCACGTCCAGATCGGCGATGCCGAGGTTCGGCCCAAGCAGGCCGATGGTCTCGTATTCGAGCGGGGAGACGACCGCCTTGCCGTCCTCGCCGCCGAAGATGTTCGAGCAGCGGATCGTGCAGCCGGCCATGCAGGCGTGCGACGGGTTCGACTCGCCGCCGCGTTGCAGCAGCAGCTCCCGCAGATGTTCGCCGCTGACGGCCTCGGCACTTTCGAAGCTGCCGGCCGAGAAATTACGCGTCGGCAGCGCGCCCAGGGCGTCGCACACCATCACGTTGGCGGCCGTGCCGTAATCCCGGTACGTGTGCGACTGCGGATGGGCGAGCACGGCCTGCGTATACGCCTTCTGCGCCTTCTTGAACAGTTCGCGGTCCACGATCGGCGGCTTCTGGCCAGCGGCGTCGTCCCACACGATCGCCTTGAGGCCCTTCGATCCCATGACCGCCCCGAGACCCCCACGGGCGTTGATTCGGGCGGGGACTCTCTCCTTGTCGAGGTTCTGGATGCCCGCCGTGGCGAGTCGGTACTCGCCACCGTGGCCGATGAGCGAGATGGCGACCTTGTTCCCGTGTCGCGCGAGCAGCGTTGGCGCCACCTCGTGGACGCCCTGGCCCACGAGGTCGTCGGCCTTCTCCCATTTCGCGCCGTTCAGACCCAGATAGAGGATCCAGAAGCCCCGCTCCGCCGGCTGGTCCTCGAGGATCAGCGCCTTGATGCCCATGTTCGTGAGGTGCAGACCGGTGCTGCCGCCGCAGTTGCTCTCTCTGAACCCCCCGGTCAGCGGGGACTTGGCGCCGGCCGAGAGGCGGTCGCTGGCGCTCAGCATGTGCCCGACCAGCAGGCCCGGGGCGAAGATGAGCTTGTTGTGCGGGCCCAGCGGCTCGCACGCGGGGTCCATTTCGTCCAGCATGATGCGCGCAAGCAGGCCTCGTCCGCCGAGCCGCGCCCACGAGGTGGGCACGGGCTCCTTCGTCAGGGTCTGCGTGCGGACGTTCACACGCCACACTTTCAGGTCGTACTCGGCTGCCATCGCGCTCTCGTTGTCACCGCCGGTGCAAGGCGAGACGCCCTCGTCCGGCCGTCGGCTTCGCCTCGCGCACGCCCGGCGCGCGGACCTGGCGGCGGCCCGGGCACGGGCGCAGGCGGGGCCGCACCGGATCGTGAGTCTTGTCTCGCATCGTCAACTCCAGAGATGGTCCCGACGTTCCGGGGTCCTGCCGCTCGCGATTACTCGGCGGTGGTCCCAGCCGGCTTCGGCTCTGGAAGTCCCCTGCCGTGCAGGACGCGATCCATCTCGGCCTTGTCCAGCGCGCCGTCCCACCAGGCCACGATGATCGTCACCAGGCCGTTGCAGATCATATTGGTGGTCCCGCGAGCCATCGACATGAACCGCTCGATGCCGAGGAGCAACGCCATACCCGCCACCGGCACCGTCTGGAGCGATGCCAGCGTGGCCGCCAGCACGACGAAGGCGGATCCGGACACGCCGGCGGCGCCTTTCGAGGTGAGCATCAGCACCAGGATGAAGGTGACGATGGCTCCCCAGGACAGGTCGATGTTCATGGCCTGGGCGATGAACATCACAGAGATGGTCTGGTAAATGGCGGACCCGTCCTGGTTGAACGAGTAGCCGGTAGGCACGACCAGTCCCACCACGCTCTTGCGGCAGCCCAGTTGCTCGAGCTTGACCATCAGCCGCGGGAGCGCCACCTCGGAGGTCGAGGTGGCGAGCACGAGCAGGATCTCCTCCTTGATGTAGGCCAGGTACCGCGTGACGCGGAAGCCCACGAGCCGTGCCACCGGTCCGAAAATGAGCAAGATGAAGAGGATGCAGGTGAGGTAGACGGCGGCGACGACCTTGCCCATGGGCACCAGGGCGGCGAGGCCGTACGCCCCGACCGCGAAGGCCATGGCGCCGAACGTCCCGATGGGCGCCAGGTTCATGATCAGCGCCAGCGCCGCGAAGAACGACGCCGACAGCTTCTCGACGAGGTCGACGAGCGGGCGGCCCTTCTCGCCCATCCGCAGGAGAGCCATGCCGAAGAGCACCGAGAAGAACAGCACCTGGAGGATGTAGCCCGTGGCGAAGGCGCCGACCACCGTCTCAGGAATGATGTTGAGGAAGAAGTCGACACTTCCCGCGGGCGACGTCGCCCCCGAGCCCGCATAGGCCGACACCGCCCCGGCGTCGAGCGTCGCCGGGTCCGCGTTCATGCCGGCGCCCGGCCGGGCCGTGATGCCGACGAAGAGCCCGATCAGCATGGCGAGGCTCGAGACGACCTCGAAGAGGACGACGGCGCGCACACCGATGCGCCCCACCTCCTTCATGTTCGACATCTTGCAGAGACCGGCCACGACCGTGACGAAGATGATCGGCGCGATGATCATCTTGATCAACTTGATGAAAGCGTCCCCCAGGGGCTTCATCGCCGCGCCGGTCTCGGGGGCCACGGCCCCCAGCACCACGCCGATCCCCATGCCAATCAGGACCTGAACCCAGAGCTTGCGATAGAAGGGTTGGGGCTTGCTCGGTGCTGGTGCCACGGGTCCTCCTCTGGATCTCGTTGACGATGGCGAGTCGCCGGCGGGGCTCACCCGGAACGTCAGGTGCCGTCGAGGATGTTCTCGAGATGCTCGATCGCCTCGGCGAGCTCGTTCAGGAACGCCGCGGCGCGGGCGCCGTCGGCGACCCGATGGTCACTCGACAGCGTCAGACTCAGCTGCGGGCGAACCACGGGCTGACCCTCACGCGCCACGACCCGGTCGGTGATGCGCCCGACCGCGAGGATGGCCGCCTGAGGCGAGTTGACGATCGCCGTGAACGCCTGCACGTGGTACATGCCGAGGTTGCTGATTGTGAAGGTTCCGCCGGCAAGGTCGGCCGGTCGCAGGCGGCTGGTCCTCGCACGTTCGACGAGCTCGGATCGGCGCACGGCGATGTCGCGGACCGACAGTCGGTCGGCGTCATGGATGACGGGCACGACGAGTCCGCGGTCGACGGCGGTGGCGATGCCGATGTTGACGGCGTCGTGATGCTGGATCCGGCCCTCGATCCAGCTCGCATTGAGCCTGGGGTGGTTCCGGAGCGCCCGGGCCACCACGGCCACCAGCAGGTCGGTATACGTGACCTCCGCGCCGGCGCCGCCGTCGGCGGCGAGCCGCCGGCGCCGGTCGACGAGCGCGGCGGCGTCCACGTCGCGCGCGACGAAGAACTGGGGCACGGTCCATGAGGCGGTGACGCGATCGGCCATGATCCGCCAGATGTCGCCCGGATCTTCCGCTGGCGGCGCGTCGGACGCCGCGAGATCGGTCGCCAGCACGGCCCCGCCCGGTCCTGACCCGCTCACGCCACGCAGATCGACGCCTCGCTCCTTGGCGAGGCGTCGCGCCCTCGGCGAGAGCAGGGGCCGATCGCCGGTCGGGCCTGGGCTCGCCGCGGGGGTGTCGGAGCGATCTGGTGCGGGTGCGGGTCTGGAGGCGTGGCGGCCGCCGGCCGGCTGCCGCTCGTCGGCCGGCACGGATTCACCGGGCGCGAGGATCCAGGCAATCGTCTGCCCGACCGCGATGACGTCGCCTTCCGTGGCCCGAACGCCTGCGAGGATTCCATCGGCGGCGGCTTCGACCTCGACGACCGCCTTGTCGGTTTCGACGTCCATGAGCAGCTCGCCTTTGGACACGGCCTCGCCTTCGCGCTTGCGCCAGGCCACCAGCTTGCCCGTCTCCTGGGCCATCTCCAGGGCGGGCATGACCACGCTCGTCGCCAATTCGCCTCCTCAGACCTCGATGCGCTCGCTCGCGGCACCGGCTTGGATGAGCTTTGTGACGCTTTCGCTCGGCGGGACCTCGAGTTCGCGCGTGGTGGGCAGCGGACCATCGACGGTGACGTAGTGGGCGCCCGCGACGAGCAGCTTCTCGGCGGGGAAGCGCGTGATCACCTCGTGGCCGGTTTGGGTGACGACCACTTCCTCTTCGATCCGTGCGGCGCTCCAGCCATCGCTGGAGGGCCAGAACGTCTCGAGCGCGAAGACCATGCCCGGCTTGAGTTCGTAGGGATGGTCGAGCGAGACGAGCCGGCTGATGACCGGCTTCTCCCAGATCGCCAGACCCACGCCGTGGCCGTACTGCAGCGCGAAGCAGGCTTCCTCGTTCGGGAATCCGAATTCCTGGGCGCGTGGCCACACCGCGGCGATCTCGCCCGTTGTCCGCCCCGGTCGCACCAGCTCGATCGCCGCGTCGAGATAGTCCCGACAGCGCTTGTAGGCATCGACCATGGCGTGGGATCCGAAGCCGATGGAGAAGCAGCGGTAGTAACAGGTCCGGTACCCCATGTACGAGTGCAGAATGTCGTAGTACACCGGGTCACCGGGACGCAGCACGCGGTCCGAGAACACGTGCGGGTGGGGGTTGCACCGCTCACCCGAGATCGCGTTGACGGCCTCGACGTACTCCGAACCGAGGTCGTACAGCACTTTGGACACGAGTCCGACCGCTTCGTTCTCGCGCAGGCCCGGCTTCATCGTGCGGTACAGCTCGTCGTACGCCGCATCGACCATCATGGCCGCCGTATTGAGCAGGGAGATCTCGTCCTCGGTCTTGATGACCCGTGCGTCGGACATCACCTGCTGGCCGTCGACCACCGTCAAGCCTTCCTTCTGCAGCGCGAACAGCACCGGCGGCTCGATGATGTCGATACC
>Ga0326597_10002225_pt1 | contig 29258 bp, 19 predicted proteins | sample RVTome_12_FD_203789 | JGI IMG/M metagenome (GOLD analysis project Ga0326597, IMG submission 203789) | Soil microbial communities from uranium-contaminated site in the Upper Colorado River Basin, Wyoming, United States - RVT100D185 | ecosystem: Environmental > Terrestrial > Soil > Contaminated >... | reverse complement strand
GTACGTCTCGACGAGCGGATCCGACGCCAACTCGGGCCGCAGTGAGGGTGCGCCGCTGCGCACGCTCAAGCGTGCCGCCGAGATCGTCGTTCCGGGGGACGTGGTGTACGTGCGCGGCGGCGTGTACCCGATCCAAGTGGCCTTCCGCACGTCCGGTACCTCGGACAGTCCGATCGTGTGGGCGTCGTATCCGGGTGAGTGGGCGGTGCTTGATGGTTCGGATCAGACACCGGTCGAGAGTGCTGATCGCATGTGGGTGGATGGTGTCTCTTGGAATCATTTCGTGAACTTCGAGGTGCGGAACGGGCCCCGGCAGGGGATCTACGTGCGCAACTCCAGCGACAACCTCTTTCACGGGCTCGTCACCCACGGCAATCATGGCAGCGGCGTGCAGAACGTCGACAGCAGCCGGAATCGCTACGAGTACCTCACCACCTTCGACAACTTCGACGAGTTCAACCCGAGCGGCCAGAGCGGCCAGGATGCCGACGGAATCGGCATGTCGTCCGGCGACGGGAACGTCATCTACCGCGTGGTGTCGTACGACAACTCCGACGATGGGATCGACGCCTGGTTGTCGACGAATACCCGGATCGACGGTTCGATCTCGTTCCGCAACGGCCGCGGTACTCACGGCAACGGCAACGGTTTCAAGGCGGGTGGGGGAGGACAGACCAACCGCACGCTGGTGCAGAACTCGATCGCTTTCGATAATCGAGCGAGCGGTTTCACGCAGAATAGCGGTCTCTACATTCAGTTCCTGAACAACACCGCCTACGGTAACGGCGCGTACAATTTCGATGCCTACGACACCTCGACACTACGAAACAACCTCTCGGCGTCGGGTCGCGTGAGCATGGGCAGCGGTGCGGATCAGGCGTACAACAGTTGGAACCTCGGTATCGACGCTCCGGGCTTCGTCAGCACCGATGCGACCGACGCCGGGTTCCTCGCGCTCGACAGCGGCAGCCCCGCGATCGATGCGGGCACCGACGTCGGTCTTGCCTACGACGGCTCCGCGCCGGACCTGGGTGCGCTTGCGTACATGACGGTGATCGTCGACCTGTTCGACCCGGCCTGGGTCGACATCGCTTCCATCGCCGGCGAAAGCTACGCTGGGCTGTTCGCTGCGCCCTCGGCGGTGTAGCGGGTCCCAGCCCAGCTGAGGGTCGCAACCGGTACGCGCGGGTCGGCTCGGAGCCTACGGGTTTCGAGCCGACCCTGTGCTTGGCGCGGCATGGGAGCGGCGTCGCGAGCGGTTGGCCGCGTATCGTGGTGGGGATGCCTGCGCCGCCCGCCTCGCGTCTTCATGGCACGCCATGTTGACGCGCCAGAAGACCTTCGCCCTACCGCCCGGCCTGTGGATCGTGGGCGCGGTGCTTGGCCTCGCGGCCGGCGCGGCGGTGGTCGTCCCGACCGGGTACCTGATCGCCGGGGTCGCGACCGTCGCGACCGCCGCGGCGTTCTTCAGGGCGACGGTCCGCTCGGAGTTGATCGTGGCCGCGTACTGGATCGCTCTGTGCGTCTTCTCGACCATGCTCACCGGCGCGGTGATCGGGGGGATGTTCTATCCGTTCTACGTGGCGTTGATTCTCGGAGTAGTGCTCGGCCTGCTCAGCGGCGGGTTGCAGGTCCACCCGTTCGTAGGGTGGACGTACGTTGCATTCCTAGTGGTGCTGGTGCTGTCGCTGGTCGGGTATCAGGAGTCCCTCGGGAGCGCCACGCTCGAGCGGTTGATCGTCTATCCGTTCGGAGCGTTGGTGTTGCTGCAGTTCCGGTCCGTTCGGGGCGTGCGGACGGTGGCGCTCGCCGCGGTCGCTGCGGCCCTGGCGGTCAGCGCCTGGGTCATCGTGAGCGCCGTCCAGGGCGGCTTCGCGTATCGCGGCAGTATCGAAGTCAACGAGAACGTCGTGTCGTTCTACGTGGCGTTGGGCCTGGTCGTGGCGCTCGCCGAGAGGCTGCACCTGAGCGACGACCGGCGACTTATCGGTTCGACGTTGCTGACGATCCTGGCCATGGGCACGATGACGTACGCTCTGGTGCTGCTGGCCTCACGAGGCATGATCATCGGCCTGGCCCTGGCCGTCGTCGCGCTGGGGGTGCGCGTCGCGATCGTGGACCGGCGCAGGCTCGGCTTTCTCGCGCTGGTACTAGTCGTCGCCTCAACCGGACTGCTGCTGCCCGGAGGGCAGGGGATCCTAGAGCGGTTCGAGAATCCCAGCACCGCCACCGGCGGTGGCCGCATCCAGATCTGGGGCACCATCGGCCGCGGCCTCGCCACCGGTAGCGCTGGCGAGATGCTGCTCGGTCACGGGTTCGAGGCGAGTCGTGACCTCGTCTCACGCACCTTTTCGTCGCTCGACTCGACCCACAACGCCTACCTCCAGATCGTTTACGACTTAGGGAGTCTGGGACTGGTCCTGTTTATCGCGTTGCACGGCTTCGTGTTCGCCCGCTCCTGGCGCACCCCGGGCCGCGACGGTGCAGCGATGCTCGGGCTGGTGACGTTCCTGCTGGGCAGCAGCCTGTTCATGAGCACGCCCGACAACTTCCTCTACTGGACTGCCTTGGGACTGGCGCTGGCCCTGGCGACCTGGTCGGTGCCGCACGACTCGGGCGTGCGGGCGGCGTCGTGACTTCGGTCGCGCCTGTATATGCCGCCCGGTCGGGACGCTCACCGCACGTCGCGTTCGTTCTCGGCGGCCTGACCATGGGAGGCGCCGAGTCTCAGCTCACCTCGCTACTGGAGGCCGGCGGTTCGTCCTGGTCGGGATGGCGGGTCACCGTGTTGACGCTTAGCGCCTTGCACGATGCCTCGCTGGTAGGCAGGCTCGAAGCGTCCTCCGTCCGGTTGGCCACCGTCGACCGCGCTGCCTCCGGCTTCGTCGGCTTCTTCGCGGGGCTCGCCTGGTGGTTCCGGCGCGAGCGCCCAGACGTGGTGCACACCATGCTCGGTGGTTCCGCCGGTACCTGGGGTCGGCTGGCGGCTCGCGTGGCAGGCGTACCTCGCATCGTCCATTCGGACCGGTCGTTGGCGCCGCGGCGTACCGGCTGGCAGCGCCGGCTCGAGCCTCTCGCGAACCGCGTGACCGACCTCTTCGTCACCAACGCTACCGCGATCGCGGAGCGTCTCCGGACCGAAGGTGTCGACGGCGCCAAGATTCGGGTGGTTCGGAACGGGGTCGACCTAGCGCGCTTCGGAGACGCGGCCGGGACGGAACTCCGCGAAGCGTGGGGGGTGCCGGGCACGGCGCTGGTGGCCGGCTACCTGGGCATGCTCAGACCGGAGAAGCGTCCCGGTTTGTTGCTGGACGCTGCCGAGGCGCTGCCGCAGGCGGACCGGCCCGACCGGATCGTGTTCGCCGGCGACGGTGTCCTCATGGACGAGCTGCGCGCGCGGGTCGAGCGCACGCCGTGGCTGCGTGAGCACGTGCGACTGCTCGGCCTGGTCGCCGACACGCCGGCATTCCTGGCCGCGATAGACGTACTGGTGCTCACTTCGGACACCGAGGGTCTGCCCAACGCCGTGATCGAGGCGATGGCGGCCGGCGTGCCGTGCATCGCGACGCGCGTCTCCGACGTTCCGCACCTGGTCACTGACAACGGCTTCATCGTGGAGCCCGGTGACGCTCGAGCAGTGGCGGAAGCGCTGAGGAGCGTCGTACGCATGTCTTCAGGGGAGCGGCGCCGGCTGGGGAGGAACGGCCGGATCCGCGCCGAGGCGACGTTCGAGCTGGGGCTTGCGGCCGAGCGCTTCCAGGCGGTCCACGAAGAGCTGCTCGCACGCGTTCCTGCGCGGAGGGGACGGTGAGCGCACGGCGGCCAGACCTCGCTTTGTTCCTGCCTTCGCTGCGAGGTGGCGGTGCCGAGCGCGTGCTGATGGATCTTGCACGCGCTGCCGCCGACAAGGGTCGCGCGGTCGACGTGGTGGTCGTGAACCGCCAGGGTGCGGTCAGCGACGATCTCGGTCCCGGCGTGCGTATCGTCGACCTGGATCGGGGCCGTGCCGCGACCTCCCTGCCGGCGTTGCTGCGCTACCTGTGGCGGGCCAGGCCGCCCGCTTTATTGAGCACACTGGAGCACACCAACGTCCTTGCGGTCATAGCGACCCGGTTCGTGCGCGGTACGCGCGTCGTGCTGCGCGAGGCGAACACGCTGGCGCAGGATCTCTCGTCCGAGGGTGTGAAAGGGCGATCCCTCGTTCAGGCGATGCGTTGGGCGTACCCGGCAGCGGACGCGGTGGTGGCAGTCTCCCAGGGGGTCGCAGACGGCCTCGTGGACGTCCTCGGGCTGGCGCGCGAGCAGGTGCACGTGATCTTCAACCCAGTGATCACGCCCCGCGTCCTCGAGGGGACGCGCGCGCTTCCGGATCACCGCTGGTTCGCGCCGGACGAGCCGCCGGTGGTACTGGCGGTTGGACGCCTCGTCGAACAGAAGGGGTTCGACGTGCTGCTTCGCGCCTTCGCGGTGGCGCGAGCGCGCTCCGATTGCCGCCTGGTGATCCTCGGAGAGGGGCCTGAGCGCGACGATTTGCTCGCCAGCGCCGAGACTCTCGGCGTCGCCGCGTCGGTCGATCTTCCGGGCTTCGTGTCGAACCCGTTCGGTTACATGGCCCACAGCGGCGTGTTCGTCCTATCGTCGCGCTGGGAAGGGTTGCCGAACGTCCTGGTCCAAGCGCTCGCGGTTGGAGCGAAGGTCGTGGCCACCGACTGTCCGAGCGGTCCGCGCGAGGTGCTCGATGGCGGCCGCTGGGGCGCCCTGGTGCCGGTCGACGATGTTCAGGCGATGGCCGATGCGATCGTTGCGGGCCTGGCAGCGGCACAGCCGCGACTGCCCGAGTCCTGGTACGCTCGCTACCGCCTCGAGGAAGTCGTCGACGCCTACCTCGCCATCCTCGAGGCCGTCGGCGGCCGATCGCGCCGGGGGAAGGAACGATGACTCGACCGCCGATGCGTATCCTGCTCCTGACCACTTCGCTACTTCGCGGTGGCGCCGAAACGCAGGTGTTCCTGCTGGCCCGCGCATTCAGGGCGCGCGGGCACCAGGTTCGCGTTGTTTCGATGCTAGAGCCGGGTGGCTATATGGACGACCTCGCGGAAGCGGACGTCGAGGTGAGCTCGCTCCAGTTGCGGCGCGGCGTGGGCGATCCGCGTGGGATCACCCGCTTCGCTCGCGTGGTGCGGCGCTGGCGCCCGGATGTGGTGCACAGTCACATGGTGCACGCCAACCTGTTGGCTCGCGTAGCAAGACCGCTTGCTTGGGCTCCCGTTCAGGTGTCGACGGCTCACAACATCACCGAGGGAGCGCGCTGGCGCGAGCTTGCCTACCGCCTGACCGACGCGTTCGCTACGATCACCACCAACGTGTGCGTGGTCGGCGCGGAGCGCTACGTGAAGATCGGTGCGGCGCCCGCCGCCAAGATGCGGACGATGCCGAACGGGATCGTGATCGAGGCGTTCAACCGTCCGGCGGAGGTTCGTGGGCGGGTCCGCGACAGCCTCGAGCTCGGAGATCGCTTCGCATGGCTGGCGGTCGGCCGCGTCGAGCCTCAGAAGGACTACCCGAATATGTTTCGAGCCGTCGCGCGGGGGCGATCCCACGGTTCGCGCGCCGTGGTGCTGGTCGTCGGGGAGGGCAGCCTGTTCGACGATATGGTGGCGGCGCGCGACGAGATGGGGCTCGACGACGAGGCGGTGCGCTTCCTCGGGCCGCGCAGCGACGTGCCCGAGCTGATGGCCGCGGCCGACGGCTACCTGATGTCGTCGGCGTGGGAGGGCCTACCCCTGGTTCTAATAGAGGCCTCCGCAGCGCGCCTGCCGATCGTCGCGACGGACGTCGGTGGGAACGACGAGATCGTCGCGGACGGTGCGAGCGGCTACCTGGTGCCACCTCACGACCCTGAAGCGCTCGCCGCTGCGATGAGCCGGCTTGAGGGCCTGACGCCGGGCGAGCTTCGCGCGATGGGCGAAGAGGGTTTAAGTCGCGTCAGGTCGCACTACGAGATCGAACGGGTCGTGGACGGTTGGCTAAGGCTGTACCAGGAGCTGCTAGGCGATGGTCGACGACGCTGACGGCGGGGAACCCCAACGTGGCGCAGCTCCGACGGGCCCGACCCAGGCGGGGCTGCGCCGCTCGCTGATCTACTTCTCGACCGTCGCAGGCGGTCAGGCGCTGTCGTTCTTGCTGCTTCCGTTCGTAACGCGGGCGTTGGAGCCGGAGGCGTACGGGGCGTACGCGCTGGCGTTGGCGGTGTCGACGTTGGTGGGGATGCTGGCGTCGTCGTGGGTTCGCAACGTTGGCCTGCGGCTGTACTTCGACGCTGCGACCAGGGGGACGACGCGCGGGTTCTTCTTGGGAACGGCGCTGGTTCAGACGGCCGGGTTCGTAGTCCTTTACGGTGGAACGCTCGCAGGTTTCGCTCTGTTCGGCGTCGAGCTGGCGTCGTGGCGCGTGCTGATCAGCGCCGGTTTCGCGATGCTGTTCGGCGACCTGGCCGTGCACGCCACCACGCTGCTGCGGGCGGAGCAGCGTACCGCCGCATTCGCCGTGTCGGAGATCGGTGCGGGCGCGCTGCGGTTCGTGCTGACGTTGGCGGGTCTGGCGGCGGGGATCCGATCGGCCGAGCTGCTTTTCGACGCGCAGTCCGCGGGGTACCTAATCGCGGCCGCCTTCGCGGTGCCGGTGCTGTGGCGGCGCATGGAGGGTCCTTTCCGAGTCGACTGGCGCGGCACGCTCGAGGTGGTGCGGCACGGTCCGGCCTCGCTGCCGTTTTCGGTCGCCGACTGGATCGAGCGTCTAGCCGACCGACTGGTGATCGAGTATTTCCTCGGTACGGCCGTCGTGGGCGTTTACAGCGTTGGGTATAGCATCGGCGAACGCACGATCGGCGCCCTGGTGAAGGCGGTGTTCATGATGGCGTGGCCGAGCATCTTGAGCGCCTGGAAGGAAGGCGGTACGGCTTCGGCTCGCGCCGCGATCCGCGAAGCGCAGGGGTTGTATCTCTGGTTCGCGACCGGGCCGGTGGTGTTCATGATCGTGTACGGGGCCGAATTCATGCGCTGGATCACGGGGTCCGCGTATCACGAGGCGGCGCCGTTGGTGGGCATCGTGTCGGCCTCGATGTGGCTGGGCGGCTTCGCGACGTACCTGAACCGCCACCTCGAGCTCGCCAAGCGTTTCGGCCCGCTGTCCGCGATCCGGATGGCGGGCGCGCTGGTGAACCTCGGCCTCAACCTGGTGCTGGTGCCGCGTTTCGGAATGATTGGCGCAGCTTGGGCCACGTTGGCGAACCGGCTTCTCAATGCGCTGGTGTTCTGGGCGATTCGCGATCGGGAGCTGGTGGAGATCCCGTTCGGCGCCCTCGCGGCGGCAGCAGCGACGTCGGTCGCTGCGTGGGGGGCGACCGCCTGGCTGCCGGTGCCGGCGCTGGCGAAGATGGGCGTGTTCATTGCTTTGTACACGCCGACCGCGCTGTTCGCGATGCGTCGCGGTAGGACCTGAGTCCGGTTCGCGCGATCGAGGAGTCGACGAGCTATGCGCGTCGACTCCAAGAGATCGCGTTGCTTCCGCTGCGGGCGCAAGCGGGCTGGTGGCCGGTCAGTCGATCAGTACCCACAGGGGAACGCCGAGGAACGATTCGATCGTCTCCCCGACCGGAACGGCTCCGAGGTCGGGTGCGTCACCGCTGAACGGTAGTCCCAGCGGCGTTCCCGCGTCCACCGCGGGGCTGTCCGGTGCTAGCGCCATGAAGTCGGGCGAGTAAGGGTCGGTGCTGACGAAGCGGGGGGCGCCAAGCCCCATGTTCCACGAATTGCTGGCTTGCGAGTTCCCCCCGTCGTCGTGCCATTCGCTTTGTGCGTTGGAGTACGAGAGGTTGTTGCGAAGTCGGGCGTCCGCGGCGATGAAGCCGTAGTAGCCGTTGTCGAACGCCGTGTTGTGCTCGAACGTCTCGTTGCGACCCGAGTTGTAGGTGAAGCCCTGCATCCTGTTGCCGAACGAAATGCTGAAGCGGATCACGGTGTTCACGGTGTCGCCGTCACCGCCCGCCTTGAAGCCGTTGCCGTCGCCTCCCTGGAAGCCGTTCTCGAAGCTGATGCACCGTTCGATGACGGTGTTCACCGACTTCCACGCGTCCACGCCGTCGTCGGAGTTGCGGTACGAAACGCAGTGGTCTATGCGGTTGTCGCTTCCGGACGACATGCCGATCCCGTCGGCGTTGCCGCCGCCGCTCTGGGGGTCGTAGTTGTCGTGCACGAGGAAGTGGGAGAAACGGTTGCGGCTGCCGCGTACGTTCTGGATTCCGCTCAGGCCGCTGTCGTGGACGCGGACGTTGCTCACGAGGTTGTCGCTGGCGTTGATTAGGTGGATCCCCTGCGCCGGCGAGTTGCGCACGATGAAGTTCCGAAAGACGTTGAAGCGAACGTTGTCGAGCCTGACGTGCTCGCCCTTGTCGTGCCCGGACCCGTCGAGGATGGCGCACTCGCCTGGGTACGACTCGAACACGATCGGAGCGTCCGACGTGCCGGAACGCTGGAACGCTACGTTCGTGGAGTACACCCCCTCGCGTACCCAGACGACGTCTCCGGGCGACACGGCCGTCGCGGCTCGTTGGAGGGTACGAAACGGGCGGGAGGGATCGCGGCCGTCGTTGTCGTCGTCACCGTCGCTGGCGACGTAGAGCGTGGGATCGTAGGCAGGTGAGAGCGCTTGGTCCTCGCACACCCAACCGTTGGGCGGACCATCGTCGCTCGGCGGCGTCGCGTCCGGCTCCGGCTCCGGCTCAGGTTCCGGCTCGGGTTCTGGCTCGGGTTCTGGCTCCGGTTCTTCTTCTGGCTCGGGTTCTGGCTCCGGCGCACGCGCTTCGAAAGCTACGTCGACGTCGCTGAAGCGCGCATGCGCGTACTCCCCATCGAGGTGCGACGTGACCGCCAGCCCGATCAGGACATCCTGGCCGAGATCGAGGGTGTACGAACCGACGGTCCTCCAGGTGTCGCCGTCCCCGGAGAGTTCGCCGGTAAGGGTGTCGCCGCTGCGGGTGAGGCGCATCCAGCCGCCAGCTTCGACGGTCGCGTCGTGCCCTCCGTCGCTGCTGGTCATTCCGCCCGCCGTCTCGCGTGCTTGCAGCGTCGAGCCGTTCTGCGCGCTGGTGTGCAGCAGCACATTGCGGGCGCCCGGATCGAGAGTTTCGCGGATCATCACGCCCGCCTGACTCGACTCTGTTGGAGCGTCGAGTGCATCGAGGCGCGTTTGGATCGAGCCGTCGCCCGAAAGCTCGGTGAAGACATAGAAGAACGCGTCGCGGTCGGACTCGATGCCCGCCCCGGCTCCGCGCACGTCGAAGAGGTCGCCGCTCTCTGCTGATCCGAGGTCGCTACCGCTGTCGAGGTAGCCGATCGCGATGGCCGACCAGTCGAGGGAGGGTGCGAGATCGATGCCGGATTGTTCGAGCGACTGGCCGCACGCTGCTAGCAGTGCGACGAGCAGCAACGTGGAAAGCATGTGCGCCGAGTTTCGCACGATAGTCATGCCGCCGCACCGGGCGTGCGTTGGCAAGCCGTTCCGGCCTGCTTTGGATCTTCGAATCCATGAGCATCCATAGAACCTCCTCCTGCCGTGGCCGCCCTGTTGGCAGTACGACCGCGGAGAAGGTATCCATGGACTCTGTGAGGTTTGTTAGGCCGCCCTCATGTTCGGGGCGGCAATCGCTTAGCTATGCCGCGCAGGTGTCGCTAACCGGGGCTCAAGTCAGCGGTTGCGGTCGTCGGGGTCGTCGCCGCTCGGCATGGTGCTTTGCAGCGAGCTTGGCGCGGTTCTAAGCGTCGCGGGGCGTGTCCCGCTGTCAACCGCGAGGTAGTTCCCCGGCTCGTTTCCGGTCCCGTACGGCGCCGTCGGGAGCGACAGATTCGCCTGCTCGCCGCTGTAGTGGCGCTGCAACACCCCTCCGCCGTAGCCGGTTTCGCCTGCAGCGGTGCCGGCCACGTTGCCCTGGATCAGTGCGTTCGCCACGCTAGAGACGCCGTCGAGGCCGTGGTACAACCCGCCGCCCTGGCTTGCGGCGACGTTGCCGAGGATGTCGGCGCTGCCTAAGGCGAGGTCGCCATCGTTGTAGATGCCGCCGCCGTAGCTGAAGTACGTCGAGGTGACCGCGTCGTACGCGTCGTGGTCGGCGACGTTGTCGGCAACGTTCGTAAGGTCGGCGGTGATGTCGCCGAGGTTGTAGATCCCACCGCCCGAGACTCGCGCTTCGTTCCTTTCGACGACGCTGTTCTGGATCGTTACGACGCCGCCAAGGTCGTTGAAAATCCCGCCGCCGGAACCGTTGGCGCCGGGAAAGTCGACCTCGCCGCCAGGATTCACGTTGCGGATGTAGAACGTCGCGTCGAGCTCGCTCTCGAGCGTTACCGAGCGGTTGTTCACGATCGCACTGTCGACGATCGTCAGCACGCCGCTCGACTTGTTGTGGATCCCGCCGCCGCGTCCAAGTGAGCGGTTGCCGGAGACCTCGACGGTGTCAAGCGTGAGCGTGCCATAGTTCGATATCCCGGCGCCCGCGTAGATGAAGGTGCCGCCCGTCAGAGTCAGGTTTTCCAGCGTGACCGAGGCATCGGGATGCACGAGGATGAGGCGTGAGCGCCACACGAAGTGCTCGGCTTCGCTGACGCAGTCTGGACAGTTAGATGCGCCCTCGATCGTCACCCCGGAACTCGGGCCGCTGACGGTCACGTCGTCACGGAAGATCAGGTGCGCGTCGGCCGCGGTCAGGTCGGGAACCTCTTCGATGTCGACGCCGTCGACGATGAGGGTGTCGATGTCGGACGCGAAGCCGACGACGCTGCCGCTAATCGCGTTGGCGATGACGGCGCGGAGCGTGCCGGGGATCTGCGTCTCGGCGCTATAGCCACGCAGTCGGTACGGATCGTAGTCGGCGCTCGACGTCACCACGTTCGACAGCGTCAGGTCTTCGCTGGCTTCGCCCGCCGCGTTCGTGGCGACCAGGCGCAGGGTCTGTCTGTCGCTGGCGGGAATAGCCAGTGTGATCGTAGATCCGGTCAGGCCGCTTTCGACGGTCTCGGTGCCGCCACCCTCGAGGAGGGCGAGAACGTCGAAACTGTCGCCACGGTCGGCGCTCCAGCTCAGCTCGACCTGGCTGCCCCGCACGATCGCGCTCGAGAAGGCGGTTATCTCGGGAGCCAAGGTCGGGTCGGTGGTCGCGGCGACGGTCACGGTGACGGTGACGGTGTCGGAGATGCTGGCGTCGGCGCTGCTGGTCGCGGTGACCTGCGCGGTGTCGCCGGCGCTGCCGGAGGCGGTCACGGCGCCGCTGGCAGAGTCGATGGCGACCACGCCGGGCGTGTCCGAGGTCCACGTCACTACGGTCGAAGCGCCGTCGCCCGCTTCGACGGTGGCGGTTAGTCGAGTGGTGTCGCCCTGCAGCAGGTCGAGGTCGCCCTGGTCGATCGTAACGCCGGTCACGGTCGGCGTGGTAGGGGAGGGCGGAGTGGGAGTGTTGGCCGGCGTGGGCGTGGTGCCGCATCCCGCCAGCAATGCGCCGAAGAGTAGGAGTGGCAGCCATGTGCGCCGCAGCGTGTGGTTAACGGCCTTCGTCATATGCGCATCCGTTCCTGGTGGGAGTTTCGAGCGTTGCTCGCGGCGGGTGCCGCTGATGAGCGGGCACGACCCGCTTCTGATAGCGTTGGGTCGTGCCTGACGACGCCATGGCAGAGGCCACCGACCGCTCGCGTACGGTCTCGACCCACGGTCCGGGCGTCGCCACGGTGCGTGTTCAAGACCTGGTGCTGGTCCTGGTTCGTGGCGCACCGTTCGCGCTGCTGGTGACGGTCATGGCGGTTATCGCTGCGGTGCTGATTACGCGTGCTCAGGATCCCACCTACCGGGCGTCGGTCGCGATGGTCGTGGCCGCCAACGCTTCGGCGTTCGGGGACTTCGACGTCATCGTTCCCGCTTCCGTGGATGCCGGCGTGTACCGCACGGCCATCTACGACGGCGGCGTGTTGCGAACCGCGCTCGAGCGGATAGAGGGTGGTGAACTGGGAGAGCGCGACTTCCTGAGGCTCTCGGAGGCGGTCCGCGTCCGTGTCGAGACGCAGCTGATGTCGAGCGTGGTGCGTATCGAAGCGACCGACACCTCGTCGGAGCGGGCGGCGCGCCTCGTCAACACGGTCGCAGAGGAGCTCGTCGCGTGGGACCGGGAGCGGGCCCGTCAGGGCGTCAGCCAGGGCGTGGCCGCGCTCGAGCGGTCGATCGTCGCGATCGAGCAGGACCTCGCCAGCGACGGTTCTCTCAGCGCGGAACGCAGGGTTGCGCTGAACGGACTGCTCGCCCAGCGTGCCGCCGAGCTCGCCCAGGCTCGTGACGCGGCTGCGGGCACCGTGGCAGTGGCCCGCATCGAACTTCTTGCGCCCGCCACCCCTCCCGAAGAGGCGGTGGGTCCGCGGCTCGTGCTCAACGTCGCAGTCGCCCTGCTGTTGGGCCTGGTGACGGGGTATGGCCTGCTGCTGGTGTCGTGGAGCACTAATCCGCGCGTCGGGAATCGCGACGACCTGGCACTGTTCAGCGGGTTGCCGGTCCTGGCCGAGTTCACGCACCGCGGTGCGGACGCTAGCCGCCTCTCGGACGAGGGTACGAGCTGGCTGAGGACACGCCTGGCGGCCCGGTGGGAGGCCGGCCGCACGCAGGTTCTGGTGGTGGCTGGCCTCCGGTCGGCCGACGATAAGGACGGAATCGCCGTGGGTCTGGCCGAGAGCTTCGCGCGTAGCGGGGACTCTACGCTCCTCGTCGACGCCGACCTGCGTTCCAGAACCGCCAGCGCCCGGCTGGGCGTGGCCGACACGCGCGCGACCCCGTACGACGATGTCTTCGTCGACGATCCCACCCGGGCGTACCTGCCCGTGTCGATCGTAGTCGGTCGTGATCTGGCGTTCGACCTGCTGCCGGCACCTAGCGGCGTTCCGCACCCCGTCGATCGTCTGGTTCGGCTGTTCGGCGAGCGTCGCGAGGTGTGGCTGCGCGACTACGACGTGGTGATCGTGGATGCGGCACCCATTCTCGGCCATGCCGACGCACTGGCGGTCGCCGCGCATGCGGATGGCGTGGTGCTGTGCGCGCGGCGTGGCAGAGCGTCTCGTTCCGAGCTGGCGCAGGCTCTCTCCCTCTTGAACGAAGGTCGCACGTCGGTGGTGGGCACGGTCCTGACCTACGCTGCGACAGCGGTCGGTAAGGACGGCGGGCGTCGCGGCTGAGCAACGGTGAAGCGCCGAAACTTCCTTAGCGCGGCGTTCGCCGCCTCGCATTTGCTGTGGCACAATCCCGACCTCCTCCCGCGCGTACCGCCCGACGTTGGACTGACGCTGGCGGGGCATACGCACGGCGGTCAGTTGTGCCTGCCGGGCGGGTACCCGCTCTTCACCTCGTCGCGTTACGGGCCGCGCTTCGCGAAGGGGTGGGTCGAGGGGACCGCCCGCGGCGACGTGTCACGAGGCTTGGGTGTGAGTTTGCTGCCGATCCGCTTCGCCTGCCCGGCCGAACTCACCTTGCTAGAAGGGTCTCCGTGATGCGTTCGGCGCTGACGACGCTGAGGGTCGTGCTCTCTTGGAGAACGGCGTCCTGAACGGGCATTCGAAGCATTGCACCGTCGATGCGTTCGGCCAACAGTTGGCGGATCGCCTCCCCGTCGGAGCGGAGGGCGGCGGCGAAAAGCTCGCCGATGGTGCGGTCTAGCAGGACTTCGTCCATCGGTTGGGTCCGGGCGACGAAGATCTTGTCGTTCTCGGTGCGGGCGGCCTCCTCGCGCTCGGTCATCAACTCCTCGTACAGCTTTTCTCCTGGTCGCATGCCGGTGAATACGACTTTGATGTCGACGTCCGGCACGAGTCCGGCGAGGCGGATCAGGTCGAGGACCAGGTCGAGGATCTTGACCGGCTCGCCCATATCGAGAATGTAGATCTCGCCGTTCTTGCCCTGCCCCGACGCTTGCAGCACCAGCCTCGCCGCCTCGGGGATCGTCATGAAGTAGCGCGTCATGTCGGGGTGGGTGACGGTGACCGGGCCGCCAGCAGCGATCTGCTCCTTGAACATCGGGACGACGCTGCCACGGCTACCGAGCACGTTGCCGAAGCGGACCGAGACGAACGACTGCTCGGGTCCCGCGCGGCGGGAGGATGCCTCGACGAGCATTTCGACGATCCGCTTGGTAGCGCCCATCACCGAGGTGGGGTTGACTGCCTTGTCGGTCGACACGTTCACGAAGTGCGTGACGCCATGCTTGACGGCGAGCTGAACGAGGTTGCGGCTGCCGATGATGTTGTTGAATACCGCTTCCTCGGAGTTGAGCTCCATCAGCGGCACGTGCTTGTGTGCCGCGGTGTGGAAGATCACGTCCGGTCGGTAGCGCTGGAACACGCTCTCGAGCCGAACCAGGTTCTGCACCTGGCCGATCACGCTGATGTATTCGATCAGCGGCCACTCCACGTCGAGCTCACGCTCGAGCTGGTAGATGCTGTTCTCGCCGTGGCCGAACAGGATCACCGTGGCTGGGCCGCAGGCGCATATCTGCCGGACCAGCTCGGAACCGATCGAGCCTCCCGCGCCGGTGACCATCACGCGCTTGCCGCGCAGGTAGCCGAGCACGCCGGCCGGGTCGAGGTCGACCGTCGGTCTGCGCAGCAGGTCGTCGATGGCGACGGTGCGGATGCGGTTGATCAGTACCTGCCCGCTCAGGATCTCGTGAAGGGCGGGCATGGTGCGGCAAGCGACATCGGGTGCGACGTCGCGAACCAACTCCACGATTCGCCGAATGGTGTGTCCGTCGGCCGACGGCATGCAGATCAGTACCTCGTCGATGCCTTTGTGAGCGATCACCTTGGCGAGGTCGGCGAGTTCTCCCAGCACCGGTACCGAGGCGATGGTCTGTCCGGTCTTGGTGGGGTCGTCGTCGAGGAAGGCGACCGGGGCCATGCCGGTCTCAGGGTGCCGCAGCATTTCGCGCACCAGCATCGTGCCGGCCTCGCCCGCGCCGATCATCAGCACGTGGCGGGTCCGCCTACCGCTCTTGGGGTTGAGCAAGCGGCTCTCGTCCAGGTAGCGCACGCCGCCGCGGGCAGCCAACATGAATACCAGCGAGAGCAGCCCGTCGATGATGGGAAGGGCCCGCGGGACGGTGCCGACGGGGAGCAGGAAGGCGACTAGTGTCGCCACCAGCGCGACGATGACGATCACCGTCGCCAGGCTGCGTGCGTCGTGGAATCCGAACTTGCGCCAGCTTTGGCGGTGAAGGTCGAAGAGGGTGGATCCGACGTGCTTGAGGATACTCAGCGCCAGCAGCGTGACCACGACAAGGGACCACGATGGGATCGCGGTGTCGAAAGTCAGTACGAACGCGCCGATGGTGGCGAGCGTCCACAGGCCGATGTCGACTACACCTGTCTGTAGCAGGTTCCTCAACAGATCGGCCCTCGTGGTCTTGACGTCGTCGCTATTCGTCACAACGTTCAATTTACGAGCTTGGCACGGTCTTTGCGGTTTGTGATTGGTGAAGCGGGCTTAATAGTAGTCAGGCTTCGCTCACACCGTCAGGCGTCCCCGTGCGATCTGCCGCGACCGCGCGTCAGTGTGCGACGATGCCCCACCAGAACCAGTTTTCGCCCTCGAGGCGGCTGAACGCCAGCCGGCCCAGCAGAGCATCGTTCAACAGGCTCGGATCGGACGAGTGGATCATCTGCAGCGAGCCGCCGTTGTGCGTGAACGTTCCGTGTGTCGCCAGCGGCCTGCGCAGGCGCGGCTCTAGCCGGCCTATCAACGCCGCCACGCCAGCCGCGTCCGCCCGTGCGAACAGGTGATCGGTGACGGTGCCGAGGTCGTCGTCCGTACCGTCAAGCGCGAAGACACGCGAGGTCCTGCCGGGCGCGAGGTAGGCCACCCACCAACCTAGCGGCGCACCCGTAGGCGATAGCACCCGCCACGCCTCGAGGTCGCCCTGACCCTGAATGGCGGTCATACTCTTCAGCAGCCAGGCGAGGTAGGTCTCGTCGTAGTCGGGGCGTAGGCGCGTTTTTGCGTGGACGCGCTTGACGGCGTCGATCAGGCCTGCGGGCGTGAGCGGTTCGGCCTGGACGGCCGACTCGTTGGCACCAAACCAGTCCTGTCCGGCGCGCCGCGCAAGCCAGTCGGCCCCGCCAGCCACGGGCCGCCACACAGCGCCGAGCGACCGCCCCCAGCTGCGGGCGCCCAAGACGGTCTCTGCGCCCAGGCGTACGGGCCGCAGCACCTTGATCCAGCGCAGCGACGCGGTCGGCGCGATACGGCCGCCCAGCCGCTCCCAGATGCGTTCGAACTTGACGTGCCCGCCGTCACTGAGGGTGAGCACCTGCGGCCCGGCCAATGCTTTTCGCAGTAGCAGCGACGCGACCATGGTGGGCGCCTCGGGCGCCACTACCGAAGGGAACACCCCCGCCAAGGTGCGCCGCTCTCCGTCCTTGATCACCGGCGTGGTGGTGACGCCCAGAAACCCCTGCAGCGCGCCGTCGTCGCCGACGGCCACCAGCGACGGCACCTCGGGGTCCCCAGCGGGTCGCTCGACGTAGTTGTGCCGAACCAGCTCGACCAGCTCCGGCGCAGGGTCGCGCGTCTTGTCACGGAACCAGTACTGCCACAGCGAGGCGACCTTGGCAGCGTCGCTAGGCTCGAACGGCCTGATTCGCATCGGCGCCCTCAGCCCGCCGTTTCCGGGTCGGTGTCGCCGGCGCCAGGCTCGCTGCCGACGTTCCCCAACAGCACCGGCCCGGCGTGAAGGTAGCCGGCCATCCGCCGTTTGGAGGCGACGTCGTCGAATACCCGCTGAACCTGCTCCTCGCTCAACTCGAGCGCGTCGCTCACCGACGCGGGTGGCAGGCCGCGATCGACGGCGTAGAGGCACAGGTCCATCGCCTGGTACGGCAGGGAGAAGTAGAACTCCTCCTGGCTCTGCGGCATCGAGTAGGTATCGGTGGTTGGTGGGCGGGAGCGGATCTCCTCGGGCACGCCGACCGTCTCGGCCAGCTGGTAGACCTGCGACTTGTACAGGTGAGCGATCGGTTTGACGTCGGCGGCGCCGTCGCCTGCCTTGACGAAGAAGCCCTGGTCGTACTCCAGCCGGTTGGGGGTACCCATCACCGCGTAGTTGAGCCGGTCGGCGTGATGATACTCGATCATCTTGCGGGTGCGTTGCTTGAAGTTGGTCGCAGCGACGACCTCGAGGTACGCCTCGGCGCTCAGGCGCTCGCGGTGCTCGTTGCCGTCAGGGTCGACGGCGACTACCGAGAACAGTCGGAACGCGGCCGAGTCGACCACGCTGGGCAGGACCAGCTTGGCCTTCCAGCCGTCGCCGTAGTCGGGCAGCACCTTGCGGATGGCGTCGTCGCGACGGCGGTAGCAACCGACCGCGTCGAGCACCGCGGTGATGTCCTCCAGCACGGTCTCGATCCCCACGGCCTCCGCCGCGAGTCGACTGAGCCGCAGCGTGTCGGGAGACGAGTCTGACTCGGGCATCAGTACGCCCAGCACCTTCTGCGGCCCGAAGGCACGGGCGGCGAGGCCGGCCACGACGCTGCTGTCGATCCCGCCGGAGAGGCCGAGCACCGCGCCGCGGCGACGGAAGCCACGAACGGCCTGGCGAAGATCGTCGGCGACAGCGTCTGCAGTGGCGGCGGGGTCGTGCAGCCGCAACGCGTCGAAGCCGATCTGGGGCGCGCCGGCCACCGAGCCGGTCACCGTTTCGCGGTGGCCAACCGGTCGTTCAGGTAGGCCACGATCCGGTCGACACTGTCGAAATTTTCGGGCAGCGTGTCTTCGTCAGGCACCTTCAGCTCGAAGCGTTCCTCGACGAACATGATCAACTCCAGCACGCCCATCGAATCCAGGACCCCCTGACGCGTCAGGGAGGCGTCACCGTTCAACTCCTCTTCGTCGAGGATGAAGTTCTCGCTGATGAACTCGCGTACGTCGCGTTCGATCTCGCTCATGGTGTCCTCCGCCAGGGCGGGATTCGCCCCTCTATCTCTGCTCGGCCTCGAGCAGGTCTTTCTTGCGGACCTTACCGCTGCCGGTCTTGGGGAGCTCGCTCAGGAACACCACGTTGCGCGGCACCATGTAGTTCTCAAGCCGGGCCATGCAGGCTCTGCGCAGCTCGCGCTCGCTCATCTCGGTGCCCTGGTCGAGCACCACGTAGGCGCGCACCGCCTGGCCCAACAGTTCGTCCGGCACGCCCACCACGGCGGCCTCCTTGACGCCGGGGATGGAGGCGAGGACGTTCTCGACCTCGACCGGCGCGACCTTCTCGCCGCGGCTTTTGATGATGTCGTCGCTGCGGCCGACGAAGTACAGGAAACCGTCGTCGTCGCTTCGGAACAGGTCGTGCGTGCACAACATTCGCTCGCCGGGGTAGCGGCCCGGCTTGAGCATGTGCGCCGTCGCCTCCGGCAGGTTCAAGTAACCCATCATCACGTGCGGCCCGCGGACCCAAAGCGTGCCTGTGGTGCCGGGCGGGACGGGGTTCCCGTCGTCGTCCAGGACGAAGGTTTCGGTGCCGGGGATCGCCTTGCCGACCGAGGAGGGCTTGACCTGCACCAGTTCCGGCTCGAGGTAGCAGACGCGCTTGCACTCGGTCAGGCCGTACATCTTGAACACCAGCGCGTCTGGGCTCATCTGCCATAGGCCGGGAACGTGGTCGTCCGGCAGGTGCGCGGCGGTGTTGGTGTAGCGCCGCACCGACGGCATCCACTGCGGTCTGTCGCGGTGCAGACTCAGCAGCGTCGCGAACACGGTGGGTACGCCGGGGAAGACGGTTACCGCCTCCTGGTTGACGCGCTTGATCACCTTGGCCGGAAAACTGAACGACGATTCCAGCACCAGCGTGGCGGCCAGGTGCACCGCCATGATCGCCTGGTACAGGCCGTAGTCGAACGCCAGCGGCAGCACGTTCAGGATGCGATCGTCGCTGCTCAGGCGTAGGTACTCGACCAGGCTGGCCTGGGTGAACACCATGTTCTGGTGCGAGAGCATCACGCCTTTGGGGTTGCCGGTGCTGCCGGAGGTGTAGATCAACGCCGCCAGGTCGATCGGTACGACGCCAGGATCGCGCGGCTCGGGCGGGTGCTCCGCCAGGAACGAGTCCAGGTCCAGCCACTCCGTGGCCGGCTCGCGCGCGGTGCTGGGCGTCAGAGACCCGCTCGTGAGCGGCCCGCGCGTCAATACCGTGCGCAGCGACGGCGCCTGCTCGGTCGCCTCGGCCACCACCTTCGACAGGTGCCCCTCGGCGAGCAGGGCGACCGCCGCGGCGTCGCTGAGGACGTACGCCAGTTTGTCCGCCTTGGTCTGCGGGTTGACCACCATGAACGCGGCGCCGGCGATGAGCGTGCCGTAGACCGCCACGACCGTCTCGACCGAGTTCTCGAGGAAGATCGCGACGTGGTCGCCACGCTGCACCCCTCGTTCCTGCAGGCCACGTGCCAGGCGGCGGGCCTGCTGGTACAGCTCGCGGTAGCTGACACGCTGGTCGTCGGTGATGACGGCCAGCTTGTCGGGGTGCTCCTCCGCGGCGATGCGTAGCGAGTCGTGCAGTAGGCGCGGGCAGCGTGGCAACATCTCAGGCCTTTCCGTGGCTCAGGATATCGGGACCGGCGGGTCCCGCCGCGCCGGAGAGGGGGACGACCCTGTCGCCGACGACCAGGCGAGTCGCGGTGGCGGGCTCGGCCAGGACGGGGTTCTCCACCATCGAATCGTGCAGCAGCAGGCTGGAGAGGACGCCCATCAGGCCCATCTCCTCGCCCTCGCCCAGGCCGGCGTCGGCGTACCGTTCGCACTTCGCGACCAGCTTGGCGACCGTGTCCGCACGGAACAGCCCGCTGGCGGCGACGCGTTCGGGATCGAGCACCTCGCGGACGTAAGTGGGTGCGTCTGGACCGAAGAACGAGCGCAGGATCGGGGCCCGGTAGGGGCGTTTGGAACGCTCGGCGATCTCGGCCGGAAGCAGGTCCTGGTACGCGCGCCGCAAGAGGTACTTCTCCTCCATGTCGCGCAGCCGCAACCGTTCGGGCAGCGTCGCGGCGAACTCGGCGACGTGAACGTCGAGGAACGGGAAGCGGCCCTCGACCGAGCTGCCCATCAACATCCGGTCGCCCTGCCCGTGCAGCAGGTAGGGCGTCATGAAGGTGGCGATCTCGAGGTACTGCGCCTGGCCCAACGGGCCGAAGTCGTCGAAGCCGTCGGGCAGGCTGGCGGTCAACCGTTCGGTCGGGTCGCCGACCGTCTCTACGGTGGCGCGCACCTCGGACGCTAGGAAGCGCAGGTTGCGGGTGGTGGTGGCGATGCGGGGCCGCAGCGAGTAGAGCCGGTCGCTCAGGTCCTCGATGCCGTTCTTGAAGAACTCGGCGAGGAACCCGCCGCCCTTCGCCAGGTCGCGCGACAGGTAGGGGTAGATCCGTCCCAGCAGCGCCGGGCGCATGGTGGAGTGGGGGTCCTTCGCCCACCAGCGGCGCACCATCGCCTCCTGGAAGATGCCGTAACCGCCGAACAACTCGTCGGCACCCTCGCCGGTGAGGACCACCTTCATGCCGGCGTCGCGCACCGCGCGCGATAGCCTCAACAGCGGTGCGGGGGCGGTACGCAACAGCGGCTTCTCGGCTCGGCGCACCACCTCTGGTAGCGCCTCGGAGACGTCAGCGTTCGACACCGTCACGCGAGTCAGTTCGACCCCCAGCGCGTCGGCCATTCGGTCCTGGAAGCTACTCTCGTCGAAGCGGGCGTCCTCGAATCCGACGCCGAACGCGTGCAGCTCACGCGGTACGTGCCGGCGCGCCAGCAGCGAGGTGATCGACGAGTCCAGCCCGCCTGAGAGGTACACGCCGACCGGCACGTCGGCACGGAGGCGGATGCGGGTGGCGTCGTCGAGCAGGCCGCGCAGCTCCTCTGCCAGCACCTCGGGACGCTCGGTTCGGGTGCCTTGGCGCGGTCCGAAGTCGAGGTCCCACCAGCGCTGCATCGGTTGCGGGCCGTCCTCGCCGACGCGCAGCAGATGCCCGGCGGGCAGCTCGCGAATGCCGGGGAAGGCGGACCGGTCGGGCAGCACCGACCAGAGCGTGAACGTCTCGACCAGCGCGAACGGGTCCAGCCGCCGCTCGGCCTGCGGGTGGCGCAGCAGCGCCGAGGCCTCGGAGGCGAAAGCCAGCTCGCCGCCGAACTCGGCCAGGAACAGCGGGCGGATGCCGAAGCGGTCGCGGGCCAGCAGCAGCTCGCGCGTTTCGCGGTCCCAAATCGCGATCGCGAACTCGCCGTTCAGGTGGTCCAAAAAGCGGTCGCTCCACTGCTCGTAGGCGTGGACGATCACTTCGGTGTCGCAGCGGCTGGTGAAGGTGTGCCCCAGCGCGATCAGCTCGGCGGTGAGCTCGGGGTAGTTGTAGATCTCGCCGTTCTGCATCGCCCACAGCCGGCCGTCCTCGTTGCCGATCGGCTGGTCGCCGCCCGCCAGGTCGATGATCGCCAGGCGTGTGTTCACCATTCCGAAGCGCTGGTCGAGGTACAGCCCCACGCCGTCCGGGCCGCGGTGCTCGAGCTCTCCCGCCATAGCCAGCAGCAGCTCGCGGCGCGCCTGTTCATCTTCGTCCTGGAGGGCGTATAGGCCCGCAATGCCGCACATACGGTGGCGACGATAGCGCACGCGCGACCGTGGCACGCCGGTCGGCGGTACCATCCGGGCGACGTGAGGATCTCGCTACGCGCCGTCATCTTCGAACTGCTCCTGGCCGTGACCTTCGCGGCTGTGGCAGGCGTGGCGGCGTTCTATTTGAGCCACAGGCTGACCTCAGGGTTCGAGGCGACGGTCGACTACCGCGCCGCGGACGACGCGACCCTGACCGGCTTCAGCCTGGACGCCTACCGCGAGGTGGCCAGCAGTGACGAGGTGCTTAAGCGGGCGCTGGCCGAGTTGGGCGAGCCCGGAGCGGGCTTCGCACGGATCGCCGCCTTACGGCGCGAGGTCGGTGCGGTGGTCGTCACCGGCAGCGACGGCGAACCTCGGCTGCGAATCACGGCGACAGGCGACGCGCTCGAGGAGGCTGCGCAGCGGGCCGAAGCGTTGGCGACCGCGCTGGAGTCGTGGGACCGCAGCGCCACGCCGGCGCGCGCTGCGCAGGCGGCGGTCGGCCTGGACGAGCGCATCGCCGACCTTGGCGAGAGGATCCGCTCGCTTCAGGTGCTCGACTCGCCCGACGAGGAGATAGCGGAGCTGGTCGTAGAGCGCGAGCGGCTGGTGGCGCTGCGCCAGCGGGCTGCCGACGGCACACTGCCGGGCGCCGTGCTGGAGCGGGTCGACAGCGGCAGCGCGACGGCCGAGCCGGACACCACCCGCAACGTCGCGCTGGCAGCCTCAGCCGCCGCGTTCTTGAGCCTGCTGCTGGGGTTGCGTCGGCCTCGGCGCCGCACTCCGCCGCTACGGCGCGCGCCCACGGCAGCGGGCCGCGGGCAGGGGCGTTTGCAACCGGGCCCGGCGCTGCGTCTGCTCGGCTCCTACCCGAACAGCAACGATCCGAAGGTGTTACGTCGCGCCGGCGCGCAGTTGCGCGCCACGCTGGCTACGTTGCTGCCGGAGGTGCGCCCGCAGGTGGTGCTGGTGACCGGACTGAACGAAGGTTGCGGCGCGAGCACCGTCGCCCGTTACCTGGCCGAGGCGGCGGCGCGTCGCCGGACCGCTACCCTGCTGGTCGACGCGGACCTGCGCGAGCCTGGCGTCGCCGACGCCTACCGACTCACCGAGCAGAGCCACGACGCGGCAACCACCCTCGACTGGCTGCAAGATCCGACCGCTGCCCCGCGCTTCGCGCAGGTGGAGATCGATGGCGGGGTTCCGCTGGACGTCGTTCCGCAATTCCGCGCGGTCCGGCCGGCCCCGGGGACGGCGGGGGCGCTGTTCGCCGGGTTCGGCGAGGCGGTGCGCCACTGGGACGGCTACGACCTGGTCGTCGTCGATGCGGCGCCGGTGAGATCGGTCGACGACACCCGCCTGCTGGCGCGCTGGGCGACCGGGGTGGTGGTCGTGGCGACGCCCGGCTCGTACGACGAGCGCTCGTGGAGCGAGGTGCGCAGGTCGCTGGGCGCTGCTGCCTCGAGTGTCACCGGCCTGATAGAGAACGAAGCGCCTACGCCCCCCACGCCCCGCAGCGAGGTGGAGCCGCCGCAGCTGCGCATACGCGACGCCGGCGCCGCGTCGACCGGGACGCGTCGCCCAGCGAAGGGTCGATCCGGGCGCGACCGTTCCTAGCGGAGCGCGGCCGCTCGCTACCGGCTCAGGGCCAACCTGGGAACGCGGCCGAGGGTGGGACGGCGACCGCCTGCAGCCGGACCGTCATCGGCAGGTAGTCAGCGAGTCCGTCGCCGCCCTCCCCGCTCCTGGACTTCGCGTCGATCGGCGATCCGTCGGGGCGTCGCAGCACCACCATCAGGCTGTCCACGCCCTGACTCCAGTCGAGGCCGCTGAAGCCGGATAGGCTGTTCCACGACTGTTCGGCCTGGTAAGAGCCCGACTCGCTGAACGACAGCAGGCCGGCGTCGCTGCAGGCCGGTCGCACGGTGATGTCGTTCGGCACGAAGCACAACTGGTAGAGCACCGGCAGCGCGCTCGGTTTCTGCGTAACTTCGATGCGCAGGTGAAGCGTTCCGCCGATGACGTCGGTCAGGTCCAGCGACAGGCTCGGTGCGCCTAGGAACGCAACGGCGTTGGAGGTCGCCGAGGCGTCGGGCCGATGCACGGTGGTGGCGTCGACGATGACGAGCGAGGCAGCCCCGGCCGCCTGCGCCTGTGGAGCGGCCGCCACGGCCGCAGCACCAGCCGCTGCCTCCGACTCTGCGCGGGCGCGCTCCGCGGCTGCCTCATCGGCCCTGGCCTGTTCGGCGGCCTCCGCCTCGGCCTGAGCCTCCGCCTCCGCCTGTGCCGCCGCTCTGGCTGCTTCCTCGCTGATGGCGACCTGCGCAGCCAGCCGGGACTGCGCTCCTGAGAGCGCTCGGGAGTACGACTCCTTGTCCGGCGCCAGCTCGGTCGCGCGCTCGAAGTGGGTCACGGCCCGCTCCAGCTCGCCTGCCGCGGTGGCCACGCGTCCGAGGGCTTCGTACGCACCCGCGTCGTCCGGCTGGCTACGCAGCACCTGCTGGAGGTACTCCTCGGCGCGGTCGGTGCGGCCAAGCCGCAGTGCGGTCTCGCCCGCCTGGCGCCAAGCGTCCACGAATTCGGGACGGAGGTTCGCCGCCTGCACGAACCGGTCCAGCGCGTGGACGGTCTCGCCGGCCGACAGGGCCGCCAACCCGTCATCGTACGCAGTTGCAGCTTGCGGGCCGTATCGGTCGAGGCGCTGCGCGCGGAGCAGTTCTATCTCGAGTTCGGGCACGCGCCCATCCAATGCTTCTAGGTACGGCAGGGCGGCCGAGGGGTTGCCCGCGTCGAGGTAGTAGCGCGCCAGTCGGGCGTTGGCGCCAAGGTCGTCCGGCCGGTAGCTGAGCAACGTCTCAAGGTAGGGAACCGCTTGGTCGCGTCGGCCCTGCTCGTACGTCGCCCCGCCCATCCAGCGGGCCACCTCGACGATCTGACGTTCGGAGGCCGCGTCCACGGCGCCGCCCAGGCGCAGGTACGCCTGCCACGACGTCCACGAGCGCGCGTACCAGCCGAGCTGCAGATATGCCTGGGCCATGAACCGTTGCGGTGCAGGGTGGTCCGGGGCGGCACGCTCGGCCGCGCGGCCGGCCTCCAACGCTTCGGCCCACAGAGGCGAGTCGGGCAGGTGGGACGTGTACTCGACCAGCGCTCGAGCGGCGGCCCGCTGGCCACGCTGGAGAGCCTCGGCGGCAGCGTCGGGTAGGGCCTGGGCGAGACCCGCGCCGAACAGAGCGCCGGTCAGCACGCCGGTCAGGGCGACGGTGGCGACCAGGGCGCGTGCCGCCCCGCGAGCGCGACCGGCGTTCGTCAGCGCCACGCCTAGCACCCTCACCTGCGGTGCGTGCAGCAGTGCGAGGGCCTCTTCGAGCTCGTCGCGGGTGGCACGCGCAGCGCTGGCGCACAGCACGACGCCGGTCGCAGACGGGGCGATCGCCAGCGCGTCGGCGTACGGCACCACCGGTGGGGCGTCGAGCACGATCACGTCGTAGTGGCCGGTCCAACCGGCGAGCTGATCGCTGAGACCTTCGTTCAACAGGTCGACGGGGTGCCGTTCGGTACCGGCCAGACTGGGTACGAAGTCGAAGGCGCGTCGTTCACCGAGGGCGACGGTGACCGGCTGGTAGCGGCTCTCCGGGTTAGCCAGGTACACCTCGAACGGCACGGTGCTGCTGCGTGCAAGTTCCATCCATTCGGTCACGCCCGGGTGCCGCATGTCGGCGTCGACCAACAGGGTGCGTTGGCCGCTGCGCGCCATGCTTTCCGCCAGCGCGATCGAGACGCCCGACTTGTCCTCAGGGCGAAGCGCGCTGGTCACCAAGATCACCCGTGGGTGGGAGCCGCGCGTGGCCACCTCGACGTTGGCGCGGAAGAAGCCGGCCGCTTCGCTGGACAGCCGTAGCGCGCGGCGGGGAGGGCGCGGGAACTCTGCCAGCACCGGTAGGCCGGTGGCGTCGGAGACGTCGGCGCGGCCCCGCAGGCGCGAACCGAGCAGCTCACGGAACCCTGTCACGCCGTAACCGGCCGCGCCGCCAGCCAACGCGCCCAGCAGGGCGAGCAGCGCGACGTTCGGTCCGACCGGGCGCTCCGGCGGGTCGACCAGGCGCAGCGGCTCTAGCAGACCCACGAACAGGGCGTTGGCGCTCTGCCCGCTGGCGCTGGCCAGCTCGGCAGAGCGCCGGTCGCGGCGCTCGCGCAGCGTGGCTGCTCGGCCGGGATCGCCGGCAGCCTCCGCCGCCGCGATTTCTGTGTCGAGCTCGGCGATGGTGGCCCTCAGTGCCTCCAGGCTTCGGTTCAGGTTGCGCATGGAGCGGCCGCGGTCCCAGGTGACCAACTCTTCCGCCAACGTGTTGGCGGCGTCGGCCGCCCGCTGGGCCGTGGCTGCCCTCACGGCGATCCAAATGAGGCTGGACGCTTCGGCGTTATCGACCCGCACCCGGACCGAGTCCCGGAACGACTCGAGCTGGCGGGGGGCCGGTGGCACGCCGTCGAGGCGTTCTAAGGTGCTCGCCAACAACCCACCTTCGAGCAGTGCGCTGCGATATGCGGATGCGTCGATCGGTGGCGGGGTTACCACGTCGACGGTTCCGAACTGGGTGCCGAAGGGCGAGGCGATCAAGCCGACCTGTGCCCGGTAGACCGGTGGGGCGATGAACGCTACTATGCCTACGGCCAGGCCCGCGACCAGCGCGAGCGGCAGCGCTGACGGTACGCCGCGGCGCAAGAACCGCGCTGCGTCACGGATCGTGTCCGGCTGGGTCGAGTGGGGATCGGAGTTGCGCTGGTTCGACGTCACGCATACGCTCCTTGCTGCCGTGAAGGTACCAGGCTGCGGTGTCTCGCGCAGACGCCGGACCTAACGCCCGAAGCGACGCTCCCGCGCCTGAAAGCTGCGGATGGCCCGCAGGAAGTCCAGCCGCCGGAAGTTCGGCCAGAAGGCGTCGCAGAAGTAGAACTCGGCGTAGGCGGACTGCCACAACAGGAAGCCGCTGAGGCGCACCTCGCCACTGGTACGGATCACGAAGTCGGGGTCTGGCAGGCCGGCGGTCCACAGGTGCTTCGCGATGGCGGCCGCGTCGATCTGGGCGGCGATCTCTTCGGGTGGGCAGCCGTCCCGCAGGCGCGTCTCGAGCAGCGTCCTGACCGCGGCGACGATCTCTTCACGCCCCCCGTATCCGAGGGCGAGGGTGAGCTGCATGCCGTCGTGAGACGCGGTGCCTTCTTCGATCGCGTGGAGCGCCTGTTGCGACTCCGTGCTGAAGTCTGAGGTGTTGCCGATCACGCGCACCCGCACCCGGTGCTTGACGAGCCGTGGGTCGTTCGTGAGGGCGCGGGCCTGCTCGGCGAAAATTCCGTGCAGGTGCGCGACCTCCTCGGGTGAGCGTCCCTTGTTGTCGCTGCTGAAGCCCCACAGGGTGACGTGAGGAATACCGAGCTCGAGGCACCAATCGAGCACCTCGTGCGCCTTCGACGCGCCGACGTCGTGACCCTCGCGCACGCCGACGCCCGCCAGCCGTGCGAAGCGGCGGTTGCCGTCCATGATGATCCCGATGTGCTGCGGTAGCGGGCCGGTACGCACGCGGGCCTCGAGCCGCCGTTCGTAGAGCCAGTAGATCGGTGCGGTGAGGGCCTGCCACCAGGCGTAGGCGCGTAGCGATCCGGAGGGGCGCGAAGCCTCGCCTGGGTAAGCGACCGGCGGGTTCGTGTCGCTGGGGCTTGGCACGGGTCGAGTGTATCCGGACGCACGGCGGAACGCCGCATCCGTTGGTGCCCGCCGCGCCGGGCCGCGCGGCTTGCCGCGCACCGTGCCGCGTGGCGAGGTGCGTACTCGGTGACGCGCTACGCTTGCCACGAGGAGATGAGCACATGTCCCTTTCCGATCGACGCAAGCGCCGCAAGCCCCTGGTCCGTGGCCTGGCGTTCGCCGCTGCGGTGTTGTCGCTGGTAGTGCTGGCGCAGGGCGACCAGGGCTGGCGCGCGGGGGCGTTGGACGAGCTGAGTGCGGCGGGCGTAGAGACCGGGTTCCCAGACGGCTCGTTCCTGGCCGAGGATCCCCTGACCGGTTACCAGGCCGCCGTGATGGTGTCACGCCTGCTCGAGAGGATCGAGAGTCGCACCATCTGCGCCGATCCCGATGTGGGGCTGGCGCGCGGTTCGACGTTCAGCGACGTGCCGGGCGATCACTGGGCGGCAAACGCCGTCGCGCGTGTGGCCGCGCTGGGGGTCGGCGACGCCTTCCCGGCCGGCGAGTTCCGTGGCGGGGAGGCGCTGTCGGGGTATCAGACCGCCGCGTTGCTCTCAGGAGTACTGCAAGTGTTGGACGCCCGCCTAGCCTGCAGCGAAGCGAGCGTCGCAGAGGTCGTGTCGACGCTCCAGCGTGACGTGGGCGAGTTGAGCTCTGCGCTAACCTCCGGCGCGCTCGAGGGGCCGATGGGGCCGCCTGGGCCTGCCGGCGAGGCGGGTCCCCAGGGCGAGCCTGGGCCTGCCGGCGAGGCGGGACTGCAGGGCTTGCAGGGGCAGGCGGGACCGCAGGGTGAACGCGGCTCCGAGGGGCTGGCAGGTCCTCCAGGTCCGGCTGCCGAGCCTGGACCGCCTGGTCCGCAAGGCCCGCCAGGCCCGGCGGGTGCCGCGGGTCCGGCAGGACCGCCAGGGCTGCCAGGGCTGGCCGGTCCCCAGGGTCCGGTGGGCAGCCCCGGCGTGCCCTGCTGGGATCTTGACGGGGATGGCCAGGAGGACCTGGACGAGGACGTCAACGCCGATGGCGCCTGGGACGCGCGCGACTGCACCGGACCGCAAGGCCCGCAAGGCCCGCAAGGCCCGCAGGGTCCACAGGGACCTCAGGGTCCGGCCGGACCTCAGGGGCCGAAGGGTGACGAAGGGCCACGAGGTCCAGAGGGGCCGCAAGGGCCTCCAGGACCTCCTGGCGCCTGAGCGCCGCGACCGGCTCCGCCACCGCAGCGATCACCGTTCCTCAGGGACCGACGGTGATGGTCGCGGTGGCCGTGTCGGTGCCTTCGTCGGCACCGTCGGCGGCCTGGTAGGTAAAGGTGTCGTCGCCGGTGAAGCCGAGGTTCGGCGTGTAGCTGAAGCTGCCGTCGCCGTTCAGTGTGAGCGCACCGGCGGTGACGTCGATTATCCGGCTGGCGATGAGCGTATCACCGTCCGCGTCGGTGTCGTTGGCTAGGACCCCGCCGGTCGCGTCGACGACGAGCGGGGTGTCGACGGCCGTGTCGTAGGCGTCGTCCACCGCAACCGGCGGGTCGTTGCTGACGGTGAGGGTGACGGTGGTCTCGGCGCTGGTCGCGATCCCGTCGCTGGCCTGGTAGGTGAAGCTGTCGGGCCCTACGTAGGCTGCGTTTGGCGTGTAGCTGAAGCTGCCGTTGGGGTTCAGTGTGAGTGCGCCGTTTGTGGCGTCTGTGGCTAGGTTGGCGGTGAGCGTGTCACCGTCGGTGTCGTTGTCGTTGCTGAGGACTCCGATGGCGGGGACGACGAGTTCCGTGTCGTGCGTCGTCTGGTACGCGTCCGCAGTTGCGGTGGGTGCACTGTTTCCGACCGTAATCGTGACGGTGGT
>Ga0326597_10002224_pt1 | contig 29268 bp, 31 predicted proteins | sample RVTome_12_FD_203789 | JGI IMG/M metagenome (GOLD analysis project Ga0326597, IMG submission 203789) | Soil microbial communities from uranium-contaminated site in the Upper Colorado River Basin, Wyoming, United States - RVT100D185 | ecosystem: Environmental > Terrestrial > Soil > Contaminated >... | reverse complement strand
GCAGTCCCGGGGACCTGACGCAGGCAGGTCCTGGCAGAGTAACACACTGCACAAACGAATCAAGGCGACCCGATTGTTGGATGTGTGTTTTTGTCCCCGGGACTCCAGTGCAAGTATTATAGCAAACCAACATAAAACTGTCAAGCCCTTTTTGCTAAAATAATGTTAAAATAAATATATGCAAGAAAGCGAGTTTAAAAAATTAGTACAAAGTTCTCTGGAAGATTTGCCAGAGCATATCGCAAAACATCTTGATAATGTTGCCGTAACCGTGGCACAGGAGCCCAATGGTCATCAACTTAAAAAACTGGGAACAAGGAAGGGGGGTATTCTTTTGGGTTTATATGAGGGTATTCCAAAAACAATATGGGGTAGGGGATTTGGCAATAATTTACCAGATAAAATTACTATTTTTCAAAAATCTATCGAAATGTTTGCCAAAACACCTCAGCAAATAGAAACAATAGCCCGCAATACTGTTTGGCATGAAATAGCTCATCATTTTGGATATAATGATGAGGGTATAAAGCAACTTGAGAGGAAAAAACAAAGTGGCGCATAAAAAACAAAAGCGACAAGTAATTGTCGCTTTTGTTTTTGTTCTTCATCGAGATACTTAATTATAAAGATATTTTGCGCCTTATTCTCCACTCCCATATTAATGCAATAAGTATAGCAACAAAAACCACAACAGTGTATATTGTGAGCATTGTATAAATGTTGTAATTTACTGTTATGTATTTGGTTAAAAAGGCAAAATACCAAGAGGAAAGAGCTATGGCGCCGGTTATAAATATCGGCCTTCTTAAAGAAGTAAGCATGGACGGTTTTTCTTTTTGGCCAGAAGCCGAATCCTCCGAAAGGTTTTTGTCCGCCCCTTTCTCGGTCTTAAAAGGTATAATTGATAAGAACGGAGCAAATATAATCATTAATACAGCGCCTACAGCACCCAACACAAAAAGTGATATTAGTCTGCTCAAAAATACCCCCGACTGTGATAAAACTTCGGAGTTGGCGACATATGTAGCTAACTGGCTAATAAGCACAAGGCCAAAACCAACCCATATGAGCTCGGACACACCTTTGAGTGTATTTAATTCCGGATCATCTATCGACAGGTCTTGTAAAAATTTATAAAACAAAAAGACAGCTACGGTCGAGCCCCCCAAGCCCAGCGCAAAACCAAAAAATGTCATTGCTTCTAAAAAAGTTTGAATCTCGGCTAAAAATTCTACAATGCGATTTAAGCTTATTAAAGAAACCACAAAGATACTTAAAGATAAAAAAGAAACCAAAAGACACCAAATACACCACTGCCTTAAAAGAAATGCTTGGACAAACAATAAGTAACCAGAAAATAACGCCGCCCCCACCGTTAAAAGAACTATGGTGCTGACCATCCACCCTGTTAGTATTTGAGGTGTAAAAATCAGTGCCATATAAGAAAAAAATATGGCAGTAAAATAAAGCATCCCTAAATACTCCAGCTTCACACCTGCAAATTCGGAGTAGCGACTTGTAACAACCGCATTACAATTAGATCCCATTGGGCATACTAATTCCCTACCCTTTCTTTTGGTGTTAAAAATATAAATTGCAACTCCCAACCCTCCCAAAGAGGCCACGGCTATAAAGGAATAAAAGCCGATGTTGTCGGGCTTTACAACCGCAAAGAAAAACCCGCTTATGGTTGCAAGTATCACTATAAAATATATGCAAATACTTTTTCCTATCATTAATTTTCCCATATGTTTATATTTATAATATAATTAAGGTTAGGTAACAGTAACTATTTTATTGTAGCACATTTACCTATATGTGTTGTAGTATTATAAAATTATGGAAGACAACTTGGGACAGCACAATATTGAAAAATCACTAGAATTTTTAAAAGAAACCAAAGGCGGTAAAGATATGGAAAAAACACCCATGCCCGACATGAAAAAACTTAATTTTGAAGAGTATTTAAAATCACTGGAATTGGAGTTACTCGAGTACATAAATAAAACTAATATGCCCCACGATGAGAAAGAGTGGGCAAAGGAGGCGGTTTTGGCCGGACACTTTGAATCGGTTGCAGATATGCTAAAGGAATATTCAAAAGACGATGAGGAGGTTGGAGTACTTTTAGAGAAAATAAAAGATAAGAAATTTCAGGAAGGTTTAAAAAACTTTTAGATTTTTTGTTAGTTTTGTACAAAAACATTGCGTAAGTATGATTTTTGTGCTATCGTTTATTTAGTTGCTAAACAAACTAAATAGAATGGAGGTGAAAGCGATGAGAGAGGGAGTTACCTGTATTTTGGGCAAAACCGTAAAGTGGAAGCGGTTAGGATCCGAATCTAACCAAACCCTGGTTTTATTACACGGGCTTGGCCGAAACATGAATCAATGGAACCCTGTTGCTGAAGCTCTAAGCGAGCATTTCGATGTTTTCTTGTTCGATTTGCCCGGATACGGTGGTTCACAAGATTTTGAACCCACCGAAATTAATATTACTTTTCCAATTTGGATGATGGATAGATTGTTTGAGAAGATTGGGATTAGTAATATTATTGTGGCAGGGGAGTCCTTTGGTGGATTGTTGGCATTGGAATATGCGCTGAAGCGACCCGAAAACGTAAGCAAGCTTGTACTTATGGATTCGGCCGGATTGGGTAGAGAGATTTGCTTAAATTATCGCTTAACCACGCTTCCTGCAATTGGAGAAGCTTTTATTTCGGAGAATATAAAGCATCCCGGCGTAGAGGGTATTCCACTTACAACAGTGCCACTGCTTAGAATTTTGGGCAATGTAATTCGATTTGGAATTTCCAAATTGTTTAGAAGGTCCATATCTGTAAGTAGAGAAGAGGACAACAACCTTAAATTGTTAAGGTACGGAGTTGGCCTTTTTGGACAGAAGACGTCTATTAGAAGGGACGGCAAACTAAAAAATATTAAAACTCCCACATTGATATTTCACGCGCTGGATGATGCAATTTTTCCGTCATCGCAAGCACTACGTGCGTACAGATGCCTCCCCAACGCCTGGGGTAATTCGCCTGTGTTTTTTAAGCAAGGCGGACATTTTCCTCTGGAATCAGAAAATGAAGAGATTGCTGTAAGAAATGTTAAAACATTTGTAAATACATTAGTAGAGTTTGCTTATGCATAATTAAAATAAGTACCGAGGTGTATACTCTCGGTGCTTTTTATTTTAGGAATGTAGATAAATTGTGTTTTTTAATTTTATAATATTATGATACAATCTACAGATAAGAATAATTTAAAATGTGCGACATGGAATATGGTGCATATATAAATAACAATTATTATGGCAAAGAAAAAAAATGATTTTGGTCCTTATTTAGTACCTGGCTCGATTATAGTGGCTGGGTTATTTATGGCTCTTGCTATTTATTTTTCCGGAAGCGGTACCGCTGTTAAAACACAACCGACTGCTGAGGGAAACCCAACAGAACCGACAGAAGAAATTGTAATGGCTTCCGTTAACGAAAACGACCACATACGGGGAAGCATCGATGCCCCGGTTAAGTTGGTAGAGTACTCTGATTTGGATTGTCCATTTTGCCAGAAAGTGCATCCAACCTTGCAAAAACTGGTAGATGATTATGACGGGCAAGTGGCATGGATTTATCGCCACGCACCACTGGCGTCACTGCATCCTAATGCGGCAAAAAAAGCGGAAGCGACCGAATGTGTTAATGAAATCGCGGGAAACGACGCTTTTTGGAGTTATGTGGATCTGTTGTTTGGTACAGGATGGGAAGCTTCTTTGAGTCAACTTTCAAATCTGGCTGTACAAGTGGGTGTAAACGGAGCCCTGTTTCAAGAATGCTTGGATTCGGATATATATGCACAGAAAGTGGATGATCATCTAGCAGATGCGTATACTGCAGGGCTTATGGGAACTCCGTATACCGTTGTTGTTGCTCCGAATGGAGACACCTTTCCCGTTAGTGGTTCTCAAGCTTACAATGTGTTTAAAGCAGCAATTGACGTAGCGTTGGAAAGCAAATAAGTTTTATATGCTCAAAGCCTTCAAAAGAGTTTTTAAGGAACCTTGGTATTTATTTTTGGCTGTTATTACAAGCTCGATAGTCTTTTTGTTTTCTGTATATTTTTCTAATCTGGGGCTTATTCGAAAGGTTGTTTTTTCTATGCATGCAAGTTTTGCCGAAAAGCTTGATTTATTAACAGAGTTATTGCTAGGTATTTATGCGGCAAACAGACCACTTGCCGTCTTTACAATTATTGGTGTTTCTGTTTTGTTTGGCATTAATTTAAGCATGTTGGTTTATATGCTTAAACGCAACAGACAAATGGGAGCAGTTCGACAAAAGGGTAGGGGAGCACTCTCTGCAATCGGTGGTTTGTTTGGCGGTATTTTGGGTTTGGGTTGTGCGGCGTGCGGATCTTTAATCCTTACGCCAATTTTAGCTTTTTTTGGGGCAGTTGGTATTTTAGCTTTGTTACCTTTGGGTGGAAGTGAATTTGGATTGGTGGCAATGTTGCTTTTGGGTATATCCATTTTTTTGCTAAGTAAAAAAATAAACGATCCTCTCATATGCCCGGTGGAATAAAAGATTTAACAAAACTTGTTTTATAATAAAGCAAAGCAAAACCCCGTATTGTACGGGGTTTTGTTATTTTACACATGTTCTCCAATTAGTCCTTCCAATTCTTTAACATGATCTTTTTTATCTTTTTCCATTTTTTCCCAAAATTTTTGGCATTTTGCACAGTCCTTAGAATCTTTTTTGTAGTGATTTTGTATGCGCCAAAGAGATTTGTTCTCTTGTACCAATTGAATCATAAGATTGTATAAATGATTGTTTGTCATAGGTTTTTTTATTTTGTGAGAAATTAATTATATATACTAGTATATCATATTTGTTTTTAACTGAGAGTGTTGCCCAATATCGAGGAGTGGCCTTTTAAAAACTCCTCTGCGCTCTGTGGTTTTTTGCCCTCAAGTTGTACAATTTTAGGTACTACAAATCCAGCACCGGTTTGTACGGCAAAACTGTCTTTGTATGGCACAAGTTGTCCAATTGCGTGAGAATCAGATTTTTTCGCAGCGATGTGCAAAGAGATAATTTTTAAGCGTTTATCTTTCCAGAATGTAAAAATTCCCGGCCATGGTGTGAGTGCGCGTAGTTGGCGTTCTATATATTGGGCAGGTTTTTTCCAATCGACACGCCCGTCTTCGCGGGTAATTATTTTTGTGTATGTTGCCTTATTGTGATTTTGTTCTTTTGGTTCTATTTCTTTGTTTATCCATTTTGGAATTGTTTCCACAAGCAATTCAGCACCCTCTTCTGCAAGAATATCACTTAATTCGGGAGTTGTTATTTTGGTCATTGGAATTTGTGATTTGTTTGTTCCTTGTTCTTTGTTTCTTGGGTATTCTCGCGAAGCGAGTATTGGCCCATGATCCATTTTTTCGTCCAATAACATTATGGTGACACCCGTTTTTTCATCTCCATTTAATATGGCCGATTGTATGGGTGAGGGACCGCGATATTTTGGCAAAAGAGAAGGGTGGATGTTTATAAACTTGGCAGGCAAGGTGTTTAAAATTGATTTAGGAATAATTTTTCCATATGCTGCAACTATCGCCAAATCAATGTCGCCAAGTTTATTAATTTCCGATTTCCAGTTCTCGATATTTAATTTTTCCGGTTGCCAGATTTTTATAGCATGTTTTTGAGCTAAAACTTTGGTTGGTGGCGGTGTCAGTATTTTTTTTCTACCCACTGGCTTATCGGGTGCTGTTATGACAAGGGCAGGCCTATAGCTTGTTTGTATAAGTTTTTCTAAAATAATTTTTGAGAAATAAGGAGTGCCAAAAAAAATTATGTTCATAAGCAATAATTGATAAATCTTTTAGTGTAATCGGTTAATTATCAACAAGCCGTTTAAATGATCTGTTTCATGTTGGTAAATTTTTGCCAGCAACCCCTGTGCGTTTACCGTAAATTTTTTGCCGTTTTCGGTGTACGCCTGTAAAGTAACAGCAACAGACCGTGAAATTTTATAATATGCCCCCTTAATACTTAAGCACCCTTCTTCCCACTTCTCTTTTTTTTCTGAGTAATTTATTATTCGGGGGTTTATGTACACGGTTGGGCGAAGTGGTTTAAATAAAGAAAAAGGAACGCCCAATGTGCGAACGGATGGAGCGTAATCAGGAGGAATTATGAATATCGCCTTTCCTACTCCAATTTGAGGGGCTGCAAGCCCCAGGCCGTCCTGTTGTTTTAGGGTATATTGCATTTCGCGGAGTAATTTGTGGAGATTTTTATCTTTAAAATTAGTAATCTGCTCTGCTTGCCTGTGTAGTACAGGATTTGGATTTTGCACAACGGGTTTTACCATATTTATAATTTAATTATTTTTCCTGCTTTCTGCCATCACAATTTTTATGGGCATATTTTTGCCGTGGGTTTGCTTGTAGTCCTTCATATCTGACAGTATTTTGTAACCCCAGTCTACACCCAATCTTTTTATTAAACCTAAAAAAAGTCCAAAACTTTCTTTCTTATCATAATACTCCCACATTTGTTCTGCAATATAATGTATTTCTGAGTGTATTTTGTTTTTGGATCCGCCAATATTTTCCTGCCCCATATTTGGTGTGATTAATGCACTCTTTTATTCTAACATTATTTGTTTTCCACACATAAGAGTTTGTTGTTCGTGGTTTTGTTTGATACAATTAATTCAGTAACTGGAGTACAATCTCCATTTTAAATTTTACTCCTAAGGTCGTAAAAACGAAAAATTAACACTTAACTAATGCCTTATTTTTAGAGGTATAAGCAAGTAAAGTATATATGGATTTATTATTTGTATTATTTTTAGTAGTTTTTGTTGTTGCAGCAGTCGCTTATTGGTGGTTCTTTATGAAAAAAAAGAGCGGATCTGCAAATGGTGAAAATCGTGTAGATATAAAGCCAGACGCAGGAGAGAGCGCAGCTAGCCCTATGGACAACTCTGTTATGGGTGGGGACTCTGTTGTTAGTGCTACTCCTCAAATGCCGGCTGATGGTGGAGAAGAGGAAGCAACATCTGAAGAGCAATAATTTAAATCTCATACCAAATAAACAAATCCCGCTTTTGCGGGATTTGTTTATTTGGTATGATGTGTTTGTGTCTGTGTACACTTTTTTAAATAGACATTATTATAATGCAAAACAATAAACATCCAAAAATATCTATTCTGCTTTTGAATTGGAACAACTGGAAGGATACAAAACAATGCCTGGAATCACTAAGGCATATTACTTATCCTAATTTTGATATTATTTTGGTGGATAATGGATCTAGTGACGATTCTTTGTCAAACATGCAGATATTTAAAGATAAGAATACTGAATTAAAAATAAGTATATTAAAAAATAAACAAAATTTGGGCTTTGGCGGAGGTAATAATATTGGTATTAATTTTGCCCTAAACAACAATTCCGATTATGTTTTGCTTTTAAATAACGACACCTCTGTCGCAAGCGATTTTTTGGAAAGCATGATTGCTGTGACGGAAGATAACCCCAAAGTAGGATTAGTGTCACCCAGCATTTTTTTTTACGACAAACGCGATCTGTTGTGGTTTGGTGGCCCAACATATTTTCGTTGGAGCAAAATGGATAAGGCAGCCGGTGTTAAGTTGTTTAAAAAACCTCTTGGTAAAAACCCAAAACCAACTCGGTTAGAATTTGCTTCGGGAGCGTGTATGTTAATAAAAAGAGATGTTTTAAAAAAGATTGACGGCTTTTATCCGCCATACTTTCTTTATTTTGAAGATATAGATTTATCTTTTGCTATAAAAAAGACGGGTTATAATTTGGTGTGGGTTCCGAATTCGAGTATTTGGCATAAAGTTTCTGCAACTACCCTTCCCGCCTTGGGTTCGAATTTACTTAATTACTATAACCATCGCAACATTTTACTTTTGGCAAAACGACACGGTCCATTGTGGGTAAGGTATTTTTATATGCATATTTGGGCAATATATAAATATTTTAAACAATTGGTTAAAATTATGTTCGGATATAATAGGGAAATATCCAGAGCAATAAAACAGGGGATAGAAGATTATTATCGCAATAATTTGGGCAAGTACAAGGTTCGGTAGTTATTGTTTTTATGAAAACAAAGAATAAGAAAATTAAAATTGGAATAGATTGCTACAAATTGGAGGATTCTACCGGCGCAAAACGTGCTGGTATTGGCCGACACCTATATAAGCTGTTGGAGGAAATATCAAAACGTTCGGAATTAAAAAAAGAGTTTGAATTTTATCTTTATTTTAAAGGAGGTGTGCCTCGCGACATAGATTTTTTAAATAACCCAATTTTTATTAAAAAAGTTGCCAAACTGCCTTTTTTTCTGCCCCTTTTTCGTCCTTCTTACAATATTTATTTTCATATAGCTTTACCTTTTTTTGCACTTAAGGACAGAATAGACACAACTTTTTTCGCCTCCTTTATGCTGCCTGCTCTTTTTGTAACAAAGTCGATTGTGGTATTAACGAACGATATTTATTATGAATACACACGTGGCTCTTTACCAAAAAAATATCGTATTGCGTATAAATTGTTTAGTAATTGGGCGGCACGACGAGCAACACAAATTACAACTCAAACCTATGCATCGCGTGATGAAATAAGTGAGTATTTTAGTTTAAACAAAGAAAAAATATCGGTTGCGCCATTGGGGGTTGATTGGCAAGAATATAATCCCACCGAAAAAGTTGATAAAAAAAATTATATTTTGTATGTAGGGCAGGCATTTCCTCGTCGTCATTTGCGCGAAACATTGCTTGCTTTTGAACAAATTGCTCCCGAATTTGAAAACTTAAATTTTATTGCCATTGGTGTAGATAAATATACTCCACCAATTATTGATGATTTAGTAAAAAAAATAAACAAACACTTGGGTGCGGATAGGATAATAAGAAAAGAGGGTGTGGATGATGAAAGATTGAAAAAGTTATATCAGCGCGCAAAGGTGTTTACATATATTTCTAGCTCCGAAGCAATGGGGTTGCCACCACTTGAGGCTCTTGCGGCCGGGACTGTGCCTATTGTTGCAGATACAGCAACAACGCGGGAAATATTTTCTGACAAGGCATATTTTGTAAAGAATCCAGATGACGTTGAGGATGTGGCAAGTGTTTTGCGCAAAGCGCTAAAAAACGATGAGGAACCCCAAAAAATAATTGAGAATCGCGCAGATGTGCTTGAAAAATATACATGGGAGCGTCATGCGGATATAATGATAGATATGTTTAGAAAAACCGCAAAAAAATAATTTATCAAATATATGAAATTGTTATCAATTTTTGTGCGGAATAAAAAATTCAATTACTTAAACTTGGTCTTTCTTGTTTCCATTGCTCTTTTTTTACCTATTATTTTTGGCATATTGCAACGAGAATGGGCATTTTTAATTTTAGTTTTGTATTTGGGATTTATCTTATTTTCGCCCCTAAAGAGCGGGGTGGAGTTATTCTTACGTTCTATACCCTTTTTTATTGCCCTTCCCATTACCGAAACTTTTGATAATTTTAATATTTGGCGTATTTTAATTTTACTCATTTTTATAAAATGGTTTTTTGTTGAATATAATTGGCGCAAGTTGCTGGATAAAAATCTTTTTGACAGAATGTTGTTTTGGGTAAAGAAAAACAAAGTAGAGTTTGCCGGGATTATGTTTTTTGTTTTCGCAGCTTTATCTATTTTGGTTGCACTAGATACTTTGGCTGCGGTTAAACGGCTTATCTTTCTTTTAAATGCCACAATGTTATTTGTTGTTATACGTTCTCTTGTAATAAAGAATAGAGATAACATAATGAGTTTTGCAAAAAATTTCGCCTATTCGGGGCTTTTGGTAGTCGGCTTTGGATATTTACAGTTTATTGCAGCATACTTTGTACCTGCATGGATTTTCCATTATTGGTGGGGGCAGGTTGTAAGTATAAATATGTATGGTGCTACTTGGGGAGATATTGTAACAAATTTTGGCAATACTTGGTTTAGTTATTCTGGTGATACTTTACGACTTAGAATGTTTTCTACGTTTCCGGACTCTCACTCATTCCCCATGTACGTAATTATGACCCTGCCAAGTATTGTTTTAATTTTTTTAAATAAATATAAAATACAATTTTTAAAATTTAAAGAATTATTTGTTAAATATCGCATGTTGCTCGTTACTTTTGTTTTAATAATGCTTGCTTTAATACTAACTGGCACTCGTGGCATTTGGCTTGCCATACTCCCGGCATTTTTTGTAACCGTTATATTTAAATTTGCAAAGGTTTCTAAGAAATTGATTGCTAGTGTTGTTTTGCTGTCATTATTATTTTTAGCCATGTTTCCTGTATATTTTGGAATTGTTAGTTTTCGACAATTTCAGGATAGTGATTTTACAGGCGCGGCATCCTTGCAAAGAATTAGGTCTGTTATAGATTTTGGTGAAACTTCCAATGAGGCACGGATATACATATGGAAAACAACGATAACATACATAAAAAAGAGCCCTGTGTTTGGGATAGGCATAGGAAATTACCCCATTATTTTAAAAGAACCGCAATCGGCTGCATTGGCTGGTGCAAGCGCACATAATTTATATTTGGATATTGCAGCCACCATGGGCATATTCGCACTTATCGCATTTTTGTGGATGTTGTGGGATGTATTTATAAAAGGTATTAAATATTTAAAACGCAGTAAGGTAGATTTGTATTCAGCATATGTATCCATTACGTTATTTTCGCTTGTGTGGGTTTTTGCATATTTAATGACAGACGCAGCTTTATTTGATGGCCGGGCATTGTTGGGGTTTATGGCAGTTTTGGGAATAATTGTGCCTGTTTTAAAAAATCCTAAAAAAGAGTAAAGCTTTAAAAATTTTTGTAGTTAAAATATGTTAAGCGAACCGGAAGTTTCAATACATTTAATAGTCTACAACGGCGAAAAGTATATGCGCCGTTGCTTGGAGGCGGTAAAAGCACAAACATATCCCAACATAAAGTTTCGTGTTTTTAACAATGCATCAAAGGATAGTACAGTTGCAATTTTGCGTGATGTTTGGCCCGAAGCCGAATTAGTTAATTTTGATAAAAATTATGTTTTGGGTGGCGGTTTTAACCGCAGTTTATATTATAGCGATTCACCTTACGTGGTAGGCCTTTGCGTAGATGTTATGATGGAGCCGGATTTTATAGAGCGAGCAGTAGAGATAATGGAAAAAAGAAAAGAGATTGGAGTTTTGCAGGCAAAAATTTTAAGATGGGACTTTGAAAAAGATAAAAAGACAAACATTATAGATACAACCGGAATGCAGATTTTCCGTTCGCGTAGGATAATAAATCGTGGGCATGGTGAAAAGGATGTGGGACAATACAATGAACCACAAGAAATTTTTTGCTATGAAGGGGCTGTACCATTTTTTAGAAGAGAGGCCTTGGAGGATGTAAAAGTTTTAAAACACCCGCCTTTTTTTGCACCGTATGTAAATGAGGAGGATGTGGAAAAATATCCCCACGAGTATTTAGATGAAGATTTTGTATGGTATGCAGATGAGGTAGATTTAGGTTGGCGCATGCGCATATTGGGTTGGAGCAGTTGGTACGAATCGACAGTCGTTGCATATCATGATCGTCAAACCACCCATCAACTGGCAAAAGGATATCGTGGTTTTATTAAATTGCGACGCACGGTCCCTGCTTTCAAAAGAAAATTGGACTTTCAAAATCAACGGCTGACCTTTGTTAAAAACGACTTCTGTGTTAACATACTTAAGGATTTGCCGTGGTTTTTAAAGCGGGAGGCGTTTTTGTTCGGCTATTTTTTAATATGGGAGAGGAGTACGCTACCGGCATATTGGAAAATTATTAGAATAATGCCTAAAATGTGGCGAAAAAGAAATCGGATTATGGCACGTTCAAAAATATCTAAAAAAAGTATGCGTAAGTGGTTTAGGTAATTTGCCTGGCTTAATAATGGAAGAGTATGTTGGAATTTAATAATTCAAATCAATTAAAAAATAAAAAGTTTCGTATTAATAGACGCAAAATAGGGCGTTTTATTGTTATTGGCCTTTTGGCAACAGCCGTCTTATCCATTGCCTGGTTTTTTTATAAAACTTCAAATGTGTTAACAATTACCAAAGATGCTGGAACATATAAGAATTTTAAGGTAGAAAAAGAACCAAATCGGATTGATATTTTAATTTTAGGCATAGGTGGCCCGGGACACCAGGGCGGGCTTTTGACAGATTCTATTCTTTTATTAAGTTTCGATAAAGAAAAGGAAAAAGCTGCGCTTGTGGGTTTGCCGCGGGATTTGTTTGTTACAATGCCCAATCATGCTAAACCGGAAAAAATTAATTACGCATATGCACTTGGAGAGAGCAGATTACCCGGGGGAGGGGGATTGGCGCTTTCTAAGGAGGTTGTAAAATATGTTACGGGAGTTTATATAGACCATGCGGTTGTTTTAAATTTTGATGGATTTGAAAAATTGGTGGATATAATGGGGGGTGTAACAATAAGTCGAAATACTAAATTTGTAGAGGACAAGCAGTGGCAAGGAGAGGGAAAAGAAGATAGTCCTTTTTGGTATAAGCAATCCGATACAGACAACACAGAGCAATTTACAGATGGTGATACAGAGGAAGTTTTTGATGAGAACGAAGAATCTGTTGAGCTGGCTTCGGAGGAATCGTTTGAGTATTGGGTGTTTGAAGTTCCGGCAGGGACATCTGTGTTAAGTGGCGAGGATGCACTTTATTATGTAAGAAGTCGTTTCACATCTTCTGATTTTGATAGAATAAGAAGACAGCAACAAGTTATCTCTTCTTTAAAAAACAAGGCATTTTCTTTAGGCGTGTTGGCCAATCCAATAAAAGTATTTAATATTTTAGATGTTATAGGAAATAACATTCGTACCGATATGGGGTTGGGTGATATAAGGGAAGCTACGGGATTGGCACAAAAATATGATAAAATTCCTATAGAGACAAATTTATTGGATACATCAAATGACGGGTTATTAATTTCAAAAAACTCCAATGGTAGTTTTGTTCTGGTACCCAGAATCGGTGACGATGACTTCACCGAAATTAGAGATTTTTTTACAGGAATATTTGACTAAAATAATATGAATAAAAAAACATTTTTACATTTATTGAAAGTAGCTGTTTTGGTCGGTTTGGTTTTTGTTATAGGTTTTTTAATGGGACAACAAACCGCCGACAATGCCTCCAAAAGTGGTTTGGAATTTGGTAATATTTTCCAAGCCAACAAAGTGGAGTTTTCTTTGGTCGAGGATGTGTGGAATTTGATAAACCAAAAATATGTGAATTCAGACGATATAGATCGCGAAGCATTGATTTACGGAGCCATTCGCGGAATGTTGGAAGAATTAAACGATCCATATACAGTTTTTTTTGATAGAGAGGAGATAGGCGAGTTTTTAGATAGCATTGCCGGATCTTTTGAGGGTGTTGGTATGGAAATAGGCATAAGAGAGGATCATTTGACAGTCATCACTCCTCTAAAGGATTCACCAGCTGAAAGAGCTGGTGTAAAAAGCGGAGATAAAATTATAGCCATAGACGGCGAAGATTCCACCGATCTTACTCTGGAAGAAGCTGTAACTAAAATACGAGGGGAAAGAGGTACGGTAGTAACCCTAACTGTTTTGAGGGGGGAACAACAATTGGATATAAGAATAACAAGAGATGTAATACAGGTACCTTCTTTAAGGTGGAATATGGAGGATGATAATGTTGCCTATATCGAAGTCATACAATTTTCCGATAATAGCGAGAAAGAGTTAAAAAAAATTGCTGGAGAAATTTTAGAGTCCGATGCAAATAAAATAATTTTAGATTTAAGAAATAATCCTGGGGGGCTTTTAGATAGCGCAATAAGTATAGCCGGATGGTTTATTTCCAAGGGCGAGGTTGTTGTAATTGAGGAGAGGGGAGATGGGGTGAGAACAGAACATAAAAGTTTGGGGCCTGCAACCTTTAGAGATTTTCCTATGGCGGTGCTTGTAAATGAAGGATCTGCTTCTGCGTCGGAGATTTTAGCCGGAGCTTTTCGTGACCAAAACAAAACGCCAATAATTGGCAAACAAACCTTTGGAAAGGGTTTGGTGCAGTCTTTGGAGAGTTTATCTGGAGGAGCAAGTTTAAAAATTACGATCGCACGCTGGGTAACACCCTTGGGGCATTACATAAACAGTGTGGGGATAGAGCCGGATATAGAAGTGGAGCTAACCCAGGAAGATCTGGATGCAGATTTAGATCCCCAAAAATCCAAGGCAATAGAAGTTATACGAGGTTTATAAAATTTTGAGCTTTAAACTTTTTGTATTATAATAAAAGCGAAGTTATTTAAAGGATAAAAATGAGAGTAATATTATTACAAGATGTAAAAAATTTAGGTAAAAGGGGCGAGGTTAAAAATGTCTCTGCCGGTTTTGCGCGCAACTTTTTATTACCAAACGGGCTAATAAAAATAGCCACAAAAGGAGCGTTAAAAATGCTTGAAGTAGAAAAGGAAAAAAGGGAAGTTGTTGCAACTAAAGACCTAAAAAAGACCGGTGAGATGGCATCAGCACTCGATGGGTACGAGTTGATATTAAAAGAAAGGATGTCAAAAGATTCCAATAGTCTGTACGCCTCCGTAACAGATACTAAAATCGCAAAAGCGTTAAAGCAGGCTAATTTCGAAGTTAGTAAAAATAATGTAAAGTTAAAGGAGCCCATTAAAGAGATGGGTGAGTATAGTGTACCCCTGGTGTTTGATCATAATTTGGAGGCAGAAATTAAACTTATAATAGAGCCGGAATAAATTTATCCTACTTACAAAATAAAAACAAAAAGTAATTATGGCTAAATACGTTTTTGTATTAGGAGGCGTAATGAGCGGAGTTGGTAAAGGAGTGGCCACCTCAAGTATGGGTGCTCTTTTGCAGGCTCGAGGTTTCAATGTTACTGCAGTAAAAATAGATCCTTATCTAAACGTAGATGCCGGAACTATGAACCCCGTTGAACACGGGGAAGTTTTTGTTACGGAAGAGGGTCTGGAAACAGACCAAGATTTGGGAAATTATGAAAGATTTTTAAATAAAGATATACCACAAATAAATTATATAACCACAGGGCGAATTTATCAGGCGGTAATAGAAAAGGAACGGAACTTATATTACGGAGGGAAAACGGTTGAGCTTGTACCTCATATCACAGACGAAGTTATAGAAAGAATTAAAAAAGCGGGAAAGGAGGATAGTGCGGACTTTGTAATGGTGGAGATAGGGGGAACCGTTGGAGAGTATCAAAACGGTATTTTTTTAGAAGCGGCCAGGATTTTGCATTTGGAAAATCCAAAAAGTGTTTTGTTTGTTTTAGTAACTTATTTACCAATGCCCCAAATGATAGGGGAGATGAAAACAAAACCCACACAACATGCGGTACGGACTTTAAATTCTGCAGGAATTCAACCCGACATAATTATTGCAAGAAGTGAAGCAAGCTTGGATGAACCCAGAAAACAAAAAATCGCCACCTTCTGCAATCTTGCAAAAGAAAATATAATTTCCGCTCCGGATATAAAAACAAGTATATATGAAATTCCTGTAAATTTTGAAAAAGAAAAAATTGCTAAATTAATTTTAAATAAATTTGACATGAGAGAAAGAAAAGCAGACATGAAGAATTGGGAAAATCTTTCCAAAAAAATACAGGAACTGGAAAATGTTGATACAAAAAAAGCAAAAGCGGCAGATAAGGTAAGAATTGGGATAGTGGGAAAGTATTTTGCAACCGGTGAATTTGTTTTGAGCGATTCATATTTATCTGTTATAGAAGCAATTAAACACGCCGGATGGCAAAATAATTTTAAAATTAAAATAGATTGGTTAAACTCCGAAGATTTTACATCTCAAACTTCTACACAAACCAAAAACATGCTTGCCAAGTACGATGGAGTAATTGTGCCGGGGGGTTTTGGTTCCAGGGGGGTGGAGGGTAAAATTAATGTTATTAAGTATTGTAGAGAAAACAACAAGCCGTTTTTGGGGCTTTGTTATGGTATGCAACTTGCTGTGATTGAATTTGCACGCGGTGTTTGTGGTTTTGATGACGCGCACACAACAGAGATAGCTCCGACTACAGAATATCCAGTAATAGATGTAATGGAGGAGCAAAAAATAAATTTGGATAAAAAAAATTTTGGAGCAACAATGCGATTGGGCGCATACACATGCGATTTAAAACAAGGAACAAAAGCACATAAAATTTATGGAAAAAAGAATAGGATTTCAGAAAGACACAGGCACAGATACGAATTAAACAATAATCACAGGGAGATTTTGGAGCAAAATGGTTTGGTTGTGTCGGGTGTAAACCCTGATAAAAATTTAGTAGAAATTATAGAATTACCTTCACATAAGTTTTTTTTGGGAACTCAATTTCATCCGGAACTCAAAAGTAGACCACACAATCCGCACCCTCTGTTTGTAGAATTTATAAAAAGCTGTAAATAAAATATCTTGCAGAATCAAACCCTCATTTAAAAAACCCCCGAGTGGGGGTTTTTTAAATGAGGGAAAATAATAACTAGCTTATTATTTCTACTTTTTTTGCTCTGCGTTGTTTGCCGTCGAATCCCTTTTTTCTTATGGTGCGAAATTGTACTGTTCCATCTTTGGAAGCGTATAGAGTATCGTCTGCGCCTCTGCGGACATTTAATCCCGGTATAAATTTTGTTCCTCTTTGGCGAATAATAATCATGCCTGCTTTTATTTTTTGCCCACCAAAAACCTTAACGCCCAGTCGTTTACTTACAGAATCTCTACCTAATTTTGTGGACCCTCCGGCCTTTCTATGTGCCATATTGTTAGCTGGTTAAAACGACAACTTTACTTTATAATAACAATGATAAAGTTGTGGTATTTAGTTAATACTTAATTTATATATGAAAGAAAATAAATTTCAAAAACAGGATATTTTTTACGCAATTATTATAAGTTTGGTTCTTATAATAATATTCTCCTTGGGTTATTTTATCGCAAATTTAAATAAATTGCAAAAACCCCCCGTTGTTATAGAAAAAAACAATAACAACGTTGTTGAGTATACCCAAAATTCAGAAATTTTACAAGAGGGTGTTGTTGCAAGCATAAATTCAGATAAATATCACTATCTTCATTGTAGCGGGGCTAAAAGAATTAGCGAGAAAAATAAAATATATTTTGATAGCCCCCAAGATGCTCAAAATGCGGGATTTGTTTTGGCGGGAAATTGCAATTAAAAAAATATGGAATCTAAAAATTTAAATACTGTTAAAACAGCCCACTTTATAGGAATTAAGGGCGTAGGAATGACTGCTTTGGCACAAATTTTAAAAAATAAGGGCGTTAGTGTATTTGGCTCGGATGTAGAAGAGGAGTTTTTTACAGATAAGGTTTTGGAGCAGTTGGGCATTCCGTTTGTAGAAAAATTTTCTAAAAACAATATACCTGCAGATACGGATTTGGTAATTTGTTCGCAGGCCTATATAAACAAAGATAACGAAGAAGTTGTCGAGGCAAAAAAGAGAGGTTTGAAAGTTATTACATATCCTCAGGCTCTTGCAAAATTATTTAATTCCGCATATGGTATTGCGGTTGCGGGTTCGCATGGTAAAAGTACCACAACGGCAATGTTGGGAGTTATATTGGAAGAGGCCGGGTTGGACCCCACAGTTATAGTTGGGTCGCGCGTTAATCAGTGGAACTCAAATGCGCGTGTTGGTAACTCTAAGTATTTTGTTATAGAAGCCGATGAGTATCGCGACGCATTTTTGCAATATAAACCAAAAATTGCTGTTGTTACAAATATAGACTTCGATCACCCCGATTATTTTAAAGACAAAAAACAATATGCGCAATCTTTTAAAAAATTTACAAGTCAACCATCGGTTCAAAAAGTTATAACAAAAACTGTTTCCTCGGGTGTGTTGAAGCTAAAAATACCCGGAGAATACAATCAAAAAAATGCGCTACTTGCCCACAATGTTGCTTTGGGATTGGGTGTTAAACCTAAAGTTATCAAGAAAGCTCTTGAAAATTTTGAAGGGCTAGCTCGTCGTTTTGAATACGTCGGTCAGTGCAATGGGGCAAAAATGTACGATGATTATGCACACCATCCAACAGAAATTAACGCGGTTGTGGAGGCCACAAAACAACAATATCCCGATAAAAAAGTATTGGTTTTATTTCAGCCACACACCTACAGCAGAACCGAAAATTTATTTGATGATTTTGTTAAAAGTTTAAAATTAGTAAATGAGGTATATATATTAAAAACGTACGCTTCGGCAAGAGAAAATGGGGCAGACACATCGGGCAATAATTTAGCTAAATTATTAAATGCAAAATATTTTAAAAATCACAAAGAAGCGGAGTTGTTTCTTAAAGAAAAATTAAATAAACACAAAGTACTGTTAGCGCTTGGGGCGGGGGACCAGTGGCAAATATTAAAAAATATAGCAGCACTTGACTAATTGCAAAAAATTTGATATCATTATCTATGGTTCTCACTACAACTTAAGGAGGTAGCGTGGCTACAAAAGCAGAACTTCAGAAGAGAAACAAGTATCTTGTTATTATCGTCTCTATCTTGGCGATAGGGACAACGGTAATGGCAACACTGATGCTTGCAGGGGTCCTGAAACTTAAATCAGGAGATTCTGGTGAAAAAGATTCCGCCGGAACGGTCGTTACAGAGAACGATAGCGGCGTATCACAAAGCGCCGGTGATGACTCTGTGAATATCAATAACCAGCAGAATTATTTCACATACAGTAACGGGTACTGGTATTACAATAGGGTGAATGTGGATGGTTGTGATACTTGTGACAAAACAGAAAAATGGCAGCCACCCCTTTGTGGTTGTCCCAATCCTGTACCAGGCACAACGACGACGACTGTGCCTACAACCACAACGACAACCACACCAGGCACAACAACGACAACTGTGCCCCCAGCTACTACAACGACAACCGTATCGAGTACGACAACTACAACAACCGCGCCTACAACTACAACGACAACAACCGCGCCTACAACCACAACGACAACACAGCCTTTTCGGTGGTCGATATCGTTTAGCGTGTCTCCTGGACAAGGGGAAGCACCTCTAAACAATGTCAATCTTACCGCGAGGGTAAACATATTGGCAGGTACGCAGAACGGACAGTTTAATTATCTGTTCAACTGCGGTAATGGTGCAGGCATCGTCCGCAATTGGACGACAACCGATCTGGTCGTTACTGTTCCGGATGGGGTTTGTGGATATGCCAATTCTGGCGAGTATATCGCCTCGGTGACGGTTACGTACCTACCCACCAAGGAATCTCAGTGGGCAAGCGGTACAATAAGTGTAAGTTGATAACTATTTGGGCACCATGGCTTAGGTCATGGTGCCCAATTTATTTTTATAATATAGCAAAGCTTGACAATATAATAAAACTTCGATATAATATACACGTTAACAATTAAAGGGCCTAAATGCCCGAAAACTTAAAATTTAAAAATATGAATTTAATAAACAAAGACTCAAAAATTTCAAAGCTTTTTTATTTCAGCGGTGCACTAACCGTTGTTTTTGCTTTACTGGCAATTGCAACCGTGCCTTTGTTAAAGAATATAATGGCCGATGCGCACGCTCCCGAAATCGTAATTCAAAAATTTGGAAGCAAAACAATTGTAAAACAGGGAGATACAATGGATTTTACAATTCGTGTTACCAACAATGGTGATCCAAACGTTGCTACGGGTCACAATGATATGACCGCATATAATTTAGAAATTAAAGATAATCTTCCAAACGGTTTTGAGCGCGCAAGCAATGGAGACACATCCCTTAATTGGGCTGTTGGCCAATTGGCTGCAGGTGAAGTTTGGGAAAAAACTTTTACAGTTAAAATTTCTCAAAACGCAAATCCTGGAGGATACTTGAATGTGGCAGAAGTAAAAGCACAATACAAGGATAGCGGGGTATGGAAGGATTACCCTACGCAGAAGGCGACCTTTGCAGTAAAAGTAGAAGAACTAGAAAAAAATCCAAATCTTGCAATAAATAAGCAGGCACACAGAAGCGAAATTGAGGCTGGGGATACGGTTATATACACAATCACCGTAACAAACAACGGCGACGGTACAGCTAAAAATCTTAAGGTAACGGATGTTTTACCTGATGGTTTTGTGGTTCTTTCTTCGGGAAATTCGGTTGTTGAATGGACAAAAAATGAATTGGCTCCAAACAATAGTTGGACAAATATTTTTACATCGGTATCCTCAAGCGCTTTGGAAGATGGTACTTATATAAATGAGGCAACGGTTGTGGCTGACAATAACTCTCCTAAAACCGCCAGCGTTTCTGTAAATATAAAAAATCCGGTTATCGTAACAAATCCAGAACTTTCAGTTAATAAAACAGCAAGTTCAGGAGTTGTTGATGCCGGAGGTGTGGCAAATTATACAGTTTCTGTAACTAATTTGGGTGATGGGGTAGCGGTAGGTGTTAGTTTATCAGATCAATTATCTGTTGGATTTACCCATACCACAGGAGGACAGCTTAGAACTTGGGATTTAGGTGATATCATACCGGGACAAACAAAAACAGTAAACTATTTGGCTAATGTGTCCAGTAGTCTTGCCAGTGGGTCTTATGTTAACACAGCCACAGTAACAGCGAGCAATGCATCATCTATTTCAGATACTGCAATTGTAACTGTGCAAAATACTCCAGTTGTTGTAACTAATCCATCTTTATCTTTAAACAAAATAGCAAATACATCTTCTGTAAATTCAGGTGGTACAGCCAGTTATACAATTAGTGTAACAAATTCCGGAAATGAGGTGGCAACAAATGTGACTTTGTTGGATGCTTTACCAAATGGATTTACTTTCTCAGCAACAGGCCAAAGCACAAGAACTTGGGCTTTAGGTAACCTATCTCCAAACGAAACCAAAAACATTAGCTACACAGCACTTGTTGACGCTAGCGTGTTAAGTGGTTCTTATATAAACACAGCAACTGTTACAGCAGGAAATCACGTTTCTTTAAGCGATACGGCAACAGTTCAAGTAACAGCTGGAGAAGTTTTGGGTGAGGAGTTTGATCCGATAATTATTATAGAAAAAACAGCTAATAAAAAAGTGGTAAATCCAGGAGGAACCGCAACTTATACGATTACAGTTAAAAATATCGGTGAAGCAGATGCGATAAACCTTACCTTAAGCGATGCTTTTCCTCAAGGATTTAGTGAAATTGACACAGGAGCCATCAAAAAGACATGGACACGCGGGCTTTTGGAGAAAAACGGAGGGGAGTGGCAGGTAACTTATAGAGTTCGTATTGCAAGTGACGCTGCAGAAACAGATTACATAAACACCGCCATTGTTTCGGCCGAAAATTATCCAAAACAAGTAAAATCAGATTACATAATGCAAGTCCGCAAGGGTGAAGTGTTGGGTGATACCGGTGTAACACCAGGACAAATGGCTGTTTGGATCGGAGCTATTGGAATATTGGGCTTAGCTATGCACCAACTTCGTAGAAAATTTGCTTTTGCAAAAATTAGAAAAAGTTCTCCGGTAGCGTAATTAAAACACTACTATGCGTTTGTTTAATAAAAAATTTAAAAATGTGGATTTGATTCCTTCAAATCCTTTGGCGATTACCTTTTATCAAAGTTCTGGAAGAAATATTTCTGGCCAGCTACCCCGATTCGGTATTTCTTTTTGGGGCATGATAGCGGCATCAGCAATAGTGGTTTTAATTTATCCGTTCTTGCCTGTTATCTTGTATAACATAAATCCGCCACAACTACCGCAGACACAATCTGTTGTTTTGGGGAGTTTTGACATAGATTCTAACGAAGAGTCGCCCGCACAAAAAGATGTCGCTTATGGTTCGGTTTATGAGAATAGAATTATTATTCCCAAAATTGGAGTAAATATAAAAATATCGGATTTGGATAACGAGACAGATGCGTTATCCGAAGGTGCGTGGCGTTTTTCACAAACATCCACTCCGGATAAAGGAAGCAATACAGCATTTAGTGCGCACAGATATCAATATCTTCCACCACATTCGGAAACATTTTATTTGTTGGATAAGTTGGAAGTAGGGGACAGGTTTACAATTGTGTGGGAAGGAAAGCAGTATACTTATTCGGTATTTACAAGCATGATTGTTGCTCCCTACGCGGTAGAAGTTTTAAACCCATCTCAAAAATCCACCGTAACCCTAATTACCTGCAACCCACTGTTCTCTACCAAGGAACGCTTGGTGGTTAAAGCAGAACTAGTAAGTGTAGATTAATGGTTTTTATATATACATAATATAAATGTTATAATTAAACCATGGAGACAAAACATAAAATTAAAGCTCTTATGCGAAACCTATTTTTCCCAGATGAAAAAAATGAATTACCTTTGGCTTACACCACAAAAGCTTTAATTTCGTATGCTCTGATCGCAATGTTTTCGGTGGCGATATTGCTTCCATTTTATAATTCGTTGATGGGTCCGTATTTGGCGAACTTAACACAAGATATTATTATTGCCGAGGTAAATCCGGCACGGAATATAGAAGATTTATTACCTCTTAAAACCTCCGCGCTTTTAAATCAGGCAGCACAAATGAAAGCGCAAGACATGATAGATAGAAATTACTTCGCTCACAACGATCCGAATGGAAATAGGCCGTGGCAGTGGTTGGATGCTGTGGGTTATAAGTATGCCTTGGCGGGGGAGAATTTGGCAAAAGATTTTTTTGAGGTAGAACCCTTGGTTACGGCGTGGTTGAATTCTCCTTCCCATGCTAAAAATATTTTAAATAGTTATTTTACGGAAATAGGTGTAGGTGTTGCAAGCGGAAAAATAAACGGACAACAGACAACAGTTGTTGCAATGTTTGTTGCACATCCTGTTAGCCCAACTTTACAAACACTGGCAGCCCAAGAAGGGGAGCCTATTTCAGAAGAACCACAACCCGAACCACAACCAGAACCACAACCAGAACCACAACCAGAACCACAACCAGAACCACAACCAGAACCACAGCCGGAGCCAGAACCTCAGCCGGAGCCAGAACCAGAAACGAACACAAACCAAGATTCCAAAACTCTTTCACCCGACGGATTGTTGGTGGTACAGAGAGCATCGGATAATGTTTTGCAAAAAGAAGTAGATTTAATTAATCTAAATACTGTTGGTACAGATAGTGGTGTCGATGTAAACAAAAAACAACAGGCGTCAGAAAATACTAAGAATCTTCATATAAAAGCTTTCTTGTTTAATAAACTACCAAACACGATAAAACTATCTTTAAGTAGCTTTTTCGCCATATTGCTGGTGTGGTTGGTTGTGGTGGGATATGTGTTTAAAAGGCGCGTACCGCATTTTTTCCAACGATTTGCGTCTTTGGCTATGTTGATTCTGGTTTTGTGGGTGTAATAAATTTAAAAATATTTTTTTGTTTATATAAAAAACGTTCCCCGAAAGGAACGTTTTTTATATTTAGTGTCCATAACGCCACATTGATACACGTGTGTCTATATTGACCAAAGTGGAAAAGTTGTGGACTAATTATACTTGACATAACAAAAGTGTGGTAAAATTAATATAGAGATAAAAATTAATTTATAAGTGTGTGGAATTGAGAATAAAAATTCTACAGCAAACTATTAAGAGTGTAAAAGGTGTAAGTTGCCACAACACACATATTACACAAACAAAAACAAAAATGAGGTAGTTATAAAAAGAAGCCAAGTAATATAAAGCCATGCAGGCCCCATTAAAATTAAATAATAAAAAAAGAAAAAGGGGTGGTATCCTTTTCAGGACCTTTCGCCGTATAGAGAGGCTGACCACACTTGCTGGCTTTAAAGAATTTCTGAAAGACAGAGCAAGGGAGTTGTTATACGAAAAAGGCTTCAAAACTACCATACGGGGAATTCTTTTATATGCCGTTTATGTTTTTGTAATGATTGGACAGCTGACGGTGGTGGCACTGTTTTTGCTATCTGTATTTGCAAATTTTGCAGGAAGTGCAACCCCAATGTTGGCAACTTTGTTAGATTCGGATTTAACGTTCGATGAGAAAATAAAAACCATAACGGGCTTTACCGATAAAATAGAAGTAGAAAAAGAAGAGATCAATAACATAGTGTTACAATGCTCCAGCCCCAGTCTTCACTGGCGCTCGGATTTAAACACTTATGTAAATGATAATGAATTATTTCTTAAAGAGGGCAAGAGCGCAGGAACCATTATTTTAAAAGAACCGGTTAGTAGTTTTTTAGGATTTGAAATAACGGTTGCCTCATCCATGCAAAGTGGTATAAATACAATAATTTCTTTTAAGAATAGTGGCGGAAATTTAAAATACGCAATTGGAGACGGAGATTTTAAAACTATCAGATATTCATATACAGATAAAAATGGAGTTATGTTGGTGCAGGAAACTACAAAATTGGAAAACAGCATACATAATGAAAGGGAAATTGGATTTAAATTAACCATGATAGAAAAAGCCAATAGCACACTATCATCTGCTGTCTTAAGCTATTACGATATATATGGGCGATTACATAACGTCGATTTAGAAAATATACAAATACCAGATCCTAAACAGTTATATCAGAGCATTGTACTGGGCATAGATGCCGGATTGGAAACTCAAAGGCAAGATTCCAGTATAAAATTGCTTGGATGTTCTATTATACAGACAGAACCCTCCAAGCTGTTAAACATTTAGGTTATTAATTATTTTAAATATAGGGAGAATATAATTAATTACGGCTTCGGAAAAACATGCGGTGTGGCCCGCATGTTTTTCTTTGGGGATAAATTTACATTCGGTGTATTTTATGATACTATCCCGATAGTTCACAATATGTAGGAGCCGGGGATGCCCAAGCGGGCACGCATACTTTGGTGGGTTTTTTTGTCGGTTATATTGGTCTCCGCATTAACTGTTTTTTTTGGTTTTAATGGCGGTCTTGCTACAAATGTTGAAGATAAATCTTTTACAAATGTACGATTGTGGTTTCACCAAGAACGAGGAGAAATGCAACTGGTGTTTGAAGATGTTTTGGATGGGGATAAAGAGGTGTGGATAGAGATTGATAATAAAATAGATATAAGAGTAGATTCGGAGTTAACCGAACCTGCACTTTGGGCGCGTCCTGCGTGGGAAGATAGATTTTTTGGAGCGACGGTTTTTTATAAGGCAAATCAGGCAGTATTAGTAGTGCAAAGTGAAATCGAAAAACAAGTATGGGAATTGGTAATTAAGTACGCGCGCGAAAAAAAACAGGAATTGATGCGGACCGACAATGAGTGGGCATTATTAATAGAAAAATTACCATACACCTCTTTTGCAAATTACGACCTGGAGTTTGCAATTAATAATATAGAGCTTGTGGTTTATGGTATAGAGCTTGCCTTCCAGAATGAAAAATATACTGAATTTCAAACTATTTATGATCAAGTACTTGTCCATATAGAAACCTTAAATATATTTGAAGGTATGCAAATACCTAGATTGGGCTTTAGCTCTGTAGGTGAAAGTTATTTTGGAGGTGAGGTTGCAGCCATATATATACCGGAGTTAAATATTATTGTTTTGAACAAGGATCAATTCGAATATTTAAGATCATATGATTTTCTTACATTAAAAATGACTATATTCCATGAATTAGGTCATTCATGGTTTAGCCAGCTTGAGGAGTCCGCCAGAAATGAATATTACAAGTTTGTACTTTCAACCCAGGAAGATTCGCCCTACTCCTTAACCCGAAGAATTCTTGCCTCTACCGATATTGATAAAGAAAATCCTAACGAGTGGCAATTATTGTTTTTACAGCGCGCAGTAGAGGAAGATTTTGCAGAAAGTTTTGCTCAGTATCTTGCAGTTTCGGACTCTTTTGCTCGTCGTTATTTAAATAGATTTGTTATTTTTTGTAAAATTATGCCTATTTCTTATGGGCGATGTGCGTTATACGGGGCTCCTTAACCAAAGGGGCCTTTTTAATAATAAAAATGATATAATAAAATTTGAATTATGAAGCCAAAATTACAAAAAATTCTTCATGAAATAAGGCACAACTCTCACCGACGCATCCAAATTTTTAAAGCGTTAAAAGATTATGAAAAAAGAGAGGTTTTTTTTCGTTTATCCAAGCTTATACAAAAAGGGCTTGTTTCCAAAATGGACGATGCTTCGCTGGTTTCTTTTTTAGAATATTTGGACCCGGATGAGGCGGCTGATGTTGTTTTTTTACTTAGTCCACTTAGAAAAAAAGTAGTATTAAAAAAGGTGCAAAGTGATGTTAGGAGAGATTTGGAAACATTATTGAAGTTCGATCCCGAAACTGCAGGGGGCATTATGAATTTGGACTACATACAAGCGGAGGATACAGACCCCCTGTCTGTTGTGGGTAAAAAGATACATCTTCATGAAAAACGCACAGGTAAGATGCCTGTGGTTTTAATAATGAAAAAAGGAAGGTTAGTGGGTTATTTGCCCGGCAGAGCTTTGGCATTTGGCTCGCCAAAAGAGCCTGTTATTAAATACAGAAAAAGGATAGCAAAAATACCTCACCACAAAACCAGGGAACAAATTATAGAAGCTTTTCGTGAACATCCCCATGATAAAATGGTGGTTGTGGATGATTACAATAAAGTATTGGGTGTGATATATTCGGATGATATTTTAAAACTTGTGCACGAAATGGAATCTCAAAGTTTGTATGAATTTGCGGGAGTTAGTAAGCAGGAAACCGTATACGATAGTATAAGGCAAAAAGTAAATTTTCGTTACAAATGGCTTATTTTAAACCTTGCCACAGCATTTTTGGCCGCATCCGTTGTTGGTCTTTTCGATAATGTTATAAGTACTTTTGTTCTTTTAGCTGTGTATATGCCAATTGTTGCCGGTATGGGGGGAAATGCTGCAACCCAGACATTAGCCGTTATGGTGCGTGCAATAGCTTTGGACCAGATAAGTTTAAAAAGTTTTTGGCCTGCCTTGCGCAAAGAAGCCGGATCGGCCTTAATTAACGGGCTGATTAATGGAATACTTGTTGCGTCTATAGTTATTCTTATAAGTAAAGATTATTGGATGGCGGGCATATTAGCTGTGGCTATGGTATTGAACTTAATAGTAGCGGCTATTTTTGGAACCTTAATACCTTTAATTATGGTGAAATTAAACAAGGACCCGGCGTCTTCTGCAACGGTTTTTATAACCACAGCAACAGATGTGTTTGGGTTTTTAGCATTCTTGGGCTTGGCAACAATTTTTTTACTATAAATACATGAAACAAGAAATTAAATTTTCCAACATAGAAACAAAGGGAGCTGCCAGAAAAGAACTGCATGATTTGGAAAAAACAGGGGAGTATGTATTTCACGGATCTGCAACTTCGGATATCGAAAAACTTAAGCCGATACAGGCGTATAATTTTATTCATAAAAAGGGTAGGGTGGAGGATGGTCCGCCTGGTGTTGCTGCCTCACCATTTTCTGATATCGCAATTTTTAGGGCACTTGTAAGAACGGGGAAAAACGGTTTTGAAGCAGATAGTTTAAAAAGATTATTTTTTAAAGCGTCCCAAAGCGCACTGCAATTTGCAAAAAATACAGTTGGATATGTGTATGTTTTAAATCGAAAAGATTTTAAACCCAAAGTAATGTCGAATTTAAGGTCATCTCCAATGGATTGGAGATCAGAAAAGGAGGTAAGGCCGGTAAAGATCATAGAAATTCATTATGACGATTTACCAAAGGAGAATATAGATATAATTGAGGAATAACAGAGATGTCAGTAAACCAGACATTTAATTGCAAAAAAACGGCCCTTTTGGGCCGTTTTTATATAATTTGGAAGGATTAATTAGTCTCGTTATCTTTATGGTATTTTTTATAAACATCACGCAAGCGTTTGTTGGTAACATGTGTGTATATTTGGGTTGTTGCGATGTTTTTGTGGCCCAAAAACTCTTGAACCATCCTTAGGTCTACACCCTGGCTAAGCAGGTATGTAGCAAAACTATGACGCATAACATGGGGTGTAACATCAATTGGCAAGGCCGCCATTTTGGCGTATCGGCTAATAGAGCTTTGTATAGCTCTTTTACTTAAACGCTTTCCCTCTTTTTTTGATTGCAAATTAACAAACAGAGGATTATCCATGTCTTTTCTTGTTTTTAGATATTTTTCTATCCATTTTAGCGCTGAGGGAGAAAAAAATATCGGCCGTGTTCGGTCGCCCTTACCTGTGATATTTAGTTCAAAAACTTCTTTTGTATTTTTAATGTTAATTTGATCTCTATTTAAGGCAACAAGCTCTGCAATACGAAGCCCGGTCGAAAATAGGGTTTCTATAATGGCTCTGTCGCGGATACCTTTTGTTGTTGATGTATCGGGCATATCGAGAAGTTTTTTTACGGCGTCTTCATTTAAAAATTTTACAGAATCTTTTTTTGCTCCTTTGGGCAGTTTAATTTTATTGGAGGGTAGGGAAGTGATATCGCGATCGGAAAAATAATCCAGCAAAGCACGCAGGGCAACCAAATAATAATTTTGAGTAACTTTTTTTAAATTTTCACCACCAGGTGTTTTATGTTGCCGAGATAAGTATAATCGATAATCCCAAATATGTTGAGACGTTAACTGATGGGGGAGAAGTGGTTCTTTATCTACCTTTTTTAGCCATTTTACAAATACACTAAGATAGCGCTGGTAATTTTCCTGCGTTTTATCTGCCAAACCTTTTTCGATTTCACAATAATCCAAAAAGTCAGGGATATGTTCAATAATAGGAGTAGAGGAGTGTTTCATATAAGTTTATTATATAACTTCGCACAATATAGGTAAAGCGTAGTTATACACAGGTATAATAACTACGCTTTACCTAACGTAGATTTTGCGCAAGTTTGTTTTACAAACTTCGCAATAATCTACTCAAGGCGTAGTTATACACAGGTATAATAACTACGCTTTACCTAACGTAGATTTTGCGCAAGTTTGTTTTACAAACTTCGCAATAATCTACTCAAGGCGTAGTTATACACAGGTATAATAACTACGCTTTACCTAACGTAGATTTTGCGCAAGTTTGTTTTACAAACTTCGCAATAATCTACTCAAGGCGTAGTTATACACAGGTATAATAACTACGCTTTAC
>Ga0326597_10002222_pt1 | contig 29270 bp, 30 predicted proteins | sample RVTome_12_FD_203789 | JGI IMG/M metagenome (GOLD analysis project Ga0326597, IMG submission 203789) | Soil microbial communities from uranium-contaminated site in the Upper Colorado River Basin, Wyoming, United States - RVT100D185 | ecosystem: Environmental > Terrestrial > Soil > Contaminated >... | reverse complement strand
GCCCTGAAATGAGCCCCTTCATGCCAGAGGGCAGCGCCCGGCGTGCCGCCGGGCGAAACGGCCGCGCGGGGGCAGGCGCATGACCCGCACCCGCCTTTCCCTCTTCGACACCACGCTCCGCGATGGCCAGCAAACCCAGGGCGTGCAGTTTTCCGCCGCCGAAAAGGCGCAGATCGCGCATGCGCTCGATGCGCTCGGCGTCGATTACATCGAGGGCGGCTGGCCGGGGGCGAACCCGACCGACAGCGAGTTTTTCGAAAGCCGTCCGCAGACGCGCGCCACTTTCACCGCCTTCGGCATGACCAAGCGGGTCGGGCGCTCGGCGGCAAACGATGATGTGCTGGCGGCGGTGCTGAATGCGCGCACCCCGGCGGTGTGCCTGGTCGGCAAGACCCACCCTTATCATGTGAAAACCGCGCTTGGCGTCAGCCTGCCAGAAAACCGCGACGCGATTGCCGACAGCATCGCGCATGTGGTGGCGGCGGGGCGTGAGGCGCTGTTTGACGCCGAACATTTCTTCGATGGCTACCGCGCCGATCCGGCCTATGCGCTTTCCTGCCTGCACGCCGCGCAGGACGCCGGCGCGCGCTGGATCGTGCTGTGCGATACCAATGGCGGCACCTTGCCCGCCGAGGTGGGCCGCGTTACCGCCGAGGTGATCGCGGCGGGCATCCCCGGCGACCGCCTTGGCATTCACACCCACGATGATACCGGCAATGCGGTGGCCAATACGCTGGCCGCCATCGACGCCGGCGCGCGGCAGGTGCAGGGCACCCTGAACGGGCTGGGCGAGCGCTGCGGCAACGCCAACCTCACCAGCCTGATTCCGACACTGCTGCTCAAGCAACCCTATGCCAGCCGTTTCGAGACCGGGGTCAGGCCAGACGCCATGGCGGGCCTGCTGCGGCTTAGCCGGATGCTTGACGACATTTTGAACCGGGTGCCGCTGCGCAGCGCGCCCTATGTCGGCGCCAGCGCCTTTGCGCACAAGGCCGGGCTGCATGCCAGCGCCATTCTGAAAGACCCGGCAACCTACGAGCATATCGACCCCGCGCTGGTCGGCAATGCCCGCGTCATCCCGATGAGCAATCAGGCCGGGCAGTCGAACCTGCGCGCGCGGCTGACGCAGGCCGGGATTGTGGCGGCGCCGAAAGACCCCCGCCTTGCGCGCATTCTTGAAGTGGTGAAGGAACGCGAAGATCAGGGCTATGCCTACGACGGCGCCCAGGCGAGCTTTGAGCTGGTGGCACGGCGCGAACTGGGGCTGCTGCCGGATTTCTTCGAGGTCAAGCGCTACCGGGTGACGGTGGAGCGTCGCAAGAACAAATATGACCGCATGATCAGCCTTTCCGAAGCCGTGGTGGTGGTGAAGATCGGCGGCGTCAAGATGCTGTCGGTTTCCGAAAGCATGGATGCCACCGGATCCGACCGCGGCCCGGTCAACGCTTTGGCCAAGGCGCTGGCAAAAGACCTCGGCCCCTATCAGGCCTGCATCGACGACATGAAGCTGGTCGATTTCAAGGTGCGCATCACGCAGGGCGGCACCGAGGCGGTGACCCGTGTCATCATCGATTCGGAGGACGGGCAGGGGCGGCGCTGGTCCACCGTCGGGGTGTCGCCCAACATCGTCGATGCAAGCTTCGAGGCGCTTCTGGATGCGATGGTCTGGAAGCTGGTGCGCGACAGGGTGGAGCCGGCGTGAGTGCGATCGTGATGACGCAAGCATGAGCCTGCACTACTGCGCCGAACTGGTCGAACGTGGCGACCCCGACCGTTTCGCCGCGACCCTCGCAGCGCCGGTCGCGGTGCGGCCGCAGCTTTGGCCGCTTTATGCGCTGAACCTGGAACTGGCGCGCGCGCCCTGGGCCAGTGCCGAACCGTTGCTGGCCGAGATGCGGCTGCAATGGTGGATCGACGCGCTTGCCGATCTGGCAGCGGGCAAAGCGGCGTCGGGGCAGGAGGTGCTGGCCGAGGTGGCCGTGCTGCTGGCGCGAACTCCGGCGCTGGCGCCAGTGCTGCTGGCGCTTGCCCAGGCGCGGCGGCGCGATTGCTGGCGCGAGGCCTTTGCCGATACCGGTGCGCTGGCCGCCTATATCGACGCGACCTCGGGCAATCTGATGTGGGCGGCGGCGCTGGCGCTTGGCGCGCCCGCCGTGGCGCAACCGGTGGTGCGCGATTTCGCCTTGGGTGCCGGTCTGGCGAACTGGCTGCGCGCCGTGCCGGCGTTGCGCGCCCGGGGCCAGACGCCGCTGCCCGACGATAGCCCCGCCGCCATCGCGACGCTGGCAGGCGAAGGGCTGGCGCGGCTGGCGCAGGCCCGCGCCGCGGGCCGGCTGCTGCCTGCCGCCTGCGCCCCGGCACTGTTTCCCGGCTGGCTGGCCGCGGGCGTGCTGCGCCGCGCCGCCGCGCGGCCCGCCCGCGTTGCCGCAGGTCAGCTGGGGCCTTCGGAATTTGCCCGTCGCGCCGGGCTGCTTGTTCCGGCTTTTCTTGGCCGCTGGTAGCGCTGCCGAATTAAGCAAATCTTCAGCTGTGGCGGCGATGGTTCTGCGAGGCGGCGCAGCAACCCGCCCGCGCAAACACCGCCCGCAGCCCCGCTGCGCGCCGGACGGAGGGAGACGTGCCGGTTCGAGTTCTGATTGTTGACGATTCAGCGACGATTCGTCGCCTGATCCGGTCGCGCATTGCTGCCGACAGCCGCCTGAAGGTGGTCGGCGAAGCGGCCGACCCGCTTGAGGCGCGCGAACTGATCAAGCAGCTGAACCCCGATGTGCTGACGCTGGATGTGGAAATGCCGCGCATGGACGGGCTGGCCTTTCTGGAAAAGCTGATGCGGCTGCGCCCGATGCCGGTGGTGATGGTCTCGACGCAGACCCGCCGCGGCAGCACCGCAGCGCTTGAGGCGCTGTCGCTGGGCGCGGTTGATTGCATCTCCAAATCCGGCTTCGACCCGGCGGCAAGCTTCGCCGGGCTGAACGAAACCCTGCTTGTCGCGGCCCGCGCGCAGCTGCAGACCCCCGGCGCGCGGCGGATCGCCTGCCTGCCGGATGATTTTCGCTGGAACGGCAAGACGGTGCTGATCGGCGCTTCGACCGGCGGCGTCGATGCGCTGGAAACGGTTCTTGCCGGCTTTCCGGCGAACTGCCCGCCGACGCTGATCACGCAGCACATGCCCGCCAGTTTTCTGGCCGGTTTTGCGCAACGGCTTGCCACGCGCATCGCGCCGCGCATCCGGCTGGCCTCGCCCGGCGCGCCGGTGGAACAGGGGCAGATCTATCTTGCCCCCGGCGACCGGCACCTGGGGCTGGCGGGGGGCCGGCCGGCGCATTGCCAGCTGGCAGCGGGTGACAAGGTGAATGGTCACCTGCCCTCGGTGGAAGTGATGTTCGATGCGGCGCGCTTCAGCGCGCCCACCACGGTGGCGGTGCTGCTGACCGGCATGGGCCGCGATGGCGCCGCAGCGATGGGCCGGCTGCGCCAGGCCGGGGCGCGCACCCTGGCGCAGGATGAGGCCAGCTGCGTCGTGTTCGGCATGCCGCGTGCCGCACTGGAAACCGGCGCCGCCGAATGCGCCGTGCCGCTGCAGAAGATGGCCGAGCGGATCCTGGAACTGTGCACCGCGCGTCAGCAGGCTGCCGTTTACGCCGCCAGGCCGTAACGCGGCGCTGCACCGCGCTGAAGCCGGGCGCGGCGAAAGCAACGCGCAGTCCGAGCCGCAGCATCGCGGCAGCGCGACCGTGAAGGCCATCTTGCCGGACTCACCGCGGGGCACAAATCCGCCGCGGCCGGCCCCAGCCGACCGGGCGATGGTCGGTCAGGCGCCGTTTCGGAGCGTCGGGATGTGCAATAGACCGGGCAGCTGACAAGCTGCTGCGCAACGCCCCAGGCGCAGCAGGCGGAAGCGCTGCGGCTGCGCGAAACGCTGCGCTGCGGTCTCCCCCGTGCCGGGGAATTTGTCGGTCGACCAATTTCCCCACCTATTCAGTTGGGCCAGACCGGGCAACGCCTTGCGATGTTCATCGCAACGCAAGACGGCTGTGCTGGCGAGAATGCTGTGGGCAGGGCGTCACGGGCGCCCGGCGGCTTGCGACACGGGCGCGGGCATTGGCAGGCGACGCCGGGCGCGACGAAGAGGCCGGAACGCGGCGGCTGCAGATATGACGCCGGGCCTCGATAGTGACGCGAGGCTGCGGCGGCGCGGTTGGAATTGCGGCACGGGCGAGCCGCGACAGCTGGCGGGCGACGCAGGGCGCGACGAGGGGCCGGGCCGAGCGCCGCAACGGGTGCGAGGCTGCGCCTTGGCTGGCGCGCGCGCCGGAAACTGTGGGCGAGGGCGCCGCGCCGGCCTGCGACACGGGCGGTGCGCGACCGCAGGCGGGTGGAGCCAGTTGTGCAGCAGTGCCCGGGCTGCGGGCCGCAGTAGCGGTGGCGGTCGGGTTCAGGCCGCATCTTGCTGCAGGCGCTGCAGGCGGCCGCGCCGCGACCGCGCAAATTTGCTGCACAAGTGGCGGGCAGGTTCGGGCGGCGGCGCGCGGGGTGCATGTGAGACCCCGGGATTGGGGCGGTTGCAGCGGCACCGCATCTGCTGCGCGGGTCGCGCCATGCCTGATCTTCGGTTGCTGTCGACCGCCGCCGACGCGGCGCAGGCGGCGGGCTGCGACGCCACGGGCAGTATACCTTGCGCTGCGGCCTCGCCAGGTCGCATCACGCCGTTCGGCAGGCGGGTCAGAACCACTGAATCTCGCCGGGCCGCGGCAAGGGGTCCGGGGCGTGGGCCTCGGGGTGCAGTTTGGCCTGCAGTTCGTGCAGCCGCAGCTGCGACAGCATCGGTGCGGTTTGCATGTGCAGCGCCGCGGGCAGCCTGGTCGCCAGCACATGCAGCAGCGCGCCGAGGTCTTCCAGCGACTGGGTGACGCGGTCGATGCCCTGCAGCCCCTGAATCGCCTCGGATCGAGTGGGCTCGACAAAACGGCACATGGCCAGCGCCGATTGCACCTCGGCCGAAAGCTGCGCAAGGGTGTCAAGCTCGGCGCCGATGCGGTTGACCAGCAGCGCCAGCGGCAGCTCGCCCCGCGCGGCGGCGGGGCCGGTCAACGCGCCGCTCATAGCCGGCCCACCACGGCTTCGATACAGGCGCGCAGATCCGGTGGGGTGAAGGGTTTGCGCAGGAAGTTGTTCATGCCCAGGCGGCGGCCGGCGTCGATGATTTCGCGGTCGGCGCGCCCGGTGATCAGGATGAACCCCACCCCGCGGGTGCGGGCGTCGCCGCGCAGCGCGGCCAGCAGTTGCAGCCCGTCCATCCCCGGCATGTTGTAATCTGAAATCACCAGATGCACCGGGCTTTGCGTGATCGTCGCCAGCGCCCCGGCACCTTCGGATGCATATCCGACCTGGCGCAGGCCCATCGCATCGAGCGCCTGCATGATCAGGCCGCGACTGGTGGACATGTCGTCCACCACCAGCACCCGCAACTGGTCCCTCAGTGCCATTGCTGCATGTCCTTGTCGGGGGGTTGCGGGGAAAGACGGTAGGTGGTGATGCCGGCCGAAGTCAGCCGCGCGCCGCTGCCCGGCGCAAGCCGTTCCGAATGCCCGACGTAAAGCCAGCCGCCGGGTGCCAGCGCCGATTCAAGCCGCTGCCACAGCCGCACCTGCGTCGGCGTATCGAAGTAGATCACCACGTTGCGGCAGAAGATGACATCGAACTTGCCATGCATCGGCCAAGGCGCGTGCAGGTTGAGCAGTCTGAACGTGACCAGATCGCGGGCCGGTTCGCGCACCCGCAGGCCGCCCGCCACCGGCACCAGAAAACGCGCTGCAAACTCCGGCGGAACGGCGCTGGCGGCGGCGGCGTCGTAGACCGCCTGGCGCCCGCGGGCGATCATTTCCGGGTCGATGTCGGTGGCCAGAATGCGGATGTCGAGCCTGCCGACGTCGGGCGCAAGATCGCTGAGCACCATGGCGATGGAATAGGGTTCCTGGCCGCTGGAGCAGCCCGCCGACCAGATTCGGATGCGACGACCGCCGCGGGCCTGTGCCAGCAGCGGCGGCAGCGCGTGTTGGCGCAGATGCTCGAAATGGTGGCCCTCGCGGAAGAACTGGGTGACGTTGGTGGTCAGCGCCGACAGCATGCGGGCCTGTTCGGCGGTGCCGCTGGCGCTGCGGATCAGCGCCAGATAGCTGCCGTATTCGCGAATGCCACACGCGCGCAGCCGCTTGGCCAGCCGCGAATGCACCAGATGCGCCTTGTCTTCGCCAAGCACGATGCCGGCGAAGTCATAGGCAATGCGCGCGATTTCGGCCAGATGCGTTGCATCTGGCGGGCTGGGTGCGCTGACGGCGCCGGGTGAGCCTGTCATGCTGCATCTGCCCGTCCGGGAGGCAGCACCGCAGCGAGGTCGAGCACGCGGATCATCCGCCCTTCCACTATGGTCAGCGCGGCGACAAAGCCATGCGCCGCGTCGGCGGCAAGGTCGGGGGGCGGCTGCAGCGCGCTGCGCGGCAGCGCCAGGATATCGGAGACCGCGTCCACCAGCAGCCCGGCGCTGGTGTCGCCGATCTGCACGACGATGATGACGTTGCGCGCATCCCCGCCCACCGGCGCCATGCCAAGCCGGGTGGACAGATCGACGACCGGCAGCACGGTGCCGCGCAGGTTGATCACGCCGCGCACATGCGCCGGGCTGTGCGGCAGCGGCGTGGCGCGGGTCCAGCCGCGGATCTCGCGCACCGACATGATGTCGATGCTGTATTCCTGTTCGGCCAGCCGGAACGAAAGAAGCTCCACTTCAGCGTCGGTTCGCGGGGTCATGGCGTCGTTCATGGCGGTCATCCTGCAAGGGCGAGGTCGGCAACGCGGCTGCGCCCGGTGGCGTTGTGAACAAGATCGGCGGGGTCGAGGATCAGCGCGATCTGGCCGTCGCCCAGAATCGTCGCCGCGGCGACGCCGGGAATGCGGCCGCAGCTTTGCTGCAGGCCTTTGATCACCACCTGGCGCTGTTCCATGATGGCATCGACAACCAGCGCCGCGCGATTGCCGTTTTCCTGCGCGCAAAGCAGCACGATGCCACCATCATAGCTTGGCTTCGGGCTGCGGTAGCCAAGCTCGGCGCCCAGATCGTAAAGCGGCACGAAAGCGTCGCGCAGGCGGATGACGCTGGTCTGCGGTCCAAGGGCACGGACGTCCTCGGCGCCCAGGGTCGCGGTTTCGAGTATCGCCGACAGCGGCACCACCAGGGTTTCGCCCGCGACCTTCACCACCATGCCGTCAAGCACCGCAAGCGTCAGCGGCAACGAGATCGAAAAGCGCGTGCCGCGGCCGGGGTCCGAACTGATCACCACGCGCCCGCCAAGCGACTGGATCGCCTGGCGCACCACGTCCATGCCAACGCCGCGCCCCGACAGCGCCGAAACCGTGGTGGCAGTGGAAAACCCGGGCAGAAACAGCAGCGCATCGGTTTCGGCATCCGACAGCGCGGCATCGGCGGCGATCAGGCCCTTGGCCACGGCGATTTCGCGCACCCTGGCGCGGTCGATGCCGGCGCCATCGTCGGCAATCTCGATCAGCACGCGGCCGGCGCGGTGCTGCGCCGAAAGCGTGATCACGCCATCGCGCGGTTTGCCGGCGGCAAGCCGCGCCTCAGGCCGTTCCAGCCCGTGGTCGACAGCATTGCGGATCATATGCGTCAGCGGATCGGCCAGCCGTTCGATCACCGTCTTGTCAACCTCGGTCGCTTCGCCCTCGGTCAGCAGCCGCACTTCCTTGCCCAGCGCGGCCGAGGATTCGCGCACGATCCGCGCCAAGCGCTGAAACAGCGGTTTCACCGGCTGCGCGCGAATCATCATCACGCTGTCCTGAATGTCGCGGGTCAGCATCATGAAGGCTTCCAGCCCGTTCATCACTGCCGAATTGGCCGGCAGCCCGGCCTCGGTGACGCTTTGCGCCAGCATCGCCTGATTGATGACCAACTCGCCCACCAGATTGACCAGCCGGTCGACGCGGTCCAGATCGACGCGCACCGTGGCGTGTTCGGCAGCGGCGGGCGTGGTGGCGGCGGGGGGCGTGGGGGCGGGCGCGGCAGGGGCGGGCGCGGGTGTTGCGGCGCCGGTCGGGGTAGGCGCCGCGGATTCGGGGGTGGCGAAAGTGGGCGCTGGCGTGGCGGGGGTTGGCGGCGCGGGTGCCGCCGGCCCGGCGCCACCCGCGGACCGATCCGCCAGCGGCAGCGCGGTTGTGGCTGGCGGGTCAGCGGGTGCCGCGTCGGCAGGGGCCGGGGCGGCCTCACCGGGCAGCGCCGTGATGCCGATGTCGCAGATGTCCTCGACGAATTCGAACACTTCACGAACTTCCGCCTCATTGCTGGGCCCGCGCAGCCGCACTGACCAGCCAAGCAAGGGCTGTTCGGGGTCAAGCGCATCCAGCGGCGGCAGTGCCTCGCGCAGGCAGCGCGTCTCGATGGCGCCAAGCCGGGCCAACGCGCGCAGCAGCACCAGCGGCTCATTGCCCGATGGGTAGAACCCGTCGCGCGGCAAGAAGCGGATCTGCCAGGCGGCGGGGCCGGCAGCTGCCAGATCCGGCGCGATTGGTGGCGCGAAATCGAAGCTGAGCGCCATCGGCTGAAAATCGGTAACTTCGGCGGTTTCGTCATCGTCGCTGCCGGCCAGTGCGTCGAGCGCCTGCAGCACCTCAGCTTCGTCCGCCGGTGGCGGACCGGCGTCGCGCGCGGCGATCACGTGATCTTGCAGCAGGTCCGCGGCGCGAAAGAACAGCCTGACAGCTTCTGCCGTGGCTGCCAGGCGGCCTGCGCGCAGCGCGTCGAGCACGGTTTCGAACCGGTGCGCAAAGGTGACCAGCGCGGTCAGCGAAAACGCGCCGGCGCCACCCTTGATCGAATGCACGGCGCGGAACACCACGTGCACCGTTTCACTGTCCTGCGCGCCGGCATCCAGCGCGGTCAGCGCGTCCTGCAGGCTTTCAAGCAGTTCTTCGCATTCGACAAAGAACGAGGCGCGAATTTCGGCCATCGGGTCATGTGCCACGGCTTTTCCCTCCCTCAGCCAGCGATCATGCGCAGGGCGTGCAGCAGCTTTGCCGGCTCGAACGGCTTCACGATCCAGCCGGTGGCGCCGGCGGCGCGGGCGCGGGCGCGCAGATCGGGGGCGCTTTCGGTGGTCAGCACCAGAATCGGCGTGGCGCGTTGGCCTGGCAGCGCCCGCACCGCCTCGATGAAGCCGAAACCGTCAAGCCGCGGCATGTTGATGTCGGTGATGATCGCGTCGGGCGCGATGCCCTGCAGAACCTCAAGCCCGTGCACGCCGTCCTCGGCCAGATGCAGCGTGCAACCGGCGTCTTCCAGCGCCAGGCGCAGCATGTCGCGGATGGTGCGGCTGTCGTCGACCGCCAGAACCGTCAGCGGCATGCGAATTGCCCCGCCTGCAGATCGTCGGCGCTTAGCCCGAACAGGGACAGCGCCTCATCGAATGCCTGGCTGCGCGATGCCAGAGTCAGGCTGTGCCCCGCGGCACGCCAGCTGACGGCGGCAGCCAGCAACAGCTGCACGCAAAGCCCGCCCAGATGTGCGACCGCGCCTGCGTCCAACACAAGATCGCCGCCGCGGCGGCCCAGCAGGGCATCGCGCAGCGGCGTGGCGGCCGAAAGGTCAAGCCGCGCCGGCAACACGAACGGCACCGTCATGGCGCCATTCCGGTGGCGGAAAATACCAGCATCTGCGCCCGGCTCCCTTTCACTGCGATTGCAGGCAGGCTTAAGGCGCGCGGGTTAATATTGCTTTGATACGCGAAAGGCAGGGCGAGTGACGGCGAAAATGAACCGCTATTCTGTTTGCTTGGGGCAGTCGCGCGGCGAATCGGTCGCGGCAGGGCCGGCGCCCCGTCGTGCGGTCAGCGCATCAGGTCTTTCAGATGCAGGGCGCAGCCGGTCAGGGCGGCATAGTCATCTTCGATCACCCAAACCGCGAAATCTTCCATGAAGTCAGAAAACCGGCCCTTGTCGCGGAACGCCTGGGCAAAGCCGAAGCGGTCAAGATAGGGCACGAAGGCGCGCGCCACGCCGCCGATCAGCCAGACGCCGCCAAACGGCAGGTGTATCAGCGACAGATTGCCCACCACCGTGCCCAAAAGCCGCACGAACACCTTCCCGGTGGCCTCGGCCAGCGGCTCGCCGGCGGCAAGCGCGGCCATGATCTCGGCGGCGCGGCGGTCGTGGCGTGCCCCGGCCTCGGCGGAAACCCAGGAATAGATCCGCTCCAGCCCGCGGCCGGAAAGCACGTCCTCGACCCCAGGAAAGCCGTGCACCCCCTCGACAAAGCGCAACAGCCGCAGATCGGCGTCCGAGCGGATCGGCAGGCTGGCATGGCCGCATTCCGAGGCGACCACCAGCCGCCCGCCCGGCGCCTCATGCACCGGGGCGGCGTTGAAGCCGGTGCCAACACCCACCACCAGTTGCGAGGCGCCGGGTGCCGGCGTGCCGCGGCCGCGCACCAGCGGGCGCAGCGCCTCGGGCGCCAGATGCCCCAGCGCGTGGCCCTGCGCCTGCAGGTCGTTCAGCACCGCCACCACCTCGGCACCGGTGGCGCGCGCCACCGCATCGCGGTCGATCGTCCAATCAAGGTTGGTCATGCCGGCAACCCCGTCGCGCACCGGCCCCGCCGCGGCAACGCAGGCGCCGGCGCAATCGACGCCGCCCTCGGCTTCCAGGAAGGCGGCAAGCACGGCATCCAGCCCGGAATGATCGGCATTGGCGTAACGGCGGATGGTTTCGGGCAAAAGCCGCCCGTCATCGGCCAGCGCCACGCGGGTGTTGGTGCCGCCGATATCGGCCAGAAGCGCGTATTTGTCGCGTTGGCGCATGGGCCTACCTCTGCAATGCGGCTGCAAGCGCGTGATAGGATGCCTTCGGGGTTCGGCGCAAGCTGTCAAAATCCACGTGCACCAGGCCAAAGCGCTTCTCATAGCCCAGGGCCCATTCGTAATTGTCCAGCAGCGACCAGGCAAAATAACCCTGCAGCGGCACGCCTTCGGCAATGGCGCGGCAGCAGGCCGCCAGATGCGCGGCCAGGTAGGCGATGCGATCGGCGTCATCGACCGCGCCGCCCGATTGCGCATCGGGCGCCGCCATGCCGTTTTCGGTCACGAACAGCGGCAGATCGCCGGTGTAGCCGCGCACCATGTGCAGAAAATGGTGCAGACCTTCGGGATAGATCTCCCAACCCATGGCGGTCTTGGGCAGCGGCCCTTCGACCTCGCGATGCGCGGGCCAGGGGCCGCCACAGGGCGCGATCAGCTTGCGCGTGTAGTAGTTCAGCCCAAGCCAGTCCAGCGGCGCGCGGATGGTGGTGAAATCATCCTGCCAGCCCGCCGGCAGATGCGGCGCGAAAGCCGCCATCAGTTCGGCCGGGTATTCGCCGCGAAACAGGCCCGAGAGGAAGAAACGGTTGTAATAGGCGTCGTAAAGCTGCGCCGCCGCCGCGGCGCCCGGGCTGTCGTCGGCGGGTGCGGCAAATTCGAAATTGCACACCGCCCCCAGGTTGTTGACGCCCGCGCCGCGCAGCACGCCGATCGCGGTGCCATGCGCCAGCAGCACGTGGTGCATGGCGCGCGCGGTGGCGCGGATATCGCGCATGCCGGGCGCGTGCTGGCCCAGAAAGTGGCTCAGCCAGCCGACGCACCAAGGCTCGTTGATCGGCGCCGCCGACCACAGCCGGTCACCCAGCCGCTGTGCCACCACTGCCGCAAAATCGCCAAACCAGCCGGCAATGTCGCGGTTGCGCCAGCCGCCCAGATCGGCCAAAGCCGAAGGCAGCTCCCAATGGTAAAGCGTCAGCGCGGGCTTCAATCCGCGCGCCAGCATGCCATCGACCAGCCGGTCGTAAAAGTCGAGCCCTTCGGCATTCACCTGCCCGCGCCCCTCGGGCAGCACCCGCGCCCAGGATGTGGAAAACCGGTAAACGTCGAAATTGCCCGCTGCCAGCAGATCCAGATCCTCGCCCCAGCGGTGGTAATGGTCGCAGGCGCGGGCGCCGTTTTCGCCGCGCACCACATTGCCGGGGGTGGCGGCGAAGGTGTCCCAATGCGTGCTGCCGGCACCGCCAAAGCCGTGCCCCTCGATCTGATAGGCCGAGGTGGCGGCGCCGAACAGGAAGCCGGCAGGGAAATCGGAACGTTTGGGCAGCATGGTCACCTCGGTATGATACGGGCAGGGCCGGTGGAATCGCCAAGCACCAGAACCGCTTCAAGCATTTCGTGGCGCGGCGCGCTGGCGGGGTCGGCGATGATGCCCAGCAACATCGCGGCGCAGCGCCGCCCGGCCTCGCGCACGCTGGATCGGGTGGCGGTGAAGATCGGCGCGGCATCGCCGTTGCGCAGATAGCCCAGTTCGTCGTCATGCGTGACGATCGAGACATCGCGCCCCATGCGCATGCCGGTGCCCTCAACGGCGCGCCGCACCCCCATCGCCGACAGCAGCGAGGCGCACAGAAAGGCCGTTGGCGGCGCCGCCAGCGCCAGCATCGCCTGGGCGGCGTGGGCGCCCTGTGCCTCGGTCATTTCGCCCTGCACCATCAGGGCGGGGTCGATGGCAATGCCGCGCGCGGCCAGCGCCGCTTCATATCCGTGGCGGCGGCGGATCGCGAAATCCATGAACTCCAGCCCGTTCACCAGCGCGATTCGGCGATGCCCGAGGTCAAGCAGAAACTCGGTGGCACGCTGGAAAGCGCGGGTGTTGTTCACATCGACCCAACTGTAAGGCGCAGTGGCGCCGGTCGCGCGGCCATGCACCACGAATGGCAGCCCCAGTTCGGCCAGCAGCGCGATGCGCGGGTCGTTTTCCTTGGGCCCGTGCACGATCACGCCATCGACCGAACCCTTGGCGCTGATCTCGCGGTAGGTGCGGGCCTGATCGGCATCGGCAACGATGCTGAGCACCATGTCGAAGCCGTTCTGGCTGTAAACTTCGCCCGCGCCGGCAATGAAGTCGGCGAACACCGGGTTGACGATTTCGTGCTGGGTGGAAATCGGAATCACGTGTCCGATCGCCATGGCGCGCCCGGTGGCCAGTGCCTTGGCACGGGTATTGGGGCGATAGTGGTGCCGCGAAGCCGCCGCAGCCACGCGCAGCCGGGTGGCCTCGCTGACCTCCGGGTAGCCGTTCAGCGCACGGCTGACGGTGGTGGGCGAAAGCCCCAGTTCCGCGGCGAGTTCCTTGAGGTTCATTGGATGGCCGGTCTGCCCCAAAGCGGTTTGGAATATCTGCCAGACTAGCCAGCACCGCCGCAGGCGTCAATCTCGCAACTGCAGCAAGGCGGATGCTGCGACTGCAAAGCAATGCGCTACGAAACAAGGACGAATTGCGTCGCAAGCCCGCGCAGCGCAGTTGACTTTTGCTGGCGATTGGGAAACTCTGCACCATCCAAAGCGCTTTGGGATCGATTCCCAAACGCCTGGACCATGAACGGGCGCAAACGCCCTCAGTCTCGGGAGGACTGCAGACATGAAAACCCTTTATGCCAGCGCCGCGGTGCTGGCGCTTCTGGCCGGAAGCGCTGCCGCGCAGGACTTGAAATTTACGCCCGGCGAAGATGCCCGTTTCAACTGGGCTTCGTATGAGGCGCTCAAATCGATGAATCTGAGCGGCCAGAGCATTACCGTGCTCAGCCCCTGGCTGGGGCCCGACAAGACACTTGTCGAAAGCGTCATCGCGTATTTCGAGGCCGCCACCGGCGCCAAGGTCAACCATTCCGGCTCTGACAGCTTCGAGCAGCAGATCGTGATCGACGCCGAGGCGGGCAGCCCGCCCGATGTCGCGGTGTTCCCGCAGCCCGGCCTTGCGGCCGACCTCGCGCGCAAGGGCTTCTTGCGGCCGCTGAGTGCCGGCACCGATGCCTGGCTGGCCGAAAACTATGCCGCCGGGCAAAGCTGGGCCGATCTGGGCAGCTATGTTGGCCGGGACGGCACCCGCGCGCTTTACGCCTTTCCGTTCAAGGCCGATGTGAAGTCGCTGGTCTGGTATGTGCCGGAGAACTTCGAGGATGCCGGCTATGAGGTGCCGCAGTCGATGGAGGATCTGAAGGCGTTGACCGAACAGATCGTCGCCGATGGCGGGACGCCCTGGTGCATCGGCCTGGGTTCGGGCGGCGCCACCGGCTGGCCGGCCACCGACTGGGTCGAAGATTTCATGCTCCGCGTCAACACGCCGGCCGATTACGACGCCTGGGTGACCAACGAGCTGAAATTCTCTGACCCGAAAGTGCTGGCGGCGATCGACGAATTCGGCTGGTTCGCGCGCAACGACGCTTTCGTTTCGGGCGGCGCCGGCGCGGTGGCCACCACCGATTTCCGCGACAGCCCGAAGGGCCTGTTTGCCAGCCCGCCGCAGTGCTACTTGCATCGTCAGGCCAGCTTCATCCCCTCGTTCTTCCCGGACGGCACGGTGATCGGCGAAGACGCCGACTTCTTCTATTTCCCGGCCTATGCGGGCAAGGATCTGGGCAGCCCGGTGCTGGGTGCCGGCACGATGTTCGCGGTGATGAGCGACAATCCTGCCGCGCAAGCCTTTATCGAGTTCCTGAAGTCGCCGATCGCGCATGAGGTCTGGATGGCGCAGACCGGCTTCCTGACCCCCTACAAGGGCGTCAACACCGAGGTTTACGGCGATGCCACGCTGAAGAAGATGGGCGACATTCTGCAAAATGCCACCACCTTCCGCTTTGACGGATCCGACCTGATGCCGGGTGCCATTGGCGCCGGCGTGTTCTGGACCGGAATGGTTGACTACGCCGGCGGCAAACCTGCAGCCGAAGTGGGCAGCGCGATCCAGGCAACCTGGGACACGCTGAAGTAACAAGTGCCTGCCCCCGCCCGAAGGCGCGATTGCCAGCGGGCGGGGTTTTCGTATCCGGGGGAGGGGAAGATGGAGCAATTCGTGCTGGCTTCCGGCACCATCGTTGCCGGGGTGTTCGGTTGTGTGGCGTGGTTCTGGGGCTCGAACATGGCGCTTGATGCGGTGTATCCCGCGCGCGGCGCCGGCGCCGGCCAGAACATGCGCCGCGCCGCGGCGATCCGGCCCTGGCTGTTCCTTGGCCCGGCGATCCTGCTGCTGGGTGCCTATCTGGTGTATCCGGTGCTGAACTCGGCCTGGCGGGCGCTGCACAATGCCGACGGTTCGAACTGGGTGGGGATGGGCAATTACCGGTGGCTTCTGGCCGACGGCAAATTTCACGAATCGCTTGGCAACAACATGCTCTGGCTGGTCACGGTGCCGGCGCTGTCCACGCTGTTCGGGCTGATCGCGGCGCAGCTGACCGACCGCATCCGCTGGGGCAACGTGGCGAAATCGATGATTTTCATGCCGATGGCGATTTCCTTTGTCGGCGCCGGCGTGATCTGGAAGTTCATCTACGATTTCCGCGGCGAGGGGCTGGAACAGATCGGTCTGCTGAACGCCGCCGTGGTCTATTTCGGCGGCAGCCCGCAGACCTGGCTGGTGACGCCGTTGTGGAATTCATTCCTGCTGATGGCGGTGCTGGTCTGGATCCAGACCGGCTTTGCCATGGTGATCCTGTCGGCGGCGCTGCGCGGCATTCCCGAAGAAACCATCGAGGCCGCCATCCTTGACGGGGCCAATCCCTGGCAGGTGTTCCTGCGCATCAAGGTGCCGCAGATCTGGGGTACGATTGCCGTTGTCTGGACCACGATCACCATCACCGTGCTGAAGGTGTTCGACATCGTCTTCGTCATGACGAACGGCGAATGGGGCACGCAGGTGCTGGCCAACCTCATGTATAACTGGATGTTCCGCGGCGCGCCCGATTACGGCCGCGGCTCGGCCATCGCGATCGTGATCATGTTGCTGGTGACACCGATCATGGTCTGGAACATTCGCAACGCCAGGCGGGAGATGCGCTGATGGAAGGCCATGCCGGAACCCGATCCAGCCTTGTCTGGGCGGTCAATCTTGCTGCTGCGCTGATGGTGGTGCTTTGGACAGTGCCGACTTTCGGGCTGTTGACCACATCGCTGCGCGACCGCGACCAGATCGCCGTTTCAGGTTGGTGGAAAGCGCCGTTCCGTTCGCAACAGACCGATTTCGTGCGCGCCGGGACTGCCCCCGACCAGATCGCCGAAGGCGCGATCTGGGTGATCGCAGGGAATGTTCTGGACAAAGGCGAAGAGCTGCTGGCCTGGGGCACCAATTCGCGCGACCCGGGCGCCAATGCGCCCGGCGCAACCGTGGCGCTTCCAGACGACCGGACGCTGAGCGTTGCCGCCGATGGCGCCTATCGGCTTACCTCGCCGACCGCTTTCACCGAAACCCGCGGCATGCGGATTTTCGTCACCACGATTTCGTCGCCGCGCTTCACCACCGAGAACTTCACCCGCGTGGTCAGCTCTGAAGGGCTGGGACAGGCATTCTTGAACACGATGACGGTCACGATCCCCGCCACCATCATTCCCATTCTGATCGCCGCCTTCGCCGCCTATGCGCTGGCGTGGATGGAATTTCCGGGCCGGGCGCTGTTGATTGCCGCCGTGGTGGGGTTGCTGGTGGTGCCGCTGCAACTGGCGCTGATCCCGCTGCTGCGGCTGCACAATGACATCGGTCTGGGCAAGGGCTACATGGGCATCTGGCTGGCGCATACCGGTTTTGGCCTGCCGCTGGCCATTTACCTGTTGCGCAACTACATGGTCGGCCTGCCGCGCGAAATCATCGAAAGCGCGCGTGTCGATGGCGCCTCGGATTTCCAGATCTTCCGCCGCATCATCCTGCCGCTGTCCTTCCCGGCGCTGGCCAGCTTTGCGATCTTCCAGTTTCTCTGGGTCTGGAACGACCTGCTGGTGGCGACAGTATTTCTTGGCAACACCCGCGAGCAGCTGGTGATGACCGGGGTTCTGCGCGAGCAGATGGGTTCGCGCGGCGGCGATTGGGAAATTCTTGCGGCATCCGCCTTCGTCTCGATCGCGGTGCCGCTGATCGTGTTCTTTGCAATGCAGAAATACCTGGTGCGCGGCCTGCTGGCCGGCTCGGTCAAGGGTGGCTGAATGAACGAAATGGTGAAAGACGCCGACTGGTGGCGCGGCGCGGTGATCTACCAGATCTATCCGCGCAGTTTTCAGGATACGAACGGCGACGGGGTCGGCGATTTGCCTGGCATCACCCGCAGGCTGGACCATGTCGCCAGCCTGGGCGCCGATGCAATCTGGATTTCGCCGTTCTTCACCAGCCCGATGAAGGATTTCGGCTATGACGTCAGCAATTATTGCGACGTCGATCCGCTGTTCGGCACATTGGCCGATTTCGACGCGCTGGTGGCGCGGGCGCATGAACTGGGCCTGAAGGTGATGATAGATCTGGTGCTTTCGCACACCTCAGACCGTCACCCCTGGTTCGCTGAAAGCCGCGCCAGCCGCGACAATGGCCGGGCCAACTGGTATGTCTGGGCCGACCCGAAACCCGACGGCACGCCGCCGAACAACTGGCTGTCGATCTTCGGCGGCTCTGCCTGGGCCTGGGATGCGCGGCGCTGCCAGTATTACATGCACAATTTCCTGGCCAGCCAGCCCGATCTGAACTTTCACGAACCCGCGGTGCAGGCGGCGCTTCTGGATGTGGCGCGGTTCTGGCTGGGGCGCGGAGTTGATGGCTTTCGCCTCGATACGATCAATTTCTATGTGCATGACAAGCAGCTGCGTGACAATCCTGCCCTGTTGCCTGAAGAACGCAACGAGCTGACCGCGCCAAAGGTGAACCCCTACAACCACCAGCGCCACGTTTACGACAAGAGCCGGCCGGAAAACATTGATTTCCTGAAGAAACTTCGCAAGGTGATGAACCCGTTCAACGCCGCGGCCGTGGGCGAGATCGGCGACAGCCAGCGTGCGCTGGAAATTCTGGGCGAATACACCCGCGGCGATGACCGCATGCAGATGTCCTACGCCTTCGACTTTCTGTCTGGCGAAACGCTGCCCGCGAGCCGCATCGCCGAGGTCTTTGCCGAGGTGGACCGGGTTGCCGCCGACGGCTGGGTGTGCTGGGCCTTTTCCAACCACGATGTCGCACGCCACATTAGCCGCTGGTCGCTTTCGGACGCTGCAGCAAGGGCTTATGCGACGCTGTTGATGTGCCTGCGGGGCTCGGTCTGTGTCTATCAGGGCGAAGAACTGGGCCTGCCCGAGGCCGAGATCGGCTTTGACGAGTTGCAAGATCCCTACGGCATCGAGTTCTGGCCCGAATACAAGGGCCGCGACGGATGCCGCACGCCGATGGTCTGGCAGTCCGACAACCGGTCTGGCGGGTTTTCGACCGGGAAACCCTGGCTGCCGGTGCCTGCGGCGCATCTGCCGCTGGCCGCCGCCAGCGCCGCCGCCGATGACACGGCCGTGCTGCACCATTACCGCCGCGCCATCGCGCTGCGCGCAGCACATACCGCTTTGCGCAAGGGCGCGCAAAGCGCACTGGCTGCGGTGGGCGATTTGCTGACATTCGAGCGCAGCGAAGGCGACGAGCGGCTGTTTCTTGCCTTCAACCTTTCGACGACACCGGTGCAATTGGCGCTGCCGGCAGGTCATTGGCAGCCGCTGGCCGCCGATCTGGGCACCGCAGCGCCGGAGGGGGGCGGCCTGCAGCTGGCCCCCTGGCAACCCGCCATCCTTCGCCAGATTGCATAAGAGGACATCATGGCCGATCTGAAACTGACCGAAATTGGCAAGTCCTACGGCGAGGTGAAAATCCTCGACGGCATCAACCTCGACATCGAGGCGGGCGAACTGATCGTTTTTGTCGGCCCATCGGGCTGCGGCAAATCCACGCTTTTGCGGATGATCGCGGGGCTGGAGCGGATCTCGTCGGGGTCGCTGGAAATTGACGGAACCCTGGTCAATGAGGTGCCGCCGGCGCAGCGCGGCATTGCCATGGTGTTCCAGTCCTACGCGCTTTATCCGCACATGACGGTGCGCGACAACATGGCCTTCGCCCTGAAGATCGCCAAGAAAAGTCCGCAAGAGATTGAAAAGGCGGTCGATAACGCCGCGCGCATTCTGCAACTGACGCCCTATCTTGACCGTCTGCCCAAGGCGCTGTCGGGCGGCCAGCGCCAGCGTGTGGCGATCGGGCGGGCAATCGTGCGCGACCCCAAGGTCTATCTGTTCGACGAGCCGCTTTCCAACCTCGACGCCGCGCTGCGGGTGGCGACGCGGATCGAGATCGCGCAGCTCAAAGAGCAGATGCCCGACCGCACCATGATCTACGTGACGCACGATCAGGTCGAGGCGATGACGCTGGCCAGCCGCATCGTGGTGCTGGCGGGCGGTGGCATCAGCCAGGTCGGAACGCCGCTGGAGCTTTACCAAAAACCGCAAAACGAATTCGTGGCGCAGTTCATCGGCAGCCCGGCGATGAACCTGCTGGCGGGCGAAATCACCGGCACAGGTGCCATGACCACGGTGCGTCTGACCGGCGGCGGCACTGCGCAGGCGGCGATCGCCACCACTGCGGCCGACATGGGGTTGCAGATCAATCTTGGCGTGCGGCCCGAAGATCTGGAACCGACCGAAGGCCCCGCGCTTTACACCGGCGTGGTCGATATTTTCGAGGCCCTGGGCGAGGTGACCTTGCTTTACTTCGAGCCGCAGGGCGACCATCACGCGATGATCGCCAAGCTGCCGGGCATCCATTCCGGTCTGCGCCGCGCCACCGTCAGCCTGACCGCAGACCCGGCCAGCGTGCATCTTTTCCACCAGGGGCAATCGCTTCTCTACCGCTGATGTCGCTTTCCTTTGCCGGATGACGCAAATCGCCGAAGTCCGGGCGGTGGCGCGCGCTAAACCCTAGCACGGGTGATCACGCGGAGACAGTCGATGGACGAGACGGGCGGGCGCAGGGCGCGCGGGGGTGGCGGTGCGGCGCGGCGTGCGGAACGCAGCGCGGTGCGGCAGGAATTTACCCGCTACATCGAACGCAACATCCCCAATTTCGAGATCCTGAACGAAGAGGCGCTGGCGATCATCGAAGCCAATGCCGAAACCGTGCTGGCCGAAATCGGCGTGAACTTTGTCGATAACCCGGGGGCACTGGCCCGTTGGCGCGACGCAGGCGCCGATGTGCAGGGCGAAAGGGTGCGGCTGCCGCGCGGCCTTGCGCGCACCCTGTGCGCTACCGCGCCCGCCAGCTTCGTGCAGCATGCCCGCAACCCCGAGCGCAATGTGACCATCGGCGGCAAGGGGCTGGTGCTGGCACCGGTCTACGGCCCGCCTTTCGTGCGCGACGCCACCGGCGGGCGGCGCTATGCCACGATCGCTGATTTTCGCAATTTCGTGCGGCTCGGACAGATGTCGAAATGGCTGCACCATTCCGGCGGCACGGTATGCGAGCCAACCGATGTGGCGGTGAACAAGCGCCACCTAGACATGCTGCACGCGCATATGACGCTGTCCGACAAGCCCTATATGGGCTCGGTCACCGAACGCTCGCGCTGCGTCGACTCGGTTGAGATGTCAAAGCTGCTGTTCGGCGCCGAATTCGTTGACCGCAACACGGTGATGACCTCGCTGGTCAACATCAACTCGCCGCTGACCTTCGATCCGATCATGATGGACGCGCTGGAGGTCTATGCGGCGGCGGCGCAGGCCTGCATCATTTCGCCCTTCATCGTGGGCGGCGCGATGGCGCCGGTGACGGTGGCGGGCACGCTGACGCAGGTGCTGGCCGAGGTGCTGGCGGGGGTGGCCTACAGCCAGCTGATCCGCCCCGGCGCGCCGGTGATCTTCGGCGCTTTCGTGACCAGCATCGACATGAATTCGGGGGCGCCCACCTTCGGCACGCCCGAGGCGGCGCAGATCACGCTTGGCGCCGGGCAACTGGCGCGGCGGCTGCGGCTGCCCTACCGCAGTGCCGGGGCTTTCTGCGGCTCGAAACTGCCCGATGCGCAGGCGGCATACGAGACCGCCAACAGCCTGAACATCGGGTTGCTGGCGGGGGTCAACTTCATGCTGCACGCCTGCGGCTGGCTGGAAGGCGGGCTGGTCTCAAGCTACGAGAAATACGTGCTCGACGCCGACCAGCTTGGCATTCTGCACCGGATTGCCGCCGGGGTCGATGTCTCAGTCAACGGTCAAGGCATGGAGGCGATCCGCGAGGTGGGGCCGGGCGGGCATTACCTGGGCTGCGCCCATACCCAGGCCAATTTCAAAGAGGCGTTCTGGCGCACCGAGGTGCTGGATTACAAACCCTATGAGACCTGGGACGAAGAGGGTGCGCGCGACAGCGTGGCGCTGGCCGGCGCGCGGGTAAAGAAGATGCTCGGTGACTATCAGCCCCCCGAGATCGACCCCGCCACCGCCGAGGCGCTGGCCGATTACGTCGCGCGAAAGAAGGCCGCGGTGCCCGACGCCTTTCTGTAACGGGTTTGACAGAACCGGGCGGCGCTTTTACCAGAACGGTGCTGCGCGCCCGGCGCGGCGCATTCCGGAAAGCCTGTCATGACCCCCGCCGACGCCACCCCACTTGCCCTTGACGCGATCAACCGCCTGCAGGCCGCGCTGAACCTGGGTGGTGCGGCGATGTGGGCGATTGCCGCGCTTTCGGTGGCGACGCTGGCGCTGATATTGTGGAAGCTCTGGGCGCTGCTGGCCTTTGGCGCCTGGTCAGGAGGCAAGCATACCACGCGGGCGCTGGCGCATTGGGCCGAAGGACACGAGGCCGCGGCGCTGGCGGAACTTGCGGGGCGCAACAGCCTGCGCGCCCGTCTGACCCGCGCCGCGATGCAGGCCGCGCGCCACCCCGGCTTTGGCCGCGCTGCCGCTGAGGCCGAAACCGGGCGCGTGGCGCGGGCGCTGCTGCTGGACGCGGGCGCCGGGCTGCGCGGGCTGGAGCTGGCCTCGACCATCGGCCCGCTGCTCGGACTTCTGGGCACCATCACCGGCATGATCACCGCGTTTCAGGCGCTGCAACTGGCCGGTGCGCGGGCCGACCCTGCCACGCTTGCCGGCGGCATCTGGGAGGCGCTTTTGACCACCGCGGCGGGCATGGCGGTGGCGATCCCGGCGCAGGTGGCGCTGACCTGGTTCGAAAGCGTGGTGGACCGGCTGCGCCACGACATGGAAGATGCCGCCACGCAGGTGTTTCTGCGGGCCGCCGGTCAGGTGCAGGGCGGCGCGCCCGGCGCCGACGCAGGGCCGGGCTGATGTTCAGCTTTGGCCAGCGGCGACGGCAACGGCGGCCCAACCTGACACCGATGATCGACGTGGTGTTCCTGCTGCTGGTGTTCTTCATGCTGGCCTCGCGCTTCGGGGTCGACGGTGGCCTGGCGGTGGCGCTGGCCGGGCAAGGGGGTGGCGCATGGTCCGGCCCGCCGCGGCTGGTCGAGGTGCGCGCCGGCGGCGTGGCGCTGAACGGTGTTGCGGTCGCGCCCGATGCCGTGCTGCCGGCGCTGGCAGCGCTTATGCGGGGCCCCGATGACGCGGTGGTGCTGCGCGCGGCCGAAGGCGCCACGATGCAGGATCTGGTGACCACCCTGGCGCCGCTGCGCGCCGCCGGGTTCACCCGGCTTTATCTGGTGGACTAGAGATGCGCATTGCCGCCCCGTCCCGCCGCCACCGCCCGGAAAACCTGCTGCCGATGATCAACGTCGTGTTCCTGCTGCTGATCTTCTTTCTGATCGCGGCCAAGCTGGCGCCGCCCGAACCTTTCACGCTGACCCTGCCGCAGGCGCAGGCCGAGGCGCGGGCGGCCGAGGCAAGCGGGGTGTTCACGCTGTTCCTTTCGGCCGAGGGCGCGCTGGCCTATCTCGATGTGACCGGTGCGCCGGCGGCGCTGGCCGCGCTGGCCGCCGCACGCGCGGATTACTGCGCGGCCTCCGACTGCGCGGCGACGCCGCCGCTGCTTGACCTGCGCGCCGATGCCCGGGCACCCGCGGCGCGGCTTGCGGCGCTGCTTGGCATGTTGGCGCCGCTGGGTTTTGCCGAGGCGCGGCTGGTCACCGCGGCGCCATGAGCCGCGCGGCCCCGATCGCGGGCGCCTTCGCGCTGGCGCTGGCGCTGCATCTGGGGGCCGCTTTCGCCTTGCTGGCGCGTTTGGGCGGGCAGGGCGGCGCGGATGTTGCCGCAGGCGCGCCTGCACTTGCCGCGGCACCGCCGACGCTGGCTGCGCTGGTGACAGATTGGCAAACGGCGCCCGAGGTGATGGACCGGGCGCCCGTGCCGCAGCCGCCGCCTACAGGCGCGCATGCGGCGGGCGCGCCGCAGGCGCAGCGCCATAGCCCGCCAGCCGCCGCTGCGCCCACAGCGCCGATCGCCGCCGACAATGCCGACGCCGCACCCCGCGCGGCCGAGCCGCCGCGACAGGCGCCGCCCGAGGCCAGGTTGCCCGCGCCCGCGCCGCTGCGCGCGCCGGCCGCAGGCGCTGCGCTGCTGCCGCCCGCGCCCGAGATCGCCGCACCCGCCGCGCCGCAACGCCTGACGCCGCCCGCGCCGATTGCGGCCGATGCGAAACCGCAGGGCGCCGTGCCGCCGACACCCGCGCCGCATGCCCCCGTTTCCGCCCCGCCCGAATCCGCCCCGCCCGAACCATTGACAACCGATGCGGCGCCGCCCGATGCCCCGACCGCGGCCACCGGGGCGGCCCCGCCTGACGCGCCGCGCCCGCGCCCCGATTCCGGCACGAGTTCCGCTGGTGCAGCGGTTGCGCCGGCCGCCAAGGGTGCGGCGCGGGCAGGGGCTGGCGCAGCGGACGCCGAGACCGCGTGGGGTGTGGCCATCCGTGCCGGGCTGGCGGCGCAGCGCCCGCGTTTTGCGCGCGCCATCGGCGCAGCATTCGGCACGGTCGAGTTGCGGCTGGAGATCGCGCGCGATGGCCGACTGCTGGCGGTTTCCGTTGCACGTTCCTCCGGCAGCCCGGCGCTTGACGCGCTTGGCCTGGCCATCGCGCGCGCTGCGGCGCCGTTTGCGCCTGCCCCCGACGGCATCGCCGCCAGCGCGGTTTTCACCGTGCCGCTCAGCTTCACGCCCTGACCGCTGCGGCGCGCGGGCACGGGTGCCCGGCCGGTGCGGCAACGGCCAGCGCTTGCTTGCCATTGCCGGGGTGCACAGATAGGGTGCGCCAGATTTTTCGGGTGCCCCGCGCGCCCAAGCCAAGCAAGAGGATACCGATGTTCGCATCTCCCGCCTACGCGCAGGCCGCCGGTGGCGCCGCGTCTGCCTATACCCAGTTCCTGCCGCTGATCCTGATCTTCGTGATCATGTATTTCCTGCTGATCCGGCCACAGCAGAAAAAGGTCAAGGAACACCGCGCCATGGTTGCGGCGCTGCGCCGCGGCGACCAGGTGGTGACGCAGGGCGGCATCATCGGCAAGGTCACGCATGTGCGCGAGGATGGCGAGCTTGAGGTTGAGATCGCCAACGGCGTCAAGGTCCGCATCGTCAAGGGCACCATCGCGCAGGTGCTGTCGAAAACCGAACCCGCCGCCGCCAACTCGAACTGAGCCAGACCCATGCTGCAGATCCCGCTGTGGAAACGGATCACGATTCTGGGGCTCTGCCTGCTGGGAATCGTGTTCGCGATGCCGAACTTGTTCTATGGCCGGGTCGAGGCGCATAACGACGCCGTGGCCGCGACTGCAAGTGCCGGTTTCGAAACCGCGGATCAGGCCGCGGCGCGCGCCGGCTGGCCCGACTGGCTGCCTTCGGGGCTGGTCAACCTGGGGCTTGATCTGCGCGGCGGCGCGCATCTGCTGGCCGAGGTGCAGCTGGCCGATGTCTACAAGGCGCGGATGGATGCGCTCTGGCCCGAAATGCGCCGCGCACTGGCCGACCAGCGCGCGGTGGTCGGCGCGGTGCGCCGCGCGCCCTCGGATGCTGCGGAACTGCGGCTGCAGATCGGCGAACCGGCGGCAATGACGCAGGCGTTGCAGATTGCCGCCACGCTGGCCACCCCGGTGGTCTCATTGACCGGCATTGGCCAGAACGATCTGGCGATTCGCGCCGAGGGCGACCAGATCGTGGTTGCGCTGTCCGAGGCGGAACGTGCCGCCACCGACGACCGCACCATGCAGCAAAGCCTTGAAATCATTCGCCGCCGGGTTGACGAAGTCGGCACGCGCGAACCCACGATCCAGCGTCAGGGCAGCGACCGCATTTTGATTCAGGTGCCAGGCATCGGCTCGGCAGAAGAGCTGAAGGCGCTGATCGGAACCACCGCGCAGCTGGGCTTTCACCCGGTGATTGCGCGCGGATCGAACGCCGGCACCGTGCCGGGCGTCGGCGAGCTGATCGTGCCCTCGATCGACGAGCCGGGGCTTTTCTACACGCTTGACGTGGTGCCGGTGGTGACCGGGGAAGAGCTGACCGATGCGCGCCCCGATTTCGACCAGAACGGCCGCCCCGCTGTGTCATTCCGCTTCAACCCCGCGGGGGCGCGCAAGTTCGGCGATTACACCGCCGCCAATATCGGCAAGCCCTTCGCCATCGTGCTCGATAACGAGGTGATTTCGGCGCCGGTGATCCAGAGCCACATTCCGGGCGGCTCGGGCATCATCACCGGCAGTTTCACGGTGGAATCCTCGACCAACCTGGCGGTGCTGCTGCGCGCCGGGGCGCTGCCCGCGAAAATGACCTTTCTGGAAGAACGCACCATCGGCCCCGAGCTTGGGCAAGACAGCATCGACGCCGGTTCCGTCGCCGCGCTGGTCGGTCTGGCGGCGGTGGTGGTGTTCATGGTTGCCAGCTACGGGCTGTTCGGGGTCTTTGCCACGGTGACGCTTGGCATCAACATCGGGCTGATCTTCGGCGTGCTTTCGGCAATCGGCGCCACGCTGACGCTGCCCGGCATCGCCGGCATCGTGCTGACGATCGGCATGGCGGTCGATGCCAACGTGCTGGTGTTTGAACGCATCCGCGAGGAACTTCGCACCGCGCGCGGCCCGGCCCGCGCCATCGAACTGGGCTACGAAAAGGCGATGTCGGCGATTGTCGATGCCAACATCACCACCTTCATCACCGCGGTGATCCTGTTTGTCGCAGGTTCTGGCCCGGTGCGCGGCTTTGCGGTGACGCTGTCGGTGGGCATTCTGACCTCGGTCTTCACCGCCATCTATGTGACGCGGCTGTTCATGCTGATCTGGTTTGAACGCCGCCGTCCCAGAACCATTACCGTCTAGGGGGCACGCCATGGCATTCCGTCTGAAACTCGTCCCCGAAACCACCCGGTTCGACTTTTTCCGCTATCAGCGCTACACGCTGGGCTTTTCGGTGCTGATGGTGCTGGTCTCGGTGCTGCTGATCGCCACGATGGGGCTCAACTTCGGGATCGACTTTCGCGGCGGCACCACGATCCGCACCGAATCGAGCACCGCTGTAGATGTCGGCGGCTACCGCGCCGCAGTGGCGCCGCTGAACCTTGGCGATGTCTCGATTACCGAAGTGTTCGACCCGACCTTCGGCCCCGACAAACACGTGGCGATGATCCGCATTCAGGCGCAGCCCGGCGCCGAAAGCGCGACGCCGGAACTGGTGATCGCGGTCGAAACCGCCTTGCTGGGCGCTGACCCGGCGGTGAAGTTCGTTTCGGTGGAATCGGTCGGGCCCAAGGTCTCGGGCGAGCTGATCCAGACCGCGCTGCTGGCGGTGCTGGCGGCGACCGGCGCGATCCTGTTCTACATCTGGCTGCGATTCGAATGGCAATATGCGGTGGGCGCGGTGGCGGCACTGGTGCATGACGTCACGGTGACGGTCGGCATCTTCGCCGTGCTGCAGTTGAAGTTCGATCTGTCGATCATCGCGGCGCTGCTGACGATTCTGGGCTATTCGATCAACGATACCGTCGTGGTGTTCGACCGGCTGCGCGAAAACCTGATGAAATACAAGGTGATGCCGCTGCGCGAGGTGATGAACATCTCGGTCAACGAAACGCTTTCGCGCACCGTGATGACCTCGGGCACCACGCTGATCGCGCTGACCGCGCTTTTGGTGCTGGGCGGCGACGTGATCCGGGGCTTTGTCTTCGCGATGACCTGGGGCGTTGTGGTGGGCACCTATTCGTCGGTCTTTGTCGCCAAGAACATCGTGCTATACCTCGGCGTGAACCGCGAGCCCGGTAAGCCTGCCGCCGGTCCGCAGGCGGAGGGGTTCGATGCAGTTCCCTGAGGCGGATTTCGGTGAGGGCCTGCCGATCGACAGCATCGGGCCGGGCTTTTTCCGCGTGAAGGGGCAGGTGCTGCACGGGCCGATCGTGATCCATGCCGGGGGCGTTGCGGGCTGGGGCGGCTATGGCGATCTGGCGCCGATCCTGGCGCTGCGCGAGGCGGTCGATCTGGTGTTCATCGGCACTGGCGCCGCCGTCGCGCCGCTGCCGCAGGCGATGCGGCGCGAATTGCAGGCGGCCGGGCTGATGTTCGACGCCATGGCCACCGCGGCCGCGGCGCGCGGCTACAACCACCTGCTGGCCGAGGGCCGGCGCATCGCCGCCGCCTTGCTGCCGCTGCCCGAGCCCGTGGCATGACCGCGACCATGCTGCTTGAAGCGCAGGATCTGGCTGTGGCGCGCGGCGGTGTCGCGCTGCTGGAAGGGGTGCGTTTCGCGCTGACTGCGGGGCAGGCGCTGGTGCTGCGCGGACCCAACGGCTGCGGCAAGACCACGCTTTTGCGCACCATAGCCGGGCTGCAGCCGCCGCTTGCCGGGCACATCCACGCGCCGGCCGATAGCATTGCCTACGGCGCCCATGCCGACGGGCTGAAGGCCACGCTGAGCGTGCGCGAAAACCTGGCGTTCTGGGCGGCGGTTTACGGTCGCCCGCAGCGCGTCGCCGCCGCGCTGTTCGAGATGAACCTGGAAAGCCTTGCCAGCCGCGCCGCGATGAGCCTTTCGGCCGGGCAGAAACGCCGGCTGGGTCTGGCGCGGCTTTTGGTCACCGGGCGCCCGGTCTGGGTGCTGGATGAACCCACGGTCTCGCTTGATGCCGCCTCGGTGGCACTGTTTGCCGCGGCGCTGCGCGGGCATCTGGCCGACGGCGGTGCCGCGCTGATCGCCACGCATATCGACATCGGCCTGGCCGAGGCCGCAACGCTGGACCTGACCGCGCTGAAGGCCCGTGGCCCCGGCGCCGGCGGTGCCGCGGGGGCCTTCGACGAGGCTTTCGCATGAGCAAGCTTTGCGCCAGGTGCGGCCGTGGCGCGCTCCGCGGGGGATATTTGGTGCAAGCAAGACGCGCTTGCGGTGGCCCAAGCGCCCCCGCCGCAGGTCTGATGCGCCGGGAGGGCGGGGCATGATTGCGCTTTTGCTGCGCGATCTGCGGCTTGCGGTGCGCGCTGGCGGCGGCTTCGGGCTGTCGCTGGCGTTCTTTCTGATCGTCACGGTGCTGGTGCCGTTCGGGGTCGGCCCCGAGGGGGGCACGCTTGCAAGGATCGCGCCGGGCATTCTTTGGGTCGGCGCGCTGCTGGCGTGCCTCTTGTCGCTCGACCGCATCTTTGCGCTGGATTTCGAAGATGGCTCGCTTGATCTGCTGGCCACTGCGCCGATCCCGATGGAGGCGGTGGTGGCGCTGAAGGCGCTGGCGCATTGGATCACCACCGGCCTGCCGCTGGTGCTGGCGGCGCCGCTGTTCGGGGTGCTGCTGCATCTGCCCGGGCCGGCCTATCTGTGGCTGGTGGTGTCGCTGGCGCTTGGCACCCCGGCGCTTTCTGTGCTGGGCGCCTTTGGCGCGGCGCTGACGGTGGGGCTGAAGCGCGGCGGGCTGCTGTTGTCGCTGCTGGTGCTGCCGCTTTACATGCCTACGCTGATTTTCGGCGCCGAGCTGATCAAGCGCGGCAGCGAAGGCGGCGCCACCACCACGCCGCTGCTGATGCTGGCCGGCATCACCGCCGCCACGCTGGCGCTGGTGCCAATTGCCGCAGCCGCTGCGATCCGGGTCAATCTGCGCTAGAGTGCGGCCGCGGTGACGTGATAGTGAATTGAGCGCGCGCGGCAAGAAAGGTAGCCACACCCCATGTCGATCTGGGAATATGCCAACCCGAAAAAATTCATGCAGACCTCGGCCTGGGCGCTGCCCTGGGTTGCGGCGCTGGCGGTGGTCAGCCTGCTGATCGGCTTTGTCTGGGGGTTCTATTTCACCCCCGAGGCCGAGAACTTCGGCGCCACGGTGAAGTTGCTTTATATCCACGTGCCTTCGGCGATGATGGCGATCAACATCTGGGTAATGATGCTGGTGACCTCGCTGATCTGGCTGATCCGGCGCCACCATGTTTCTGCGCTGGCGGCCAAGGCGGCGGCACCTGTGGG
>Ga0326597_10002221_pt1 | contig 29274 bp, 27 predicted proteins | sample RVTome_12_FD_203789 | JGI IMG/M metagenome (GOLD analysis project Ga0326597, IMG submission 203789) | Soil microbial communities from uranium-contaminated site in the Upper Colorado River Basin, Wyoming, United States - RVT100D185 | ecosystem: Environmental > Terrestrial > Soil > Contaminated >... | reverse complement strand
TGGTAAAGCCCATATCGATCGCCGCTTCATCCAAAGCGTCCACCACGCCGGAAACCCCGTGATAGCTTAACTGCACGTCCAGGTCTCTGGTTTTGAAAAACCCTTCTTTTAATCCGATATACGCTGCGGTATAGACGTTGCCGCGGGAGGCCAGTCCCAGCCGAACCGTATGCGGCCCAACGGTCATTTCATCCCGCCAACAATTGCGATGGCCTGATGCCCAGGCGGGATCCGACGATGATTCTGTCCCAGTAGTGCCGGTAGGCCCACGCCCCGTCTCTGGCGGCGAGGATAATGTTTCTCTGCTGGGAAGCCAGGGGAGCATAGGAAGCTGTGTACTTCTGGACCAGTTCCCAGGCCGCGTCCACGGCACGGGTGTCCAATCCGTCCAGAAGCCGTCCCACGTGATTATCAATTCCGCCACGGACTAGCGTCTCTCTGGCTCTGGAATCAAAAATAGAGCGAAACTGGGACAGCTCGTTTTCAAACCTCGCAACCTGCAAGATTGACCACTCCAGGCCCGTCAGGGCGGCTAATCCTTCAATCCACGTCCGGGTCCGAGCCATATTGAATATCGCTTCACAAGCGACCTTGGGCTGCACCAATGGATCTTCGATGGCTTCAAGAACCTCATTGGCCGGGATACCATTGCTCCGGGCGTGGTCCAGGACCTGATCCATGAGCCTTTTCCCCGTCAAGGGATCGCCGATTTCGTATTGTCGCACCCGATCGTAACAGTACTGGCGGACTTCCAACTCCACGCAGTTTCCCGCAATGGCGTTGACATAGAGGGGCAAGATTGACTCGAAGTAAGCCCCATAAGTTTCCACGTAGCGAAAGGCCTCCGGGGAGATGTCCCCCGGTTCGCTCCGGTTCACGGGCCCAGGCCAAACCCAAAAATGAACGAATGCCTTTTCCTTGGCTTGCTCCACGACGTATTTAGATTCGTTTTTCCACACGGGACCCGACTCCAATGGAAGCGAAGCCTAGACCATGCCGGATTTCAAAACGACTTTAATCCTCGTATCCCAGCCTGCGGATTTCCTGGCGCGCGCTCCAGCCCATAAGCGCCGCTTCGCGCCTTAAGCGGTACGCCGCGGCACCGTCCCGCTGGGCCAACAGCACCTTTCTAAGATCCTCATCGGACTTGATGTGTTTCTCCAAAATCTGATAGGCGCCCCCCACGTGGTAGTCGTCCGCGCCGGCGTGCATTTTGGAAAAGTACACATGACCGGGCCGCCGACCGCCCAACTTTCTGAAGGCAAGCTCCTCTTTGAACTCGGGGTATTCCCGCTGGAACCGCTCCCTGATGGAACTGCCTTCGGATTGGACTCCGGCCTCATTGGCCGACGTGCCCGAAATCCCTTCAAGCCAGGACCGGCGGCAAATAGAGCTCATGGCGTCGATGGCGATCTTGATGGCCGGCGTCGGATCGTCGTATGCGGCCATGATCTGCTCCTCGCTGATTCCGTTCATCTTGGCCGCCTTGAAATACAGCTCCACGTGGTTCATCCCGATCCGCTCGTCGATGAACTCTTCGTCAAAGATATCGCTGTAAAGGAAACGCCTGCATTGGAGGTCCGGCGTTACGCTGGCCACCGAGGCGCGGTTTCTCGGGGCGAAAAATTTGAAGTATATGTCCTGGGTCTCCATCCAGTCCAGGTCTTCTCCGCCGACCTCTTCTTCCTTTGGCCTCGCCCACCCACCACGGCTGTCTACGTGGTACCCTTTATAAACCGCATCTTCCAGCTTCTGTCCCAGGCCCGGTATTTTTTTGTCCCCTTGCACAACAGATCTCCCCAGAGCTTGCTTGTTTCGGCGATTCAACTAACACGCGAATTCCCTGTTGTCAAACCAGGAATGACGCAGCGCGGGAACTGCAGGGCAATAACCCCCCGGCGCCCGCAGCGGGTCGGGCACAAAAAGACCCATACCGGGACAATTCAAGATCCTTCTCCCGGGTGATGAGTTAATTTCCTTTGCGCAAGCGGGTCGGGGGAGATTCTTAGGCGTCGGGCAGAGCTTCCCTCTCGGCGGGACTGAACTCCTGAAGCTTGATTTTGTGCTCGTCTTCGATGTGGACGTCCGAAGGGAAAGCAACGCGCAGCTCCTTGGCCAGCCTGCGGAGGAACTCCGCCACCGGCTCGTTGGTCTTGCGCTTCAATCCGAGAAGCGACTCCGCGCCTTCGATGGCGCTGCTCCAGTAAACTTGCCCGATGGGGTTTTGTTTCAGCGCCCGTTCGAGACGGTTTTTCAGCACCATCCTCTTGGCCCGATTTTCCGTTTGGTTGCTCAACATGACGTTGAGCCGATAGACGCCGAGGACGACGGCGATGCCCACGGCGACGGCCGCGTAGGTGGCCATTTCATGCCGGTCGCCGAGAATCACCCATTGCTCCAGAACAAAGAACATCGGGTAGACCTGAATCCCCACGGCGAGAAAAACCAGCAGGGTTCCTGAAAGCAGGTGGGCCTTCTGCCTGGAGAGGGTTCTCAGTCTCTCCAGGCTGAAGCCCCCATAGGGCATGGCGGCAAGCCTGGCGATCAAGTCGGAAGAGAGGCGGAAGGTTCCCAGCAAAACAAAGACCCCCCCGCAGAAACCGAGGGTGGCGGAAACATACACAAGAAAGTCTTTAATCAGCATCGGCAGACTCGGTTGATGAAGAAAAACAAGGACTTATCGCCTTGGCACCGGGGATCCCCACAACGGGTCCAACTAAAAAAATTATACGTGAGTTGATTCTTGGGCTCAAGCCTAAAGCGTAGCGCTTGGCCCGGGAGGGTCCGGCTCAGCTTTTGGGTTGGACCTCGGAGCGGAGGAGCTCAAGGTATACGCTGCCCACCCAAACCTGGCTGCTCGCCCTGAGCAGGGCCCGGCTGTCATCGGCGGCAATCCAGACCGTTCCCTGCCGATCCGCGCTCCGCCGGTCGTCGGCGCCGTCCACTGCGATTTGGGCCGCTAAACGGCCTTGCTTGATGAGACGGGCTTCGATCCTAAAGGCATCCACGGCTCCCGAGTCCATGTCGATGGTCTCCCGCGCGGCCACCCGCAAAATCACACGGTACCGATTATGGCCCCCGAATAGATTCAACGCCAATTGATCGCCGATCTTGAAATTCACACTGCGCAGCAGGTAGCCGGCGGAAACGGGATCGAAGGTGTCCGGGGAAACGAACTCGAATTCTTTGATGTCCTCGCCCCTGCGGCGCCGCACCGTCCATTTCCGGGCCTGCCGGTCGAAGGACGCCTCGGTTTCCGCTCTACGCTTGTTTTCCTTCTGGGAGAAGTTGTAGCGCACGGGAAGGAAGGTTCTGGCGTCAAAGACCGCTTCCACCGAGTCCCGCATCTTCCAGATCAGGTCGAGGACTTTCCAGGTCTTGGCTTGGATTCTCACCTGGTAGAATTTCTCACCGTCCAGCCACAGGGGACGGGTAAGGATCTCCGCCGACGCCACCGGGATACCGTTCCAGCTGGCCTTGTAATGGACCCTTTCGCCGCCCTCGAAAGGATAGAACCGCGGCACGTACGGATGGGCCCCGTTGCCGTCCGCCACGTCGAGCGCTTCCTGCGAGCGGATACCCAGAGGAAGCAGAGCAAGGGTGAAAAGCGCCCCCCCCACCGCCAATGCCTCGAAGCGCCGCCTCAAGTTAGCGCTCCTCCCGTCTTCGCAATCCTGCAATTCACGGCCGCACTTTATCACGATTCCCGGCATTGATTCAAAGGGAACCCGGCCCTGGAAGGCCGTGACCGCGAAACCGCACCTGCCCCGCCATAGCATCGGCCGGGGCCCCTTCGTTGCCGTTGAGGGAATTTCACGGCGAAAGTTTTGGTAAAAAATGCACTAATAGGTGCGCTTTTACCTCCGGCGGACAGGAAACCGGCACGATTTCAATAGCTTATTCCGTGGCATTGCTTTTGCTCCGAGCAGCCTTGGGCCCTTTTGGAATTCCATCGTAATGAAGAAATTTTGTACCGCGAAGGAGAAAAAGCAAAGAATATGAGCTTGGATGGAATCCTACTCGATCGTCAGGCGTTGATTAACCGGCTGCGCTTCCTCGAAGAGATCGTGGAACGGAGCGGCCTTTGGGAATGCGAGTGCTGCGGCACCCTCTACGCGGGCTGCCCCCCCCAGCCGGGGCTGCAAAGCACGGTTTGCAAATGCGGGGGGGAATGCGGCAGGAGACCCCAGCCCCGGTAGTTTCCCGGCCCGTGGCCAGGGTGGGTGGACGGGCTATCCCTGAAACTCTTCCCGGTAGAGCCCGAAGGGCTCGAGCAGGGGCCGGTCCGACATAAAGAAGAGGCAAGCCTCCTCATCCAGGGATCGGTTCTCATGCCGGTGCCAGGCCCAATTGGGGACCACGAAGTAGTCCCCCTTCTCCCACACCAACACCTCATCCTTAACGACCGTCCTACCGCGGCCTCGAACCACGTGAAAAATACCCGAGGACGTGCGGCGGCGGCTCCTGGTCCTCTCCCCCTGCCGCAGAAGGTGCAGGCCACAGCCGATGGTCGGTAAGGTGGGACCACCCCCCTCGCCTTCATAGTCCAGAATCAGGTCACCGCTCGATTGACCGGACCGTTCCACCATCTGGCGCAGGCTCTTCTCGCTGTCCTGCCACTTGTAGTACCAGGGAGACCCACCCGAATGCCCCTTTCCATCGTCCGAATTTTTCCATACTCGTTGCACTGTCTGCTGGGGTTTTTCATGGTCCTCGATGAACATGACGTCCATGGCCTGAGAGAAGGGCACATCCAGACCGTCGATCCAGATCATGGGGCCATCCGAAGCATTGATATGATCGTGCCAGGTCCAGTTGGGAGTCAGGATGAGATCGCCCGGCTCCATCAGAAATTTGTCTCCATTAACGGTTGTAAAGGTGTCCTTGCCTTCGACAACGAAGCGGATGGCGGCCATGGTATGGCGGTGCGCCGTTGCAATTTCGCCGGGGAGCACGACCTGAATGGACATCTGCAGGGTGTGGGTTGTAAATTTCCGCGGAGCAACTCCTGGATTGACGAGCTGGATGGTCCTGCGGCCGGCCTCGTCCACGCCGATCAGGTCGCCGGCCCGCATGAGCTGCTCGCGGATCATGGAGCCCTTCCACAGCATGGGTTTGAGCTTGGACCGGGGCTCCATATTGGCGGGGAGCTCCATCTTCCAGTGCCCCTGGATGGAGTACTTTTCGATTTCCCGATCGAAATCGGACAGTGCCTGCGCGCGGCTTTCTTCTGCCTTGGCTTCCATAGGAGTCATCCCTCCGTTTGCGCTGCTACATAGGCGAATAATTAACAGATACCACCCCGATTCCGGGGGGTCAAGGTACCCTGGATTTACCGAGTGCCCGGACTAACAAATCGCTCCTCGGGCCGAATCTTGCCCGCAATCTCACTATCTTCTATCTTCTATCTTCTATCTTCTATCTTCTATCTTCTATCTTCTATCTTCTATCTTCTGACCTCCGACCTCTGACCGCTGGCTCGAACAATCACACCACCGTCAGCTCCACGGGGATGCGGGTCATCTTCTTCGGACCTGCCGCTGCGACCCAGATGGTATCCCCGAGCATGAGGCCCGTGTTGGGGTTCCACCGGGGGTTATGGATATCTATGTTTTGCCCGAACACCATGTTTTCTTCGAGAGTGACGGGCGGTACCTGTCCCAGATTATGATCGTGGAGGATGCCGCCCTTGCCGCCGTAAACCGTCGTAGGAAACTCGCAGGAGCTCAGGCCGTGGCCGTGGAAACCGAGCTCTACATAGGCGATGCCGGCGTTATCCGCCGGGGCCCGGTAAGCCGCCAGGGCGTCGCCGAACCGGGTCCCCACGGTCATCCTCGCCGTTCCCTGGGCAAAGCACTCCTCCCCGACTTGATGGATCTTTCGAAACTCGGCGGGCGGCTCCCCTATGGCAAAGGTATGCTCCGCGGCCACCAGATAACCCGCGTAGCTCGCGTGGAATTCGGTGATGAGAATGTCCCCCGCCCGTACCTTCTTGGTCGTATACGGAGGCAACCGCCCGTGGATCATGGGAGGAGCACCGATGTCCAGGTAGATGCTGTCGACGTCTCCCCCCGTAGCCGTTTGCGCCGCCAGCATGGCCGCATAGACCTCGCACTCGGTGGCCCCGGGCTTGAAGGTATGCTTGATGGCCTCGTATATGTTGTAGGCGATCTCGGCCGACTTGTTTAAGAATTCGATCTCCTCGGGGCTCTTGATCATCTCCAGCTCTTCGAAGATGCTGGTCGCATCCACGAACCTCGCGTTGGGCAGCGCCGCATGGAGCATCTTTTCCGCCCTCGCTGGGATGCCTTCCCCGCCCATCCGGGAGGGGAGATTGCTCACCGAGACCAGACCCACGGTGCCCTTTTCCAGGCCCAGGTCTTTTAATACTTTGGGCAACTCGTGGATGTCTTCCCGCACATCGGTCACCCAGTTCTGGCAGGCCTTGGCGAACTTTCCGATGTGGAGCATGAAGGTAAAGGCAATGGGCTCCCCCTTCAAGGGAAAGACCACAACCCCCCGGATGGCGAGCTGCGTGGCGTAGCGAATATGCTCGCTGCGCCGGGTATTCCACAGGACCAGGCAGTCGATGCCCGTGAGGGCCATCTTCTCCTTGATCCTTTTCCAACGCCGGTCCCGCTCGCCCAGCGAGAGCTGGGGAAGGTCTTTCCACAAGGGTCTCATTTCAACATCCATGGCGCCTCCTCCCTTGCGTTTAACGTTTCCGGTGCGGCCTACACGTCTCGGCGGGTCTGGCTCTTGGGATGATCCGGATGGCGCAGCAATGCTTCGACGAAGGCCTCCTTCATGGCGCGCCCGTGGAGACGGCGCGAGTCCACTTCCACCCGGGCTTTTCCCGGCTCGGCCTTGACCACGAAGAAGCCGAGTTCCTTCTCCCTTAGCGCCGGCTGCACCAGGCGCGTGAAATCGTCTTCGCTGCGGACGGTCCCGGTCCGTTGGATGCCGGCTCCCCTGGCCATGGACTCGAGGTCCGCATGGGACGCCGTCGCCGTGGGTCCCATGTCCGCATACGATTGATTGTCCATGACAAGGGCCAGGAGATTGGCCGGCCTGACGGCGGCCACCGTGACCAGGGTGCTGGTATCCAGAAGAAGGCTCCCATCCGAGTCCAGCGCTATGACTTGCCGCCTGGGGTAGGCAAGGGACAGTCCCAGGGCGAAGGAAAGGCACATGCCGAGGTTCAGGCTGTGGAAGTTCGCGCCCCCGGGCCTGAGATACGCCCACTCCCTGGCGTTGGGCCCGCGGGCGGTGACGGTGATGGCGTGCTCGTCCAGCCAGCCGGCGAGGAGTTTGAGGCAGTCGAAACGGCTTACCATAGGACGTCTCCCGTCAGGAGCAGCACCAGCGGGCTACCGAACCCCCGGCAGGCGCCGTAGGCGTCCACCAGCTTTCGCTTGAGCTTGGGCTTTTCTTCCACGATGCGATAAGGGATTTTAAGCGCGCTCAGCATGGGCTCGCCCACCTGGTTGAACATGTTGAGCTGGTCCCCCGAGATGCCGCTCCGGTCGCTTACGTCCCCGCGGTAGGAGGCCAGTATGAAGACCGGGATGCCATAGAGAACTCCCATCTGGGCCAGGGACCAGCTCCCCACCAGGAGCCCGGCAATGCCCGTGACGAAAACGCAGTTGCGGCCTCCCAGCGACGCCCCGGCGCAGAGACTGATCCCGTGGTTTTCCCCCGCCACCGTAATGGCCGTAAAAAACGGGTCCCGGCGGATCTGTTCGGTGAGCGGGTACGTGGGCTCTTCCGGCAGGGTCACCACCAGATCGATGTTTTGCTCTTTGAGGGTCTCAATAATGATTCCAACCGTCTCCTGATCCATCTGTTGGCCTTTCCAGTCATAGGAATTCGTCAAACGTCATTCGTTAGTCGTCAACCGGCAAGAAGCGAATGGCAAACGGCAAAAAGCGAATAGTTAATGGTCAATAGTCATTAGTCAATGGTCGATGGTTTCGGACTGTGTGCATTACGACCCATTACAATCCGTTAAATTTGTTACAATCTGACTAGCAAGCTACAGGCCAGGAGTCTTCCCCAAGCAACTCAATGAACCCAACAAACCCAATGAACTCAATAAACTAAACAACCCGACAAACCAAACAAACTCTATAAACTCAACGAACTCTCAACTCAATGAGCTCATAAAACTTGGCGTTCTTGGCGTCTTGGCGCGAGATATCTTTTCTTCCCTAAATATTCCTCCTAGGTTTTGGGCAGCTCCTTGGGCTTGAGAGCCCGCCGCTGGACCTCCTTGCCGTTCAGGTTGACCACCGAGAACACGGGCGTCGGACGGAGAATCGTGTCCACGGCGCGGCACTCCCGCTCGGCGAAGTCCATCAGCTCCAGGACTTTCGCCTCGGGCTCGGGACTATCGATAAAGGTCTCCAGCGTAATGTCGGCGAAGCCGCATGCGAACTCGGACTTCTTGGAGAGCGAGCGGTAGTCCAGGCGGCCCTTGATGGTGGTCCGGGCGGAAGTCACGGCGATATCGAGCAGCGACGAAGCCGTCGCTATCTGGCTGTGCAGTCAAAAGGCGGCCCCTACGAGAAAGTGCTCCAGGGGCCCCGGAGCGGTGTCCGTTCCCCCGTGGCCGCGCTTTTGCTCATCGGCGTAGATCTCGTAGTGGCGGATCCTGCCGCGCTTGCGGTAGTCCTCGACAATCTCCACTTCGGCCTCGACGATCATGTCCACCGGCTTCTTGGCCTTGGCCAGCTCCGACGAGATCTCGAGTCTCCCCTTGCGTAGCCTCTCGCGGTTGATCACGTATAACCTCCTGCAGAATTCAATAGCGCCGCTCCCGCTACTTCCCCAGAAAAATAGCGGCCAGACGCTCGTTCACGCGGTCCACGTTGATAACGAGCCGGGATGGATCCGGAGGGACAAGCCCGGCCTCGACGTACACGGGCCAGCCGTTTTGACTGCCCACCAGCCGGTAGCCTTCCGCAGGTATTTCCTTGCGCTCCACCAGGAGCACGTCGAAACCGACGGTGCAGCACTCCTCGTCCCCGCCGCCCCGGACGACCAGGGCCGCTTTTTCAAGGGGGACCTCCGCCAGGGCGCCCCGGATTTCATTCTCGGCCGCCTTGCGGATTTCCAATTCCAGCTCCATGTATTCAACTCCAAGGGAATCCGTCCCGCCCGCACGCGGCTCGATCAGACTCAGTCCAACTCCGCGTATAGCATCGGATCCACGCCGCAAGCCACGCGCATGCATTGATCCTCGAGGACGTGAAAGGCGCGCTTGAACTTCACCGCCCTGCGCACTCCCTCTTGCTGCTCGTCGGTGATGGCATATTTCTTGATCAAATCCCGGGTGGACGAGCCGTGCTCGATATCCATCTCCGAGTGCAGGGTGAAGTGCACCAATCCCCAGTCCGGAACCGCGTAGTGCTTGGACAGGGCCTCGGCCATTTTCATGCCGTGCCCGCCCGTGCCTGTGCCCGAGTCTTCGTCGAAGCTCATGGAGGCCCCCTCCAGCCAGCTGTGGTCCCGGGCGTAGTTCACCCAGGCGTCGCACGCGATGCGGTAGGGCTCGCTCAGGTCCCGGAAGCCCTCCAGCTCGCCGCGCGGGATGCCCAGGCCCTCGGCCAGCTTGGCCCACAGATCCGAGTGGGCGCCCACGGCGCCGCCCATGACCCGGCTGTCTTCCTCCTCGATGTATTTCCTCATGCGCTCCATGCGCACCTCCCTGACCCGGCAGTTGGCGAGGATGTAGAGCTCCTTGCGGGGCACGTTGACACGGTAGTAATGGAGATGTTTGACCCAGGTGCGGACCTGGTCTTTGGTGAGCCGCCCGTGCTGGATCAACAGCCGCGTGGGCCGCTCCACGCGGTACTCCTGCCTCCCCTTCATCAACTCCTCGATAAGCACTTCAGGCGGCTTCGGCATGGTTATTCGTCCTCCCCTTCTTATCCATTCGTTTCTTTCCTAGCTGATTACTGAAAAACTCTTTTGGCAGGCTGCTCAAAAAGATCTCAGAGGCGAGGCTTCGACGGAGCTCCGCCGAGCGGCGCGCGAAAAATCGGCGAGCGAAGGCGTACTGACGGGGTACGTTGGAGCGACTCTGTTTGGAGCGGGAACAACTCCCGCGCCGATTGAGCGCAATGATCTTATACGCCTGCCACGGGCAGGCTGGCGGCATATGAGGCTTTTTCAACATTCTGTTAGTCGAACAGGCCGTGCCACTTCTTCATAACCTTTTCCCTCTCCTCGTCGCTCGACTGGACGACCCTGGGGAAATCATTGATCCAGTCAAAGGGCTTGCAGGCGTCGATGATGGCCCGCGAGCCGAAGGCGATTTTCGCGTTCTTGGGATAGATGGGGTCCAGGGGGCCCGTGTAGGTGTTGCGGATGATGTCGATGTCCTTTTCCGGGTTGGTGCGCGTGCTGATGGCCCAGACCACCTGGTCCAGATCGCTGGGGTCGATGTCGTCGTCCACCACCACCACGTACCGCCCCATGGAGGTCCCTCCCGCCCGGCACTGGCAGGCCACGTAGGCGGCCTGCCGGGCGTGGCCCGGGTAGCGCTGGCGGATGGAGACCACGGTGAAGAAGTTGATGCCCGACACCTCGTGGTACCAGACGCCCTTGACGTCCGGGATACCGTCCTTCTTGAGGGAGTCCTTGACGTTGGCGGACTTCATGGCGGACATGAAATAGGAATAGTCGTGGGGCGGCCGGGCCGGCATGGCGCCCAGAATGATGGGGTCGTTACGGTGGTAGAGGGCCTTCACCTGGATGACCGGCTCCTTGGCCGTTCCCGAGGCGTAGTATCCCGTGTATTCCCCATAGGGCCCTTCGTCTCTCAGGTCGTCGGGGGGGGAGAATCCCTCGACGCTGAACTCGCTGTCCGCCGGGATGGGGAGCCCCGTGATCTCCCCAGGGATGACGGACACGGGCTTTCCGAAAATGGCCCCGAGGTACTGGTACTCGGAAATGCTGTAGGGGACGCTCATCCCCGCAAGCACGTGGTAGAGGGGATGATGGCCAAAGGAGACGGCGATGGGCGCCGCCTCTCCCTTGGCGTGGTATTTCTTCACGTTCAACGCTCCGTGGTGCGCGGAGGAGATGTGGAGCGCCAGGGTCTTCTCGTCGTGAAGCATTAACCTGTAGGCGCCGAGATTCACGGTGCCGGTGTCGGGATCCCGGGTGATTACCACGCAGCCCGTGCCCAAATAGCGCCCGCCGTCGTGCTCGTGCCACTTTGGCACGGGAAACTTGAGGAGGTTCACGTCGTTGCCGAAGAAGCGGTTCTCCAGGACGCTCCCGCCCGCCACCTCCCGGGGCGCAAACTCCCCCGAGCGCCGCTCCCACTCGATGACCTTGCCCTCCAGCTTCGAGACCAGCTCCTGATCGGTTCGTATCTCGGGATAGCCCAGGGTCAATCCCAACCTCTGGGCATCGAGCATCGCGCCGGTTACGATGCGGTACCCCTCCTCGTGTCCCTTGATCTTGTCGAACAACAGCACCGGCCCCCTGCGCTTGCAGTTCACCTCCGCCAGGATGCCGAGCTCCAGGTGCGGGTCGGCCCCGTTCACCTCCTTGAGCAGGCCCCGTGCCTCGATCTCCTTCAGCCATTCTCTAAGGTCATTCATGCGACTTAAGCTCTCCTCCGTAAGCGCGTTATTCGTAGGCCGCCCTCAGTCCAACCCGTATTCCTCCCAGCGCGACTCGATCTTCGCCTGGAGCTCCTTGCTCACCTTGTTGATGGGCGGGAAGCGCACCTCCCGTCCTTCCACCTTTCCTCCCTTGCCGGCGAAGGTGGCGTCGATGACCACGGTGGACGTCTTGTAGCCGTACATGGGGGCCAGGGGCTCGTGGCGCGAGGGCTGGATTCTCGGACCGACCTTCAAGTCCCGGTGCGGCATCACCGCCGTCCCGATCCTCCACATGACGTCGTCCCAGTCCCTTACGTCGCAGTCCTCGTCCACCACGATGAGCCAGCGCGGCCGCTTGCAAATCAGCGGCTCCTCCGGCGCCTCGGCCACCGCCCGCGCCACCGTCTCCACGTCCTCCCGCGAGCGCACCCGCGCGGCCACGACGGCCATCATGCCGTGCCCCGCCGCGGCCGCGTCCGGGACGTACACCTCTCTTACCAGACGGGAGGCCTCTCCCAGCCGCGCCTGAAGCCCCGCCGAGAACATGAACTTGGGGTAGTCCTCCCGGGGCCGGCAGATGAGGCCGTAGCTCACGGGGTTTTTCCGGTGCGTGATGCACGTCACGTGGATGACGAAGGCCTCGTCGCACACGTTATAGAACCCCTGGGATTCGCCGTGGGGCCCCTCCTGCATTCGCTCGCCGGGGTAGATCACCCCTTCGATGATGGTCTCCGCCCGCGCCGGCACCAGCAAATCGCTGGTCCGGCACTTGACGATCTCCACCGGCGCCCCGTGCCACGCGCCCGCCACACCGTATTCCCCGCCCTCCAGCGTGTTCGACGGGACCGCCTGCCCGGCCACGTAGGTAAGGAGCGGGTCCATGCCGAGCGCTATGGCGACCCGCGTCTCGCGCCCCCCGGCTTCGTTCTCCAGGATGTGGGTATGGCCCCGGTCCCCGTCCCGCGCCGCGGGCGTCTCTCCCACCGGGTGGGAGCCTTTGATCTCCACCGTGAGAGTGCGCCGGTCCTTGATCATGGCCCGGTACATGCCGAGGTTCATGGCGCCCGTGCGCGGGTCCGCCGTGACCACGCCCCCCGTGGTGGCGATGTACTGCCCGCCGTCCCCCTCGTGCCACCAGGGAGACGGGAACTCGTAAACGTCCGCCTCCTCTCCCATGTGGACCTCTTCCTGGCAGGGACCGGTCTCCACCACCACCGGCGGGACGGGACGGGACTTGCCCTCCTGGATGGCCCGGTAGACTTTGAGATCGTCGGGCTCCACGCCGAAGGCCAGGGCGAGCTGCTCCGTCCTGGAGAGGAGGTTGGCCGCAAGCGGCCTCCCCTCGTAGCCCCGGATGTTCTCGAAGAGGAGGCCGGGTCCCTTGCGGTCCAGCGACCTGGCGCAGATGGCCCCGATCTCGTAACGAAGATCCACCGGGGCCCTGATCCGCTTGAGAAGCCCGCGCTCGTCCAGCAGGCGGAGGTAGCCCCTGAGGTCACGGCAGCGCACGGGCGGCCTTTCCCCTTTACTTGGCGATCCAGACCCGGGAGAGCCCCGCGTCCACCATGTTGAAGCGGGCGTTCAAGTCCGTCGCAAAGCCCCGCACTTTCTGGTTGTACGTGAAGTACCGCGGCACGTAAGCCATGGGGATATCCGGAACGTTATCGTGGTGGATGCGGATGGCCCTGGCGTAAAGCTCGTAGCGCTTCTTGTCGTCCGTGGTCTTTCCCGCCTCCTGCATCAGCCGGTCGAACTCCTTGTCGCAAAAGCCCGCCTGGTTTTGCAGGCGCCTCTTGATCTTGAGCTCCTCGGGGTTGCAGCCGTACTCCGACGTGTATTCCTCGCCCGGCTCCGACGGCACGTTGACCCCGCTCAGCGTGATCTGGAAGTCGCCGCTCCGCGTCCTTGCCTCGCGCGCCGCGCTCTCGATGGCGGTGATCCTGGTCTTGATCCCCCCGCTGGTGAGGAGCTGCTGGAGCACGACCAGCTCCTTGTCCTCTTCGCTGCGGGCTAAGATCTCCACCTCGAAATCCTGGCCTGCGCCGGCCTCCTTGAGAAGGGCCTTCACCCTTGCCGGGTCGGGCTTCACCTCGGCGAGCTTCACGTGCCAGGGGCTTTCCGCCGGCATGATCTGGTCGGTCGGCTTGCCCAGGCCCCAGAAGGCGCCGTCGATATACTTCTGCTTATCCAGGGCGTAGCGCACCGCCTGGCGGAGCCGCACGTCGTTGAAGGGGGCGTCCACCACGTTGAAGATCAGGCGGCGGAACCCCGCGGACTTGGCCTCTGTGGCCTTGATCCCCGCATACTCCCCCTTGAGTATTTTTGTCACGAAGGCGTAGGGTGTTCTTTCGATCATGTCCAGGTCCCCGGCCCTCAGCGAGGTAAAACGGACCTGGGCGTCCCCCACCGGCTTGGCCACGATCTCATCCAGGTAAGGCACGCCCTTCTGCCAGTAGTCCTTGTGGCGTGCGAACACGATCTGGCGCGCGCGCTGGTAGTCCTTGATCGTGAACGGTCCCGTTCCGGGAGGGGCCTTCGAGATCCGCGTCTTGCCCGAGGGCACCGAGCCCTTGGGAACGACCACAAAGGGGGAGATATCGGCCAGCACGGCCAGAAAGAGCGCGTCGGGCTGCTTCAAGGTAAACTCCACCGTGAGCTTGTCCTTGGCTTTGACCTCGCGCACGTTGGTCAGAAAATTGATCCCGGTGGCCACGTTTTGCGGGTCCATGGCGAAGCGGACGCACCACTCAACGTCCTCGGCGCTCATCTCCGTGCCGTCGTGGAACTTCACGCCGCTGCGGAGCTTGAAGGTGTACGTGAGGCCGTCCGCCGAGATCTTCCAGGACTCCGCCAGGGCGGGAACCACCCGGCCGTCCCGGCTCAAGTTGACGAGCCCCTCATAGGCGATGTGCCGCAGGTACTTGTTGGTGGACCGGGTGCGGAAGAAGGGGTTCAGGGAGCTTAAGTCCCGGGCGATGCCGAAGACCAGGCGCCCGCCGTACCGGGGGCTCTCCGCTCCCCGGGCAATTCCCCCCGGGAGCATCAATGCCATAAACAATAACACCGTAAGAAAACGTTTCATAAAGCCTCCTGTCCTGGTTGTTTCACCGTTGAGATTGCTTCTTGCTTGACCTTCGTTTGGTCCTCATCAACCCCCGTCATGGCGCCCTTTGGTTTCTTCCCGGCGCCGGGCTGCCGCCATCATTATCGAAACCCCATCGCCAGTCAAGGTCCCGCGGGCGCCGCCTCTCCCCTACTTGTCGTACTGGTGCGGGTCCAGAACGTCCCTGAGGCCGTCCCCCAGCAGATTGAATCCCAGGATGGTCAACGAGATGGCGAGCCCCGGGAAGATGGCCACGTGGGGGGCGAGCTCCATGTAACCGCGCGCCTCGTTGAGCATGAGCCCCCAGCTCGGCGCCGGCGGCGGGAATCCGAGCCCCAGAAAGCTCAGGGAGGATTCCGCCGTGATGGCGTGGGCGCAGTCCAGGGTCACCAGCACCAGCATGGGACCGATGCAGTTGGGGAGGATCTGAAAAAACAGGATCCTCATCTCGGACTCCCCCGTCATGCGCGCCGCCTCGACGTATTCTTTTTCCTTCTGGGAAAGCACCACGCCGCGCACGACGCGGGCGTAACCGGGGATGGAATTGATGCCGATGGCGAGCCACAGGGTCAAGAAATTCGCCCCCATGGCGGCCACCAGGGCGATGGCCAGGAGACGCCCGGGAAAGGCCAGCACCGCGTCGATAAAGCGCATGATGAGGGTGTCCACGCGCCCCCCCACATAGCCGGAGATGGCTCCCAGGGGCACGCCCAGCACGATGGCCAGGAGCACGGCCCCCACGGCGACTTGCATGGCGATGCGGGTGCCCAGGATGACGCGCGTGAAGATGTCGCGCCCAAAGACGTCCGTGCCGAGCAGGTGCTCGCCGGAGGGAGGCGAGAGCCTGTTGACCATGTTCATCTCGAAGGGGCTCTGGGTGATGAGCAGGTCGGCGCAGAGCGAAGCCCCGGAGACCAGGACGATCAGGACCAGGCCCACGGCGGCCAGCCGGTTGCGCAGGATGACGCGCAGGCTTTCGCCGAGCCTGGCGCGAAGCTCCAGCCACTTCTGGGAACGGGACGGTGATCGCATGGTGTCGCTTAACATGGTCTGCGTTTCATTCCAGGCTGATGCGCGGATCGAGCCACTTGTAGAAAACGTCAACGAAAAGGTTGACGAAAACATAAGCGACCGCCAGGAAAAGGACCGAGCCCTGCAGCAGCGGGTAGTCCCTTGCGTAGACGGACTCCAGGACCAGGAGGGCTACCCCCGGCCAGGAGAACACGGTCTCGATGACGGTGGCCCCGCCCAGAAGGCGGCCCACCTGGAGCCCGATGGCCGTGGTGGCCGCCACCAGCGAGTTTCTCAAGACGTGCCGGGACACGATTTTCCGGTCGGGCAGCCCTTTGGCCTTGGCGGTTCGCACGTAGTCCAGGCGGAGCTGGTCGAGCATCTCCGCCCTCACGAAGCGCGTGATGCTGGAGGCCATGGCGGTTCCCAGCACCACCGACGGCATGACCAGATGCCACAGGAACATGCCGAAGTGGGCGGTGGGGTCCACGTAACCCATGGTGGGGAACACTCTCCAGTGAAGGCCCAGCCCCAGGATGAGAAGCAGGGCAAGCCAGAAATTGGGCACGGAGATGCCGAACAGGGCGAACCCCATGGCCGAATAGTCCCAGGCGGTGTTCTGCTTCACGGCGGCTATGGCCCCCGCGGGGATAGAGATCAGGGTGCCCACGAGAAAGGCGCTCAGGGCCAGGTAGATGGTGGCCGGGTAGCGGGCCATGACCATGTCCCATACGGGCTCGGCAGTGCGCAGCGATTTTCCCAGGTCCCCCTGAAGGACGTGCCAGATCCAGCGCAGGTACTGGATGTGGATGGGGGCGTCCAGGCCGAGCTGCTTTCGCATGGCCTGGTAGAGCTCCTGGCTCGCCCGGGCGTCGTCCTCCCCCAGCATCACCTCCACCGGATCACCCGGGATCAAGTGGATGATCAGAAAAACAAAAATGGAGACGAAAAAGAGGACCGGTATCAGCTGGATGAGACGCTTGATAAAGTACCTGGCCAATCGATCCTCTTCTTCGTCTTATCTCGGCCCTGGCGGGAGCTATTGGTCCAGCCAGGTGCGGGAGAGCCCGCCCGTGGTCATATTGAACCGCGCGCCGTCGTCCGTCGTGAAGCCGCGGACCTTCTTGTGAAAGGCGAAATAGCGCGGCACGAAGACCAGGGGAATCTCCGGGAGGTCTTCGTGGACGATGCGGATGGCCTTTTCGTAGACCTTGTAGCGCTCCTTCTCGTCCTGGATCTTGTTCGCCCGGGCCACCAGCTTGTCGAACTCCGGATTGCAGTAGCCGGAATAGTTGAGGATCCGCTTTGCCCGCTTCCCTTCCAGACACGAGAACCTGAAGGGATAGGCGTCGGCAGGGTCCTTGACCGGCTCGGCCCCGCTGAAGTCCAGCATGAACTCGCCGGAACGCCGCCGCCGCGAGATCTTGCCTCCCGTCAGGAACTCGAGCTTGACCTTGAACCCCGCGGTGGTGAGCTGGCGCTCGATCACCTGCATCTCCTCCTCCTCGCCCTTGCGCGCGGCGAGCTCAATGACCGTGTTGGGATCCACGCCGGACTCCTTGACCAGGGCCTTGGCCTTGGCCACGTCGCGCTTCACTTCCGGGAGCCCGATATGCCAGGGGCTGGTGCTCGGAATCGCCCATACGGTGGCCGGCTCGCCGAAGCCCCAGTAGGCCGCCCTCACGAATTCGCGCATATCCAGGGCCTGGCGCACGGCGTGGCGGAACTTCACGTTGTTAAAAGGAGGCTTCGTTACCTCGAAGATAAGCCGCCGGAACCCCGAGTACTTGGCCTCGGCGACCTTGAGATCGGGGAAATCCCCTTTGATCAGCTTTGGGACGAAGACGCGGGGGGTCCGCTCGATCAGGTCCAGGTCGCCGGCCCGGAGCGAGGTGAAGCGGACCTGGGTCTCCTCCACCGGCTTGAGCACGATCTCGTCCAGGTAGGGCAGGCCCTTTTGCCAGTAGTTCACGTTGCGAGTGAGCACCAGCCCTCTGGCGCTCTGGTATTCCTTGTACACGAAGGGGCCCGTTCCCGGAGGGAAATCCTTGACCCGGCTCTGCCCTTCGCCCACGGAGCCCTCGGGCACCACGGGAAAGGGACGGATGGATGCCAGGGTGGAGAAAAAGATCGGCTCGGCCTCTTTCAAGGTGATCTCAATGGTGTGCTTGTCCCTGGCGGTCACGGACTTGACGTTCCGCATCAGCGAGAGTCCGGTGGCCGCGTTCTTGGGATTCATGGCGTAGTCGGCGCTCCACTTCACGTCCTGGGCCGTCATCTCTTTTCCGTTGTGGAACTTCACGCCGTTGCGAAGCTTGAAGGTATAGGTCAATCCGTCGGGGGAAATCGTCCAGGACTCCGCCAGGGCCGGAACGATTTTGCCCTTAGCGTCGAAGTCCATGAGCCCCTCGAACATGATCTGGCGGACGTAGGCGTCCGTGGACTGGGTTCTCCAGAAAGGGTTCAGGGAAGAGAGGTCCTTGCGAATGCCGAAAATCAGCCGGCCGCCGTGCTTTGGAGTATCGGCGCCCCAGACGGAACCGGCGGACATCACCACTCCCAGGACTAACGCCAGGATGCGGGCATGCTTCATGAGATCCTCCTTTTACAGTTGCTTGGCTGCTCCGGTAGGCCCTTGTACCTAGCAATTCAGCGGCGGGTTGTCAACTGTCATCGGCAATCCGGCATCCCCTACCCAAGCCAGTAAAATATATGCACAAATTGACGCGCCATCCCTTGAAAACACTCGCGCCTAACCCCTATATTGGAACAACATATTATAGACACCTCCAGGGGAGCAACCATGGCCAAATCCAGCTCAAGACGACAACTCGCCGCCGGGGACGTCATCCGGGTAGACGCGGCGGACAAGGTCTCCGGGACCGCGCGCTACGCGGCGGACACGCCGCTTCCCGACGCCCTTACCGGAGCGGTGCTGCGAAGCCCGGTGCCCCACGGATTGATCACGTCCCTGGACGTCTCCCGGGCCCGCGCCATTCCTGGTGTCCACGCCGTCCTGACCGCGGCGGATGTACCCCGCGTCCTTATAGGCAAGGGACTCCAGGACATCCCCCTTCTGGCCCATGACAGGGTGCGCTTCGTGGGCGACAAGGTCGCCGCAGTGGCGGCGGAGTCGAGAGACATCGCCGAGGAGGCCCTCCAGGCCATCGAGGTGGAGTACGAGGACCTCCCCGCCGTTACCGACGTCGAAGAGGCGCTGATGCCCGGCGCGCCGGTCATCCACCCCGAGCGCAACACCTACAAGCCCGCCGAGGGCCGGGAATGGCCCGAGTTCCCTCCCGAGCCCAACGTCAACTCCAGGGTCTTCTATAAAAAGGGCAACGTGGAGGAAGGATTTGCCGCCGCCGTCAAAATCTTCGAGGACGTCTTCACCCTCCCCATGCAGCACCATGCCTTCATCGAGCCCCACTGCTGTACGGTGGCCATCGGTAACGGCGGCGGGGACGCCGGCAAAGCCCGCGTCTGGACCTCCATCAAGCAGCCCTTCGCCATGCGCGAGTGGCTCGCGTACGCCACGGGCCTCCCGGCCGAGCGGATCAACATCCTGCCCACCCTGATCGGCGGCGACTTCGGGGGCAAGGCCTTTCTCTGGGACGAAGCCCTTGCCTACTTCCTCGCCCGGGCCAGCGGCCGGCCCGTCCGCATGGTGACGAGCCAGAACGAAGAGTTCGTGGGGGGTATCCATCGCCACGCCGCGGTGATCCGTATCAGGAGCGGCCTGGACTCCAGAAACAACCTGGCGGCGCGCGAGGTCTATATCCTATTTAATAACGGCGCCTACGCGGGCTACCGGCCCCATCCTACTATAGGCGGCTCGGCCCAGGCGGCGGGCTGCTACCGCATCCCCCACGTCCGCATCACGGCCACCCACGTCTACACCAACCAGGGGCCCTGCGGGCACATGCGCGGTCCCGGCGAGCCGCAGGTGGGCTTCGCCGTGGAGTCCCACACCGACATGATCGCGCGAAGGCTCGGCGTGGACCCCGTGGAGTTCCGCAAGCAAAACGTCATGCGGGACGGCGACGAGGGCCCTTTGGGAAAGCTCTGGCATTCCGTCACGGCCGGCGAGACCGTCGCGCGGGCGGCAACCACCCTGAAGTGGAACAAGCCGAGGAAGAAGGACACCGGCCTCGGCCTCGCGGTCTGCGAGCGCTCCACCGGCAGGGGCAAGGCCGCCGTCGCTCTGGAGATCGATAGCGATGGTCGTATTCTCATCCGCACCGGCCTCGCCGAGATCGGCACCGGGGCCCATACCGTATTGCGAGAGGTGCTCGCCACCGCCTTCAAGATCGACCCGGGGGAAATCTCCGTCGTCCAGGGCGACACCGACCACGGGCCCTACGACCAGGGCGCCAATGCGAGCAAGGTCACCAACACCACCGGCGGCGCCGTCCTGGTGGCCGCCCGGGACACGCTGCCGCGCATCTTTGCCGCCGCCGCCGAGCTGAAGGGCTGGACCGGGGGCACGATCAGCGTCGAGCGCGGCCGCATCGTCTGCAAGGGGCAGCCGGGGTCCGTACCTTTTAAAGAGGCCGCGAAGCGATTGGCAAAGCAGAGCGGCGGCCGCTTTCGCTATGACGCCGAGCTTTCATCCGAGCGGGGCGATGCCTACGGCTACGCCTGCCAGGGAGTGGAAGTGGCGGTGGACCGGGAGACGGGGAAAGTCGAGATCCAACGGATCGTGGCCATCCAGGACGTGGGCTACGCCGTGAACCGGCAGGCGCTTACGAGCCAGATTGCCGGGGCCATCGGCATGGGGCTGGGCCTGGGCCTCAGAGAAGAGATGCGCTACGAGAACGGCTACCTCCAGGCGGTAAACTTCGGGGCATACAAGATCTCCTGCCTGCCGGACATCCCGCCCACGACCTTCGAGTTGATCGAGAACGGCGACGGCCCGGGCCCCTTCGGGGCCAAAGGCGTAGGCGAGATCGCCGCCGTGCCCATCATGGCCGCCATCGCCAACGCCGTGGAAGACGCCGTGGGCGTGCGGATCACGGACCTGCCTATCACGGCAGAGAAAGTCCTGGCGGCATTGAAGGGACGTGGGGACCGAGGTTAGACAATTCTAGGGGATTTCGACGTCTGTAAAACTACCAGGAATACCGGCCTCTATAGCTCGTTTGACGACCGCAACGGCCTTTTCAATCCGCGGCCAACTCGTGGAGGAGAGTACGATAACGGCGATTCTCAGTTTACCGACATTTTGCTGATCTCGGAGGTTCTTATCCGTAGTGACAAACACCTCGAACCCGCCCCGCACCGCTACAGCCAGCAGCTCCCCGTTGGTCAGCGTACTCCAACCGCGTTCAAATACCGTTTCGACTTGATGTGTACTGAGGTGCCTGCGCAGGGGCACTGGCGTCCCCTGATCGAAGAGAATGCGCACTCACGCAACCTGGGAGGCGGCTAAGCTCTTGGCCGCATGGTCCAGAACCGCGCGCGATTGCTCGATGGTAACCCCCGGAAACATCTCCACGAACTGCGTGATCTGAACCCCGTCCTCCAGATTTTCAAAGAGGGCCGAAACCGGCACCCGCGTTCCGCGGAATACCCATTCCCCGCTTACACGCTCCGGGTCGCGTTCAACCGCAGTACATGTCGACCAATCCAGCATAAAGTTATCCTATCCTTGCAGGGTCAATGATTCAAGCCAACGCCATCCCCCCCACCGAGCGGCGCCTCCAAAGGGCAACCCCCGCGGAAAAAGTAGCCTGTCCCCTTTTAGTCGCCGTACTCGCGGTAGAGGTCCTCGATTTCCTCTTTGACCCGGCTGATTTTTTCGGCCAGCTCGCCCAGCCGGGCGAGATTGTTGCGGCCCGCCTCCGCCTCGAGCTCCTCGTTGTATTTCTTGAGCGCGTTCTCGCATTTAATGATCTGCGCTTCGATCTTCGCGACCCGTGCTTTTTCCTTGCGTTCCGCTCTCCCGCGCTGTTTTTTCTCCTGGTAGTCGTTTCGCGCGGTCGGTTTTTCCCTGCCATTGGAGGCGTCGCCCTCGTCCTCCCAGCCGATTTTTTCCAGAAACTCGTCGTAGCCCGAGTTGAAGACCTCCACGTTGCCGCGGTGAAAGACGACAAGCCTCGTGGCCAGGGCGCGGAGAATGCGCTCGTTGTGGGTGACGATGAGGAACGCCCCGGGAAAGTCTTCCAGGCTCTCGGTCAGGGCGTCGATGGACTCCATGTCCAGGTGGTTGTTGGGCTCGTCCAATAAAAGCAGGTTCGAGGGGTGGGCGAGGATCTTGCCGAGCAGCGTCCGGCTCTTTTCGCCCCCCGACAGCACGGAAACCTTTTTCAAGGCAAAATCCCCGCCGAACATCATGGTGCCGCAGATGTTTCGCACCTGGGTGCGCGTGAGCGCCGGGTTGGCCCGTTCGATTTCCTGTTCGACGGTCAACTTCGGACTCAGCCGTTGAATGTTGGTCTGGCCGAAGTATCCGAGCCTCATGTCGGGGTGGGCCTTGATCTCTCCCGTGAGCGGCTTCAGGCCGCCGGCCAACAGATTCAGAAAAGTGGATTTGCCCTTGCCGTTGTTGCCGATGACGCCGATGCGATCGCCGGCTTTAACGGCCAGGTTGATTTGCTGGAACAAAACATGGTCCCGCGTGTAGCCGAAGGAGACGTTGCGCGCTTCCAGCACCGTTTTCGCGGCGAAGGGGGCGTGCCTGAATTCGAAGTCCAGGGACTCGATATCGGCGAGCTCGTCCAGCTTGGGGAGCTTCTCCAGCATCTTGATGCGGGACTGCACCAGCTTGGCCTTTGAGGCCTGGGCCCTGAACCGGTTGACAAAAGCCTCGGCATGGGCCCGTTTTTTCTCCTCATTGGCGCGGGTTTTCTCGTGGATCTCGTCTTCCAGGAGAATCTGCTCGTAGGCTTTGGAGGTGCCGCCTTCGAACTTGCGGATCTTCTGGCGGTGGATCACCGCGGTGTGCGTCGTAACGCTGTCCATAAAGCCGCGGTCATGGGAGATCAAAATAAGCTCGCCCCTGAAATTGGCGAGAAACCTCGCCACCCAGCGCACCGAGGTGATGTCCAGGTAGTTGGTCGGCTCGTCGAGCAAGAGCAGGTTCGGCTCGGAGAGCAGCAGCTTGGCGAGGTTGATCCGGATCTGGAAGCCGCCGGAAAACTCCCGGGGCGGTTTTTCAAGATCGGCCTGTGAAAACCCCAGGCCGAACAGGATGGCTTCGGCCTTATAGATGGAATGGGATTCCTGTTCCGGCAGTCCCAGGGCCGCTTCCTCCAGGATCGTCGGCAGGGTGAAGTGGAGGTGCTGCTCGAGGTGCCCGATGCGGTAGTTCCGCGGGATAGTGATCGTCCCCGAGTCGACCTCCTCCTCACCAAGGATGAGCCTGAAGAGGGTGGTCTTGCCGTGGCCGTTCCGTCCCACCAATCCCAAACGCTCCCCCGCGTTCATCTGGAGAGTCACGTTGGCGAAAAGCTCCCGGGCGAAATACGACTTGGAAAGCTGGTTGATCCTAATCACGATGGGTTGCTTGGCCGGGGAGCAAAATCACTTCAATCGATTGAGAGGCTCCGAATCCGAGTAATTGTATTAATCTAAATCGGGCGGCGTGCCGGACGAGTGAAACGGCCCGGGCCCGCACGCTGGCTATCACGACCAGGCTCTAATATTTAGCACTCTTTTGGCTGGATTTCGACTCGACCCGGCCGGCGGTGGGAGCTGCGTGTGCTGCTTTCCAACAACAGGTCCATTTCGACATGTTCAGGAGGATATGGGAACGGGCGGGAAAGTATCGCACCACGTCCGTCAATCTGGGTATCGACCCGCGGCTAATACCGCAGCAGATCCATGTGTTGTGCGGGGATTTTACCCACTGGAATTCATCTCCCATGCAGGAACTCGAGGTAGCGGCCCGCCTTCAGAACCGGCTCACGCGAATCCACCCTTTCGAAAACGGGAACGGGAGACATGCCCGGCTGATCACAGACATCTTTTTCGATTCTCGCGGCCTCAAACTTCCCACCTGGCCACAAGTCCGACTTATGACTGCCGGTGACAACTTGAGGGAGCGGTACATCGCGGCCATGAAAGCCGCAGATCAAGAAGACTACAGCCGGTTGATACAGTTTATCGAAGACTGCGTTGAAGGTAAGTTCTCAAGAAGTATTCTTTTCGATCCTCATCATGCCATCCGTCAACAAGACCTTCCAAAAAAGCCACAATAACCGCAACGTTCCCCGAAACTGCACCCACCGATCACCACCACTCAAACCGCTCACGAAATTGCAAGAAGGCAAGACCCCGCACCCATACCCTAACTCTCCTATTTTTTTCTAATTTATCGCGCGCAGTCCCCGAAGACCGCGACCGAAGTCCCCCTGCCGCGCCGTCCAAATCCACGGGGCCGGTGAAAAGCTTGACTCCGATTTGACACGGCAACCCGGATTCGATAGGGTCCTCTGAACCCGTAGCGGAGACCGGGCAGGCGATTTCGCACGGCATCCGTGACCAGAGTCGATTCTATTCTTTTTAAGGAAGGGAGGACTATTCTATGGCCTATCTGGACAAACGACACAATCGGTTTGTTTTCCTTGCCGTTGCTGGACTCACACTCCTGGGCTTCTGCCACAACAGCTGGGGCGCCTGGCAGGAGGAATTGGAGAAGCTCACCGACGCGGCAAAGAAAGAAGGCAAGGTCGTGGTTTCCATCCCTGCCAGCTCTGAATTGAGGAAGACAATGGAGGGAGCCTTCGAGAAGCGATACCCCGGGATCGACCTGGAGCTCTACCCCAGCAGTGCTTCGAAACAACTGAGAAGAATTCGCGACGAGTTCAAGGCGGGGGTGCACTATTTCGACATTCACCTGGGGGGGGCGGGGTCCATGGTGAGCGGTTTCGTCGGAGGAAAGATCGTGGAGCCCTTCGAGCAATTCCTGCTGGCTCCCGATGTCAAAGATCCCAAGAACTGGTGGGGCGGATACATGTCTATCGATGAAGAGAAGCGCTATGTTTTCACCTATGCCGCCTTTTTGACCGCCAACTTCTGGTACAACACTCAATTGGTGAAACCCGACGAGCTGACCTCTTATGAGGACCTTCTCAATCCGAAATTGAAGGGGAAGATCGGTTTCTTTGACCCGCGCAGGCCGGGCGCAGGGAGAGGGGTCTGGGAATACATGTGGATGCACAAGGGAGTTGAATATTTGAAGGGGCTCGCCGCTCAAGACCTCCTGCTCTCCCAAAATCAGCGGGTCATGGCGGAATCCCTGGCCAAGGGGAAACTGGCGGTGACCATCGGCGTGACCTATTACGGCTTCCGGAGTTTTGTGGACGCCGGCCTACCCGTCAAGGCGCTTCCCCTTTTTAAGGAAGGGACTTACGGTACGGCCGGATCGGGGAATCTGGCCGTCATCAAGAACCACCCCCACCCCAACGCCACCAAGGTTTACGTCAACTGGCTGCTGGGCAAGGAAGGACAGGAAATCTGGACCCGGTCGCAGAGCCAACCCACCCGCCGCGTGGACGTGGACACTACGTGGACGGAAAAATTCGGCTACATCTCGGCAAAGGACACTATTTCCGTGGATGAATGGAACAGGGTCGAGCAGATTTCCGCGGGCAAGCAGGAGAACATGAAAACCGCGAGGAAACTGGCTAGCAGCCTGCTCCCCAAGTGAGCAAGTAAGACGGATCACCGGGCAATCGGAGGGGGACGAGTTCACGCGCCTGAGATTTAAAAATTAGGGTTCCACGGCATGGACAGAGCTGCGACGCAAGACCAGGTCCATTTTCGACGGAGGCTCAATGGCCCCGTACTCTTGATGAGCCTGCTCCTGGGAGTCGTCGCATTTCTGGTGCTCGTCCCCCTCTTCCTGATGGTCCTGAACAGCTTTCAGATCTCCACACCGACCGAGGACATTGTTTACGGCCTCCAGGGGTGGAAGGTTGCCTTCAGCTCCCCCGGAATCCTCGGCGCCGTCTACAACACTTTTACCCTGGCGCTGGCCCGTCAGTTCATCGCCCTCGTTATCGGCATCGTGCTCGCCTGGCTGCTCGCACGCACCGACATTCCCATGAGCGGCAGCCTTGAGTTCATGTTCTGGCTTTCCTTTTTTCTCCCGGCCCTGCCCGTCACTTTGGGATGGATCCTGCTGCTCGACCCGGAATTCGGCCTGCTGAACGCTTGGCTTCTCGAGCTTCCGTTTATCAGCGAGCCGCCGTTCAACATCTATTCGTTCTGGGGCATCGTCTGGGTGCATCTTGCGGCTTCCACCATCGGAGTCAAGGTGTTGCTGCTGACGCCCGCCTTTAGAAACATGGACGCGTCCCTGGAGGAATCTTCCCGGGTCTCCGGCGCCGGCGCGGTGGGCACGCTCCTTCGCATCATCACCCCGGTCATGATGCCGGCCATTCTGGTGGCAACCATTCTGGGGCTGGTCCGTTCCCTCGAGGCCTTTGAAATAGAGCTGCTCCTGGGGGTGCCCATCGGGCTCCACGTCTTTTCCACGAAAATCCACGACCTGGTCATCGCGGAGCCGGCGGAATATCCTCCGGCCATGGCCTTGAGCTCGACCTTTCTGGTGATTCTGCTGATGCTGGTGAGCATCCAGCGCTTCGTGGTCCGGCGCAAGGAATACACCACCGTAAGCGGCCGCGGCTTCAGCGCTCGCTTGACTCCGCTGGGCCGATGGAGAACCCCCATCTTCGTCGCGGTGTTGTTGCTGGCGTTGACGATCACGGCGTTCCCAACCGTTTTCCTGGCGCTGGGAACCTTCATGAAGCTTTTTGGCTTCTTCAACATTGCCGATCCGTGGACCCTGGAGAACTGGCGCCAGGTGCTTCACGACCCCATAATCTTTCACTCTTTGGGAAATACTTTGCTCGTGGGACTGGGCAGCGGCATCGCCGGCGTGTTCCTTTATTCTCTGATTGCCTATGTCATTGTGAAATCCGGTTTCGCGTACCGGGGGGTCCTCGATTTCCTTTCCTGGATACCCTGGTCCATTCCCGGCATTCTTCTGGGCATGGCCCTTCTCTGGACGTTTCTCGGCACCAAGATCTTCATCCCGGCTTACGGCACGATCTACATCCTGATCGTCGCCATGGTCATCAAGACCATGCCCGTAGGAACGCAGGTCATTAAAAGCATCATGATGCAACTGGGACGCGAGCTGGAGGAAGCGTCCATCGTGTCGGGCGCCTCGTGGTTTTCCACCTACTTCCGCATCCTCATCCCCTTGCTTTTCCCGGCCCTGCTGACAGTCGGATTGCTGATATTTATTTCCGCGGCCCGGGATATCAGCACCGTCGTGCTCCTGGCCACCGCCCGGACCAGGACGCTTTCCCTGCTGATGCTGGAGTTCGCCACCGAAGGCCAGTTCGAGAAGGCGACGGTGGTGGGAGTGATAATCGTGATCTTTGTCGTAGCAGCGGCTCTGATTGCGCGGGCTCTCGGAGGCCGCATGGGCGTGAGGGCGGAGTCAAGATAGCGGCTTACCCCCCGCCCTGGTCCATGGGCGCGAGCCTGAGGGAAATGCCGTTCTTTTCCAGTTCCCTGTAATACTCTTCCCGGATCTTTGGATCCTCTTCGTCGTAGCGGATTTTCGAGGAATATGCGTTGGCATCACCGCGCCGCGCCGCGCCCACCGGATCGTACTCGCCCTTGGCGTTCATGCCCGGCGGCCTGCGCACCCAGCCCCGAAAGGCAAGCTGCCTCAGAGGGCCTTTGGCGGTATTGAAGTGTTGATGGTACTCGTTGAGGCGGGGTGCGATGACCCCGTAAGGCCGGAGCGGCACCTTCTGGCGCCTTTCCGGATTCAGCTCGTCGCCCGGCTGGAATAAAAGCTCGTAGCCTCCGCCGTCAACGACAACGACGTGAGCGCCGGCGCCGTGCCTGTGGGCGGTCACATACGTACCTTCGGCCAACTCCAGCAGATGCAATTGAGAGAGGGAATTGCCCATGTACAGGCGGGTGATGGAGGTCCGGGTCCCTCTCTCTTCCCACGAGTCCAGTTTGAACTTCCTCACGTCGGGGATGAAATTGGTCGCAAAGAGGCGAAGGCTCCAGTGCTTCCCCTCGTCCGCATAGTAATCTTCCATGGAGTAGGAGTACCGGTCTTTGAATGGAAACGGAAAGTTAAAGACAAAGTCAAGATTGTGGTACAGGTTGATCACCTGGGCCATGTTGGTGCCGAACAGCAGCTTGCACGGCTCGTCGCTGGAGCTGTTGAACTCCTGGTGCCATGCGTTCAACGGGATCGCGAGAAGCGCCCCCTCCTCCCATTCCACCGTCCGCCTGGGCTCTCCTTCCTGCCAGATGGCGGTGGCCCCCCTCCCCTTCATGACGTACATGACCGCCTCGTACATGTGGTGCTCCGGCTTCAGCTCGCCCCTGCGGGGAATTTCCACGATCTGAAGACTCACGTCTTCCTGATTGGCCAGGCGGGTATAGGCGACTTTTCCGCCCCTTCGCTCCCAATCCTCGAGCGGCAGGGAGGCCAGGTCTTCGAGATAGCTGCCCTCGTACAGAGGGGCCCCCTCGCTCTCGACGAACTTTTTGTAGTAGCTTCCGACCCACCATTCCTCAAAAGTCTTCGGCGCCTGAGGCACGAGTCACTCCCTTGCGAATAAGTCCCTGACTACACTAACCGTTCGACCTGGACCTGCAACTGCGGATCTGTTTATTCGATTCCCCAATTCATGTCAACCCGATGTAGCGGGAGCCCGGGGCTTGAATGCCTGTTAACAAAGTGAAGGGGGCAACGTTTGACGCCGTCACGTACGGCACCGAGCTAGTTGTGTAAACTAATGGGCAGTACACCGGGTTTATCGCAGCATGAAAAAAAAGAACCGATAGACCCGACTCTCATCCGCAAACGGAATTCCTGAAACAACTATGCTACAGTTGACCGGCGTCTTTTACCTTAACTGCCTGGCTCGTCTTTCCCGAGGCAGACCCCACCGCCTCGACGCTTTTCACCACCTCCATCCCCTCGGTTACCTGGCCGAAGACGCAGTGCTTGCCGTCGAGAAAAGAAGTCTCGACGGTGCAAATGAAAAACTGCGAGCCATTTGTGTTTGGACCGGCATTGGCCATCGATAATATTCCGGGACCGTTATGTTTCAGTTGAAAATTCTCATCATTGAAACGGCTACCGTAGATGGACTTTCCGCCGGTGCCGTTATGGTTGGTGAAATCTCCCCCCTGGCACATAAAGCCCGGGATGACCCGATGGAAACTGCTGCCTTTGTACCCGTAGCCTTTTTCCCCAGTGCACAACGCCCTGAAATTCTCCGCCGTCTTCGGCACCACATCCGCCCTCAGCTCCAACACGATCCGCCCAGCGTCCTTCCCGCCTATCTCCATATCGAAATATACCTTGGGATTATCCATTCTTTATTCATCTCCCAGTCAATAGTTGGTGCATTCCGAGAACGAGCCCGGTTGTTTTACTCTTATACTATATGCAAGATATTGCAAAAAGAGTCTGATCGCGCCCCAGCACTGGCGCACCTTCGACTTGGCGGAGCCCTTCGGCCTCCGCCCCCAGCGCGTCTAGCACTACTT
>Ga0326597_10002220_pt1 | contig 29277 bp, 27 predicted proteins | sample RVTome_12_FD_203789 | JGI IMG/M metagenome (GOLD analysis project Ga0326597, IMG submission 203789) | Soil microbial communities from uranium-contaminated site in the Upper Colorado River Basin, Wyoming, United States - RVT100D185 | ecosystem: Environmental > Terrestrial > Soil > Contaminated >... | reverse complement strand
ACGGTCCACATCGGCACCTCTCCCCTCGATTCGGTGCCAGACAAGGAATCACAGCCGATTCCACCCGCGCAAGCCAAAATGCGATAACCGACTCTGCCGATTCACAAACTCCCCGGACGGACACTTAACGGCCGCTGGTATAGAGTCTGGTCCGCTCATGCGGAACCGCACCGGCCCGGGCCGGTATGACAGGCGAACGCGGCGGCGCATCGCCGGCGTCAGGCCGCCTTCTCGACCGTTCCGTCGTTGCCGGAATAACCGACCGGAAGCGCGACCCGGATGGTGGTGCCGACATTCGGTGCGCTCTCGATGGCGAGAGACCCGCCCAGAAGTTCGGCCAGTTTCAGGGTCAGCGGAAGTCCGAGTCCGGTTCCCTGTTGATCGCCCAGCAGGGGATCGCGCAGCTGGCCGAATGGCGCAAGGGCCACGGCGATGTCGTCGGGGTTCATCCCGACGCCCGTATCCTTCACGACGAATTCCACGCAATCCGTGCCGGCGCGCGCGACGGAAATGGAGACCTCGCCGCCTCCCGGGGTGAACTTGATGGCGTTTGACGTAAGGTTCAGCAAAATCTGGCGCAGCTTGCTCCGGTCGCTCCATATAGGCGGCAGGTTGTCATGCACCGCCGTCCTCAGGTGAACGTCACGTTTTTCCGCCAGCGCCGTCATGACCTGCTTGACCCATTTCGCCGCGGATCGCAGATCGATCTGCTCCATGTGTACCTGCATGCGGCCGGCATCCACCTTCGCCAGATCCAGTATGTCGTTGATGATGGCGAGGAGATGCTGGCCCGACGCATGGATGTCCTCGCCGTAGGCGCGATATCGATCATGCGCATCCTGCCCCATGTGCAGGTCCTTTATGATCGACGAAAAGCCGATGATGGCATTCAGCGGCGTTCGCAGTTCATGGCTCATGTTGGCGAGAAATTCGGACTTCGCCCGGTTGGCGGCGTTCGCCTGCCGCCGCGCCTCGGCCGCTTCCTTGTATGCCTCGGTGAGCTTTCTCGCCGTTTCCGCCAGCTTCTCGTGGTTCCGCGCCAGCTCCCGGTATGCGGTTTCCGTCTCGCTGGCATAGTCGCGCATGCGCCGGTTCGCGTCCTGAAGCCGTTCGATCGCCTGCGAGATAACGCGCATGAGCAGCAGGCGCGCGATCAGGTGGACGAGCAGCCCGAGGCCGATCCCGCCCACCGTTGCCCAGACGGCCCGAACCGCAAGCGGCCACAGGCTGGTGGACACGCTGAGCGTTGCTACCATCTGCCCGCGGCTCTCCAGCGCCGTCCGTTGCGTCAGCGTCATGCCCCGTATGGCGGGTCCCGCGGCCGCGATGCTGGCGCCCGACAGGTCGATCAGTTCGATCCGGGCGTCAACCGCCGCGTTCGGCGGAGTCATCTGCTGGATGAGGCGCAGCTCCTGAAAGCGCCAGGTATCGTGATGGGCATAGATGTATTTGATGAGCCGGTCGGCCAGCAACTCCGAGACGAGCGTCAGGCGCTCCGTTTCGTCGTGATGGGCGAAATAGGACAGACCCGTGGGCAGCGCGACCGTCGCCAGAATACCGCAACCCAATGCAAACCGTCTCGCCGCACGGATAATGCGCGGAACCGAATCCTCGGTCGGCAGCTTATCTGGCGGCGGAAGACGATGCATTTTCCGATATCGGCAGGGGGATCGGAAGTGGTGCGGCGCCGCTTCGGGCGATGATGCGCCGCGCCGCCCTGGTAGCCAGGAATGCCAGAAAACGCCGGGTCGCGTTCGACGCATCGGGCCGCACGACGAGATAGACGGTGTTGACGAACGGATAGCGATCCATCGCCGTGTCCGTCTCCGTCGGCCGGATGCCGTTTATCGCCAGTACGCGCAGGTTCAGCTTCTCGGTGATCACCTGCGAAAGCGTAAGGATGACCAGCGATCCGGAAACGTGCTGGGCCATGACGGCGGAATCCTGGTCGGTGGCGGCCATGGTCAGCTCCGGCCGGCTCCTGGCGGCGGCAAACGCGTCCTTCAGTCCCGGGACGTGGCGCTCCAGAAAGGTGAAACTGGTTTCCCGCGCCGGCCGCATGATGATCGTGACGGGCTCTCCGTCATGCCACCTGCGGGATGGATCGAGATAGAGACGGGGAATTTCTTCGATCGTCAGCCCGTCCGGATGCCGGTGCGACGACGCGAACACGATGGGCGACCGGACGAAGGGGATAGGTCGGACATTCAGCGCCTTTTCCTTTGCCGACAGGGCGCGCGAGGTGGTTCCGACGTGAACAAAACCGGCGTGCACCGCCTTGATGCCGCCGCTGCTGCCCAGGCTCGGCAGAATCTCCGCCTCAATTCCCGGCGCGCTGCGGACGAAGTCCAGGCTCAGCGCCCGCATCAGGCCCAGCGAGGCACCCGTCCCTCCCAGCCTCAGCGGCTCGGCGCCGCCCGCACTGCCGCATGCGAGCCCGACGACGATGAGGGCGGATGCGGCAACCGTCGGAAAGAACCGTTTCATGGATATTTGCGGCGGAATTCGGGGACACGCGAACTTTTCATTACCGCCGATGCGGGTAAATTATCCGCTAACAGGATCGTCAGATATTTGCCGGGAACGGGTGATTTCCGCCGGTCGTGAGCACCGGACGCGGCGGGGGAGCGCGGACGGCCATGTGCCGGGATCGTGGCGGCTCCCTTCGCGCCGGGGTTGCGGCGGCGCGTGCCAGCCTTTATGCAGGACGCAGGTCGCGCCGCCGTCCGCAGCGCGGCCGCTTCCCCTGGGGACGCATCGCACCATGACCACGGCGGCCACTACCATCGTGCGGTCGCAGAACGCGCAGCTCGGCGTCGCGCTCATGTGCTGCGGTCTCGCCATGTTCGCCTGCGGCGAGACCATGGTGAAGCTGCTGGCGCGCGACCATTCCGTGGCCCAGATCGTATGGGCGCGCTACACGTTTCACGCGCTGGTGTTCCTGGCCGTGTTCTCGCGCATCGGTATCGTGCGCCAGGTGCGCACGACGCGTCCCGGTTTGCAGCTCGCCCGCTCGGTCCTGCTGCTGGCGGCCACCGCCTTTTTCTTTACCGCGCTGCGCTACATCCCCATGGCCGACGCGGTGGCGATCAATTTCGTCTCGCCGCTGCTGGTCACCGCTTTTTCCATTCCCATCCTGGGCGAGCATGTGGGGCCGCGCCGCTGGGCCGCCATTGTGGTCGGCTTCGCCGGTGCGATGGTGATCATTCGTCCCGGCATGGGCGAGGTGCACTGGGCGGTGTTCATGCCGCTGGGCACGGCGCTGTGCTACGCGCTCCACCAGATCCTGACCCGCATCGCCTCGCGCACCGACGACAGCCGCACCAGCCTGTTCTGGACTTCGGCGGTGGGTGTGCTCGGCACCTCGGCGCTGGTACCGTTCTTCTGGACCCAGCCCGACGCCACCGGCTGGCTGCTGATGGTGGCGACCGGTACGGCGTTCGGCTTCGGTCATTATCTGCTCATCCGCGGGCTCGAGGTGGCGCCGGCCTCGCTGCTGTCGCCGTTCATCTACACGCAGATCGTGTGGACGGCGCTGCTCGGCTATCTGGTGTTCGACCAGTTCCCGGATCGGTGGACGGTGACGGGGGTCGGCATCGTCATCGCCAGCGGTCTCTACGTCTGGCGGCGCGAGACGGCGGGAACGCGCAGGATCAGCGCCGCTTGAGCGACGGTCGCAGCCGGTCCAGCTCGGCGCGGGCGTCGTAGACCCGTATCGCGCCGGCCGGCGCCTTGTCCCGGTAGGGATGCACCACGAGGACCGCGCTCAGCCATTCGTTCACCACCAGACGGCTGCTCTCGAACCGGTCGGGATGGCCCGAGCCGCTCACCCGGCTTTCCGGCGACTCGAACCCGGGCGGAAAGGCGCGGTCGGCATAGGTGCGCTCGGTATGGCGGTCGAAATTGCGGTCCATGACGGCGAAGCGGGAAAAGCCGTTCGCCAGCGCCAGCTCGGCGGCGCGGTAAAGCGCATAGCTCTCGGCCCGGTCGCGCGGGGTGAACCGGTTGGCGGTAAAGGCGACCCGCCACGTGGCGTCGTCCAGCTTCTTCTGCTCATAGCCGAACCGGCCGAGCAGCGGACCGTAGGCCGACGGTCCCGGCGCGGCGCAGCCGCCAAGCACCAGCAGCGTACAGAGCAACGCACGGCGAGCGAGATGACGGGTCATCCCGTGAATCTGGGCATGGCCGGCCGATCATCAAGACGGCCGCGGCCGGCCGGAAAGGAAGCCGCTCAGCCCGGCCTGAACTGGGCGACGCGGGCGTACGGTTTCGGCCACGGCAGGGCGTAGCCCTGGGCATAGGCGGCGTGGCGCACGAAATAGGGATCGAAGAGCTGCCCCTTGGCCATGACGCAGAGATCGGCCCGGCCGGCGGCGAGCACGTCGTTGATTTCTTCCGCCGTACGGATGTTGCCCACCGTCATGGTGGGAATTCCGGCCTCGCGCCGGATGCGCTCGGAGAACGGCGTCTGGAACAGCCCCTCGCTCGCCGGCCGCCCGCCCGCCACCACGTTGCCGGTGGAGACGTCGAGGATATCGAGTCCGGCCGCGCGGAACGCGCGGCCGATCTCCACCGAATCCTCGGCCGTGGTACCGCCCTCCGCCCAGTCGACCGCCGAAATGCGGGCCGAGACGGGTTTCTCCTCGGGCAGTGCGGCGCGCACCGCACGGAAAATGGCGAGCGGCAGGCGCAGGCGGTTCTCCAGCGAGCCGCCCCAGCCGTCGTTGCGCCGGTTGCTCAGCGGCGAGATGAAGCTGGAGATCAGGTAGCCGTGGCCGAAATGCAGTTCCACCATATCGAATCCGGCGGCGTCGGCGCGCCGGGCCGCCGCGGCGAAGTCATCGATCACCTGGGCGATGTCGGCCTCGTCCATGGCCTTCGGAACCGGGTCCTTGTCGCTAAAGGGAATGGCCGAGGGCGCGATGAGCGGCCAGCCCTTGTCCGCATCCAGCGGTGCGGCGCGCCCTTCCCACGGCAGGCGCTGGGCTCCCTTGCGCCCAGCATGGCCGATCTGGATGGCGATCCTGGCGTCGGTCCGGGCGTGGACGAAGTCGGTCACCCGCTTCCACGGCGCGATGTGCCGGTCGTCCCAGATGCCGGCGCAGCCGAGCGAGATGCGCCCGTCGGGCGAAATACCCGTCATCTCGGTCATCACCAGCCCGGCGCCGCCCACGGCGCGGCTGCCGTAATGGACCAGATGGAAATCGTCCACCGCGCCGTTCCCGGCCGAATACATGCACATGGGCGACATGACCACGCGGTTGGCCAGAGTCATTCCGCGCAGGGTCAGGGGCGTGAACATGGGGGGAATCGTACCGCTCTCCGCCGCCTTATCCAGCACCTTCGCCATTGTCCTGTCCTTCCTGCCGACTTGCGTGGGTCGACAGATTACCGACCCTGACGGTTCCGGCAAGGGAGCCCGGGTCCTGTCGCACACAAGTGGATAATGGGTCGCAGGGGGCGGGCTTGCCGCTCTTCCGGCCAGGCGATACGATTTGCGCCACGGTAAACCAGGCAGCACGAAGCAATCCAGGCGCCTGCCCGGGCGGGGCGAATTGGTGCAGCGGGAGGCGTTTTGAGCACGCAACCGAAGAAACCCGGTAAGAGGAAGGCGGCGGCGCGCGCCTATCCCGACCTGCACGATCATCTGCACGCGCTGGAGCGCGCCGGTTTGCTGCGTACCATCGACGCGCCCGTCGACAAGGACAGCGAGCTGATGGCGCTGGTGCGCTGGCAGTTCCGCGGCGGCATCCCCGAGGCCGAGCGCAAGGCGTTCCTGTTCACCAACGTGGTGGACGGGCGCGGCCGGCGCTACGACCTGCCGGTGGTGGTGGGTGCGCTGGCGGCGAACCCCGCCATCTATGCCATCGGCATGGGCGTGCCGGTGGCGGAGATCGGCGAGCGCTGGGGCCGTGCCATGGCGCATCCGATCGCTCCGGTCGAGGTGGCGGACGCCCCCTGCCAGGAAATGGTGCTGACCGGCGCGTCGCTGCGCGGCGAGGGCAACGGCATGGACGCCCTGCCCATTCCGGTCTCCACCGCGGGCTTCGATTCCGCGCCCGGCCTCACCGCAACGTCCTGCATCACCCGCGATCCCGACACCGGAATCCAGAACGTGGGCACGTACCGGGCGCTGCTGAAGGCGCCGGACCGGCTGGGGGTGAAGTTCTTCGTCAACATGCGCCAGGGCGGCCATGCCCACTGGAACCAGTACCGCGCCCGCAGCCAGCGCATGCCCATGGCCATCGTGGTCGGCTGTCCACCGGCCATTTCCTACGTGTCGCCGCAGAAGCTGCCCTACGGGGTGGACGAGATCGGCGTGGCCGGCGGCATTGTCGGCGCGCCCATCAACGTGGTGCCGGCGAAGACGGTGGACCTGATGGTGCCGGCGGAGGCCGAGCTGGTCATCGAAGGGTTCGTCGACCCGGAGTACATGGAGCCCGAGGGGCCGTTCGGCGAAAGCCACGGCCACATCAACCTCGAGGAATACAACTTCATCATGGAGATCACGGCGATCACCCGCCGCAAGGCGGCCGTGCTCCCGTCCATCATCAGCCAGGTCACGCCGTCGGAATCCAGCGTCATCAAGCGGGTCGCCTACGAGCCGCGCTTTCTCGCCCACCTGCGCGACCATCTCGGCATCAAGGGCGTCCGACGCGTCTCCATGCACGAGCCGCTCACCAACATCCGCCGGGTGATCTTCGCGGTGGTGGAACGCGACATGCCGCGCACGGAAATCTGGCGTACCCTCTATGCGCTGTCGTCCTATGACTCCGCCTGCGGCAAATACGTCGTCGCGGTCAACGACGACACCGATCCCGACAACGGCGACGCGGTGCTGTGGGCCATGGCCTATCGCGCCAATCCGGCGCTCGATATCGAGACTCTGGGGCACCGCGACCGCGGCCACGGCCCCAAGCTGGAGCGGGGCGACGGCGAGGATGCAACGCTGCTGATCGACGCCACGCTGAAGGCCGACATGCCGCCGCTGGCCCTGCCCAGGCAGGAGTACATGGAGAACGCGAAGGTGCTGTGGGAGAAGCTCGGCCTGCCACCGCTCAAGCCCGAGGCGCCGTGGCACGGCTATTCGCTGGGCGACTGGACCGACGAATGGGACGCCATGGCCAAACGGGCCGCCGAGGGCCGCTATGTGGAAAACGGCCTGCGTTCGGGGCAGCTCCGCCGCAGCGACGTGGCGCCCAACACCTCCATCCGTGCCGTGCCGCGCGAGGCGAAACAGTGACGGGAGAACAGGCACCATGACCCAGGCGGCACGGGAACTGCAGGCGGCGCTCAGCCTCGACGGCGATGCGGTGACACGCGAGGGCAACGGTGCGCCGCACCTCGTGGGCAGCGCATGCGGCGATTGCGGCAAGCGGGTGTTCCCGCCCACCGACGTCTGCCCCGACTGCATGTCCGAGAATATGAGGCGGCTGGCGCTATCGCGCCGCGGCACGCTCTATTCGTGGTCGGTGGTACACGCCGCGCCGCGCGGCTGGACCCTGCCGTTCGTCGCCGGTTACGTCGATCTGCCGGAGGGGGTACGCGTGTTCGCCCATATCGTCGGCGGCGACCCGAAGGCGCTCGCCTTCGACATGACGGTGGAAACCACGATCTCGGTGCTCGGCAACGACGACGAGGGCCGGGCGCTCGACGGCTTCGCCTTCGCGCCGGTGGTGAAAGAGGGAGACGCCTGATGCGCGACGTGGCTGTCATCGGTGCGGGGATGATTCCGTTCGGGAAATTTCCCGACAGGACGCTCGACGCCATCGCCTGGCCGGCGGTGAAGCATGCCATCGAGGACGCGGGCATCCCGAAGAAGGATATAGAGGCCGCCTATTGCGGCACGGCGCTGGGCGGCATGATGGCGGGCCAGCGTATCCTGAAGCGGCTCGGAATCACCGGCCTGCCCATCGTCAATATCGAGAACGCGTGTTCGTCCTCGTCCTCGGCGTTCCGCGAGGCCTGGATCGCAGTGGGCGCCGGCGTCTACGATGCGGTGCTGGTGATCGGGGTGGAGAAGCTGACCAGGTTCGGCGGCGGCACCCTGCCGCTGGAAAAAGAGGACTGGGAGGTCGCGCACGGGCTGGTCATGCCGGCGCTCTATGCCATGCGGGCACGGCGTTACATGCACGAATACGGCCTGACCGTCGAGCAGCTCGCCAGGGTGTCGGTCAAGGCGCGCCGGCACGGGGCGCTCAATCCGGACGCCCAGATGCGCAAGGAAACGACGGTGGAGGAGGTCAATGCCGCCCGCCCCGTGGCCGAGCCGTTCACCCTGTTCCACTGCTGCCCCTCGGGCGACGGGGCGGCGGCGGTCATCGTGGTCGCGGCCGACCGGGCGGCGCGCTATGGCGTGACCCCGGTACGGGTGGCGGGCTCCGAGCTCACCTCCGGGCGCTACGTGACCGGGTTCCGTGACATGACCTCGCCCGAGATCACCGTGCGCGGGGCGAAGGAGCTCTACGAGACCGCCGGCATCGGGCCCGAGGACGTGAACGTGGCCGAGGTGCACGACGCCTTCACCATCGCCGAGTTGATGTATTACGAGGCGCTCGGCTTCTGCGCCAGGGGCGAGGCGGCGCGGCTGCTGGAGGACGGAGAGACGTCGCTGGGCGGGCGCATTCCCGTCAACCCGTCGGGCGGGCTGCTTGCCAAGGGCCATCCCATCGGCGCCACCGGCGTCGCCCAGATCGTCGAGATCGTGCGCCAGCTGCGCGGGCAGTGCGGCCCGCGCCAGGTCGAGGGGGCGAAGGTGGGGCTGACCCACTGCACCGGCGGCGGCGTTTCCGGTTTCGACCACGGCGTCTGTTCCATTCACCTGTTCTCGCGGTAGACCGGCATGGGCGCAAAGCTGTTCGGCGCGCGGGTAAAGCGTCTGGAAGACCCGGCGCTGCTCACCGGCCGCGGGCGCTATGTGGACGACATCCGCCTGCCCGGCGCGCTGCACGCCGCCTTCGTGCGCAGCCCGCACCCGCACGCGCGCATTCGCGGCATCGACAAGACGCCGGCATTGGCCATGCCCGGCGTGGTCGGGGTGTGGACGCTGGCCGACATGCCGAATGCGGTGCGCGAGCGCCGGCTGCTGCTGCTGCTGCCCAATCCGGCCATCAGCCAGCCCATGATGCCGCACGTGCTGGCCGACAGATCGGTGCACTTCGTCGGCGAGGCGGTGGCCGTGGTTCTGGCCGACTCGCGCTACACGGCCGAGGATGCGGCTGCGGCCGTCATGGTGGACTGGGAACCGCTGCCCGCGGTGGCGGACGCTCGCGCCGCGCTGGAAGACGGCGCGCCGCTGGCGCACGAGGGGGCGAAGAACAACATCGCCGCGCATTTCGTCTCGCAGTACGGCGACGCCGACGCGGCCTTTGCCGGCGCGGCGCTGGTGGTGCGCGAATCCATGCGCCATCATCGCGGCGGCGGCCATGCGCTGGAAGGCCGCGCCGTGCTGGCGCGCTGGGACCGCGACGAGAGCCGTTGCATGGTGTGGTCGGCGACCCAGGCGCCGCACCAGGTGAAGCGCAACATCGTCGGCGTGCTGGGCTGGAGCGAGAACGAGATCGACGTCATCGCGCCCGACGTGGGCGGCGGGTTCGGCCCCAAGGCCATGTTCTACATCGAGGAAGCGGTGATCCCCTTCCTCGCCCGCAAGCTCGACCGTCCGGTCAAGTGGACCGAGGATCGGCGCGAGCACTTCGTCACCGCCAGCCAGGAACGCGACCAGTACTGGGACATGGAAGCGGCGTTCGACGGCGGCGGCCGGCTGCTCGCCGTGCGCGGCACCATGATCCACGATACCGGCGCCTACGTGCCGTGGGGCATCGTCTCGCCGCTGATCGCTTCCACCACCGTGCCAGGCCCTTACGTGGTGCCGAGCTACCGGCTCGACACCACCGTGGTGCTGACCAACAAGACGCAGGTGACGCCGGTGCGCGGCGCAGGGCGGCCGCAGGCGGTGTTCGCCATGGAGCGGCTGATGGACGCCGCCGCTGCGAAGCTGACGCTCGACCCCGCCGAATTGCGCGCGCGCAACCTGATCCCGCCCGAGCAGATGCCCTACAAGGTCGGACTGGTGTTCCGCGACGGCAAGCCGGTGACCTACGACAGCGGCGACTATCCGCGTTGCCAGAAAGAAGCGCTCGAACTCGCCGACTGGTCCGGCTTTCCGGCACGGCGCGCGGCAGCGCGGGCCGAGGGGCGCTATCTCGGCATCGGCATCGCCAACTACGTGGAAGGCACCGGGCTGGGCCCGTTCGAGGGCGCCACGGTGCGCATCGGACCGTCGGGCAAGATCTGTCTCATCAGCGGCGCCGCGCCGCAGGGCCAGGGCCACCGCACCACCATGGCGCAGATCTGCGCCGAGAAATTCGGCGTCGGCGTCGAGGACGTGGAGGTGGTGCTGGCCGATACCACGATGATCGCCCACGGCGTCGGCACCTTCGCCAGCCGCATTGCCTGCAACGCCGGCCCGTCGGTGCACCTCGCCTCGCTCGAGGTGCGCGCCAAGGCGCTGAAGATCGCCGCCCACATGCTGGAGGCTGCCGAGGAAGACCTCGAGGTGGAGGACGGCCGCGTTTTCGTGCGCGGCGTGCCCGACATGGGGGTGACGCTGGGCCAGCTCGCCCACGCGGTCGCCGGCACCCCCGGCTATGCGCTGCCGGCCGGCATCGAGCCGGGGCTGGAAGCGACCCATTATTTCGCGCCCGAGCAGTCCGCCTACTGCAACGGCACCCACGTCGCCGAGGTGGAGGTGGACGTGGAAACGGGGCACGTGAAGATCCTGCGCTACGTCACCTCCCACGATGCCGGCCGGCTCATCAACCCCATGATCGTCGACGGCCAGGTGCAGGGCGGCATCGCGCACGGAGTCGGCAATGCCCTGTTCGAGGAGTTGCATTTCGACGACCAGGCCAACCCGCTTACCGTCACCTTCGCCGATTATCTGATGCCGGCGGCCGCCGACGTGCCCAACGCCGAGACGGTGCACATCGAATCCCCCTCGCCGCTCAACCCGCTCGGGGTCAAGGGCGCGGGCGAGGGCGGCACCATCCCGGCTGCGGCGGTCCTCATCGCCGCCATCGAGAATGCGCTCGCAGATTTCGGCGTCCACCTGACCGACGCGCCGGTCTCCCCGGCGAAGCTGGTGGCGCTGATCCGTGCCGGCACGACGGGAGCGGCGGCATGAGCGGGACGGCGGAAGCGGCCGCGCCGGCCCGGCCGCTCGCCGGGGTGGTGGTGCTCGACCTCACCCAGTTTCTTGCCGGACCGTTCTCGACCCAGATTCTCGCCGATCTCGGCGCGCGGGTGATCAAGCTCGAGGCGCCGCAGGGCGACTGGTCGCGCACCCTGCCGCCCCATTTCGTCGGAGCTGAGTCCTGCTACTACCTCTCCATCAACCGCAACAAGGACGGGGTGGTGGTGGACATGAAGGACCCGCGCGGACTCGAGCTGGTGAAGAAACTCGCCGACCGGTCCGACATATTGATGGAGAACTTCCGGCCCGGCGTGCTCGACCGGCTGGGGCTCGCCTGGGACGAGCTGTCGGCGCGCAACCCGGGGCTGATCTGGGCCTCCATCAGCGGCTTCGGCCAGGACGGGCCCTATCGCGACCGGCCGGCCTACGACATGATCGTCCAGGCCATGTCGGGTGGCATGAGCATGACCGGCGAGCCGGGACGGACGGCGGTGCGCGCCGGCATTCCCATCGGCGACCTCGCCGCCGGCATGTACGCCGCCATCGGCGCGCTGGCGGCGCTGGAGGAACGCCGGCGCACCGGCAAGGGCAGGTTCGTCGACGTCTCCATGCTCGACTGCCAGGTGGCCCTGCTCACCTACCAGGCGGCCTATTACCTGCACTCGGGCAGGGCGCCGGGGCGCCAGGGATCGGGGCACGATTCGATTCCCACCTACCGCGCCTTCGCCGCCGCCAACGGCACCGGGCTGGTGGTGACGGCCAATACCGAGCGCATGTGGCAGGCCATGTGCGGTGTGCTGGGCGTGGCGGAGTTCGCCACCGATCCGCGCTTCCGCTCCAACGACGACCGCTACCGCAACCGAGAGGCGCTGTGGCCGCTGCTGGAAGCGGCGTTCGCGAAGCGCGAGGCGAAACACTGGGTGCCGCTGCTGGTCGATGCCGGCGTGCCGGCGGGCGAGGTAAACACCCTGGCGGATTCGCTCAGCGACCAGCAGGTGCTGCACCGCAACATGGTGCTGGATCTGGAGAATGCCGCCGGCGAGCACGCCCGCGTGGTGGGCAATCCGCTCAAGTTCCGCGACGCGGCGGAGCCGGACCATCGCTACCCGCCGGCACTGGGCGAGCACAGCCGCGCCGTGCTGGCCGAGGTGCTCGGCATGAGCGTGGACGAAATAGAGGCCTGCGTGGCCGACGGCATCGTGCACGAGCCGTCGGGCGGCCGAGCCGGACAGGAATAAAGGAGGACATCGCACCATGAGTCAGGGCTTCGAACTGAAGCGCGACGGCGCCATCGCCCGCGTCACCCTCGACCGGTCCGAAGTGGGCAACATGCTGACGCTGGCCCAGGTGAGCGGCCTGGCGCGCGCGGTGCGCGAGGCGGGCAGCGATGCGGCCGTCAAGGCCATCGTGCTCGGCGGCAAGGGCGACGATTTCTGCCGCGGTCGCGACCCCGCCGGCGCGCCGGAAGCGAAGCCCACCACGGCGGTGGAAATGCGCAACGCCCTGATCGAGCCCATTCTTGGGCTCTACCGCGCCATCCGCGACGCCGCCGTGCCGGTGGTGGCGGTGGTTCAGGGATCGGCGCGCGGGCTGGGCTGCGGGGTAGCCGCCGTGTGCGACGTGGCTATCGCCGCCGACAGCGCGCGCTTTTCCCTGCCCGAGATGAAGGCGAACCTGCCGCCGACGCTGGCCATGCTGGCCCATCTCGACCGGGTGCCGTCGAAGGCGCTGCTGTGGATGGTGCTGTCGACGGGCGAAATCGACGCCAACCGGGCCCGGGACTGGGGACTCGTCAGCGAGGTGGCGCCGGCCGCCGATCTGCAGGCGCGGGCCGAGGCGTTTCTGAACGGTCTTGCCGGGTTCGAGCGCGATCCGCTGGCCACCTGCAAATCCTACCTGCAGCGCGCCCGACAGGCGGACTACGCCACCGCCAACGATCTCGCCGGCAACCTGCTGTCGGTGGTTCTGTCGTCGCGGTAGAGCCCGGTCCACCGGAACCGAGCCGGTCCACCCCGTGTGAAGGAACGTCGGGGGACGGCGTCGCGCCGGTCTATTTGCGGTCCTTGTTCTTTTCCTGGAAAGCGTAGTGCCACTTCGCGGCGGCCTTCTGGGCCTCGGCGAACACTTCGCGCGGCATACGCAGCTTGCGCAGGCCCTCTTCGGCCTGCCGGTTGCCCATGAGCACGGCGATGTACATCCACTTCAGCCCTTCCGTCAGGTCCTTCCTGGTCCCCTCGCCCAGGGCCAGGGCGATTCCGTAATAATACTGCGCATCTTTATTGCCGCCCTCCGCCGCCCTGCCCAGCAGTTCCACGCCCCTGGCCACGTCCTTGGGCACGCCGAGTCCGAACTGGTACATGCGGCCGAGGTAATACTGTGCCAGGGGCTCGCCCTGTTCCGCCGGCGGCGTAAGCTCTTTCAGTGCGGTCGCGAAATCGCCTTTCAGGTAGGCCTCCCTGCCTTTGAGCAGGGCCGCCTGGGCATGAGTCGCGATGGTCAGGGCCAGAACGATGGCAATCAGACTTCGCGGCGTATCCATCAACGTAAATCTCCCGTCCGGCAACGGCCGTTGAATCGCCCAAGGAAAGGCAACGCATTATAGCGCATGAACAGGACAGCGCATGTTTGACGATTTTGTGGCGGACGTTTGCGGGGGAAGGATTTTGTCAACCTTGACGCGAACCGGATCCTGCCGCGTCTCACCCCGCGTCCCGGACGGTCATGCCGGGCTGCCACAGCGTATCGAGCGCGCCGCCGTCATTCGCCGCCCGCGCCATGACGAACAGCAGGTCGGACAGACGGTTGAGATAGGCCAGCGCCTGCGAGTTGACCGCCTCGACCGCGGCCAGCGCCGCAACCGAGCGTTCCGCCCGGCGCACGATCGCGCGGGCGAGGTGCAGCCGCGCCGACTCCTCGCTGCCGCCGGGCAGCACGAACGAGCGCAGCGGATCGAGGGTGGCGTTGATGGCATCGATCTCCGTTTCCAGCCGCGCCACCTGGCCGCTGCGGATGCGCAGCCGGTCATCGGGTGCCGGGCCGGGCGGCGCGGCCAGGTCGGCGCCGAGGTCGAACAGGTCATTCTGCGCCTCGGCCAGGATGGCCGCGATGCCGTCCGCGTCCTCCGGCGCGTCCAGCGCCGCCCGCGCCAGGCCGAGCGCCGAGTTGGCCTCGTCCACGTCGCCGATGGCGGCGATTCGCGGGCCGTACTTGGCGACCCGTTCCCCATTGCCGAGCGACGTTTCGCCCGCGTCGCCGCCGCGCGTGTAGATCCTGTCGAGCTTGACCATGCGACTCCTCCCGTCGGTCGTCGGGATCAATGGTCGCACAGGTCCCGCTCCGCGCGCCATTGTCACCGCGCCGGCGATCCCGTACCATCGGTGGCGACGGTTCCCGGATACGGGATGAAAAGGGAACACGGTGCGGCTGGACTCCGAGCGGGTCCGGTCAATGCCGTGGCTGCCCCCGCAACTGTAAGCGGCTAGTCCGCGCCGAAGATCTGCCACTGGGAAACCGGGAAGGCATGGCGCAGGCATCGATCCGCGAGCCAGGAGACCTGCCGTCAAGACTGTCACCCATCCGGCGGGCGGGGCGCCCGGCGGGACGGAACTCTCCGTTTGCGGTGACGCAGGATGTCTGCGGCGCGCGGGAGGTTCCGGATGGATTCCCCCAGGCCAGGAAGTCGAAGCGACCGGTTCCGCCGGCGGGCATATGCCGCCGGGCAAGGTCCGTGTCGTGCCTTCGCATCGCAGCCATCCGTACGGTAACGCAATAACGGATGAGGACATGCGATGACATACCGATTCGAGGAAAAGACCGGCCTGATCGACGAAACGGCCGGCCGCGCCGACGCGCGGCGATATCTTCTTGCCGCCCTGCCGCTTGCCGCGCTGCTGCTCGGCGACGCGGCGCTGGCGCAGACCGCGCCGTCGCCGAAGGAAGTGGTGGTGACGGCGACGCGCGTCGCCACCGACATCGAGGAGGTGGGCAGCTCCGTCACGGTGATTACGGCCGACGAGATCGAGCGCAACCAGCAGCGCACCATGGTCGAGGTGCTGCAGGCGGTGCCGGGTCTGCATGTGGTGCAGCTCGGCGGCGCCGGAACCCAGGCCTCCCTGTTTGCGCGCGGCGCGAATTCCAATCACGCCCTGGTGCTGATCGACGGGCTCGAGGCCAACGATCCCAGCGCCGCAAACGGGGCGTTCAATTTCGCCCACCTGATGCCGGAGAACGTGGAGCGCATCGAGATCGTGCGCGGGCCGCAGTCGACCCTCTACGGCTCGGACGCCATCGGCACGGTGATCAACATCATTACCCGCAAGGGCAGCGGCGCGCCGAGCCTGACCGGGCGCGTCGAAGGCGGATCGTTCGGTACCGTAAGCCCGGCGGCCGGGTTTCAAGGTGCGTTCGGCCGGGCCAACGTCTCGGCCAACGTCTCCTATTTCCAAACCGACGGCGAAAGCATTACGGCGAAGCGGGTGCGTCCCGCCGGTGCCGACGACGAGAGAGACGCCTATGAAAACCTCAGCGCGTCGGCGCGGCTGGGCGTGGCGCTGGGCGAGCGCGGCGAGACCAGCCTGATCGGCCGCTACGTGCGCAGCGACGCCGATTTCGATCCTACCGCCGAGGATCCCAACGCGCAGATTCGGGAAAGCCACTACTTCGTGCGGCTCGAAGGCAAGGGCTCGTTCCTCGGCGGGCTGTGGGAGCCGACAGCCGCGCTCAATTTCACCCGCTACGACCGTGCCACATCCAACGACCCGGATTCCCTCGCCGCCACATCCAGCCGCGAGACCAATACGGGATTCAAGCACAAGGCCGAGCTGCAGAACGACCTGCATCTGTCGGACATCAACACCCTGACGGTGGGTGTCGAGGCGGAAACCGAATCCATGCGCCAGACCACCGCCAGCGATTTCGGCGGCTTTACCATCGCCGGCTCGACCGACGACGACGTCGACGCCCGCGCCGTCTATGTGCAGGACAAGATTACGCTGTTCGACCGGCTTTCCGGCACGTTCGGCATCCGGCGCGACGACCACCAGAGTTTCGGCGGCAAGACCACCTGGCGGGTCACCCCGGTACTGCGCATTCCCGAGACGGGCACGCGAATCAAGGGCAGCTACGGCACCGGCTTCCGCGCCCCGGCGCTGTTCGAGCTGTTCGGCTTCACGCTGAACAATTTCGGCGGCACGTTCACCGGCAACCCCAACCTGAAGGCCGAGGAAAGCCGTGGCTGGGAAGCGGGATTCGACCAGGCGATGATGGATGGACGGGTGAAACTGGGCGCCGTCTATTTCTCCAGCCGCACCGACAATCTGGTGGTGTGCTCCATTACCACCTGCAACAATACCTCCGACGCCAGGACGTGGGGCGTGGAATCCTTCCTCACCGCCGATATCGCGCCGACCGTCTCCACGCGCATCGCCTACAACTATACGCGGGCCGAGGATGCGGTGCTGCACAGCGACCTCAGGCGCCGGCCCAAGCACAAGACCGACGTGGCGGTGACATGGCATCCGCTCGCCGCAGCGCGCGTCACCCTTGCGATGGAATCCCTCGGCCCGCAGAAGGACGTGGATTTTTTCACGGGGGGAGACAGGATCCGCGGCGGCTATACCCTGTTCCACCTCAATGGCAGCTATGAGCTCAACGAGCGTTACGGGCTGTACGGGCGGGTGCGGAATCTGCTCGACAGGGACTACGAGGCGGCGGACGGCTTCGCCGGGCCGGGACTTGCCGCCATCGTCGGTGTCCGTGGCCGGTTCTGACCGCCGCGCCGCCGTCACCCCGGCCGCGCCGCGGCGGCGCGGCCGGGGGACGCTGGCGCTCGCCGCCGCCGCTCTGGCGGTGGCGAACGCGCCGGCGCTGGCGCGGCCGGAACGGGTCGTCTCGCTGCATCTCTGCGCCGACCAGCTCCTGCTCGGCCTCGCCGACCGCTCGCAGGTCGTCTCGCTCAGTCCCTTCGCCACCGATCCGCTGCGCTCGCATATGGCGGCCGCGGCCGCCGGCATCCCGCGCAGCCGGGGCACGGCGGAGGAGGTGCTGGGCATGACGCCGGACCTGGTACTGGCGGGCGCGCGGTCGGCGCGGTCGACGGTGGCGACGCTCTCCCGGCTCGGCATCCGCGTCATGGACCTTCCCCTGCCGCGCGACTTCGCCGCCATCCGCGACCAGATCCGCGCGGTGGCCGCCGCGCTCGGCCATGCGGCGCGCGGGGAGGCAATGATCGCCGCCATGGATGCGCGCCTCGCCGCCGCCCGCCATGACGTGCCGCGCCCGCGCCCCGTCGCTTTCATCTGGCAGCCGGGCGGGTTCACCAGCGGCCCCGGCAGCCTGGAGCACGCGGTGCTCGCGGCGGCCGGCTTCGACAACCTGGCGGCCCGGTTCGGCATCGGCCCGTTCGGCCATCTGCCGCTGGAGCGGCTGGTGCGTGCCGTCCCCGATCTGGTGATCAACTGGATGGGCAGCGAGCCGTTCCCGTCGCTGGCGCGCGAGGGTCTGCATCACCCGGCGTTGCTCAAGGCCGCCCGCGGTACGCCCGTGCTGTCCATGCCGCCCGAACTGTGGACCTGCGGCGCCTGGTTCACCGCCGGGGCGGTGGAACGGCTGGCGGCGGTGCGGCGCGCGCTGGGGAAACGGCGCGCCGCGGCGGAGAGGGGGCGGCCCTGATGCGCGGGCCCGTCCTCATGATCGTCCTGATCGTCGCCCTGGCGGCGGCGCTGGCGCTGTCGCTGCTGGTGGGCTCGGTGCCGCTGGCGCCGGGGGCGGTATGGAACGGCCTCCTCGGCGGCGGTGTCGATGCGGTTATCGTGCGGGATATCCGCCTGCCGCGTACCCTGCTCGGTGCCCTGGTGGGAGCCTCGCTCGGTCTGGCGGGCGCGGCACTGCAGGGGCTGCTGCGCAATCCGCTGGCCGAGCCCGGCATCATCGGCGCCTCGTCCACCGCCGCGCTCGGCGCGGCGACGGCGTTCTATTTCGGCCTTGCCGGCAGCCACCCTCTCGCCGTCGCAGGGGCGTCCATGGCGGGCGCGCTGCTCGCCGTCGCCCTGGTCCATGCGCTGGCCGGGCGCGACGCCTCGGTGCTGACGCTGATCCTCGCCGGCGTCGCGGTCTCCGCCTTCGCTGGCGCGCTGACCGCACTCGCCATCAACCTGGCGTCCAGCGCCTGGGCGGCGCTGGAAATCACCTTCTGGCTGCTCGGCTCGCTGGCCGACCGCTCGATGCAGCACGTCGCCGTCGCCGCGCCGCCCATGATCGTCGGCTGGGCGCTGCTGGTCTCCTGCGCCCGGCCGCTGGACGCGCTGAGTCTCGGCGAGGAGACGGCACGCTCGCTCGGCGTCGGGCTCGGCGGGGTGCGCTTCCGCCTCGTGCTCGGCACCGCGCTGGCGGTGGGCGCGGCGGTGTCGGTCTCGGGGGCCATCGGCTTCGTCGGGCTGGTGGTGCCGCATCTGCTGCGCCCGCTGGTCGATCACCGGCCGGGCCGCCTGCTGCTGCCGAGCGCGCTGGGCGGTGCGGTGCTGGTGCTGCTCGCCGACGTAGCGGTGCGGCTGCTTTCCGTCACCGTCGAGGTGCGCCTTGGCGTCATCACCGCCCTGCTCGGTGCCCCGTTCTTTCTCTGGCTGGTGCGGCGCACGCGGAGGACCCTGGCATGAGGCTCGTCGCGCGGAACCTCCACCTCGCCTTCGACGGCCGGCTGGCCCTCGACGGTGTCGCGCTCGCCGTCGAACCCGGCGAGATTATCGGGCTGCTCGGCCCCAACGCCGCCGGCAAGACTACGCTGCTGCGCGTGCTCGCCGGGCTGGCCGTTCCCGACGCCGGCACGATGCGGCTTGACGGCACGCCGCTCGCTGCCGTTTCCCGTGGCGTGCGGGCGCGCCGCATCGCCTATCTGCCGCAGAACGCCACCTGCCACTGGCCGCTTGCCGTCGAGCGCATGGTCGCGCTCGGGCGCATTCCCCATCTCGGCCCCTTGGCGCGCGAGGGCGCGGCCGACCGCGCGGCCATTGCCGACGCCATGGCGGCCTGCGAGGTGACGCATCTCGCCGGCCGCCCGGTGACGGCGCTGTCGGGCGGCGAGCAGGCCCGCGCCCTGCTCGCCCGCGCGCTGGCCGGCACGCCAGATCTGCTGCTGGCCGACGAGCCGGTCAGCCATCTCGATCCCTATCACCGGCTGCGCGTCATGGAACTGCTGCGCGCCATCGCGCAGGGCGGCGGCGCCGTGGTGGTGGCGCTGCACGACCTGTCGCTGGCGTCGCGCTTCTGCGACCGGCTGGTGCTGATGGATCGCGGCCGGGTGGCGGCGGAGGGCGCGCCTGCGGCCGTGCTCACCGCGCCGGTGCTCGGGCGCGTGTTCGGTATTTCCGTCACCCTGCTGGACGGCGGTGACCATCCCGTGGTGGTGCCGCGCGCACGGCTCGACGGCGCGGCGCGGGAGATGCCGTCATGACCGCGCCGCGCCGGGCCGTCCTGCGCCCGTGGGTCGCGCCGCTCGCCTTTTCGGCGGCGGTTCACGCGGCCGCGCTCGGCGGCGCGGTCGGGCTGCAGGGGCTGGTGCAGCCGCCGCGGCCCGAGTCCGTCATTCCCGTCGATCTGGTGTTTGCCGTCGCGCCGGCAACGGCGCGCGGCCCCGCCGCGAATGCCGCCGCCGGGGTGCCGCCATCGTTGTCGGCATCGGAGCCTGTCCCGATTCCGGCTGCCGCTCGCCGCGAAGCGGCCGGGCCCGCACCGCCGCCGCCGGCCGTTCCCGTCCCCCCGGCGACCCGGGCGGGGGAACAGCCGCTGCAACATCCGCCTCCGGTCGTGGGGCAGAGGACAAGAGAGCCGCAGGACCGCCGCCCGGAGCCGGCATATGCGGCCAAACGGACTCCGCCGGAGATTCATCGGGTGGCACTGGGCGTGCCGCCGCCGCCCCTGCCCCGGCGCAAGCCCAAGCCGCCGCCCGATCCCGTCGCTGTGGCGGCGCTGGAACGCAGCGCGGCGGACAAGGCGGCGGACCCCGTGCCGGCGGGGATTGCCGGTGCCGCGCGCCGCGCCGCAGACGACGAAACCGCGGCGCCGGCGCCGCAGGCGTCCCTGACCCCGCCGGCACAGGCGACTCCGCCCGGCTGGGGCGCGCCGGGGCTCGCCAACGCGCCGCCGCGCTATCCGCTGGCGGCGCGCCGGCGCGGCGACGAGGGGCGGGTGGTGCTGCGGGTGCGCGTCTCCGCCGATGGCCGCGCCGAGACGGTGACGGTGGCGAAGAGCAGTGGCCACGCGCTGCTCGACGAGGCGGCGCAGCGTGCGGTGGCGCGCTGGCGTTTCGTGCCGGGACGGCTGGCGGGCCTCCCGGTTGCCGCCGCGCTGGACGTGCCGGTCACGTTCCGACTGAAGGATTGAATCCGTTTCCGACCGGACGGGACCGGGCTCTACCGCCGCAGGGTCAGCGTGCCGTCCTTCACCTGGTAGGACGACAGGCGCTCGAGCAGGCTCATGCCCAGCAGCGACCGGTCCATCTCGGCGCGGTTGACCACCGCGCGCACGTCGCGCACCACGATGGGGCCGATGCGCACCTCGCGCAGGCGCACCGGCGCGCCTCGTCCGATGCCGCTGGCGGTGCGCAGGGTCAGGGTATAGGACAACCGCTCGACGTCGAACCCGATGCGTTTCGCATCCGCCGGGCTCAGCGCCACGGTGCTGGCGCCCGTATCCACCATGAAGCGCACCGGCACCCCGTCCACCGTGGCGGCGACATGGAAATGCCCGTCGCGCGCGGCGCGGAAGCTGACGGCGTCGGCACCGGCGTCGATCCCCCGGTCCGGCACCAGCTCGCCCGTCAGCCGGTCGCCCAGCCGCATCAGGTCGAAGCGGTAGCTGTAGCCGATCACCAGCACCAGAAGCACGCCGATCCAGATCAGCAGGTGACGCACCATCAGCGACGGCCGGTGACGCCAGTGCGCCATCAGCCCCGACCCCACCAGCACCAGCAGCAGCACCAGGTAGACCAGCCGCATGCGGCCCTCCCGGTCGTCGAGCGTGCCGGGAAACAGCGCCAGCAGCGCGGCGATGCCGGTCGCCAGCAGGGCGACGGCAACCAGCCATGCCCAGTGTTGCCAGCGAAAGCCGCGCACGTGCCCCCTCCCCTGTCAGGTGTCGTGGGTGGACGGGTGGAACAGCGTCTCCGGCGGATAGACGGCGGGGATCAGCCGCTGGTCGTGGGAATAGCCGATGAACTGCACCAGGTTCCTGCGGTTGGCGGCGAGCCCGTTGGGCCACGGATCGTCGCCGAAGGCGGCGCGCTGCTCCTCCAGCAGGTTGCGCGCGTCCACCAGCAGAGAGAAATTCGAATCGTCGTAATAGCTCCAGGCCAGCTTCTTCGCCGACTCGAACGTGCCGATCAGCTCGCGCGGCAATTCGGGATATTTTTCCGCCAGCGCGCGTTTGAGCACCATCACGTGCATGATGGGATAGAAGCCGTACTTGCGGAAATAGTGCACCTCCTCGCCGCGCGGGTCGTCGAACAGCCGGCGGTAGCCGTCGGGCCTGGCCAGCATGGACGGACGCGGCTGGGGCGAGATCAGCGCGTCGATCTCTCCTTCCAGCAGCATGACGCCGATGTCCTTGCCGGACGGGATGACCTCCACCGATACGTCGTCGCCGAGGTCGACCGGCACGATCTCGTCGCGCATGCACCGCCACGCGACCTTTTCCCACGGCACCCCGTATTCCAGTTTGAGGTCTCCCTTGCCGAGCACGGAGAGCGTCGTCTGGAACGAGTGCAGCCCTACGGTGCGACCCACCAGGTCGGCCGGCTTCCCGATGCCGGATTTCGCGCCCGCGTACATCTGCCCGAGGCTGAAGAAACGCCGCGGAAAGACCGGCACGCCGACGAGCGGCAGGTCGGGATTGCGCGCCACCGCCATGATGAAGGTGGACAGCGACATCTCCGCGATATCGAACGCCTGGTCTTCCAACATGCGCTGGTGGCGGTCCGTGCCGTCGCGATAGACCGTGCTCTCGCCCACCTCCAGCGGACGCAGGGTGACGCCTTTGGGCGGAGAGACGGTGCCGTTGAAGAACGGCACGTGGCGGTCGTAGCGGTTGAGCGCGATGGTCAGTTCCATGGACGGGTCTCCCTGTCTGTCGTTGCGGTCCACTCTAGCCCACGCCCTCGCCGGGCGACAGACGCGACAGCGTTTTCCCGTTTCCCGGCGCGATTCCACCGGGCAGGGAAATGCCCTAAGCTGACTCCGCCCCGGCCGCATCCGGACGGGTTCCCGTTACAGCCCGCGGGTCGTCCGTGTCCCTTTCCGTCCTCGTCGATATCGCCGCCATCATCGCGCCGCTGTTCGTGATCGCCGGCATCGGCTTCGCCTGGGGGCGCTCGGGACGCGCCTTCGACACCAACATGATCGGTGCGCTCACCATCAACCTCGGCGTGCCGTGCCTGATTTTCTCGACGCTGACCCGGCTCGACGTCTCGCCGGTGGCGTTCGGCCGGATCGCCGGGGCGTTCGCGCTGGCAACCCTCGCCAACATGGCCATTTCCGCCGGGCTGCTGCGCGCGCTGCGCATGGACGTGTCGGGGTACGTGCCGGTCACCACCTTTGCCAACAACGGCAATATGGGGCTGCCGCTGTGCCTGTTCGCCTTCGGCGATGCGGGGCTGGCGCTCGGCATCTGCGCCTTTGTCATCTCCTCCATCGGCAATTTCACCCTCGGCATGGGGCTGGTGTCGGGCGAGCTGTCCTTTCGCCAGACGGCGAAGAACGTGGTGATCTACACCATCGCCGCGGCGCTGGTCTTCCAGTGGCTGGCCGTCCCGGTGCCCGGCTGGCTCGCCAACACCACCGCGATCGTCGGCGGCATTTCCATCCCGCTCATGCTGCTGGCGCTCGGCGTGTCGCTGTCGCGCCTCAAGGTGGAAAGCGTGCAGCGCAGCGTGGTTCTGTCGGTCATACGCCTCGGCGTCGGCTTCCTGCTCGGGCTCGGGCTCGCCGCCGCGTTCGGCTTCGAGGGCGCGGCGCGCGGCGTGCTGATCCTGCAATGCGCCATGCCCGCCGCGGTGATGAACTACATCATCGCCGTACGCTACGACCGCCACCCGGGCGAGATCGCCGGCGTCATCGTCGCCTCGACGGTAATCTCGTTCGCCACCCTGCCGCTGCTGCTGCTGGTGGTGCTGTGACCGGAGCGGACCCATGGCGCTGATCGCCCAGCTCGCCGCCATCGTGCTGCCGGTGTTCATCTGCGCTGGCATCGGGCTGGGGTGGACGCGCCTCGGCAAGCCGTTCGATTCCGATCTCATCTCGCGGCTGGTCTACAAGATCGGCGTGCCGTGCCTGGTGCTGTCCACCTTTTCCGGGGTAACCCTGGATCCGGGCGCCGTCGTGCAGGTGGCCGGCGCCATGATCGTCGCCTACCTGTGCTTCGCCGTCATCGGCACGGTGGTGCTGCGGGCCATGAAGCTGTCGCTCGCCGCCTATCTGCCGTCCATGATCTTTCCCCTGGTGGGCAGCATGGGGCTGCCGGTGTCGCTGTTCGCCTTCGGCCAGCCGGGGCTGGCGCTGGCGCTGGTCTATTTCACCCTCGGCGCCATCGGCACCTTCACCGTCGGCGCCGCCATCGCCGCGGGGCGCACCTCGCTGGCGAAACTCGCGCGCGAACCGGTGATCTACGCCGCCGCCGTCGCCGTTGCGCTGCTGGTCGCCGACGAGAAGCTGCCGAAATGGCTGGTCAACACCACGGGGCTGCTCGGCGGCATGGCGGTGCCGCTGCAGCTCTTCGCGCTGGGCAGCTCGCTGGCGCGGCTGCGCGTCGCCTCGCTCGGGCGCGGCGTCGTGCTCTCCTGCCTGCGGCTCGGCATGGGGCTCGGCGTCGGCATCGCGGTGAGCGCGCTGTTCGGTCTCGACGGGCTGGTGCGCGCGGTGGTGATCCTGCAGAGCGCCATGCCGGTGGCGGTCTCCAATTACCTGTTCGCGCTGATCTACAGGCGCGAGCCGGAGGAGGTGGCCGGCATGGTGCTCATCTCCACCGCCATGGCCTTCGCCGGGCTGCCTTTCCTGCTGGCGTGGCTGCTGTAGCGGGGGGAAAGCGGCACCGGTCGCTTCCCGTACCGCGCCGGCGTTTTCCGCCCCCGCCCCTGCCGGCGACGACGCGGTGTCGCCGCGGCGGAATCAGTTCATCGCCGAGCCGCCGTCCACCACCAGCACCTGGCCGGTGACGAAGTCGGACTCGGCCGAGCACAGGAACACGGCGGCGCCGACCAGGTCGTCGGGCTGTTCCGCCCGCCGGATGCAGCGGCTGCCGATATTGGCGCCGAAGTGCTCGTCGCTGAACTGCTTCTCGCCGACGACGTTCTCGCTCATGGTCAGCCCCGGCGCGATGGTGTTGACGCAGATGTTGTCGTCGCCCACCTCGCGCGCCATGGCGCGGCTCATGGCGATCACGGCGCCTTTCGAGGTGACGTAGTGAAGCTGCATGGGCGTGCCCTTGAACACGGTGCCCGACGCGATGTTGACGATCTTGCCGTATTTCTGCCGGCGCATGACGGGGACGACCGCGCGGCTCGCCTGCCACACGCCGCGGATGTTGACGCGCATCACCGCGTCGAACTCGGATTCCGCGATGTCCTCGAAGCGGCTGCGCTTCAGCCTGCCGAACAGGGCGGCGTTGTTGACCAGCGCGTCGATGCGCCCGCCGAAGCCGTCCGTCGCGCTCTTCACCATGGCGGCGAGGCTGGCGTCGTCGGTGACATCGGTGCGCGTGCCCAGCGCCTCGCCGCCGGCGCTGCGGATCCCGTCCACCACCGGGGCGGGGTCGAGCACGTCGGCCACGACCACCCTGGCCCCTTCCGCCGCCATGCCCCTGGCATAGGCGGCGCCGATCCCCTGCGCCGCGCCGGTGACGATGCAGACCCGGCCGTCCAGCATGCCCATTGCGTCCTCCCCGTTTTCCGTCCGTTTCGCGGCGGATTGTCGGGACCGCGGCGACGCGCGTCAAGGCGCCGCGCACGCGCACGCGGACGTGACCGCGTGTGATCGCGCCCCCGGCTAGACTGCGCCCGTCATGGCCACGCTTTCCGCACCGCCGCCGATGAACCGCGCCGTCGCCGCCGCCGCCGCCGCCATGCTCGGGGCGGGCGCCTGGATGCTGGCCGTGTCCTACGGCTGGCGCCACGGGGCGCTGCTGCCGCTCGGCGGGCTGCTCGGGCTGGCGCTCTATCATGCCGCCTTCGGCTTCACCGCGGCATGGCGGGCGCTGATCGTGCACGGGCGCGGCGAGGCGCTGCGCGCCCAGCTCGCTATGCTGGCGCTGGCGAGCGCGCTGTTCCTGCCGGCGCTGATCTCGGGTTCGCTGTTCGGCCGGCCGGTGACGGGCGCGGTGGCGCCCGCCGGCGTCTCGGTGGCGGTGGGCGCGTTCCTGTTCGGCATCGGCATGCAGCTCGGCGGCGGCTGCGCCTCGGGGACGCTGTTCGGCCTCGGCGGCGGCAGCGTCCGCCTGCTGGTGACGCTGGCCTTCTTCATCGCCGGGTCGCTTCTCGGCACGCTGCACGCGCCGTGGTGGTATGCGCAGCCGTCGCTGGGGTCCGTTTCGCTGATCGATGCGCTCGGCGCCGGCCCGGCGCTGGCGGTGCAGTTCGGTGCCTTCGCCGTCCTCTGGCTCGGCTCCGTCGCCTGGCAGCGGCGGCGCTCCCCGGTTGCGCTTTCCGACGATCCATCGCCGCCGGGCGCCCGGCTGCTGCGCGGACCGTGGCCGGTGCTGTGGGGGGCGGTGGCGCTGGCGCTGCTCAACTGGGCGACGCTGGCGCTCGCGGGCCATCCGTGGTCCATCACCTTCGCCTTCTCGCTGTGGGGGGCGAAGATCGCCCAGGCGCTCGGGGTCGGGGTGGCGGGATGGGAATTCTGGACCTGGCCGTTTCCGGCCCGGGCGCTCGCGCGCGGCGTCGCCGCCGACGGCACCAGCGTGATGGACGCGGGCATCGTGCTCGGTGCCGCGCTGGCGGCGGCGCTGGCGGGCCGCTTCCGTCCCGTCTGGGGCATGCCGTGGCGGGCCCTCCTCGCCTCCGTTATCGGCGGGCTGCTGCTCGGCTACGGCGCGCGGCTCGCCTTCGGCTGCAACATCGGCGCGTTGTTCAGCGGCATCGCCTCGTTCAGCCTGCACGGCTGGCTGTGGCTGGCGACCGGGCTGGCGGGCAACTGGGCGGGGGTGCGGCTGCGCCGCTCCTTCGGCCTGTCGAACGGGTGAACGGTCCCGCCGGTTGATTTCCGCATCCCGCCCGTGGACAATCGGCGAAGCGATGCCCGGTGGGGGCAGCAAGGGAGACCGCCGATGTTTCCGCGTAATTTCTGGTATGTGGCCGCCTGGGACTGGGAGGTGCGCCGGCAGGAACTGCTGGCGCGCACCATCTGCAACGAGCCGGTGGTGCTGTGGCGGCGCGAGGACGGCGCGCCGGCGGCGCTCGAGGACCGCTGCTGCCACCGCCACATGAAGCTGTCGGAAGGGGCGCTCAGGGGAAGCAACCTGGAGTGCCCGTATCACGGGCTGGTCTACGATTCGACCGGCACCTGCATCCACATCCCGAGCCAGAAGACCATCCCGCCGACCGCCCGGGTGCGCGGCTACCCGGTGGTGGAGCGCTATCGCTGGGTATGGATCTGGATGGGCGATCCGGCGCTGGCCGATCCCGACCTGATCGAGGACTTCCACTGGACCGACGATCCCGGCTGGCGCGCCAAGGGCGAGCGGCTGGAGCTCGCCGGCAACTACCTGCTGCTGGTGGAGAACCTGCTCGACCTCACCCATCTGCAGTTCGTGCACCGCACCACCCTCGGCACCGACGCCATCTCGGGCGCGCCCATCAAGACCGAGCGTGACGGCAATCTGGTGCGGGTGACGCGCTGGATCATGGACAGCCCGCCGCCGCCGTTCTTCCAGCGCGCCGGCGGGTTCGCCGCCGACGAGCCCATCGACCGCTGGCAGATCATCGAATACACCCCGCCGGCGTTCGTGCGCCTCGACGTGGGCGGGGCGAAGGCCGGCACCGGCGCGCGCGAGGGCGACCGCTCGCACGGCTTTTCCATGCGCAACCTCAACGCCATCACGCCGGAGACCGATACCACCACCCACTATTTCTGGGCCCAGGCGCACGATTTCAGGATCGATGACCCGACGGTCACCGAGCTGCTGTACCGCCAGGTGCACACCGCCTTCCTGGAGGACCTCTCCGTCATCAAGGCGCAGCAGGAACGCATCGGCGGCCTTGGCGATCGCCTGCCGCCGCAGGTGGATTTCAACCAGGATGCGGGCGGGTTGCAGGCGCGCCGGGTGGTGGACGCCATCCTGGCCGAGGAAGCGAACGGGGCCGCGCGGGCGCGGGCGTGAGCCGCGGCACGCTGTTCCTCGTCGTCGGGCCGAGCGGCGCCGGAAAGGACACGCTGATCCGCGCCGTTCGCGCGGCGCTCGACGGCGACGAGCGGGTGATGTTCGCCCGCCGCGTCGTCACCCGCCGCGGCGCCCATCCGACCGAGGACTACGAGACCGCCGGTCCCGACGCCTTCGCTGCCAGGCTGGCGGCGGGCGGCTTCATGCTGCACTGGCAGGCGCACGGGCTGGAATACGGTATCCCCGTTGTCTGCGCCGGGGCGCTGTCCCGCGGCACCGACGTGGTGGCCAACGTGTCGCGCGCGGTGGTCGCCGAGGCGGCGGAGCGATTCGCACCCGTGTGCGTCATCCGGGTGACGGCACCGGCGGCCGTGCTGGCGCAGCGGCTCCGGCAGCGCGGGCGCGAGGATCCCGACGCCATCGCCGAGCGGCTGGCGCGCATCGTGCCCATCCCCGCCGGCGTGCGCGTGGTCAACATCGAGAACACCGGCACGGTGGCGGACGGCGCCCGCGCCTTTCTCGCCGCGCTGGGGCGGGGGAGCGGCGCGGTGCCGCCCCAGACGTCCGGGACGGTCAGGCCCTAACGCACTGTCGCCGCGGCCACGCCCAGCCGCTCGGCGACAGGAACGCTGTGTTGTCTCGCGGCGGCGCGCCGGCCTCCGGCCGCTCGACGGGGGAGAGCGGAAATTTCGCCGCCGGCGGACACGGCCGGCGTCATTGCCCGAAAAAAACCGGGCGCCCGAAGGCGCCCGGCGATCCGCTTCTGCGCGGTGCTGTGTTCAGCGGCGGTTGCCGAGAAGCTGCAGCAGCATGATGAACAGGTTGATGAAGTCGAGGTAGAGCCGGAGCGCGCCCATGATGGCGAGCTTGCCCGAGGTCTCCCCGTCATGATGCTCGGAATACTCGTTCTTGATGTTCTGCGTGTCGTAGGCGGTGAGGCCGACGAACACGATCACGCCGATCACCGAGATGGCGAAGTGCAGCGCCGAGCTTTGCACGAAGATGTTGACCAGGCCGGCCAGGATGATGCCGATCAGCCCCATCATCAGGAACGAGCCGAACTTTGTCAGGTCCCGCCTGGTGGTGTAGCCGACCAGGCTCATGGCGGCGAAGGTGCCGGCGGTGATGAAGAACACCCGCGCGATGCTGGCCCCGGTGAACACGGTGAAGATCCAGGCGATGGAAACGCCCATCACCGCGGCGAACGCCCAGAACGTGGCCTGCGCCGCGAAGAAGCTCATGCGGTGCAGCCCGAAGCTGAGGAAGAACACGAAGCCCAGCGGCGCCAGCATGACCACCCACTGCAGCGGGGTGCCGTAGATGGCGTTCATCATCGCCTGGGAATTGCCGACCACGTAGGCGAAGATGCCGGTCAGCGCGAGGCCGGACGCCATATAGTTGTAGACCCGCAGCATGTATGCGCGCAGGCCCTCGTCGATCGCCACGCCTGTGCGGGCGGCGGTGCCAGCGTAGATACTCTTGTCCGTCTCGAATGCCATTTGTTTCCTCGCAAAAGCGTGGATGAAGCCGATCATCAGTATGGGCATTCGCAGACGGAAATCAAGATGCTCCCCGGCGGGTCGAATACCGCTTCGGGCTCAATTTCCCTTAGTGTCCGTCCGGGGAGTTTGTGAATCGGCAGAGTCGGTTATCGCATTTTGGCTTGCGCGGGTGGAATCGGCTGTGATTCCTTGTCTGGCACCGAATCGAGGGGAGAGGTGCCG
>Ga0326597_10002219_pt1 | contig 29281 bp, 25 predicted proteins | sample RVTome_12_FD_203789 | JGI IMG/M metagenome (GOLD analysis project Ga0326597, IMG submission 203789) | Soil microbial communities from uranium-contaminated site in the Upper Colorado River Basin, Wyoming, United States - RVT100D185 | ecosystem: Environmental > Terrestrial > Soil > Contaminated >... | reverse complement strand
AACGGGCAGGAAAGATACCGCTATGCAATAAAAAGCTATACGACACTTGATTTAACTGCTGATGAAATTCATAACATCGGGTTAAAGGAAGTCGAACGGATACAGAAAGAGATGGAAAATTTAAAAAACAAGATTGGCTTCAAAGGAACGCTCGATGAGTTCAACGCACATTTAAAAACCGACCCGCAGTTTTATTATACTAACAAAGAAGACTTGATGAACGGCTTCAGGGATATACTTAATGTTATGGATACAAAGCTTCCGGAATTATTCGGCAGGCTGCCTGAGGCAAAATATGATTTGAAGGAAATCGAGGAATTCCGCTCAGCATCGGCACCCGCAGCTTATTATTACAGCGCGCCGGAAGACCGTTCAAGACCAGGATATTTTTATGTTAACACATACGATCTTCAATCAAGACCCAAATATACAATGACGGCGCTTGCACTTCATGAGGCGGTTCCCGGACATCACCTGCAGATAGCAATTGCGCAGGAATTAAAAAATCTGCCGAAGTTCAGGCGGGAATTGGGAGTAACCGCATTTGTTGAGGGCTGGGGACTGTACTCCGAAAGCCTGGGATATGAAACCGGTATGTATGAAGATTTATACCAAAAATACGGCGCTCTGACTTTTGAGATGTGGCGCGCCTGTCGTTTGGTGGTCGATACGGGAATCCATGAGAAAAGATGGACGCGGGAGCAGGCATACGATTTTATGAGTAAGTACACTCCGACTTCCGACCACGATATCAAATCCGAAATAGATAGATATATTTCATGGTCAGGGCAGGCTTTGGCTTATAAAATCGGAGAAATGAAAATAAAAGAGCTGAGGAGGAAAGCGGAAGAAAAGTTTGGTTCAAAATTTGATGTCAGGGAATTCCACGACAACGTACTGAAAAACGGGCCGGTTCCACTGCCGCTTCTGGAAAAGAAAATTGATGAGTGGATGTCATCGCAGATAAATTAATTCAGATAAATTAATGCTGATAAATTAATGCTGATAAATTAATTTCATTTTATTAAGTTTTTGCACTGAATATATTAAATGTTGATAATCTGAATTTTATGGCTTCTGAAATCATTAAAAAAGCGGAAAATTATGTAAGCGAGTTATTCAGGGAAATGCTCTCGAATAAGCTTATTTACCATAATTTTGCACACACTATAGAGGTCGTTAAATATGCCCGAAAAATCGGGAAAAAATCCGGTTTAAGAGATGAAGAACTTGAAATCGTTACACTTGCCTCATGGCTCCATGATACCGGATACGTGGAAACCTACAAAGGACACGAAGAAGTAAGCAAAAAGCTTGCAGAAAATTTTCTGAAGGAAAACAATTATTCACCTGATGGAATTGAAAAAGTACTTGGCTGTATAGAGGCAACAAGAGTTCCCCAAAACCCAAAGAATTTAATTGAACAGGTTTTATGCGATGCAGACCTAGTCCACTTAGGCAGTGAGGACTTTTTTGAATACTCTGATTTGCTTAAATCGGAGTGGGAAAACCTGAACATCAAAACAGTTAATGAAGCAGATTGGCATAAAATCAGCGTCGAGCTTTTGTCATCACATAAATTTTTTACTCCCTATGCAGGAAAGAAATTTGAGCCCCAGCAGGCGGCAAATCTTTTAATAGCGCAGAAAACATTTAAAAGAAGGCTTGAGCAAATAGAAGCGGATAAAAAAAGAAAAGAAAAGCAGGAGTTTGAAAAGGAAAAGCTTGCAGTTGAAAAGGAAAAAATTGTACTCCGCAAGGACGACGAGAAGCTTCAGGTTGAAAAAGACAAGATTGCGTTCAAGAAAGAATCTGCAAAGGTTGCAGAGCGCGGCATTGAAACCATGTTCCGCAATACTGTCCGTACACACGTTGAATTCAGCGCCATGGCTGACAGCAAAGCAAATATAATGATTAGCATTAATACTCTTATCATTGGTATAGTTGTAACAACATTGCTAAGGAAGCTGGTTGAATACCCTCATCTCACAATCCCGACATTTATACTAATGGCTGTATGCCTAACGTGTATTATCTTTGCAGTTTTTGTGACCACTCCCAAAATTACTTCCGGCAGGTTTACAAAGGAGGATATTAAGCAAAGAAAAACAAACCTCTTATTCTTCGGAAATTTTTTCAATATGCCGCTGGAGGATTTCCAGTGGGGTATGGGCGAAATGATGAACGATAAGGAATATTTATACAGCAGTATGGTAAAGGATTTTTATTTCCTTGGGCAGGTACTCGGCAGAAAATATAAATACTTGAGAATTTGTTATAAAATTTTTATGTACGGGTTGATTATAGCAGTTTTAGCTTACACAATTGCTATAATTACTTACCCCAACCAGCCGCCTCCTAATATCGAACTGTTCAACTAATTGCTGTGCAGGTGAGTTTTTAATTTTAACCTTTCTTCGGGATTGGTAATTACGACAATCTTGCTGTTATCTCCAATCACATGCTCATTATTTGGATTATAAATCCACTCTTCACCTGATACAACAGCCAGCAGCAAAGTGTTGGGAAAATTATCAAGCTCAAGCTCAAGAATTTTTTTCCCAGAATGCCTGCTGTGAATATTTACTTCTTCGACCCTTAAATTCTTATCCTTATCGGCAAGCATCTTATCAAGGAAACTTACCACTGTCGGTCTTATCATCTCTGAAGCCATTCTCATTCCAGCTATAAAGTTTTCCGATATAACGGCATCGGCTCCAGCCTTTTTCATTTTGTTATAGTTAACCGCTTCAAGGCATCTTGCAACAACCCTGACACCCGGATTGATGAATTTTGAAGTCAGGCTGATAACAAGATTCTGGTTATCATCGCCTGTGGCTGCAAAAATTCCTTTCGCTGAGCGGACACCCGCTTTTTCCAGAACCTCTTCCAAATCGGCATCACCAACTATTGAAATTACTTCAGGGTATTTTTCATTAAAGATATGAATAATTTCTTCATCCCTGTCAATAACAACGCAGTCCCTGCCTGTTGACTGAAGCTCATTCAAAATCACAGAGCCGACTCTGCCTGCCCCGCAAACGATGTAATGATTTTCCAGTTTCTTAATACTTTTTTCCATTTTTCTTTTCTTAAAAGTTTCTTTCAATTGCCCTTCGACTATTAAAGCGGTAAACGTTGAAATAATGTATGTTGCGGTACCGATTCCGGTAAAAGCAATAAGGATAGTAAAAAACCTGCCTGATGGGTTGTTGGTCAGGTCAATTATCTCGCCGTAGCCAATTGTAAGGATAGTGATAACCGTCATATAAAGGCAGTCCATAACCGAATATTTTCCGCTACCAACATACCAATACCCCGCAGTTCCCGCTATTAATATACCAAATAGCAGTGTAAACGGTGTGCGGAATTTTCTTAACAATTCTAATGGCATCTTAATCAAATTTACTTAAATGTGTTCATAAAATCAGTGTTATTAATGTATTAATTAAGTATTTTAGGTGTTCTAATGCGTTCACTATACCTTGTAAGGCATGCCAAATCCAGCTGGGATTTTCCCGAACTAACGGACCTCAAACGTCCTTTGAACAAAAGGGGAAAATCAGACGCTCCGAAAATGGGTAAGCTGCTAAGAAAAAAAGATGAATCTCCGGATTTGATGATTTCAAGCCCGGCTAAAAGAGCATTTGGTACAGCCAGGCGGATTGCAAAGGAGCTTGGCTACCCAGTAAAAAAAATAATAAAGGAAGAATCACTTTACATGGCAGACACTGAAGAATTTTTTTCGGTAATAAAAGATACACCCGATAAGGTTGATAAGCTGATGCTTTTTGCACACAACTACGGCATAACATATTTTGCAAACTACATTTCAAATTCAAGCATTGATAATATTCCGACCTGCGGGCTAGTCAGAATAGATTTCGATATCGATTCTTGGAAAGATATAGAAAAGCATAAAGGCAGTTTGATATACTTTGAATACCCAAAAAAGTTTACCGATGGAGTATAAATTTTTCAATAGAGAGCTGAGCTGGTTATCGTTTAATCACCGGGTATTACAGGAAGCAAAGGACCCTTCGGTACCTTTATATGATAGGATTAAGTTTCTTGCCATTTTCTCCTCAAACCTTGATGAATTTTTCCGCATTAGGGTTGCTTCGCTGAGAAGTCTTTTAAACCTAAAAAAGAAAACACAGAAGGAATTAAAATTCGATGTTGCTAAGCTGATTGATAAAATTCATAAAACGGTTGTAAAGATGCAGGAAGAATACGGCAGTATTTATACCGAACAGATTAAACCGGAACTAATCAATAATGACATTTACTTAATCGACCACACACAGCTTAACGACGTGCAAAAAGAGTTTGTTGCAGAAATATTCAACGTTCAGGTGGTTCCTCACATAATGCCGATGATAATTGTAAAGAAAAAAATCACACCTTTTTTACGGAACCAAAGATTGTATTTAGCGGTAAAGCTTTCATCAAAACATAACGGAAAGCAAAGTAAATCCGATAAAGCCAAAAGATTCCGGTATGCGATTGTCGAAATTCCAACTAACCATATAGATAGATTTATTTTGCTTCCCAAAATAGGCAATAATAATTATATCATATTTCTCGATGACATACTAAGGTTATTTCTCCCCCAAATATTTTACGGCTATAACATCCATGAATCATACGCAGTAAAGCTTACGAGAGATGCTGAGCTTTACATTGAGGATGAATTCTCAGGCAATCTTTTGGATAAGATTAAAAAAAACTTAGCCAAGCGGTCAAGCGGTGCGCCGAGCAGATTTTTGTATGATAAAGCAATTCCATCTAGTTTTTTAAAATTTCTAAAGGAAGCTTTGCTTCTTTCGGATGAGGATTTGTTCCCGGGGGCAAGATACCATAACTTCAGCGACTTCTTTAATTTTCCAAATCCCGGCATTAAATCATTAAACTATTCCGAGCTAAAACCGCTGAAAAGCAAGGAGTTTGATTCATTTGATAGCTTTTTTAACGCTGCAAAGGAGAAAGATTTTCTGTTTTACTTTCCATACCATGCATACGATTACATAACCAATGCCATCGAGCAGGCAGCAAGAGACCCTAATGTGAAATCGATAAAAATTACTCAGTACAGGGTTGCAAGAGATTCCAGAATAGTTAACTCGCTTATTAAAGCCGCCCACAGGGGAAAAGACGTCACTGCATTTGTAGAGATTAAAGCACGCTTCGATGAGGAAATTAACATTAAGAGCGCAGAGGAGATGCAAAAAGCCGGAGTGAAAGTTTTATACAGCCTGCCTGGATTAAAAGTCCACGCAAAAATAGCACTGATAAACCGGCTTGAGAACGGGAAACTTAAAAATTACGCTTATCTTTCAACCGGCAATTTTAACGAGAAGACAGCAAAGCTTTATACAGATTACGGACTATTTACCTCGGATTCAAAACTAACTAACGAAGTTGAACGGGTATTCGAATACCTGGAGGGACAAAAAACCGGTTATATTTTCAAGCACCTGCTTGTAGCGCAATATGGAATGAGGCGGGGTTTCCAAGCGATGATAGAAGACGAAATTGAAAATGCTAAAAAAGGATTACCCGCATCAATCACAATTAAAGTCAACAGTCTGGAAGATGAACGGATTATCACGAAACTCTATGATGCAAGCCAGGCAGGAGTTAAAATAACAATGATTGTAAGGGGAATCTGCTGCCTTATACCCGGAGTTCCTTTTATGAGCGAAAACATTTCAGCAATCAGCATTGTTGACAGATTTCTTGAGCATGACAGGGTTTATATATTCCACAACAAGGGAAACGAGAAGATATTTCTCTCCTCGGCTGACTGGATGAAAAGAAACCTGAGCAGAAGAATTGAAATTGCATTTCCCGTGTATAACAAAGAACTGAAAAAACGAGTTAAAGAAATAATGAAAATAAAGCTTCATGATAACGTGAAGGCAAGAATCATTGATGAAAAACAAACCAATGAATACAAGCGGACTGAACCTGAAACACCGCATCGCTCGCAGGATGAAGTATATGATTTTTTGAAAAACCTCAATGTTTAATGACAGAATAAATCTCCGTTTCCAGCTCCTTTCCTTTTAATTTAAACTTTCCCATTTTTTCCGCTATAAATTCAGAATCAAGATTCAAGCATTTCAAAGCATCTTCGGAAATCAAAAGCTGCTTGTTTAAAGCTTTTGCCTGTCCCTGGATTCTGGATGCGGTATTCATCACATCTCCGTGAAAAACAATCTCCTTTCTTGAATCACCCACTTCGCCGATTACCACTTCTCCGAAATGTACACCCGCCTTAAAGCCCGGTATCAGCCCGAATTCTTTAATGTATTTTTTCTGCAACGATTCAATTGCATCCTTAATTTTAAAATAACAGATGATGCAGTTCAATTTCTTTATTCCGTTTGTCTTAGTCCAGCTGATAACGACTTCATCACCTACATACTGGTATATTTCTCCCTTCGATTCGATAATCGGCTCATTGATATCAAAAAAATAGCTGTTCATAAACTCGTGGTATTTAACCGGACCTATTGTTTCGGCAATAGTAGTGGATGATTCCAAATCCAAAAACATAAAAAATCTTTCTTCAATTTTCGGCCTGTGGTATTTCCCCGTGAAATAATTCATTAAAACGCCTTTGCCGAGCAATGAATTCATCTGGATAAGAAAATTTATAATGAACCCTATCGAAATAGAAAAAATAAAAATATAGGGGAAATCGCCGCTGGTCATAAAATGTTTAAAGTCCTCGGTCTGCATCGTTGCAATAAATCCCCTGTCATTTATGGCGCTTTCATGAACAACCCAAACGGCAATAACAGAAACAGAAATAATGAAGCTGTAGACCGCAGTTCTTACAAGCAAAACAAAGGAAAACTTCAGCTTCTTAAGCCTGGTTTCATATATAAATTTTTCAAAAAATGAGCTAGATGATGAAATTAAAAATCCAACAACAAGTCCTTTAACAGCTCTTTCCAAATCGAAACCAAAAGCAATGCATGCAAACAAAATCCCGATAACCATTCCCGTTAACGATACTGTTAAAACGACATTCAGCTTGTCCTTAGTATTTGCCTTCAATGCCATGCTGTATTACTGTTTATATACTTGTCTATATTATTTAAAGCCATTAATTTATGAAAAATTTTTGACATTAATTATTCATTTAATTTAATGAAAAAAGTCCTGCTGATTTTTGTAATTTTTGCTTTCAATTGCTCATTATATTCAGATTCAACCTTCACAGTGAAGAAAACCAAGCCAAAGAAAACCACAGTATGGCAGGATTTAGGCAATGACCTCAAATACTTTGCTGTTGACTGGGGCGCATACTTAACCTGTCCCTTAAGAATGGACGGCAAGGATTTGATTATTTCCTCATCAGTCATAGCGGGAACAGTGCTTTCATCCACAGTTGATAAGGATTTCCGTAATGCCGTTTCAAGGCGTGGGTTTGATACTTATAACGGCGATTTTTGGGATGCACCGACCGCTTACGGTTTTGTCCAGTATCCAAGTATATTAGGAGGTGCGCTTTATACAATAGGGCTTTTTGCCAGAGAACACGAAATACGGAAAACCGGAAGAATGCTGATTCAGGCGCTTGCATACTCCGGTACTTTGACAATCGGCTTGCGCTACCTTTTCGGGAGGCACAGACCGTTTACTTCGGAAAGGAATCAATACGAATTTTCATGGTTCAACACATCGGGTGATACACAGGCTTTCCCTTCGGGACATATTGTAGTTGCGGTTGCAACCTCAACAATACTTGCCGAGCAAATAGATACCTGGTGGGCAAGGGTAATTCTTTACGGATTTGCCGGCTTGACAGGATATGCAAGATTGTATAATGACAAGCACTGGCTCAGCGATATAATATTCGGTGCGGCACTGGGATACGGCTCTGCAAAATTCGTTTTAAACCGCGAGCGTGAACGTGAAATGAAAGAAAAACGAAAGCTCCGCAAAAAAGGAGGAGGGTTTTCGTTCTACCCTTCAATAAGCGGATTTAGTGTAGCTTATATCTTTTAATCGCTGATTAATCTGATTAAAAGATTCGCTGATTAAAAGCCCTTTGTTTGACACCTATGGTGTCACGTTTATTTATTATTAATTTCTATAAATGTCAGATGCCTAAAGGCATCTTTTTAAGTCGAGGAGCCTCCCTGCTTGTAATTTATTTTCACCATTTCACCATTTCACTATCTCATTATTTCACTATTTACATCAGAATCCGAACCCGGTAGTAAAATAGAAGGCGAAATCTTTTTCCTTTGAGCGGGCGTAAGTAAATTTGAAGGTTATATCGCGGTTGATGAAGTGAATAAACAGCCCCCCGCCGTATGAAGTATGCCACAAGTTTGAATCCTCGCCCTCAAGAAAAACTCTTCCTGACTCAGCAAAACCGAACAAGCCGATTGTTTCTGGAAATAAAAAGTTCATTTTAAAGAGCTTCAGTCTCAGTTCGCTCATTCCAACAACTGAGCCGTCCCCGGCAAAACGCTCGCTTGAAAATCCACGGAGATAGCGCGCCCCGCCTAAGAAGGCAGACTCAAAAAACGGGTAATCCCCGAATATCTTTTCTCCGCGCAGACGCAGAGCAAGAGAAATATCCTGCTTATACCCTATATACCACCTTAAATCACCGATAATCCTTCCAAAATTATACAGACTGTCAAAAACTTTGGGGAAGAACCCCCCGCTTAAGCTGAAATAATAACCTGTGTATGGCGCAGTCGGATGGTCGCGTCCGTCAAGCTCAACTCCGCCTGTTGCTCCGAGGAGATTTACTTCCTTCGTTGTATTAAGGTAAGTACTGAAATCAATTGTATCGCTTTTTTTCACATCAAAGTTTTTATACATAGCGCCGAGATTAAATTTTAATTTCTTATCACGCAGGAAAGTTACAGAAGGATTAAAAGTATATACCTCATGTGTAACTTTATAATACCCTGCATCTTCAAGTCCTTTGGAAAATCTTGTATTATTCCCCTGCCCTAAGTAATTGTTAACTTCGATTCCCGATTTACGGAGGTGGAAATTCACTGCTGCGCGTTTTATAATTCCGAGAAAATCGAAGTTGAAATCGACAACCAAACCTGTTAAATCTTTTTTTTCGGGCGCGTAACCCGCAGTGAAACTCAATTTGTAAAGGTATGGATTCATCCTGAAACCGAACTTTGTATAGCTGAAGCTCCCGCCGAAAAAAGGACCAATATCTGGGTTGTAGTAGAATATCGGGTAGAAAAACGTAAAATGAAATTTATCCGGCGGAGGAGGCACATCATACCTTAAGTTGCCGATTAAATCCTCATACTTGTCTTTTTCATCCTTGCTCAGCTTATCTTTTTTCTGTTTGAACTCCTTCAGCGGCTTTTCATAAGCTAATTTGTATTTCTCGTCATCATAACTTACGTTTCCTTTTGTTTTGGATTTTCTTCCGTTATCATAAAATAAAACTGTTTCATCCGTATGGTTTGCAATTTCATCCTTTCCGTCACCGCCTATGATTCTGATTTTAGGCGCGTTATCCGCATCACCTCCGATTGTAACCAAATCGTCTCCGTCCTGCAGGTAAATTCTGATTTCATCGGTTTCATCATTATAAAACATTTTCTGCCTCAGCACATCGCTTTTTTTCTCTCCCGCATCTTCATCTCTTTCAAATATGGTTATAACCGTGTATCCCCTTTCCTTATCTTTCTTCGGCAAATCGATTCCGGTAATGGGATTAAATCCAATTCTTACATAATCATCCTTATCAGTTGTATAAATATCAACAATCGAATTAACCAGCTCGTAATATTCATCCGATGCTTCCTTCAGCCCATCACGGCGTGATTTGAGCTTTTCGAGTAACTCATCCTTCGCCTTATTGTAGACTTCAGGAGGTAATTGCCTGACCGCATTTTCAATTACATCGTTTGTTAATTTGCTTCGGACTTCATCAGTCACTTCATCCCACTGTCTTTTAGTTAAGAAAGCAAGGAACCGCTGGTCAAGATATCTTCCGCTCCAAGTCATATAACGCATATTGGGGTAGTTTTCTCCGAAGTTATTAAGCTGTGGAAGGTTTTTTTCAGCGAAGAACGGGATAATACCGTCAAACTTTGCAAATGCCTGGTCTCTATCCATGGGGAAAGGTTTGTAAATCTTTTTATCCCCGCTCTCGTAGCGAATCCATTTCCACTGGTCCTTATGGCGGTCCCAGTCACCGAGAAAAACGTCAATCAAACGGGCTTTTAAAAATGCTTCGCCGTCGACGGATTCATCGAACTCCTTGTTCAGGCGATCAAGCAGCTTAACAGAGCCCATGACTTTATCCGAACCCTCAAACTGCTCCTCTTCGGGCACGATTTCCATAATTCCAAGCAGTCCCCCGAACTCTTTTTGAAATTCACCGAACTTCGGGTCATTGGGCAGAAGCACGAGCGTGTAATCGGAGTGATAGACATCCACCGCATCTAAAATCGGGTTAACTACAAATCCCGCGTAAGGATTGGACGAACTAATCTGGTCCTGAACAATATCTTTTGCAACTGATTCCTGCAGCTCAATTGGCAGAGTTTTTTTGGGGTCTTTATCAAGCGAGCGGAATTTATATTCCTTTCCGTCGCCGCCTTTAAACTTTAATGACTTGGTCTGCAAGCCACCGCCTTTTTCGGTCGGAGTCAATCCGCCGCCGTATGAGTTCATATCAACAACGCCGACTTTAACAGGAGTAGTCCACACATCGCGCCAGTGCGCACCGAAAAAAAGCTCATGGAACCAGCCCGCATCATAATGCTTGCCGGGAATGACGGTTTTGTATTTGGAAAACCAAGAAGGGTTGGTTTGGGAGTGTGTTGTTGGTGACAACACCAACAACTGGGTAAAGATTAATAGTCTGAACAATGATTTTCCTGATTTAATGATTTCCATGATATAAATATTCTGAATATGCTTTGACACCCTTCAAGGTTTGGTCATTTCGTAAATTACAATCTTTGGTTTTTTGCCTCTGCCTTCGTTGCTGATAAAGAGTGTTCCGTCAGTTTTAAATGCAATTCCCTCCGCCTGCTTATGAACTTTTTCGGGCAAATCCTTTTGATTTAAAATAGTGCCGTCTTTGCTGATTTCAACAATGGTATTTCCTCTTGCAGCAATTATAAAGAATGTTCCCGTCTCAGGGTGGCGGGCAATACCGGAAGGATTGAACTTACCCTCGCTTGTATTATTTTTAATTTCCTTCTGGAGAATTACAAATCTTGGTTTTTCATCGAAAGTCATATTGCTTAAGCTAAACGAGTAAACAGCTTTATCCTTCCCAAGACCTTCGCCGCCGAATTCCTTGCAGGCGAGCAATAGCGAGCTTGTTTCAGGGTCATAGCACAATCCTTCAACGTTATATTTTGAAGTCAGTGAAGTTTTATACGTTTTATAATCAATAAATGAGCCGTTTGCACCTTCGTTAAATTCATACAGCTTGCCTTTGGATTCAATAATATAAAACTTATCGTTAGCAAAAGTGATATCCTCAAAATCACCTTTTACAACAAGCATACTTCCGAGTGAAAATCTTTTAATAATGCTGCCTGAGTTATAATCAATTTCAAAAACATCAGCGTCTTCGTCGCAGATTGCAAAAAGGCGGTTATCATTTGTGAAAGTAATACCGGAAATCTCCGTTAAATCGCCAGACAACTCAATAACTTTAGGCTCTTCATTTGAAATGTCATACCAGTCCAATGCCGATATTGCGGAGCTGCTGCCGGTTTTCTTCGTTTCTGTAGTGGATTTTTCCTGAACTTTTGAATGATTTTTTAGCTCATCCTTTTTCGCACCGCAGGATACAACACAAACCGAAAGCCACAGTATTAAAAAGCCTTTCATCTTAAGATATAAATTTCAGTGATTTATAGCAAAATATACATTCAATTAAAAATTATCAATGTAACGTATAATACGGAACAAATATTCCGTAAAATTGTATAATTTGAAAGAAAGGAGGCTCGTATGTTCGACGAAATAATACTCATAAACAATAACCAGTATGGCGCACCTGAGCTTAAAAAGCTGTACCAGGGCTTCACGCTAAAGGGGTTTATTATTGCTGTTACATTTCATCTTGCTTTGATAGCCGCCTATATGCTAATTACATATTTTAATGAAGCCAAAGCAAAGGATATACCAAGGGGCAGGGACCCGGTAATTATTGTTGATTTCGATGAGACTCCCCCGCCTGTTGATAATGAGGAGATTCCTCCTGTAAAAGAGGAAATTATAAGCAAAGTAAAGGATTTAGCTTCCTTACAGCCTGAGCCCGTGAGAAAAGAAATTGCCGACGATGTTGTACTTAAAACACAAGATGAGCTGAATGAAATTAATACAATAACCTCAAGGGAGGGCGACAGTTTGGTGCTTGCCGATAACACAAATATTAAAATCGATGACTCAAAGATAAACGATAAAATAGATAATGAAATTAAAGAGCTGGTTAAGGATTCATATAATATTTTTGAGGTAGAAGTAGCACCTGAATGCACGAATCTCCAGCAGATAAGGTCTGAGATTAATTATCCTCCGGTTGCTGTCGAAGCTGGAATTGAAGGCAAAGTAACAGTGAAAGTTCTTGTCGGAACTGACGGAAGCGTGATGAAGGTTGGCACAATAAACGGAAATGAAATATTTCACGATGAAGTTAGGGATAAGGCAATTAATTTAGTCTTCACCCCCGGCTTGCAGAACAATAAGCCCGTAAAGGTTTGGGTTACCGTTCCTTTTAGCTTTAAGCTAAAGTAAAGTCACCCGCTATTTTATCAAAATCATTTTCTTTATTTCCGAGAACTCGTTGGTTAAGAAACGGTAAAAATATATACCGCTTGAATAAGCCGATGCATCCCATTCAATTTCGTATTTACCCGGCTTAAGAGCTTCATTAACTAGTATTTGGATTTCTCTGCCGAGAATATCGAACACGCTAAGTTTCGCATGAATCCCCCTTTCTCCCCCTTTATAAAGGGGGACTGAAAAGCGGATTTTTGTTGTTGGGTTAAAAGGATTAGGATAATTCTGTTCTAATTTAAAATCTGCCGGTATTTCATTGCTTATCGGCTCAACCCCAAGTATTTCTCCGTATTGTATTCCGTTTATAATACACCCGTTTAGGGTTTTGTTATATCCGCTGCCGAGCTCACAATAATAATCATTGTAAAGCCCCATACCCTCCATAAGCCTCCTGTTACCTGCAAATACTGCAATTTGTTTTGTCCGTCTCATCTGCCCTGCAAATAAAACAAGATTTGTGTCAACTACGCTTCTAGGAAAATTGTTGCAGGTGATGTAACTGTTATTCATTCTTGCTAGAAGGCTATCGACCAGGCATTCACTATTGCCCTGACCGAACTGATATACATTCATGCTTGCGCTGTCAATTCTATGATAATAAGTACCCCCGCCGGTTAACTTATAATAACGTTTTCCATTGGGCATTAATGTATCAAGAGTAATCCGTACGATATAATTATACTGGTTAGCCGCGATGCTACAGCCCAAGGGATTTTGATAAGATTTATAGTTATATGACCATAGATTGCCTACAGCAAGAGGATAAAATTTGGCAGCGGTTGAATCCCACGAATAAATTATATGAGGAATAAACATTAAGGATATAAAAAAAAGTATTAATCTTTTTTTCATAATAAAAGCTCCCTTCTAAACTTAAAAGGCAAAATAATTAAACACGATTGCTAAAAACAGCCAAATGTTTTTTATTATCAATTAAGCGGACTAAACAGCTTGTTTTCGAACAAATTCGTTTTAATGATAAATTTCAATATATCACGCCTTTACGTTAATTATTTTACATTTATTTTTATATAAATTAGCTGGCTATATAATATTTTGTCAATCCAAAATAACAGCGCTTGGAGCAGGATTTTACAACATTTTCCGAACAGAAAGAAGACCGATTCAGAAGGCTCATCGAAGGGCTTAACGTAATAACGTATGAGTATGACCTTACAGAACGAAGATTTATTTATGTAAGCCGCCAGGCCGAAAATATTCTAGGCTACGCGCCGGAGGACTGGCATGAGGCAGGATTCTGGTACAGGCACCTCCACCCGGAGGACAAGGACTGGGCGCTTGAATTCAGCAACACGCAGACCCGCGCGCATAAGGACCACGAATATGAATACAGGATGATTGCATCCGACGGCTCAGTTAAATGGTTTAAAGATATAACATCTGTCATAACCGAAGACGGGGAGACAAAATCCCTGCAGGGGGTAATAATAGACATCACCGAAAGGAAAAAAATTGAAACCGAGCTGAGGGCAAGCAAGGAGAGATACCAGGCGCTTGTGGAAGAACAGACGGAAATGATAACGAGATGGAAGCCCGACGGAACTTTTACTTATGTCAATGATGTGTTTTGTGATTTCTTCGGTAAAACCAAGGACGAGCTTATAGGCAAAACCTACATACCTGAGATGCCTATTGAGGACCTCGAAAGATTTTCCAAATTCTTTATGCAGCTTGATAGGGATAACCCGATAGGAACATTCACCCACCGCGTCATAATGCCAAGCGGAGTTATCCGCTGGCTGAGGTGGACTGACCGGGCAATTTTCGATGATGCGGACAATATCGTTGAATATCAGACTGTTGGACGCGACATAACAGCACGCAAAAACGCCGAAGATGCGCTGAGAAAAAGCGAGGAAGAGCTTCAAATTATGTTTGAAAGCACACCGATTGGAATGTCTCTAAACTCGCTTGACGGGAGATTTATCAAAGTTAACAGTGCTTACTGCAAAATAGTGGGTTATACAAAAGCCGAGCTTTATAATATGACATTTAAGGAAATCACACACTCTGAAGACCTTCCGGGAAATCTTGATTTGTTAAATTCCGCTCTTGAAAAAGGAGACGATACCTATGAGCTTGAAAAAAGATATATTACTAAAAACAACGAAATAGTTTACGTATCAATTCACGTTACTGTGCTTAAAGATAGAGCAGGTATGCCTCACCAGCTTATTGCACAAATAATCGACATAACAGATAAAAAAATTGCACAGGCAAAGCTGGAGGAAACGCAAACACGATTAACTGCTGTCCTTAATAATCTTCCCAACGTTGTTTTCTATGAGAACGCAGTAGAAAAACAGTTTATTTCTCCAAACATACTTGAAATGCTTGGATACACAGCAGAAGATTTTTACAAAGACACCAAACTTTTTGACACTTTGATTCATCCGGATGATATAGGCAGAGTTATTAAAGGATATGAAAATTGGAGAAAAACAGGTGCAAAAGGTACCTATAAAGAGCTTTTTAGAATAAAAAAGAAAAACGGAAATTATATCTGGCTTGAAGACCATATGTTTAAAGTAAAAAGAGCTGACGGAAAATCTTATGTACTCGGCGTAATGATTGATATTACCGAGCAAAAGAATACAGAGGAAAAAATGGCATCTTCTTTGATGGAAAAAGAACTTCTGTTAAAGGAAATCCATCACCGTGTTAAAAATAATCTGCAGGTTGTTTCAAGTCTTTTAAAGCTTCAGGCGGGTAATATAACAGATAATAAATCACATGATATTTTATTAGACAGCCAGAACAGGGTGCGCTCAATGGCGCTGGTTCACCAGAAGCTTTACCAATCAAAGGATTTTTCGCAAATTGATTTTACCGAATATATATCCCAGCTTACCGAGAACTTATTTGAAGCATATCAGCATAAAAACAAAAATATCGACCTTGTTATAAAAACCGATGAAGCTAAGCTCAGCATCGATATGGCAATCCCCTGCGGGTTAATAATAAACGAGCTTGTTACCAATTCACTAAAGTACGCCTTCCCCAACGGAAAAGCAGGCAAAGTTGAAATAGAGCTTAAGAATATTCACAATAACCATTATGAGCTGGTTGTTAAGGATAACGGCGTTGGTTTCCCGCGTCATGTTGATTTTAAAAATACAACATCTCTCGGATTGCAGCTCGTAAACACGCTTGTGGGGCAAATAGACGGAGATATTGAAATGGAAAATCACTCTGGTACGGTTTATAAAATAAAATTCGCAAATAATCCTTACAGCTTCAGAACTTAAGCTTTCTTTAATTCACTGTAAAAATCAGTAAATCCTTCTTTAATTTCATCCCTGACTCTTCTGTATACTTTCAGAATTTCATCTTTTGAACCGATTGCATCTGCGGGGTCATCAAATCCAATATGAAGTCTGTTTTTTACGTCTCCTGTGAAGACAGGGCAAACCTCTTTTGCGTTATCGCAAACGGTTATTACATAATCAAATGACTGGCTTATAAATTCGTCCACTTTCTTAGGGTATTGTGAAGCGATATCAATTCCTATTTCCTTCATTACTTTAACTGCGTAAGGACTTACTTTCAATGCTGGAAATGTCCCGGCTGAGTATACCTCAAGCTCGTTATCAAATGATTTCAAAAAACCTTGCGCCATCTGGCTGCGGCAGGAGTTGCCTGTGCATAATACAAGTATCTTTGCCTTCATAAATTTTTACTGTAAAACGGGAATTCAAATATTGGCTTTAATTGATATTATTGCAAAACAAGTTTTTAATTAACCTGCGATTTCATCGGCAGCTTCCTCGCCGGTAACAATTGCGCCTTCCATAAATCCCTGCCAGTCCGCAAGATGCTCCCCCGCAAAATATGTGCTCATAAATTTTTCCTTTAATATCGGCATAATGGTGTACCATTGCCCTATTCCGTATAATGCATAAGCGCCTTTTGAGTATTCATCTGTTCCCCAGTAATAAGTAAAATGGTTTAAAATTTTATCCTTAACATCTCCAAACCCGGGTTTTAGGGACTGTGCAATTACATCGGATTTGAATTTCTCATTCTGCCTGCTTATAACATCGGCTTTGTCACCGATTGTATATGAAATCAGCACCCCCTTTCTCCCTGCCTGGTTCTTAGTGGCATGGTAGAAGTAATGTCCGTAAACATCTGTAACCATATCAAATGACTCATCGTTCCAGAATCTCTCATTAAACAGCACAGCGTTTTTGCATATTCTTGCATACTGCAATTGGTTTATAGCATCAATTTTTTCCTCCGGTAAAGAAGGTTTCCACTCAATTTTGCTTAGCGCGTAAGTCGGCGCCGTGCAGATTAAGTTATCACCTGCAAATGCAGTTCCATTGGCGCATTTAACAGTAACCGTTCCTTCGGTTTGGCTGACTTCGGTAACCTTATGTTTAAGCTTTATGCTTTCGCTTCCAATCCAGTCAGCCATTTTTTCAGCAAGCCGGCTGTTGCCGCCCTTGATTTTATAATCCATTTCATTTCTTTCGCTTGACTCGGCATACTCAGCCAGCGCTGCATAAGCGGAAACATGCCTGATACTTTCGCCAAAATCGGTGCTGTCCAAAAGTTCACGAATCTGCAGGTCTCTTTCGGAAATCCTGTTATTAACAAGGAATCGCCACCAGTCCATTTTATCAAGCTTCTTTTTATCCTCCACTGTAAATTTTTTATAATCTTCAAGAATATTATCAAACTTCAGCTTCCATGCGCTTGAATAATCCCATCTGCCTCTCGCGGAATACTCTCCGGCAAAGGTCAGGTGTGTGTTGAACTGGTTATTGATAAGCTCAAGCCCGAACTCGCTGCATAGCGAAATCATTCTTTCATGCGAAGCGCCAACCCATTCTGCACCAAGCTCAACAACAAGCTTTTCGTCTTTATCAACTACGTGGGAAAACACCCTGCCCCCGATTCTGTTTCTGGCTTCAAGTATTGTTACCTGACATCCTTTTTTCATTAGCCGGTAAGCCGCGGCAAGCCCCGCAAAACCAGCGCCGATAATAATTACTCTCGGCTTAGCGTTAAGATTAATGTTGAATGAATTAGGCAGGACCATTGTCCCTGCGGCAATCACTGCGGATTGCTTTAAAAAATCTCTGCGTGTTGTCATATTTTTTATATTTTAGTTAAGTCTGTTTAGTTTAATGCTTTAGTTACAAAAAAGATTGTTAAAATTACATATAATATCGAAAGAATAAAAAAGCCGACCCTGTCAATTTTCTGCGAGAGCTTTTGCTTATCATTTTTCATGTAATGAAGAGAAATAGTTGAAGCAAGGATGCACATAAAAATAAATATAAACGAAACGTCGTGCAGAACATCAACAAGCGTCAGGCTTTCATTCTGTGGAAGTGTCGAAGTAATTACATACTGGCTTGCAATGGCAGCAAAAATTGCACCTACGGAAAGTCCGAACCTCGGGTCTAAATCCATAGGATTAACAAAAAATGTTAAAAGAGATATGAGCACTGAAATAAAGAGACCCAAAAAGAGCTTAAAGAAAAGCCCCTTGCCTTCGCGCTCAATGGTAAAGTAAACTATGACGCGTGAGTAAGCTGAATATTCATCAATTGAAATTGCCGGGTCGCCGTAGCTTGTTTCATAAGTGTTGTCTACCACTTTTATGCCGAAATCTTTTACCTGCCATCCTTCGATATGAACGTTTTTATCTATCTTGCTTCCGATAGTATCAGCCGTAAAAACAAGCTTCGTATTATCCTTATCAAAATCTTCAATAATCAGCTCGACTGTTTGTCTATCAAACGGGAAATTTGAAACATCCCACGATTTCTTTACTCTGCTGTTTATTCTAACCGTCTGGTAAACAATATCGCCGCGCCTTTCATCCGTTTCGCCGGTTTTATTAAACTCAACTGAGTTAACAAGCTCGAAATATTGCAATAAATCAAGGCTGTCATTTTTTGCATTATACCATACATAGAAATCGGCGTTAATTTTATTCCCGGGAAAATCCAGATCATAAACGGAGAAGACATAAACACCAATCATTACCGTATCAGCGGGACCTGATTGTTCCTCCTCTTCACTGCCTTCAACCTTAAGCTTTACTTCTCCTTTGTTATCTTTTGACTTATCCTCATCCTGAAAAATGTTCCCCCAAAAAAGAGATAAGAAAATTATAAGAGTAATAAGCAGGAATGCGGTTTTTCTAAATCTGTAATTTTTCTTCATAAGCATAATTAATAAAAATTTTAAAATAAACTTTTAACTTAACTTTACAGCTAAATTATAAACTTCTTCAGCAAGACGTTTTAATTTTCTTTTTACACCCTCGTTTTTTAATTCCCCTTTCGAACTTACAATATTACTCGCCGAACCGATGGCAAAACTATTTGAAGCAGTGATAGCACGCAAATTGTGAACGATGCTGAACATAGTCTGCAGCGTGGTTGCGCCCGCATTTTCCGCTCCCGCCGCGGCTATGCAGCCGACAGGCTTTCCTGTTAAGTAAGGAGGATTGTAATCGGAGAGAAATTCAAGATAATCGATTACGTTTTTAAATGAAGCGCTGACTGTGCCGTGGTATTCGGGTGAGGCAAAAATGTATCCGTTGGCGGAGTGAATCTCATCCAGCAAATCCTTTATGCTTCCCTTTAAGCTAATGGAATTGCTGAATAAGGGCAGTTTTAGCTTTTTTAAATCAATAATTTTGATTTGAGCACCGAGCGATTTAATCAGCTTCATTTCATGGCTTAGGATTGCAAGGGTTGAGGATTTATCCTCCAGACTGCCTCCGATGCCGATAATCCTTATTCTCCCCTCCATGTTCAGCAATAATAATAAACTAAAACTTAAAAATTTAGTCATAGTGACACTAGAAGACTATGGTGTGGGTATTTTCAATCACCCCACTAGTGTCATTCCGCACTTGATGCCTGCCTGCAGCGGGCAGGCGGAATCCACGGTAAATTGCTTTAATAGATAGCTCCGCGCTACGCTGGTCCTGCTTTCGCAGGAATGACAACCGTAGCCGAGTAAATACACCACTACCGACTATTTGCTCACTTTAAAATGAAATTAATATTGGCTATTTTTGAAAACATGACAAAAGAACAGCTTACAAAAACAATAAATGCTTTAAGAAATATCTCGGTCGAATTTAAAATTGATTATGTTTTTTTTGAAGGGGAGTGCTTTATAAGGGGCTTTGTTATTCATAACAGCAATGACATTGACAAGGTAAAAAATATACTCGATAACAATATTTTGAAGAAATTTAAATTTAAAAAAAGCAAAGAGTGGTATTTGGGCGATGAAAGGGAAGCAACCTATATGCAGCTGAAGGATGAAATTGAAATCACAATACCTGAGTTTGAGGAATATCAGATTAACAATTACTCATAATGTAGTTCGCCAGCTTTAACACACCCTGCTCGTCAAAATCCTTACCGATAACCTGCAGCCCAATCGGCAAGCCATTTTTATCCTTTCCAACGGGAATGCTTATTGCAGGATTGCCCGATAAATTCGATGAAGTAGTGAAAATGTCATTAAGGTACATCGAAAGCGGGTCATCAATTTTTTCGCCGATTTTAAATGCTGTGGTGGGAGTCGTGGGTATTAATATCAAATCAACTTCTTTGAAAGTATTTTCAAAATCTTCCTTAATCAGCCGGCGGACTCTTTGCGCTTTTTTATAATACGCATCATAATACCCCGCGGATAAAACATAAGTGCCAAGCATTATTCTCCGCTTTACCTCGGTTCCAAAACCCTCTGTTCGTGAATTAACATACATATCTTCGGTGGACTTTGAATTACCTGCCCTGTGACCGTACCTTGCTCCGTCATACCTTGCAAGGTTGCTTGAGGCTTCCGCTGTGGTTAAAATGTAATATGTTTGTATTGAATATTTTAAATACGGCAGCTTAACGGATTTAACACTAAATCCTTTGGTTTTCAGGCAATCGATAACAGCTTTTAAAGATTTCTTGATTTCCTCCTGCAGACCATCCGACAAATCTTCTACTATCCCTATTTTAACTTCTTTTTCTTTGATACTATCAATGTTTTGGGAATAATTTTCAACTTCGGTTTTCACGCAGGTTGAATCGTTCTCATCCCAGCCCGCCATTGCTTCTAGAACCCGTGCAATATCTTCAACGTTTTTGGCAAAGGGACCGATTGTATCAAAAGAAGATGCAAAGGCGGTTAAGCCGTATCGTGAAACTCTGCCATAGGTGGGCTTAAAACCAACTACACCACAGAAAGCTGCGGGCTGTCGGACGGAGCCGCCTGTATCGGTGCCAAGCGATACCAAGCACATATCCGCAGCGACTGCAACAGCACTTCCGCCGGATGAACCGCCGGGGACTTTTGTCGGGTCGTGCGGGTTTTTTACAACGCCGTAAGCGGAGTTTTCGTTCGATGAACCCATTGCAAACTCATCGCAGTTTGTCTTACCAATTATTATGGCATCTTCGTCGATTAATCTCTGAACCGCAGTTGAGGTGTAAAGGGCTTCGAAGTTTTCAAGAATTTTAGAGCCGCAGGTCAATCTTTTGCCTTTTAATGAAAGCACATCTTTAACTGCAACAACCATTCCCGCAAGTCTGCCTGCGGTACCATTTTTTATTTTTTCATCGACATCCTTTGCTATATCTAATGCTTCCTGCTCAAAAAAAGAAAGGAAAGCGTTTAAATGCTTTCCTTTTTCAATGTTCTCGAGATAATATTTTACTACATCTATGGCAGTGACTTTTCCGGAATTTAAATCGGAACGTAAGCTGGCGTAATCATTGTACATAAATCAGCTTTGCTTCTTTTCCTCTGTAGTTGCATTGGATATTTCGCCTTCGATATCCTTGGAAGCTTTTTTAAATTCCTTGATTCCCTTGCCAAGACCTGACATAAGCTCGGGAATTTTTTTAGCTCCGAATAGAACGAGTATCACAATGCAAATTAAAACTATTTCCTGTGTTCCTAAACCGAACATTTTATTTTACTCCTTACCTTATTGGAATTAATTTAAACTTTGTATAACACTTTCAAAAATATGTCTTCCGTCGTGTCCGCCGACCAAATCCTCGCTTGCCCGTTCCGGGTGAGGCATCATTCCCATAACATTGCCTTTTTTATTGGCAATCCCGGCAATATTTTCAAACGAGCCGTTTGGATTATCCTCATATCTGAATAATACCTGCTGATTAGCTAAAAACTCGTCATAGGTTTCAGCGGTGCAGATATAATTACCGTCAGCGTGAGCCACTGGAACAGTAATTTTATCCTTGTTTATACTCCCGTTAAAAGAACTTGTAAAAATCGTCTTTTTGTTTTCAATATTCAATGTAACATTTCTGCATACAAACTTTAAATTGGCGTTTCTGAGCAGTGCTCCGGGAAGAAGTCCCGCTTCGCAGAGAATCTGGAATCCGTTGCAAATGCCCATGACAATTCCCCCGTTGTTTGCAAAGCGCACTACATCTTTCATTATATTTGAGAACCTTGCAATTGCCCCGCAGCGAAGATAATCGCCGTATGAAAAACCGCCCGGTGCTACAATAACGTTTCTGTCACCAATGGTCGAATCCTTGTGCCATAAAAACTCAGTATCCTGCTTTAGCACATTTTTTAAAACATTGTACGCGTCATGGTCGCAATTTGAACCGGGAAAAACTATTATGCCGAATTTTGCCCTGCTCATTTACTTTTTCCGTTTAAGCTTATTATTTCAAATTCAAAGTCTTCCATAATAGGATTTGCAAGAAGCTTGCTGCAAACCTCATCAGTAATTTTTTTTGCCTCATCAGCCGATTTTGAGTCAATTTCAAGCTCAATGAACTTACCGATGCGCGTATCTTTTACATTTTTGTAGCCAAGGCTTTGTATGGAGTGTCCTACGGCTTTGCCCTGCGGGTCTAAAATGGATTTGCGCAGAGTAATTTTAATTTTTGCTTTATACAATTTGCTTTATGGACATTTTATTATATAGTTTCTTTACCATTAATGCGAACATAAAGCTTAAAAGCAAAACCGAAATAATCGGCTTAACATTAATATTTGCCTGAACGAGCATATCTTTATTAACATAGCCTGAATTAAGCTTCGATTTCACCTTTGCAAACACAATCCTGCCGTTATAAGCGGATAGCCATTCTTCCACATACACAAAATCACCGCTCTTAATATTTACCAATGTGCTTCCGTAGTTCTTCGGGTCTTCCAAAAGCGGTGAATAGCCATAGGGCGATTCTCTTAATATTGCCTTATCGTATGCAAAATTGTTGTAAATATCCAGTGCGCTGTTTACGAGAACATAAACAGCAAAAAAAATAAAAATCACACCCGTCGACTTTAAAAATATTTCGGTACTTCTTCTCAATTCTCTATTTTGAAGATTTTACTTTGAGCTTAGCTGTTTCTCTATTTTTTCCTTGTGGTCTCTGTACAATTTACGATTGAATATTTTCAAAGACTTATCAATCGATTCTAGTGCCTTGCTGTATTCTTTTAAATTGTAATAAAGCTTTGACTGTATATAATAAGCGCTTGCTTCATTAACTGAGCCGGAAACAAACGGCAATGCAGCATCAATAAAGCTGAGGCCTTTTTTATAATTATCTTCCGTTGTGCCTTTATCCATAAGCGCATACCCGCGCTGGTTTAAATACTGCCCGTAGCTTGAGTTAACCATATCGTCGTCAGGGTATTTGCTCAGGGTTTCCTTAAACCATTTTTCAGAATTACCCTCATCATTTTTAACGTAGAAATATGATTCGGAGAGATTGATATATGCTTCTTTTAAAATGTCGCTGTCAGGGTTTTCGCTGATAAAGCTTTCTAGGTTCTGTAAAATCGTTTCCTTATCGGATAAAGACGCTAACTTGTATTTTGCGTCATCAGTTTTGCCCTCCTTGTTTTCTGGGTCAGCTTCTATAATTTTATTCAGATGCTTTTTAGCATCATCCAGCTCGCTTAATGTCATTAATTTATCGGCAAATTTTAAATTAGCTTCAATATCATTGGGATCTTTCTCCAGCCTTGCCTTCAAATCACCGTAGGTATTTATTCCTTTATTGTAATCGGTCATCATTTCCTTAAAGTCCTTCATCGGAACATATCCGTAAATCCTGTCGATTTCATTCCCGTCAGCATCTAAAAATAATATGGTTGGATATCCCTGCACTTTATATTTTTTTGCAAACTCAACACCCTCGCCCTTTTCAGCGTCAATTTTATAGTTTATTTGATTAACATTGGCAAAATCGTAAATTTCAGGTTTTGAATAAACCTTATTATCAAGCTCAATGCACCATTTGCACCAGTCGGTCAAAACATCAACCATAACCACTTTATTTTCCGTTTTAGCTTTTGCGAGAACCTCGCTGACACTTCCTTTTTCGAAATTAACTTGGGAGAGTACTGTGCCTGCTGAAACAAGGAGGGCAATTAATAATACTGATTTTTTCATGATTAAATTTTTTTTATTCTTCTATAATAGTTAATAGTTCTTTTACAATTTTAGGATGCAAAATCTTCCCGGAATGAAATGGAATAGTTATTCTTTTTTTGTCTTTTTTGTAAATTCTATGGCTTCCTTTACTCCGTTCCATTATAAATCCCGCTTTCAGAAGCATTTTATCGGCCTCTGAAGCAGTTAGTCTTGGCAACTTAGACGACATCAACCTCTAATTGGGTCGTTAAAACTTCTTTACCGAGAACTGCCTTTTTCTCCTCATCTGTTAGAACCTCTAAATATAATTCAGCCGCTTCTTTTATGTTTTTCATAACCTCTTCATAGGTATCTCCTTGTGTCATACAACCCTTAAGTTGAGGGATGTAAGCAAAATATCCGTTATCATCTTTTTCAATTATAATGTTAAATTTATAGCTCATATATATTACTTATAATGCATAAAATAACAATTTAAGTTCAAAACTAATATGGTTATATTTGTCCAGCACATGTGAAATTTTTAAAAAATCTCTATAATTCATCAAGTTAACTGGTTTTTCAAAATTACTAATCGTTATTATTCAATGAATTTCACAGGTGCTAAATATTTAAATGAATAAATACGCAAAAACGTTTCTCGGGGCGCTGGTTGTATTAATTCCCGCTATAGTTATACTTGGCTTGCTTTTCAACAGTATATCGCAAAAATCTTTTTACCCGACAAGCGGAGAAATTGAAGTTTCAGGCTTAAATTCAGCCGTTAAAGTATATTTTGACGGGTATGGGGTACCCCACATTCTGGCGCAGAATGAGGACGACGTTTATTTTACGCTTGGATATATGCATGCGCAGGACAGGCTTTGGCAGATGGATTTAACACGCAGGGTTGCAGAAGGGAGGCTCTCGGAAATTTTCGGCTCTTCCTCTATTGATTTCGACAAGCTTTTCAGAACAATAGGCATTAACAGGTTTTGTTACAGGTGGTACAATTCCCTCAGCCCGAAATCAAAACAGATACTTGATGCCTACACAAAAGGGGTAAATACTTTTATCGAAAAATATTACTATGATTTACCAGTTGAATTCGACGCGCTGAATTACAAACCCGAGCCGTGGAAACCTGAGCACTCATTAATGATTGGCCGCCTGATGGGATGGGATTTGAATATAGCGTGGTATACCGATTATATTCTGGGCGAGGTTGTAAACAAGGTTGGACTTGAGAAAGCTTCCGAGATATTTCCCGACACCAATATAACAATTTTTAAAAAACCCGAGCCGGAAACAGATGAAGATACTGTTGAAGCAGAGGAACTGGGAAGCGTTCATTATTTTCAGAAGGTAGCAATACTTGGTAGAGATTTCTTTGATATTAACGAACACTACAGGAAATTTTTCAATATAAACGGCTCGCACACAGGGAGTAATTCATGGGTTATATCTGGTGAAAAGTCACAATACGGCAAGCCGATTATAGCCAATGACCCTCATTTAGCGTTCCAGGCACCTTCGAAATGGTATGAGGTTCATATTAACGGAGGAAACATTGATGTACGCGGGATGACGCTACCAGGTGTTCCGGGAGTTGTAATAGGGAATAATAAATACATCTCTTGGGGACTGACAAACCTTATGAATGATGACAATGATTTTGTAATTTTAGGAAAAGACTCGGTTAATGAAAATAAATATAACTATAATAACCAGAGTTTTTATTTGGATTCGCTTAAGGAAAAGATTTACGTAAAGGATTCAATGGAGGTTGATTTTGTAATTAAAACAACAAAGGCTGGTCCGGTAATTTCAAATTTAAACATCCGGGGATTTGCAGATAATTCACCTGCGGACAATCGTTACAAAGATAAAATCCTCACTTTTAAATGGATGGGTTTTGAATTAAGCGACGAGGTAAACAGTTTTTATAAAATCAACACTTCGAAAAACTGGGACGAGTTTATAAATGCCTTAAAAGATTTCGGTACACCTGCACAAAATTTCCTATATGCGGATATAAACGGCAATATCGGTTATCAAGCCGCGGGGAAAATTCCAATTAGAAAATCAAACAATAATAACAGCTATGTATTCCCCATTGAGGAATCGCTTGAATGGACAGGATTTGCGGAATTTGAAAAACTGCCGAACTTATATAATCCAAAAGAGGGATACATTGTTACAGCTAATACAAATCCCTTTGATTGGCTTAAAGATGCAAATGAAAAATATTACATATCCTATTTATGGGAACCATCATCGCGGTTCAACAGGATTAGTGAATTTATACAGTCAAAAACAATTTTTGATATTGATGAACATAAGCTGCTACAGAATAATTATGAATCGCCTTATGCGAGAGAAACAGTTAAATACATTGTTGCAGCTTATAAAAATTTAAGCCCGCAGGATAACAATATTAAATGGTGCATTGAACGGTTTACGGGATGGAGCGGTGAGATGAAGGCAAATGAATCTATTGGCTCTGTATACAATGTTTTTTTAACTTACTTAATTAAAAACATTTATGAAGACGAGCTTGGAGCAGAAGTTTTTGGTGATTTCATAATAATTCAGAATATTCCATACCGTTCATTGCAGTTAATATTAAATCAGAATGATAACCCATGGTTTGATAAAATTGGCACCGGGAATATTGAAACGCGGGATGAGATAATAAGGCTGAGTCTTGAACATGCTGTTGAATTTCTTAAAACCAAATTTGTAAACCAGGATATTAACACATGGAACTGGGGCGAGCTGCATAAGGTTAAATTCTTCCACCCTTTCGGAAGAGTTGAGGCAATGGATAAGACTTTTAACATCGGGCCTTTTGATATAGGAGGCGACCAGACAACAGTAAATAACTCTGAATATCATTTTAAGGATGTTTTAACTGAGGGCAGCTTTCCGAACATTGTAGGTCCGACTTTCAGGATGATTGTAAACCTTGCTGATATTGAGCATCCATTGACAGTAAATTCAACGGGGCAATCCGGACAGCCGCTGCATGAAAATTACAGCGACCAGTCAAGAATGTGGCTGTACGGCGAGTATAAAGATAACACAATGAACGAGCTGGAAATGCTCAACAGAAACTATAAACTACTTACACTCATACCGAAGAATTGATAAGGATTAAAAATTTTCCGCGAAAATCCCTTGGACAAAATTACTTAATTGACGAAAACATTTGCAGAAACATTGTTAATTCATTTGAAATTAAAGAAAGCGATAATGTTATTGAAATAGGGCCCGGACAAGGCGCAATAACCAAATATATTATTGAAAAAACGAAAAACCTCACAGTAATTGAGCTTGACGATAACAATTGTAAGATACTTGGAGAAAAATTTCCGAACGTAAAAATTATTAATAAGGATTTTTTAAAATTTAATTTAAATCCGCAATCGGCATTCCGCAGTCCGAAATTCAGAATAATCGGCAACATTCCTTACAACATCACAAGTGAAATAATTTTTAAGCTAATCGACAACAGGCAAATTATTTCAGATGCGCAGCTAATGGTTCAGGAGGAAGTTGCACAAAGACTCACTGGCAAGCCAAATTCAAAGGAATATGGAATTCCTTCGGTTTTGATTCAGGTTTTTGCGAAGCCAATATTGTTATTTAAAGTATCAAAAAACTGCTTTTACCCGAAGCCCGGAGTGGATTCAAGAATAATTCACATTGATTTTAATTATTCGTCAGAAGGGCAAATTAAAGATATTATTTTTTTTAAAAAACTGGTTAAAGCTTCATTCGGGACAAGAAGAAAAACACTGAAGAACTCACTTAAAAGTCTTAATACAGATTTAAAAGAAATTGATTTTGATTTCAGCAGGCGGGCTGAGAGCCTGACTATAAACGAATTTATTGAATTAAGCAACCTACTTTGCTAAAAGAACTCATAAATAGATTATATCATTCAAAAAACTTTAAGGAGATAGTTTCTAACAAGGGGGTTAATCTTTTTTTCACAGGGTTAAGGGGCTCGTTAAGCAGTCTTGTTATAGCCTGTGCTTATAAAAATCAGACGAAAATCGTTTACACTTCCAGCGATACAGCCAGGCTTTTTAAAATTAAGGATGACATTAATTTAATTCTCGGGAATGAATCCACTGTGATATACCTTGATGAATTTGACGAGGAATACGAAAGCGAAATAACTCCCCTTTCAACTATCCTTAAAAAGCTTTCCGCTGATAATGAATTTATTTTACTAACAACTCCGAAAACTCTGGAAAAGCCGATAATTTCGGAGGAACTTTTCAAAAAGAATATTATCTCTTTAAAAAAGGGTGAGGATTGCACTTTTGAAAACTTAATACAAAACTTGCTGGAATTTAAGTTCACAAAGAAAAAAATTGTAGAAGAGGAAAATGACTTTGCGGTAAGGGGCGGGATAATAGACATTTTCCCGGAGAATTTAAGCCAGCCGGTGCGGGTGGAATTTTTCGGCAATACTGTAGAATCAATTCGCGAGTTTGATTTAACCACACAGCGCTCAATAACACAGCTAAATGAAGCAGAGATACTCCCCTCTTTCGAGCTGCTGGATGAGTTTAAATCAGAATCGAACAAGCTGCATGAATACCTAAAGGAAGATACTCTTTTATTAATCGACGAGCCTGACATATTCAAGCATGAGCACGAAGGATTGTTTTATTCAACAATAAATTTCAAACGTTCATTTTTCTCAGGTTTCCCTCTTATAAAAAGCGACGCGATTTATGAACATGAAAAGAGAGATATTAAAGAGATAATATTCGATGCTAAGTCGCAGCCGCACTTTAATTCAAATACAAAACTGTTATTTGGAGATATCAATGGACTGAACAAAGAAGGCTATGAAATTTATATAACATGCACGGATGACTATCAGGTAAAGCGTACCAAAGAGCTTATTGAAGACCTCGACGAAAACAACGAGCTAATTAGCATAAAATATCTTGATAATTCATTTCACGAAGGGTTTATTCTTCCAAGTGAAAAAATTGCAGTTTATACCGAACATGAGGTTTTTGGAAGATATTTCAGGCC